>Ga0209526_10002784_pt1 | contig 11806 bp, 9 predicted proteins | sample JacPinW_OM2H0_M1_FD_188566 | JGI IMG/M metagenome (GOLD analysis project Ga0209526, IMG submission 188566) | Forest soil microbial communities from Algoma, Ontario, Canada - Jack Pine, Ontario site 1_JW_OM2H0_M1 (SPAdes) (version 2) | ecosystem: Environmental > Terrestrial > Soil > Boreal...
TGAATTTCGGCGGCGAAGGCAGCCCGCGATATCAACTCGTCGAAGAAAAAGGCAATCACGAAGACGATCCCGACATTGAAAAACAGCGCTCGGAAAAATATTTGCTATTGCCGGGCCAGAAAGATTTGCCGCCCATGGGCATCGATGACATGTCCGTCGAGCACATGGCCAATTGGATCGAGTGCGTTCGCAGCAGGCAACAGCCAATCGCAACGGTGCACGATGGTTTCGCGCAATCGGTCGCATGCATGATGGCGACGGAAGCGTACTGGACCGGAAAAAAACAATTCTGGGACTCGAAGGCCGAGGCCATCACCGACAAGACCACGGAAGCAGTCTAGATTTGCGACGCGCGTGCAGAAAAAACTCAAGAATGGAGATCAACTCGTACAGAAGTTAAGCCAACCGAAGTAAATAGGCAGAAGTCAACCGTTAAGCCGCAATTCTTCCGCCAGATGTTCGCTGGCTCGTATGGTTAGCGCCATGATGGTCAACGTGATCGATTTCTCCGGATGCGAAACGAACGCCGCCGCGTCCACCACCAGAAGATTTTTTATATCGTGGCAGCGGTTCCATCCATCTAGCACTGACTTTTTGGGATCGTCTCCCATGCGTGCGCCGCCGGCTTCATGCGTCACACTACCCATCGGATAGGGGTTTCGTTTTTCATAGGGCAGCAGCTCCGCACCGGAAGCTCGCAAAATTTCTTCCATCTGTCCGTACATTTCATCGCGTAGCGCAAACGCGTTGTCGTATTCCGCATTAGTATGAAAACGCACTTGCGGAATCCCGAATCGATCGGTCAAGCCATCGGGATCAATCTCCACGAAATTCCATTCAAACGGGAGGCCTTCTCCATATCCGCCGATATTCACCGCCGCCGGATACAGTTCCTTGATTCGTTTCTTGTACGCTGAACCAAACCCAGGAAGTTCCGCTCCCGGGCCCGGTCCCATACTGCATCCCGTTTCCACCGTGAAACGGTATCCTCTCAAAAATTTATCGCTCTTCTTTGCGTAATTGAAACGCGGAATATAAAGACTGTTTGCGCCAGGCCCATCATCATTCGTTGACGGTCTTCCAGCCAATTCTGGAAAAAATCCTGAAAGCTGATTGAACGCCACATGCTCCATCAAGTAGCGCCCAAGCGTTCCACTCGAGTTGGCTAGCCCTTGCGGAAATTCCCGGTTGCGCGAATTAAACAAGATGCGCAGCGACTCAACCATCGAGGCGCCCAAAACCACGGCTTTGCCAACAACCTCATACTCCTGATTGTCGGTCGTGTCGATAAACGAAACGCCGCGTGCTTTCCCGCTATTGCGATCCATCAAGATCCTGTTCACCACCCCGTTAGTGCGAAGCGTGAAATTCGGCATCTTCTGCATTTTGGGGAATAACACTTCGAGCGTGCTAAAACGGGAGGCGGTGTCGCATCCAAAGTTGCAAGCACCGCAATAATGGCACGCCAGCCGGTTATCGTAAGGCTTGCTTAGCACTGCCAGCGGCATGGACACCGTTTTCATGCCCAGCTTTGCCGCGCCTTTTTTTATCAGCAATTCGCCGCAGCGCGCGTTGAAAGCCGGCAGTGCGTTTCTACTGGCCGGCGAATTGTAAACCGCCTCTCCACCTCCCGACATTCCGATCAGTGCTTCTGTCTTGTCGTAATAGGGCTCCAGATCCTCATAGGTGATGGGCCAATCTTCGCCAAACCCGTCTTGCATGCTTTTTGGTTTGAAATCCAGCGGGCCGAATCTTCCGGACTCTCTTCCCCACACCAATGTCCGGCCGCCCACAGCACGCAATCGCGTCCAGGTGAATTTGGCTCCCGGTGCCAAAGCGTAAGGATCATCGTGTGGAATGGTGTAGAGTTGATCCGTCCACTCATTAATTTTCCATTCCATGCCCTGAGGCAGCTTCCCGTATTGCCCGGGTTTTCCGTGGCCGCGGTACCGCCAGCGGTAGGGTGGTTTGTGATTGTGAAAATCTTTGTGCGGTTCAATCATCCGGCCGGCTTCGAGGCACAGCACTTTCAAACCCTTGGCGGCAAGGGTGTACGCAGCCACTCCGCCCGAAGCGCCCGAGCCGACCACGATCACGTCGTAAATAGTTTGTGTCGCCAAACTAACTTTCTGCCCTCGCTTGCCCGTTAGTGATGTTCTGGATGCGTACAACCCGGAAAGTCCGGCATGTAATTCATTCCTTGGTAATCCAGTACATCGATCAATCCGATCTTCGAAGTGTAAAAGCCCTCCACCGTCATGTCCTTTGCGACAGAAAAGAATGCAAAACCCTCATGCTTCACATTTGGATCTCGTTCCGGCGCGCTCATATCTGTTAGCAACTTGACGCGATCCGCTTCGTCGGCTTCGCGAAACGATTTGTTGAATTTTTTTTGACTTTCGCGCCCCAGAAAGGCCAGCCCATCGATCCATTTCCGTTGCAGCAGAGGCTCGAACTCGGCCGCAGAAAAAACAACGAAATCAATATAATTGGCGACCTGCGCTTCTTTTGCTCCCGGCGCATCATCGGTAGGAATGATCATCGCAGCCAGAATCTCAACGGTGCGAAATTCGTCTGGATTAAAAAATTGGGGAGAATACGTTGCAACCGCCTCTGGTTCCTGACTTTCATGATGCATACCCGAAATGTTTACCGGTGCGCGGTGGCCATCGCCCCGGACCAACTGCATCGGCAGCCAGGATGCAAGGAATTCTCGTCCGGCCGCGCTTACGGTTAACAGCCCCAGGTATTTAAGTGCATTCCTTCTAGAAACTCGGCCTTCATCCATCCCTTGTTAACCCACCCGTTGCACAGCATTCCTAGCATACCCGGAAGATACCATTACAAACTCAGTCCGTCGATCTTACGCGGCAATCCGTGATGTACTTCCTCACAACTCTCGCCGAGCCTGCAAATCCTGGGTCTTGACACCAATTATAATAGCAAGTAAAAGTAACTAATCGAAAGTACTCGAAAGTCCGCAAAAGTTGACTTATCTGCGGTGAGTCGCATGAAATCTGTCCCGCAAGACATTTTTTCTTCGCGGATCGTGGCATGGACGCTGTTGACGCTGATCTGTTCCCTGCCTTTACGTGCGCAATCCACTTATACCGGGGGTCTTTACACTGCCCACGGAGCGCGGAGCCGTAGCATGGTTTGAGGATGCAGAATCGATTGACGAAGGCTTTGCGTTAGAGCTTCACGATCGCAGCCAAGGAAAATGTGAATATTTCGAAAGGAAAACGAAAAGGCCTCGAAGCGATCGCCGATAGGCGGGGTGTCATCGCCGCCCTCGCAATTGACCAGCGCAGCGCATTGCGCAAACTCTTTGCCGCAGCCACCGGCATCGCCGCCGACCAAATTCCCCGCGAACCTCTTGAACAATTTAAGGAGGCGGTCAGCCGCATTTTAACACCTCACGCTAGTGCTATTCTGGTCGATCCGGAAATTGGCCTTTCAGCCGGTAGACAGCGCGCCAAGAACGCTGGCCTCCTTCTCGCGTATGAACAAACGGGCTACGACAAATCCGTAGCCGGCAGGCTTCCACGGCTTTTAGATGGCTGGTCGGCACAGACACTGGTGACTGCCGGCGCCGATGGAATAAAAACATTACTCTATTATTCGGCATTCAGCGCGCCAGGCATCAACGATGTGAAGAAAGATTGGGTGCAGCGTGTAGGCGAAGAGTGTGCCGCGCAGGACGTGCCATACTTTCTCGAGTTGGTCGCTTATCACGACGAGATGGACGAGAAAGGCCGCGAATTTGCCGTTCTTAAGCCCGAAGTTGTAACCCGCGGAATTGAGGAATTTTCCAAGCCGCGATATCTGGTCGACGTCCTTAAAGTCGGGGTCCCCGCAAACATGGCTTTCGTAGGCAGCCGCGATGGTCAAAACACAAATGCGGTTTACACCCGCGAAGTAGCCAAGGAACATTTTCGCCGTGCTGCTGCAGCGGCTGGAAAGCCGTTTATCTATCTGTCGGAAGGCGTCAGCAACGAAATGTTCAGCGACACTCTCGAGCTCGCGGCCGAGGCCCGCGCAAATTTTTCAGGCGTACTGTGCGGTCGCGCGACGTGGAAGGATGGTGTCCCAATCTTTGCCGCCGGCGGCCTTTCCGCTCTGGAAGATTGGTTGGCAAATCAAGGCGTGAAAAATATCCAGCGCGTGAACGCACTTCTCGGATCGGCGAAACCCTGGTTTAGCTTTTACGAGATGCGCGACACATCGGTTTCACCTCAGCAATTATGTTGAATCGCCTGGCAAACCCGTTTTGGTGTGTGAGTGCCAATCCAGCCATCGACAAACGCGTGCGCGTTTCAACCTTGATTCCGGGCCGTGTGAACCGCATCAGTGAGCTGCGCGCCGCGCCAGGCGGAAAAGCCGCGCATGTGGCGATGGTATTGCGAACCTTGGGCGTGGATCCGTTGTGGATCGGTTTCGCAGGAGGCCTCACTGGAACACAATTGCTCGATGGATTGCTGGCTCTAGGTATTCGCGTGCAACCCGTAACGACAAACGTCGATACGCGGGTTAATTTAGAAATCATCGACGACCACGGCGGCGTGACCGAATTGCTGGAACCTGGTTTGCCAATCGGGGACAAAGAATGGAACAGCTGTCTTGAAACATGTAACAAGGCTTTTTCTGAGCCAGCAATTTCCGGAATTGTGATTGCTTCAGGAAGTCTGCCAACCGGCGCCGATCCAGCTTTTTACGCGAAGTTAACCACTCTGGTACACCAACGCGGTCACAAAATATTTCTAGATACCAGCGGAGAACCGCTGCGCCTTGCTCTCGCTGCCGCCCCCGATTTTATAAAGCCTAATCGAGAAGAAACAGAATGGCTAATCGGTGAAACAATCCATGATACACAGTCGTGGAAAAATGCCGCCAATCGGCTTGTTCAACTTGGAGCCCGCAGCGCCATCGTAAGCCTTGGAGAAGATGGCTTTGTTTGGCAGGCTGGAGTTGGGCAAGACACGTACCACGCGAGATCATCGAGCGTCGCGATTACCTCCAGCGTCGGTTGTGGAGATGCCACAGTAGCGGCTTTTGCTTATGCTATGTCGGCCGGACTTAGTGTGGAGAAGACGCTGCGATTGGCGGCAGCTTGTGGCGCCGCGAACTGCCTCGCGGATTCGCCCGGCCGTCTGCGCGAAGCAGATGTTAAATCTTTGGAACCATTGGTCACTATCGAAAAGCTAACTTAGTTAACTTAGTTGACTTAGCAAATATTTAGAGGTTTAACGAACACGTAAGACAGCGAGAATTCGAGAACATGCTGAATGAGGAACGCAGACGCGGGATTCTTGAGCTATTGCAGCTCGATGGCCGCGTTCTCGTTCGCGATCTCTCAGACCGCTTCCATACCTCGCTGATAACAATTCGCAAGGACCTCGAATTCCTCCATCACCAGGGACAGTTGGAACGCACCCACGGTGGCGCGCTACCGCTTCGTACCGGGGCCTTGCAGGATCGCAGCTTCCAGGAAAAAGAACGCCTGCACCGCCATGACAAATTGCGCATTGCCTCAGCCGCCATGCGCATGATTCGAGAAGGCCAGGTCATTATTCTGGATTCAGGAACCACCACGACAGCGATTGCTCGTGCTTGCAAACAATTCCGCAGCCTTACGGTTATAACGAACGCTACAAATATTGCCGAAGAATTGGCCGGCACTTCTGTGGAAGTGATTCTTACTGGAGGGACGCTTCGTAAAGATTCCTTTTCGCTCGTGGGACCATTGGCGGAAGAATCCTTGCGGCAACTCAGCGCCGACATGCTTTTTCTGGCCGTAGATGGATTTGATACCCAGTATGGGCTGACCACGCCAAATCAACTGGAAGCCCGCGTGAACCGCGTGATGGCCAAAACTGCTCGCCGTACGATCGTCGTTTGCGATTCAAGCAAGTTTGGGCGAAGAAGTTTGTCCCTTATCTTGCCCACTTCGGCGGTGCATGAAACTATCACCGATAAGAAAATTGGGAAGCCGCATCTTAGAAGTTTGCGCGAAACAAATATTGAAGTAACGCTGGTGTAACTCGCCGGGGGCCTCGTCGTATCAATCATTTTTTTATACGGAGAGACATGCGAAAGAACGGTCGAAGCAAAGCTGACCACACACCCATCGAGAAAAGTTCCGCGTGGCATTCGCCCGCATCAAATCTGACTGCCTGCGAAGGTTTCGATTAGACGTGCAGCATACTCATTCCAAATTCGATGTTGCCGTCGTTGGTGAGCTGAACCTCGATATTATTTTGTCCGGCCTTCCAGAGAATCTTCAACTTGACCGCGAACATCTCGCCGAAGACCTAAAAGTAACCTTGGGCAGCTCCTCGGCGATTTTCGCTCACAATCTGGCTTCGCTTGGAAATAGCGTCAGCTTCAGTTCCGCCATTGGAGACGACGCGTTCGGAGGGATCTGCCTTCAGCGGCTTGGCGAAAGCGGTACGGATCTTTCCGGTGTGCGGCATCATGCGCACCAGCAAACGGGTCTTACCGTCATTCTCTCTAAGGGTGCGCAACGCTACATTCTCACTTATCCCGGAACCATGTCCGTCATGCGTTATGAAGATCTGGATTTAGAGTATGTCTGCCGCGCTAAACATTTTCATTTGTCTTCCTATTTTCTGCAGCGTGCGTTACGGCCGAAAATGGCGGATCTCTTTCGCCATGTTAAGGAGCGAGGACTGACGACTTCCTTGGATACCAATGACGATCCTGATGAGGAATGGTCTGAAGACCTGTTTCCGCTGCTCAAACATGTGGATGTCTTGCTTCCGAACGAGCGCGAAGCTTGCAAAATATCGCATGCACAAAATGTGGAATCCGCTGCCGAGTTCCTATCCAGTGTGGTACCCCTCGTTGTAATCAAGCGCGGTTCCCAGGGCGCTTTGGCGCAACGCGGCAGCGAGATTTTTCCTGCCCCGGCGTTAGCCAATATCTTTGTAGATGCTGTCGGCGCCGGCGACAGTTTTGATGCCGGATTTATTCACCAATATATTCGGGGAGCAAAGATCGAAGACTGCCTCAAATTCGGAAACATCGCTGGAGCTCTTTCCGTCACGCGCGCCGGCGGAACCGAAGCATTTCGCGATAAATCACATCGACAGCAATTCTTGAATCTAAACTGGCAGACGGGCGGCACTTCGCCAAACACGGACGCGGGCTGAGCGAGCACGCTAAGCTGCTTGCCGGGATTATTTCGCCGCCGGCCCATTTCCAATAGGTGTAGCTTGCAGCAACAGGCTGCCGTGAAATTTCGCATCAAGTCTGGCGGTGGGCCCGGTCACGGTGTCGTAGTCTTTGTCGTTCACATAGTCCCAGACTTTGTATTGGCGCGCTTGCAGGCCGCGCAACTCCACCTGTCCCTTCCACTCACCTGTATTATTTCCACCCTTCAAAGCGCTGCTCGCCTTGGCAGGCTTGTCATCTTTATCGCTAGCGTAGAAGGCATAGAACACACTTCCGTCTTTTTCGATGGCGTATCCTTCCGGCACATCATAGCCGTAAACATACAAATCCAGGAAATTCCCCTTCGACAGCATTTTCTGGTTATACAAATCGATCCATTTTTTCCAGTGAGGCTCTTTTTCCGAATTGAGATACACATTTCTTAACTTGGGTCCGTAATCTGGCCAGGTAAATTTTGTTCCCAGCACACCGCCAGTACCCAGCGTGGAAGCGAAGTCGCTTCCAACGTCTTGCTCATTGTCTCCCTCGCCCGAAATCTGCGTAAGTTCCACATGATCGCCATAAACGGCGGCGCGTGGCCCCAACAATGCTTTGTACATTTTCATGCGACGGCGCACCTGCACGGATCCAAGGGGATCGGCAGTAACAGCCTGATCCATATAACGGAACCACGCCAGGCTCGGCGGCGTTCCACAAGGACAACTTTGCGTCACGCTATCAGCCTTCAACCCGCGCGTAGTTTCAAAAATTATTTTGTACACTTCACCCATGGCGTAAACGGAATCCATTGGCGATTTATGATGATGCGCAGAGTTATAGCAGGGCGGTGTAGCGTAAATATTGTCCAGCTTGTGTCCGTCAAAATCCCAATCATGAATAAATCGTTCCGTTAATTGCTTGTAATAAGCCTGCACTTCTGGCACTGCGGGACACAACGTTGCAAGATTACGCGTCATGCGCGCAGGTTTGCCCGTCTTATCTAAAATTAGCCAGTCAGGATGTTGCTTCACTACATCAGAAACTACATATTTGTGGCCGCCGTACCCAAACCTCCCGTCTTCCACTGCTAACGGCAGCCACCACAGCTGCACCTTTATATTTTGCGTATGGAAATCGCTCACCATTTTTCGAACGGAGTTCCCGCCAAAATTATCTGTACGCGGCTGCCAGTCGCCGTAATTGTTGAACCAGCGATCATCGAGCGTCGCCCAGTGAATGCCAAGCTCTTTCAACTTAGGTATCGTCGCAATCATTTGCGCGGGGGTTACGTCGGACTCATAGCCCCAGCCACACCAGCTCACCGCGTAGTTCTCGTCATTGTTTGTCGGACGCGCAAGGCCTTCCCGTTCTACCGCGTTCGACCACATGCTTAGGGGCTCGTAGAAATCTCCTTGGTAAACCGCCACAAAGGTACGCGGAGTCCAATAAACTCCCCCAGGCTTTAACACTCTGTTCGCAGGAACATTTACCGCGGCAGCGACACGCCCATCTTTTATCGTGTTGACAGGAATCGATATGACCAGCGGAAGTGTTTCAATATGTCCAATCGCTTCCCCCATGGTTCGCGTCCAAAACGCCACCACCGGTATGCCTCCGCCAACGCGACCCAAGTCGTCCTTGGTATCTACCGGTGCGCCAAATGGATTTTGCTGTTCGAATTTTGCGGGAATGGGCAACACATCGTCCTTGCCCCACTTCAAACTAGAGCCAAAAAACGACCACATTTCATGCGGAGCCGCTGCGCCATCGACCAACGACGCATTCAGACGATGTTCTTGCAATGAGACATTTTCCAGCGAGATTTCTTTTTCCCCGTCGTTTCGTAGCGACGCGGAAAGCAATGCCAGCGCGGGGAAATCGTCATAAACTTCCAGCGCCAGCGTTTCTTTTAGATTTGGATTGGATTTGCCGGCTCCACTAACCTCAATACGTTTGCCAAGCCGCCCAAGCTTTCCTTGTGCCTCGGAGGTGCGCACCGTTTTCAAATCGAAAACTATGTCGTCGATGTTTTGGCGCTCTGCGGTTAAACGCGTTCCCGTTTCATTGCCCGGTTCATCGAGCGTTACCTCATGCCCATTTTGTTTTAAGCTGCTTTTTAGGTAACCAGACGTCGTCAATACAAAATCAGCCGCGGAAGTTTGCACGTGAATGCCGTCAGCCTCAGTCTGAACATTCACGGCAGAAGTTTGAGCCGGCGTTTCCGCTCCGGCCTGTTTCGCGCCTTCACGATGGCAACTGGATAGGTTCAACAGCAGCACTCCGCTCGTCAGCAACGCCACCCACGGGACGATCCGTCGATTTCTGGCCGATTGTTTGCGCTGAAACCACCGAAAATTCATCCTCAGTCTCCCACCTTGGCGATACCCTTGAACTGCGCGATGGCCGGAAATTTCGCACGCGGCACCTCGTGCACTGCCACATGCACCATCGCATGAGGCTCGAAATCCTTTAACAAAAGTGTCATGCGCTTGGCCGCATCCGGATCTTCCTTGTACGCGATATCTTGACCAATGCTGACCGAAGCAACTCCAACCATCAGCGTGCACAACGTAATCGCCACGTGTTTGGCGCTCATCTTTGCTCCCGGTTTACTTGAAACGCCAAGGAAAGGCTCGGCTACCCGCGGCATCATTGTACCTGCGAAAATAACAGAACGAAAAAAAGAGCAGCTAAACGAAAGGTGGGGCTAAATAGCGACGTGCCAGTAGCTCCGGCATTTTGTTTCGGTATGGTCCAAAATGCTCTAAAATCAGCGTTGCGGTACAATGCGTGCCCGTAGCTAGCTGGATACAGCGTCCCCTTCTAAGTAGGCAATATCAATCCAAGTCGTTGCTTCGCTTGCGTTTACGAGTTCCGAGCCATTCTTGGACTGCTCCCAAGTTGCTCCAAAAAAATTCTCCGCAAATCCGGCTCACTGGAAATCGAAATAAAACGAGGGCCGAATCGTCGAAGCTTGCTTCGACGGTTGCCGTTAGGCTCTTTCACAAAGACGCTTGAATCAGAAGCACGCGTCCCCACCCATTCATTTTGAAAATACATCATGCGACCGCTTTCAATGCTCTGGCATGACCTAGAAAGAAGTGTTCTGTGGCTGAGTCCCGAAAATTTGTACGATAAACGCTGGCAGCGTTAATCGTTAAGTAGAAGGTGGTCGCGCAAACTTCTCATAACCCCGTTTGCACTAGCGTTTGTGGACCGCGACGAGACACTAGCGAACACCTAGCACATTCGGCTAGACGACCTGTTTAGATGAATCTATTTAGCCGCACGGGTGAGGATCGGACCGAGCACCGCAAGAAAGAGCACATAGGCGGCTGAAAGCGGTCCGAGTTGCGGCTCGAGGCCGCCACCCAAACCTGCAATTACGATTGAGAACTCGCCACGCGCGACCAAGGCCATGCCCGCCCGCAGGCGTCCTTGCCGATCAATACCGGTTCGGCGCGCAGCCCAGAAGCCGGTCAACACTTTTGTTACGGCGGTTACAACGCCCAGCAAAACTGCGGAGGGCAGCGCGGACGGCAGGGTTGCCGTGTCGATTTGAAGCCCAAAAAAGAAAAAGAACGTGGCGGCAAACAGGTCACGAAGAGGCGCCAGCAGACGACGGGTCTGTTCAGCCATGGGGCCGGAGACGGCGATGCCCACAAGAAAGGCTCCGATAGCGGCCGAGACTTGAAGCCACTGCGCAGCTCCGCCGACGAGAAGGACTGCGCCAAAAATGGTGAGAAGTACGATCTCGTCGGACCGATGAGCAACAACGCGGCTAAGGGGGCCGCCGTACCGGACAGCGAGCACGAGGGCCAAAAGTACAGTGGCTAATGCAACGGAGACCGACACGGCTATTCTTCCTGGGCCGCCTCCGGCAAGAAGGACGGCAACGAGAGGTAGATACACGGCCATCGCCAAATCCTCCATCACCAAGATCGACAGCACGGCCGGAGTTTCCGGATTATTGAGGCGACGAAGTTCGGCCAAGACCTTAGCAATTACACCGGAGGAAGAGACGTAGGTCACACCCCCCAGCAGAACTGCAGCGAGCGGTTTCCACTTGAGTAGGAGTCCCGCAACAACACCAGGTGCGAAGTTGAGGACGAAATCAACGATGGCAGCGGGAAATGCGCTCTGGAGATTCGTGACCAGCTCTTGTCCCGTGTACTCTAGACCTAACATGAACAGAAGTAGAAGCACACCAATTTCGGCGCCGATGTGGGTGAAGCCGACACTTAGATTGAGTGGCGCCAGCCCGCCTTTACCAAAGGCGAGGCCAGCCAGGAGATAGAGAGGGATGGCCGAGAAGCCCCAACGACTTGCAATGCGAGCAAGGATCGCAAGACTAACGACGATCAGTCCGAGTTCGATTAGGAGACGGGACAGATCGTGAGTCGTGGAATCCATGCGCTACAATACCGCATTCCCAGAGCAAGATGCGCACTGGGGCAGCAGGTTCGGATGCTTGTCAGAACGGGTCTTATAGGGCCTCGTAACCATCGTCTTCGCAAAGTGCGAGAACAAGATGCCGGTGCTGACGGTTTCGGATAGCCCATATAGAAAACGACAGTTGGCTACTATGCTGGAGCAGCTGAGGAGGTTATGCGTGCGCCGCGGCCGTGGCGGG
>Ga0209526_10002785_pt1 | contig 11805 bp, 14 predicted proteins | sample JacPinW_OM2H0_M1_FD_188566 | JGI IMG/M metagenome (GOLD analysis project Ga0209526, IMG submission 188566) | Forest soil microbial communities from Algoma, Ontario, Canada - Jack Pine, Ontario site 1_JW_OM2H0_M1 (SPAdes) (version 2) | ecosystem: Environmental > Terrestrial > Soil > Boreal...
CCTGCCATTTTACGCCGGCCGCCGGGCCGGTCCAAACAAGCCCGCAGGATCGACAAGCTAGTCGATCTCGATCAACACCGGCTGGTGATCGGACGCCTGCGTTTTCTGATCGACCCGCACTTGCCGGATACGCGGCACCAGGTCGGCCGACACGAAGATGAAATCGCAGTGCAGCTCCGGCTCGCCGGGCCGCTCTTTTTCGTAGATCTTGAAAGTCGCCGGATGGGCCCGGCCGGGTTGAGCGACCTCCCATGCATCGATCAGCGGCGGCGTGCCGTCAGCGAACGTTTCGCACATCCGCGCATGCAGGGCATCGTCGGGCTCGAGATTGAAGTCGCCGGTAATGATGGTTTCTGCCGGACGCAGCAGGGTGTGAAAAGGCCCGCCGCTGGCGTCGACAATGCTGCCGAGACGCGCGTGGCCACTGCCTTCGGAATAGATCCGGCGCAACGCATCGACTTGCGCGGCGCGCTTCGCGGCGCCGTAATACTCGAGATGGGTGGTGATGACGCGCACCGCGGCGAGCTCGGTCGACAAGACCGCTTCCAGAGCGATCCGCGGCATTCCGTTGATGCCGGCCTCGACCGGATACGGAAGCAGATGACGAAAGACCTGGCCGACGGGAAGCCGCGACAGCACCATGTTGCCGAAATGCCGGCGGCCGCCATTGTCCGCCGGCACGTCGACCGCCACGCCCGGCACCGGCGCGTAGCCAGGGAGGAGCCGCGCGAGCTCGGCAAACTGGTTTTCGCCGCGACTGCCGGCAAGGCGTGGCGCGGGATAATTGTTGGCGATCTCCTGCAGACACAGGACGTCGAAATCGGCGATCGCCTTCGCATGTCTTACGATGCGAGCTGGATCGACTTTGCCGTCGACGCCGCGGCACCATTGGACGTTCCAGGTGATGAGCTTCATTTGATACCTGCGCGCATGAACGATAGTACGAATTGTCGCTGGAAAAGCAGGAACGCGATAAGCAGCGGTCCACTGGTCAGCAGGGTGGCCGCGGTAATGATCGACCAGTCGATTCCCTGATCGGTGGCCGAGAATACCTGCAGGCCTACGGTCAGCGGCCGCGATTCGACCGAGTTGGTTATGATCAACGGCCAGAGAAAATTGTTCCAATGAAAGCTCACGCTGACCAGTGCATAGGCGAGATAGACCGGGCGCGCCAGCGGAACGTAGACTTTCCACAACACCTGCAGCGGCGTGCAGCCCTCGACCCGAGCCGCCTCGTCGAGCTCCTTGGGCACGGTCTTGAACGTCTGCCGGAGCAGGAAGATTCCGAAGGCGCTCGCCATGTACGGCAACGCGATGGCGACGATGGTATCGCGCAGCCCCAGCGCGCCCATGGTGCGGTAATTCTCGACGATCAGCACGTCCGGCATGACCATCAGCTGCAGCAGAACCAGCGCGAAGAGGAGATTGCGGCCGGGAAAGACGAACCGTGCAAATGCATACGCAGCCAGTGTGCATAGCACGAGCTGCGCCGCCAGAATCATCGCGCACAACAGGATCGTGTTGAGAAAATAGCGCGCGAATGGCGCCGCCGCCCACGCCCGCGCAAAGTTGTCCAGCGTCAGCGGCGCAGTCGGGACGAAATGCGTCGAGTATTCGCCTGGATGGAACGCCGTCCAGATTGCGTACGCCAGCGGCAGAATCCACAGTCCGCCCAGAAGCCACGCCCCGGCTGTTTCCAGGCCGTGCCCCAGATACACGGAGCGCGATGAATGAACGGAGCTCATTGGTAATGGACCTTGCGTTCGAGAAACCAGAACTGCAGGAGCGCGACCACGCCCAGGAGCAGCAGCAGCACCATGGTCAGTGCCGCGGCGTACGCCGAATCCCAGAACCGGAAGCCGATTTCGTAAATGTAATAGAGCAACAATTCGGTCGCGTTATCGGGGCCGCCACGGGTCATGACCACGACATGATCGACCAGCCTAAAGGCATTGATGACGGCGTTGACGAGCACGAAAAGGGTCGTCGGCATCAACAAAGGCAGCGTCACGCGCCGGAAAAAATAGGCACGCGATGCGCCTTCGATCGCCGCCGCCTCGGCGAGCTGCGGCGACATCTGCTGCAGCGCGGCCAGGTAGAAGATCATGAAAAACCCGGCCTCCTTCCAGACGGTGACCACCATCAGGGCTGGCAGCGCGCTGTTTTTGCTGCCGAGCCAATTGTGCGCCGGCAGACCGAAGGCGCCGGTAATCTGCTCGAGCAGCCCATACTCGGGCGTGTAGAAAAAGAGCCAGATATTGGCGACGGCGATCATCGGCAGCACCGTGGGCGTGAAGTAGGCGAGCCTCAAAAACCCGCGGCCGGCGATTTTGCCGTTGACCCAGACGGCCATCAGCAGCGCCAGCGCAATCGACAGCGGAATGGTGCCCAGCGCGAACCACAGGTTGTTGGTCAGCGATTGCCAGAAGATCGGATCGTCGATGAGCTGAGCGTAGTTGTCGACGCCGACAAACGTCGACGCCCGCGATCCTTTCGGCGTCGAACGGAAGCTGTGCCAAAGCGTGGCGACCGCGGGATAGTGCGTAAAAAGCGCGAGCAGCACCGCGGCTGGCAGCAGAAGCAGCCAGCCGTATAGCCATTGAGCGGAACGAGTCATCTTCCGGTGCGCCGCGCATGCATCATTTTCGATACGGCCGAAGGAGCCGCTCGGCCTCGCGCTGTGAATCCTTCATCGCCTGTTCGGCGCTTTTGGTGCCGGTGAGCCCCGCCTGCAAGCCGTCGTTGAGCGCCTTGGTTACGCGCTGATTGTCATGAGTCGACAATTCGGCGACCGCGTACTGCAGCTGATCGCGCGCGACCGCGGCTGGCGGAAACTCCGCCACGTATTTTCTCATCACCGGCGTTGCCCATGCGTCGGGACGCACCGCGACGTAGCCGGTGTCGATCCCCCATTGCGCAGCGCGCGCCGGCGAGGTAATCCACTTGATGAACTTGAACGCCGCGGCCTGCTGCTCCGGCTTGGCCTGCTTGAAGAGATAGAAGTTGCCGCCGCCGGTCGGACTGCCGCGACGCTTGTTCGCCGGCAGCATCGCGACGCCGAAGTCGAATTTGGCGTTGTTCTTGACGTTGGTCAGGTTGCCGGTCGTGGTCCATATCATCGCGACCTTGCGCTCGAAGAAATCCTTTGGCGTCGTACCCCACTCGACAATCCCTTCCGGATGCACCTTGTACTTGGAAGTGAGATCCATCCAGTATTGCAGGGCCTCGATGACCGCGGGCTTGTCGTAATAGGTTTCGGTTCCGGCGGCGTTCATCAGCTGGACGTCGTTTTCGGTGGTGAGTCCCTGGAACAGCCAGTACGGAAATCCTGAGGACGGAATCTGCACGCCCCATTGCGTGACCTTGCCGGATGCATCGCGCTTGGTGAGCTTTTGCGCGTGCTCGGCCATTTCCTTCCATGTCGCCGGCGGCCGGTTGGGGTCGAGGCCCGCGTCCTTGAACATTTCCTTGTTGTAGTACAGAACGATGGTCGAGCGCTGGAACGGAATGCCCCAGGTCTTGCCGCCGGTCTGGCTGTTCTCCATGAACGCGGGATAGAAGCCCTTCAGCCAAGCCTCATCTTCAGGCGTCTTGATGAGGGGATCGAAAGGAACGATCGCTTCCTCGTCGATCAAGGTGAACATGTCGGTGGACAAAAGCACCGACGTCGTCGGCGCGTCGTTGCTCTTGACCGCGGTAAGAGCCTTGGTGATCGACTCCTGGTAGCTGCCGGAATAGATCGGCTTGACCTTGATGCCCGGATTCTCCTTTTCGAAGTCGGCGGCGAACTGGTCGATCAGTTTGGTAATAGGCCCGCCGACGGCGACCGGGTAGTAAAAAGAGATCTCGACCGGTGCCTGGGCGAGTGTCGCGCCGGAGAGCGCGGTAACGGCAATGGCGACGAACCAGCCCCAAAGCGTGCTGCGTTTCATAATGCTTCCTCCCCTGGGAAAATGTTCAGACCTACGCAAACATGGTTGCGTTTTGATGAATCGGTTCTGTCGCGAGCCGTATCCCGGTCGCGGCGTCGAAGAAATGGTTCGCCCCGCGGGCCCAGCTTAAGCACACGGAATCACCGCCGGTCACACCGACGCGGCCCGCGACGCGCGCGGTCAGGATCTGTTCGCCGATACGACAGAGCAGGAGCGAGTCGGCCCCCAGGTACTCAACACTCTCGACTCGCGCGGTGAATGGGCCGTCGCGCGCCAGCAGCACGTGCTCGGGCCGAACACCGAGCATGCCACCGGCCCATTCGACCGGAGCGACACCGGGACCCTCGGTACCGGCGATCACCGCTTCGCCGCCGGCCTTGTCCAATCGAAGCAAATTCATGGGAGGCGTGCCGATAAAACGCGCCACGAAGATGTTGGCTGGCGTTTCGTAAAGATCGGCCGGTGTGCCGTTCTGCTCGATCCGGCCACAGGACAAGAGGATGACGCGGTCGGCCATCGACATCGCTTCGACCTGATCGTGCGTCACGTACACCATGGTGATGCCAAGCTGCCGCTGCAGGTTGCGAATCTCTAGACGCATTTCCTGCCGCAATTGTGCATCGAGGTTCGACAAAGGCTCGTCCATCAGGCACACCGGCGCTTCGGCGATGAGCGCGCGACCAAGCGCGACTCTCTGTTGCTGGCCGCCCGAGAGCTGACCGGGTTTTCGATCGAGCAGTGCCGATAGTCCCAGAAGCTCCGAGACGCGCTTCAGGCGCCGGTCGCGGTCGGCATGCCCGGTCTTGCGCACGCGCAGCCCGAAGACGATGTTCTCCTGCACGCTCAAATGTGGAAACAGCGCGTAGGACTGGAACACCATCGAAATCTTGCGCCGCGCGGGCGCCAGATGAGTCACCTCGCGGCCGTCGATCCATATCCTGCCGGTATCAGCGTGGTCGAGCCCGGCGATGAGCCGGAGCGTCGTCGACTTACCGCAACCCGAAGGGCCGAGAAGCACGTTGAGCGTTCCTGGATCCAGCGCGAAGGAAATGCTGTCAACGGCGCGAACCTGACCGCTCGGGGTGGTCCAGTGCTTGCTGACGTTCTCGACCGCGATCGCCGACACCAGGACGCCTTTGACTTCAGCCCGTTCGTGGTGGGCCTGCCGAACCACGACCGGATGCTCAACCCGCGAGTGAAGCGCCCCTCTACCACTCGGCGCCTGTCCCGGTATGCGGTAATCCGGGGCGAACCGGACGTGCGGTTTGGTGACCTTGCCTGCCGGGATGCTTTGGCGACCTCGATACCGCGCCCGGCGCTCAATGATAGCAAAGCTGCCACGTGTCAGCGGTCCCGACGAAAATCTGCTCAAGAGCCCCGCAGGAAAGTCAGGAGAAGGCTTAAGCGAAAAGAGCCGCCAGTGCGGCGCCCGGGTCCGCGGCGCGCATGAATGCCTCCCCGACGAGAAATGCGTGTACGCCACGAGCGCGCATGCGCTCGACGTCTGCCGGCGCGAGGATTCCGCTTTCCGTGATCGCCAGCCTGTCGGCCGGAATGCGCGGCAAGAGGTCGAGAGTCGTCTCGAGCGAGACGTCGAAGGTGTGCAGGTTGCGGTTATTGATTCCGATCAAGGGTGTCGCAAGCCTGAGCGCCCGGTCCAGCTCCGAGGCGTCGTGCACTTCGACCAGAACGCCCATGCCGAACTCATGTGCGCAGGCCTCGAGCGCGGCCAGCCGCGCATCCTCGAGCGCGGCAACGATCAAGAGAATGCAATCGGCCCCGAGCGTTCGCGACTCCAGCACCTGGTACTCGTCGATCACAAAATCCTTGCGCAATGCCGGCAAGCTGCAAGCCTCGCGTGCTGCGTTCAGATGCTCCGGGCGTCCCTGGAAATAATCGCGATCGGTCAATACCGAAAGACACGCCGCGCCTCCGGCTTCATAACGCTGGGCGATGGCGGCGGGATCGAAGATCGGCCGCAATACGCCCCTGCTCGGGCTCGCCTTCTTGATCTCCGCGATCACGGCGGAGCGCCCTGCAGCGATCTTGGCGCGAAGCGCGCCGGCAAAATCGCGAGTCGGGCGGGATGCCGCGGCACGTTTGTGCATCTCGCTCAAGGGAATCGCTGCCTTCGCGGCAGCAAGCTCTTTCGCCTTGGTAGCAAGAATCCGGGTGAGGATGTCGCGCGTGGTCACCGTGGCATGCTCCGCTACGGGCGCCGAACGGACGCTGCCGGACGCGACTCGAGCCCGACGTAGCGGTCGGCAAACCCCACGGCGCGCCAAAACGCAAGCGCAGGGTGGTTCCACACCATCGCCTCGACGATGACCGGCTTGTCCGGCGGGATTACCGAATCGCGGAGCAGCGCGACCGCGCGCGCGCCGATGCCGCGCCGGCGGCGATCCCGCGCGACGAAGAATTGGCGCAGGTGTACCCACTCGGGCGTGTCGCGAAACAATGCGTACGCCACGGACGCGCTTCCCGCTGCCGTCATTTCCGCGCAAGCGGGAATCCCTTCGTGCGCAGCCGGCGCACACTCCACTGCCGTCATTCCCGCGCAAGCGGGAATCCACTGGCTCTTACGCAAAGCTGGGTCCGCCGATGTGGCTGGCTCATCGAAAATCAGCGCCTGGTATTCCGTCGTCAGCCAGTTGCGCATGCGCGCCACAAGCTCCTCGAAGCTCATCGTATTGTCGTGGCCCTCATCTTCGATCAGCTGCTTGTTCCACGAGGCGAGCTGCGGCAGGTCGGCGGCCGCGGCGACACGGAAGGTGAGACCGTCCGCGCTCGCGCGCGAGTCAGGCAGCGAAGCCACGATCAAGGGGCAGAGCCCGCCAGCTTCCGGGTCGTGGCGACGAACTGCTCGAGCTTCTTTTGTGCGGCACCCGACGCAATGACCGCGCGAGCGCGCTCGATGCCGTCGGCGATCGAACCCGCGACGTTCGCGGCGTAAAGCGCAACGCCGGCATTGAGGATAACGATCTCCCGCGGCGTGCCCTCGATATTGGCGAGAGCCTCGAGCAGCATGGCCTTGGATTCCATCGCGTCGGCGACCTTGAGCCCGCGGTTGGAGATCATTCTGAGACCGAAATCCTCGGGGTGGATTTCATACTCGCGTATCTGTCCGTCTTTGAGCTCTCCGACGAGCGTCGCGGCACCGAGCGACACTTCATCCATCCCGTCCTTGCCGTAGACGACCAGCACATGCTTGCTTTCCAGTCGCTGCAGCACGCGCACCAGGATGCCGACCAGGTCCGGATGAAACACGCCCAGCAGCTGGTTCGGCGCGCCGGCAGGATTGGTCAGCGGTCCGAGGATATTGAAGATGGTCCTGATGCCGAGCTCCTTGCGCACCGGCGCCGCGTGCTTCATCGCGCTGTGATGGCTCGGCGCGAACATGAAGCCGATGCCGGTCTCGGCTATGCATGCCGCGACTTCTCCCGGCTTGAGCATGATCTCGGCACCCAGTGCCTCGAGCACGTCGGCGCTGCCCGACTTCGACGACACCGACCGCCCGCCGTGCTTGGCGACCCGCGCCCCAGCCGCGGCGGCGACGAACATCGCCGCGGTGGAGATGTTGAAGGTGTGCGCCGCGTCGCCGCCGGTGCCGACGATGTCCAGCAAATGGTCACGGTCGGGCACCTCGACCTTGGTCGCGAATTCGCGCATGACCTGTGCTGCCGCAGCGATCTCGCCGACGGTTTCCTTTTTCACCCTTAAGCCGACGGTAAACGCCGCGATCATCACCGGCGACGCCTCGCCGTTCATGATCTTTCGCATCAGCGACAGCATCTCGTCGTGAAAGATCTCGCGATGCTCGATGGTGCGTTGGAGCGCGTCCTGAATATCGATCGGCATGATCGTTCCTGGTTTCGGCTACTGCGGAGACTTAAGGAAGTTCGATAGCAGCGCGTGACCATGCTCGGTCAGTATCGCTTCCGGATGAAACTGAACACCCTGGACCGCAAACTCGCGATGACGCACGCCCATGATCTCGCCATCGTCGCTTTCCGCCGTGACCTCCAGGCACTCGGGGATGGTGCCGCGGTCGATCACCAGCGAATGATAGCGGGTCGCGGTGAATGGACTGGCCAGTCCTTCGAATACGCCTTCGCCTCGATGGGCGATGGAAGATAGTTTGCCGTGCATCACGCGGCCGGCACGGACGATACGCCCCCCGAACGCCTGGCCGATGGCCTGGTGCCCGAGGCATACGCCGAGGATGGGAATTTCGCCCGCGAAGCGCTGCACCAGCGACACCGAGATGCCGGCTTCGTTTGGAGTGCACGGGCCCGGCGAGATGACGATCCTCTCCGGCCGCCACGCCCTGATCTGCTCCAGGTTGATCGCGTCGTTGCGATGCACGTGCACCTCTGCGCCGAGCTCGCCCAGGTATTGCGCGAGGTTGTAGGTAAACGAATCGTAGTTGTCGATGAGCAGCAGCATGGCGATCCTTAGCCGATTGATTTTATAGCTAATCAGTCAAGAATTTAACGCCGGATGCCCCCTTGGATACCCGCTGTTCGGTTTGCTACCCGCTGGGGCTGCGGGCGCACCGGGGTAAAGTGCGGACGTGGCGGGCTACCGCCGCCAGCGGGAAAAGGAGGAGGACGGATGCACGAGGGGAAATGGCCGTTGCATACGTCGATATTCTACCAAACCCCGACCGATTTGTATCAGCGGACAATCTCCGATGACGACTACGCTGATCGCACGCTTGCGCTGAAGGTCGGAGACCGACGGGTTGTTGATCCCCGCATACAGCGCGGTCCACGTGGTGAACTTAATGGTTCGGCCAATGATGTCGGCGTTTTTCCGTCGGTTGACGCCCGCGAACCGTTGCCCCACCATGCGTCGGAAAAATCTGCTGTGGCTACCCCAAAAGTGAACTCGGTAAAACCATTTGCGTTAGGGCAATCATGACTCGCAACGTTCTCGACGAAGCGCACATTCATCCGGCAATCAGGAAGACGGTTGCCAACCACCATACCGACACGGTTAGCGAAGTGCGGGCTGCTGTTGCTGCCAACGATGTGGTCGTGGTTGGCATGAAACAGAACCCCTTCCCAAAGAAGGCGCGTAAGGCGCTCGACGCGGCGGGCATCGCTTACAAATATTTGACCTATGGGAGCTATCTTGGCGGCTGGCGCCGCCGCGGCGCTCTCAGGATGTGGACCGGATGGCCGACGTTCCCGATGGTGTTCGTAAAGGGCGTATTGGTAGGCGGTGCCGACGATTTGAAGCGGCTTATTGCGAGCGGCGAGCTAACTCGGATGCTGGCTGCCAAGCCCGGACCCCGCCGAAAGAAGTAGGCAGCGATCACTTCCGCTCCCGCTGTGCATACGCTCGGGGGCGAGTTATCAGGGTGCTGCCAAAAAGATGGGATGCTAGGCCGGCTTCGGCGCATTGAGTGAACCGCATGCGTTCCTTGGCCTCTCGACATGCAGTACGATGTCCAACATGCAACGGATTCTGATCGCCATCGGCGCGGTTCTTCTGCTGGTTGGGCTTCTATGGCCATGGCTCTCCCGCCTGGGTCTCGGGCGCCTGCCGGGAGACATTCGCATCGAAACAGAGAACGGCATTTTCTACTTTCCGATCACTACCTGCGTGGTCATCTCCGTCGTTCTGTCGATTGTCATTTGGCTTATCCGTCGCTAATCCGCCGTTCCGATCAACTCCATCTTTGCGGAAGCCTGACACATCCTGACTGGGCGATCGCGGACGTTCGCAACATCATCCATCAACTCGATGGTTTGATGGATCTGCCCGAAGCCCTGCCTGGCTTTCCCCGATCATTGGGAAACGGTATCGGATAGTATCGGGTCATAAGACTGCGCAAGTACTGGTGCAGTCTGCGGGCGTTATCCCAACTCCCGACATAACAGATCTTGCCAACGCTGCCTCCGAGATCGTATGCCCGAACGACCTGGCCGGCCTTGAACGTGACTTCTACCTGGTCCTTGATTCCCGCAACACCGCCGGGGCCGCAAACCATCTCTCCGTTCGCCGACTTCGCCGACACCTGAATAACCAATTCTGCAAGCCGTTTTAGTTCCGCTGACTTCACCCGGCCCTCCACTTTGCTGCCCTGAGGTGAAGGACCCGCGAGGAATCTTCCATCGTGCTTGATCGTGAAGCCATAACGCCCCAAGCAGTAATCGTCTTGCATCGCCTCACACGTCGTTCGCTCGCTTATTTCGAGCCATACGGGTGACGCCGCGTCCGACGCCTCCTCACGAAGTGCCAGCGGCTTACTCAGCGCGGCCAGGACGCCGACTAGCCAGAATGCGGTCATGAGAGATCTGCTGGATTCGGCACACGAGCGGGATATGCACCGGAATGATTACCTTCGTTCTCATGCCTGAAGTGCTTGAGTGGTCGCGTTGGCACGGCTCCGACGCTACAAGCATTTATTGGCTTGATTGGACCACTCCAGCTGGACCGTGTACTGGCACCTTCTTGGTCTTCCACGCGCAAATGTCGCCAATCTCGCCGTTCGCATCGTCGTACCAGCCGCGACCGGGGATAGCATCGGTGATCGCTTCACATAGCTCGTGGGAGCTAGTCGACGTTAACGCGTCGAGTGGCGTCAGGCCACCGAGGCAGCCCGCACAGCCCGGATAAGGCATCACGGCGTAAAAAATCTGACCGGAAATGTCGTTGTGATAGCCGCAGAATGCCTGACATGAGGCCGAGCCACCCTGGACGACGCGCACGCCGGGCGGTACGTAGACAAAATACAAGGTATTCGGCGTGGGATGCGGAACCGCGGGGTTGCTGGAAATTTCCATCTGCAGCATATGCTGGATGGCGGTGTCGGTTACCGAGCGGCCAAGCGTGGGGGTCGTGATCGTTAGCGTGCCAGTCCGTTTACCTCTGCCGATTTGCTTTCCAGGTACGCTGTATTCTGCCAGCTGAGCAATGAGTGGGCTGGTCAGGATAAAGTCGAAGAAATGGTTTATCTGAGCCACCATCGCGCCCTGGGCGCCTTGTTGCCATGCTGGCCCCCAGAAGATGGTGAAGACTTCGACGGCGGTGAGCAACGGCCCGTTCCGATAGGTGAGCTTCGGGAGTGCGGCAGGTGCCGCTGCCGCGACCTCCGCCGTGGGTTGGCCTACCGCGTCCGGCACAAACAGCGGTACGATGCGAATAGGATCAACATGGGCAGCATAAATCTTCTTAGCGCCATCGACATCGTTGGCATGGTGAACTCCCGGAAAGGTAGCGCAAACCTAGATGCTGCGCCTGACTATAGGCGGAACACAAATTCTCGGATTCTTCACTGACGATTAGCGACGGTTTCGCGACCGTCGTGTGCAGCATTAGCCCTCCGCGTCCAGGCCGAGCTGGACCATGTCCGCGGCGCGCTGCAGCGCGCGCAGTTTGTTGAGCGTCTCCTGCCATTCCCCCTCGGGAGAGGAGTCGTGGACGATGCCTCCTCCGGCCTGCGCGTACAACACCCCATCTTTCACCACCGCGCTGCGGAGCGCAATGCAGGTGTCCATGTCGTCCTGAAAGCTGATGTAACCCACCGCGCCGGAGTAGATGCCGCGACGTGACGGCTCGAGCTCGTCGATGATTTCCATGGCGCGGACTTTCGGCGCGCCGCTCACGGTGCCGGCCGGGAACGCAGCGCGCAGCACATCGATGCTGGTGAGGCCGGGCTTGAGCTTGCCCTCGACATTGGACACGATGTGCATCACGTGCGAATAGCGCTCGATCACCATGCGCTCGGTCACCTGCACCGACCCGGTCTGGGCGACCCGGCCGACGTCGTTGCGCCCGAGATCGAGCAACATGATGTGCTCGGCAATTTCCTTGGGATCGTTCAGGAGCTCGGTCGCCAGCGCGTCGTCAGCCTCGCGGGTCG
>Ga0209526_10002786_pt1 | contig 11804 bp, 9 predicted proteins | sample JacPinW_OM2H0_M1_FD_188566 | JGI IMG/M metagenome (GOLD analysis project Ga0209526, IMG submission 188566) | Forest soil microbial communities from Algoma, Ontario, Canada - Jack Pine, Ontario site 1_JW_OM2H0_M1 (SPAdes) (version 2) | ecosystem: Environmental > Terrestrial > Soil > Boreal...
CTCGCAGTGGTCTCGACCACCTCGTCGGCAAGAAATCGCTCCGCATTCTCCGCATAATATCGGCATACCCACGCACACTTCACGGCCTCATCCACGGCAGACCGCAGCGTTTTGCCCATTTCCGTGGTCATCATTCGGCCGTAGGCCTCTTTTTCACCATCCAAGATCGCCGCGGCCTTCAGCATCATTTGCGCGCGTTCAGCAAAGGGCACCTTTCGGTATCGCGAAAATGTGTCCGCCGCCTTTTGCAACTTGATTTCAATCTGAGCATCCGACAACGGCTCGAATGTTTTCAGCACCTCTCCCGTCGCCGGATTGATCGTCGCGATAGCCATTGCGTTTTTCCTCCCAAGCGATTGCGCCACCAGTTGATGGCACCCACGATCAATGGTACAACCACCGTACCCGAATTCGTTAGTCGGCTCATACTAGCCTAACTGCTTTCGATTGACAGCAGGAGATTCTCGCGTACGGTGGTACAGCAGTCCAACCTGATTTGTGCTTACGCATCGAAACTAAGGGGGAGACATGAATTTCTCGAATCTGGTTCGTCAACTGGTTCCCGTGCTGCTGACCTTTGGTTTCATCACCACCATCGCAGGCTCGGCCTTCGCCCAGGAACACCGCGAGCGCACCCTCGACGAAATAAAAGCGGAAGCGACCAAACGGGCCGAGAATGGCATGTACCCGCTCATTGGTCTCGATCCGGCCGACGTCCGTGAAGCATTCCTTTCCATCAAGACCCTCGACGATGACGAGTGGGCGGCCGGATTTAGCGCCGTCGCCGACCGCTATATGGCCCAGGCGAAACCTCTCGCGGCTACGGATCTCGCCAAAGCCAGCGGTCTCTACGTCAAAGCGTGGCGGCTCTATTCTTTCGGCCGCTGGCCAACGCCAGCGTCTCCCGGCAAGCAGCGCGCCTATGGCAAAGCGCTTGAGGCGTTTCTGGCGCACGCGAAATTGATGGACCCGCCCCTGGAAGTCGTCCGAATTCCTTTCGAAGGCTCCGAAATTGTTGGCTATCTGCGTCTGCCAAAAGCCGCCAAAGGACCCGTTCCGGTAGTGGTCGCAATCAGCGGTCTCGATAGTCGCAAAGAGGACCTTTCCGAAAACTTCGGCGCCGTCCTTCCTTACGGCATCGGCTTTATCGGCGTGGATTCACCCGGCACCGGCCAAGCCCCCATCAAAGCCAGCGAAACTTCGGAACGCATGTTCTCCCGCGTGATCGACTACCTGCAAACCAGGGCGGAGGTGGACAAAACGAGAATTGGTGTCGACGGCCAAAGCTTCGGCGGGTATTGGGCCACCAAGCTAGCCATCCTCGAACACGCGCGCCTGAAAGCCGTAGTCGCGCAATCCCCTCCCGCCCACGCTACGTTTCAAAGAGATTTCGTACTGAACAACACTCTGGGAAATCGAGAATACCTCTTTGGCCTGGTTCCCGCTCTTGTGTCCATCTATGAAGGTGCCAAGACCATCGACGACTTGGCCACCATCTTCCCCAAAATGTCGCTCGTCTCCCAAAACCTCCTCGGAAAGCCCACCGCCCCAATGCTGCTCATTTCCGGCGCCTTGGACACCCAGGTCCCCATTTCCGACACGTACTTGATTCTCACCAGCGGCGACGTCCCCAAAGAAGCCTGGATCAACCCGCAAGGCGGTCACCTCGGCCGGCAAGTAAAGATCTGGCCGGACCCCGTCATCTTCCGACAAGTCATCATTCCCTGGTTGGTACGCAATCTGGATGTGCAGGCGGCTCCGGATCGTCACTAGAACCGGAAACGACGTTCTCCGTCGAGAAGTTCGCTCCGGAGTCCGGCGCGTCTTAGGAAGTCTCCGAATCTCAACCGTCGGTGCGGCAACGCCCGCTGCACACTTCGTCTTGCTTGTGCCACGATTTGTCCCGTTGCTTGTAGGGCTTGGCTTTCTTATCGTGGATGCTGTAGAAGCAATGGGTGCTGCAGAGACCTGCTTCGATCCTGGCTGGCGCCGGAACGGACAGGAAAAGCAACAGCAGATAACCAAGGTGTTTCGGATTTCCCGCCGTTCCGTCAAAGAATAGCGGTGATAGCCGGCCAACCACAACGAGATCGCGAAATCCTACCCTGTCGAAGCCGCCCCTTGGCGGAAGCTGAGCGATCCACTTCGGCGAGCCCTCAGAGTCAATCCGCACAGGTGGCAGCGGATCGCATAGCCGTTTGCCAGGGGATAACGAAATAAAAAACAGCGTGAACCACCGTCGAGTCTCGATCGCACTGCGCACCGTGGCCCGGTTGTACTTCGAGCGGTTCCCGCTCTGTTTGTCCGATCGACTTGACCGACGTTTCGCCCAATAAAAAGAACAGGTCTGCTGCTCCTTTGAACTCCTGTTGTCAGGTCTATTCCGAATACCGATCGCTCGCCGCACGTCTCGCAGCAAGTCAAACGGAGCAACAGCGACTCCGGCGCTTTTCAACTGGGTGGTGCGGAACTTAATTCTCCCAAATTGGGAACTAATCTGTAGCGCCTGGCATCTAAGTGTTTGTTAAGGGTTCCCGTTGAAACTCCTCGGCCCATGGTAGTTAAGCACCACATTCCCTGGCAGGTAAAGATCGCTCTGAAGGTGGTCCTGGCCCGCGTGCCGCTCAAGTACCACCTGTGGAAAAAGGCCGGCGTTTTTCGGCTCGGTGGAATGGAGCGGCCTGAATACGCACTCAATGTTTTCCGCAGACACTTTGACGCCGCAACTTTCCCCCGCAAAACCCGAGAGTTCGCAGTTTTGGAGATTGGTCCAGGTGATTCCCTCCTCTCGGCGTTGATTGCCCGTACGTTTGGGGCTACCCGCACCTACCTTGTCGACGTGGGGCCCTTCGCAACTACGGATCTCACTTCCTACCGTCAACTGGCAGCCCACCTGCGCGAGTTAGGCCTGCACCCCCCCGACCTTGACACCTGCTCCACCCTCAATGAACTCACGGCCGCCTGCTCGGCGGAATACTTGACGGACGGGCTGGCCTCGCTGCGAAAGATTCCCTCTGCGTCCGTGGATTTCGTCTGGTCTCACGCCGTTCTTGGGCACGTGCGGCGCAGCGATTTTCTGCCCACTCTGGTGGAACTGCGCCGCATTCAACGTACCGACGGGGTAGGCTCGCACTACACCGGGTTTGGGGACATCTTAGGTGGCAAGCTGAATGACCTGCGTTTCAGCGATCGAATCTGGGAATCGTCGTTTATGGCCAACTCTGGCTTCTACACCAATCGCATTCGTTATCACGAGCTTCTGCGCCTTGTTCGTTTGGCTGGCTTTGAACCGGAAGTCCTCCACCTGGCACGGTGGAAAACACTGCCGACACCACGGCGAAAATTGGCCCCGCAATTTGCAGCGCTACCAGAGCAGGATTTGCAGGTCTCTGGTCTCGATGTTTTGCTGCACTGAGAACAGTTCCGGGCTGGCCTTACCTTCGAGCGGAACCGCCAGGCTACGCCGAGAGCCTAGTCCGGGAGGGCGCTCACGGAACCTTGAGGAAGGCCTCGCCTTCCGCATTCCCCTGGCGAATCGGTAGCGCCAGTTTCGTTCACATCGGCCCCCCAGTCCGGTCCGTGCACCTCCACTTTCCGCTCCTTGCTCCTGTAAGTCCCTTCCCTAATCAGAGGTGGGAGCGACTGGCAGCCAGGCCGATCTGCGTCGGGAGCGAAACTAAACTCTTCCGCGATTGGGCCGATATCCTCTTAGTGTGCATGGGTGTGCCTACTCTAGCGGGCACCAAGGAGAACTGATGTCAATTAGCCAGGCGAATGGGACGGACCTGCTGAACCTATACAGCCAATCGGTGGGTCAGGGTGCCGCGGCATCCGCCGTCACCGCCAGCGTCAACGTGCTCAAGACCGCTATCGCCCAAGCCAAGTTGAGTGCCTCGGAGATTATCGCCGGCAACAGTGATTCGGGCAATCAAATCAATCTGTACGCCTAGCGAACTGGTTGCACTGGAGTTCATCTGGGCACCGAAGGCCCGGGCTACCCGCGCTGGAGCTTCGTCTCTTTGTAGATGACTTAGCGCACGATCCCCGCGTGGCCCGGCGCTGCAGCAGTTTCTGCTCCCCTTCGTTTCGCTGCAGTCAAGCCGATGTAGGTCGACGAAAGCAAAAAAAAACGAGCGAACCAAAGTCCACCCTCGGCAAAAAGGTAAGCGAGCCTAGGCCCAGCTGAAGCCGTGTTTCGAGAGCGGCAGGGAGCGGATACGTTTTCCGGTTACGGCGAAAATCGCGTTGCAGACCGCCGGGAGAACCGGTGGCAACGCCGGCTCGCCAAGTCCCGTGGGCGGATTGTTCGTCTGCACAAAATGCACGTCGATTCCCGGAGGCACCTGCCGCATGCGGACCGGCTGGTACTCGTGAAAATTGCTCTGGACGGTGCGCCCGCGATCGATCGTGATCTCGTAGGACATGACGTGGCTCAGCCCCTCGATGACCGAGCCGCGAACCTGATTCTCGGCATTGCTGGGGTTGATGACTTGGCTGCCGATATCGCCGGCGACCCAGACTTTGTTTACCTTGACCTTGCTCTTCGCATCCACGCGCAACTCGACAACCTCCGCGAAGTATCCGCGGTGCGCGTATTGGAAGGCCACACCCATGGCAGTGTCTTTCGGCAGTTTGCGCGAGCCCCAGCCGGACTTCTCGGCGGCAAGTTCGAGGACGCTTTGCATACGCGCCGCGTCAAAGTCCATTTCCGCGGGGTTTGTGGGAGGCGGCCCGCTGCTCGGTACGCGCGGGAGTTTCAGCAGTTCGAGGCGGAACTGCACGGGGTCTTTTCCGGCAGCGTGAGCCAACTCATCCGTAAATGACTGAAATACCCACGCGAAAGCGTTGCTTCGCGGAGCACGCATCGCAAACGTGGGCACGCCGAGCGGCATCAACGAAGCTCCAAAAGAGAAGTTTGGCAAGAACGTCCCTGGAAACTCGTTCGGTGGAATGTTCGCAGATGGGGCAAAAGTCTGTCCTTCGCCGAAGCTGACAAAGTGATTTTGCCACGCGACGAGTTTTCCGGAAGGATCCAGCCCGCCTTTGAGGAAATGAAAGCCGGCCGGGCGGTAGTGATCGTGGTGAAAATCGTCTTCGCGCGTCCAGAGCAGCTTGATGGGCACGCCCACTTCCTTGGCGATGGCCGCGACCTCGCACATATAGTCGTTCGTCAGGCGGCGACCGAATCCCCCGCCCGCACGCTTCATGTGCACGATGATGTCTTTCGGATCTATACCCATCAGCTTGGCGACTTGCTGGCGGCCCGACTCGGGCGTCTGGCTCGGAGACCAGAACTCCAGCTTGCCGTCGTGATAATGGGCGAGGCAGTTCTCCGGCTCCATCGGGGCGTGGGCGAGGAACGGATAGTCGTACGCGGCTTCGATCACTTTTGCGGAGGACTGGAACGCCGCCCCGGTGTCTCCGTCATTTCGAAGGGTGATCGCCGGGGGCTGCTTCGACAACTCGCTGGCGCGTTTGGCGAAGCCTTCGGTGCTCTGCTCCGCGGTCGTACCTTCCTTCCAGGTCAGCTTCAGCTTTTTGCGCGCGCTGTTCGCCTGCCACCAACTGTCGGCGACAATGGCGATGCCGCAGTGCAAGCCGAGAAGCTCGGTGGTTCCCTCGATGACGAAAGCGTGGCGCACGCCCGGGATAGCCTTGATTTCGTCGAGGTTGGATGTGGCGATCTTACCCGCGAACACCGGGCACTTTTCGAACACGGCCCACAGCATTCCCGGAACTCGAAAGTCGATGCTGTAAAGATTTTTCCCGGTCACGATCAAAGGGTTATCGACGCTGTGGATCGAGTGGCCGATGATCTTGTAGTCTTTCGGATCCTTGAGTTTGACGGTCTTGAGATCGGGCGGCGTCAGCGTGGCGGCTTTGTCAGCAAGCGCACCGTAGCCCAGGGTGCGTTTTGTGGGCGTATGAGTCACGATGCCCGCCGAGGTCTGGCACTCCGATTCGGGCGCCCCCCAGGTCTGCGCGGCTGCGCTCACAAACATTTGCCGTCCTGCGGCGCCCGCCTGGCGCAGCGGATTCCAGTTGATCGGCGTGGCGGTGCTTCCGCCGGCTCGTTGCACGCCATATTTCGATTCATCGAGGTCGGCCTGCTCGATTCGAACATCCTTCCAGTCGACGTCGAGCTCGTCCGCGATGATCATCGGCAAATGGGTCTTCACGCCCTGCCCGACCTCGGGATTCTTGGCCATGATGGTCACGAGGCCATCCGGGGTCACGCGGATGAAGGCCTTCGGCGAGACGGTGAAAGGCGGCGTCGGAGGCGGTGCTTGCGCGAATGCTTTGGTTACCGGCTCGACATAATAAGCCAACAGCATGCCGCCGCCGCTGATGGCGGAGACGCGAAGAAAAGCGCGACGATCGATAAGCTTGCGTTGGGGTTTCAACGAGATCTCCTTCCTTGTTGCCAGCTTCGTTCCACACCGGCCGAGTCACCTGAAGCGACCCAATGTGATGCTGGAGGCGGTCTTTGAATGCCCTCTCGGTTGCGGATCGCGAGCCCGCGTGTGGATGGGCCTTGATTGTAACGCCTTTATACGGTCGAACAAGGCGCTTTTTCGGCTAATTTCACCCACGACTTTTGTGGGAGATCGAGAACGCCTACTCCTTTAAACGCAAGCGCGGGTTTGCGCGTTTCATCACCGCCTGGACAGCAACCGCGAAAGCATGCTCCCGGGTGTGGCTGCACAGTTCCTGGAGCGAGTGCAACAACGCCCGCGACGGCCCTGCGGCCGATGCCGCTGCATGCACTTTCGTGTTGCAAACACTGGAAGTTGAGGCGATCGATCAATCGGTCTTGAGTTCGCCGCTTTCAAGTGGGTGGGCCATGATCTCGTTCATCTTGGCGGTGTCTAGCTCGCCCTCCCAGCGACTAACGACGATGGTCGCGACCCCATTTCCGATTACGTTGGTTAAGGCTCGGCATTCGCTCATGAATTTGTCGATGCCTATCAAAATGGCCAGCGACTGAACGGGAATCGCAGGAACAGCGGTGAGGATCGCCGCTAGGGTGACAAAACCCGTGCCGGTGACGCCGGAAGCTCCCTTCGAGGCGATCATGGCGACGAGCAAGATGGCGACTTCCTGAGCCAGAGCTAAATGGGTGTTGGTGGCTTGAGCCAGGAAGAGCGCGGACAGAGTGAGATAGATGTTGGTACCGTCGGTGTTGAAACTGTAGCCGGTGGGAAAAACTAGGCCGACGATGGGGCGTGAGGCCCCGAGACGCTCGAGCTTGCGCATCATGTCCGGCAGCACCGTCTCGGAAGAACTGGTACCGAGAACGATCAAGAGCTCATCCTTGATGTAGGCAAGGAAACGAAAAATGGAAAAGCCGGCCCAGTGGGCCACGGTACCGAGGATGAGGAGCACGAAGATCAGGCTGGTGAGATAGAAGGTACCGATCAGCTTGGCAAGGTTGGACAGTGAAGCGACGCCCAGGCTGGCGACGGTGAAAGCCATGGCACCGAAAGCGCCAATCGGCGCGGCCCTCACGATGATGCGGATCATGCCGAAAACAGCTTTGGTCACCAGGCCGAGCGCACGAGTGGCGCGTTCACCGATTTCTCCCAAGCGCGAAAGCGCGAATCCCGTAAGAATGGAAATCAACAAAACCTGGAGTACATCGCCCCCGGTGAAGGCTTCGACGACGGTGCGCGGGATGATGTTCAGCAAGAACGGGATGATCCCGGCATCCCTTGCACGACCGACGTAGGTGGCCACGGATTGGGGGTCGAGTGTCGCTGGATCGATATTAAGACCTGACCCGGGGCGAAGACCGACCCCCACCAAGATGCCGACGATCAGCGCGAGCGTGGATACGACTTCGAAATAGATCAGTGCTTTGACGCCGACACGCCCCACTTTCTTGAGATCGGTCATCGAGGCGATGCCCTGCACCACGACGCAGAAAATCACGGGAACGATCATCATGCGGATGAGAGCAACGAAACCATCGCCCAACGGCTTGAGCTTGATGCCGAGGCGGGGAAAGAAGTGGCCGATGAAAATACCGATGACAATCGCCACCAGGACCTGCACGTAGAGGCCGGTGTACCACGCTCGGCGTCGCGCCATGTTTCCCCCAAAAATAACGCTGCTCTTCACCTGCGCGGCCAACGCGAAACCACCGGATTGCGGAGCGAACCTCTGCGCCCATAAACGGGCCGCGAAACGACATGCCAAGGCAGTCCTTCAGGCGCCGGTGCGCGTCGAGAAACTGGTTCTCCTGTCGCGCTAAACAAGTGCGGAAAAATGCCAAAGCCAGGCTCCGCCCCTTACTTTTCCTGCAAACGAGGAAACCGCGACCCACAAAGCATTTGAACCGCCCGCCCTGTGGAGCCGGCCGCGGAAGTGACCCCCACGGTTGTCATGTGACACACGCCTCCGGTGGTTCGGCGGCGACGAGGACCCGTTCGACGTTCCGCCACGCGGAATGGAACAGGAATGCCGCAGACTGCCGGGTGACACCGGCAATATGCGGCGTAAATAAGAGCTTGCGTGCGGCTTCTCGTTCGAGTGCCAGGAGCGGATTGCCCGCGGCCGGCGGCTCAGCGGAGTAAACGTCGATTGCAGCACCGCTGAGATGGCCGGCCTGGAGACATGCCGCGAGCGCTGCCTCATCCACGATGCCGCCGCGCGATGCTTGAATCAGCACGGCGCCTGCTTTCATCGTGGAGAGCTCGTGCGCACCGATAAGCCCTTGCGTCGCAGGCAGCAATGGGACGTGCAAGGTAACGACGTCCGAGGCTTTCAGCAATCCATCGAGTGAGAGCGGCTTTGCACCAAGCGATTGAGCGGCTGGAAGATCGCGCGGGGCGGGATCGTAATAGCAGAGCTCGCAGCCGCGCTGGTAAAAGGCCTGAGCGACCGCCAAGCCAATGACGCCGAGGCCCACGATGCCAACCCGTAGGCCGTCAAGGCCCGGCAGGTTGTCCGCGGTCATGCGGGCGCGAAATGCGACGTAGTTTCCGGCCCGAATCTCGGAATCGGCCCAGACAAAGCGGCGCAATAGAATGGAGGCGGTGGTAACGACGTATTCCGCTACCGCGGTGTTGCTTCCCCCTGGGACGTTGGCCACACGAATGCCATGTTGCTTCAACGCCGGGAGGTCAAGACGGTCGAGGCCGGCCCCAGTGATCTGCACAAACTTTACAGTGGTCCCTTCGAACAGACTCAGAGGGAGCTTGGGCCCCACGGCGGGCATCACCAATGCGCGCGCTTGCTTCATGAGCGCGGGTACATCGGCGTCGTCAGGAGCACGGTAGACAACTTTCAGGCAAGGCGGCGGCAGAGCTCCGGCGCGGGCAAAATCGGCTTCGGGACGCAAGCACAAGACGTCGGTCATGGTTTCGGGTTGCCGGGTAGCTGTTCCTCAGTGCCCTTGGTGATGTCGGCAACCGGAAAGAAACACAAGAGCACGAGCGGCTCGTTTCCGGTGTTGTGCGTGACGTGCTTCTCGCCCGCAGGAATCAGGATCGTGTCTCCTGGCTGTAGGGGGAACTCGCCGGTGTCGGCAAACGTCGTGCCTTGGCCGGACAATACGTAAATGCATTCCTCGAACTCGGAATGGTGGTGCGCGCTGCGGGGAGTTTCACCCGGCACGCGCACGGGGATTTCGGCGAGTCTCAGAGTCACCCCGCGCGCGCCTTTTTCGCCCGAGACGATCTCCAGCGCTTTGCGTCCGGGGAGTCCGAGGCGCTTTGCGCCAGCCTGCGTAAAAACGCTGGCCATCAGGTCACCCGGCTCAAGCGCTTGATCTCCGCAACACCGCCCTGGATCTTGTCCAGTTGCTCGAAAACTCCGGCGGATTCTTTGGCGATCGAATCCGCGACAGCGTTCAACATGCGGTGGCCTTTCTCCACGGTGGCATGCTGCGGGCTGCCGTACCATCCGGTTGGAGCAATGGAGCGAACATCGGTGAGCACGGGTTGGTAGCTGCGCGTGCGGCGAAGACCATCGATCTTGCGGCCATGGGTGTGGTCCGAGGAAGTATCGATGCGATCCAGGTGCACGAGGTCGGGGCGATAGGCGAGCACGGCGAGCGCTTCGATCTCGCCGCCGTGGGTGAGTCCGCCGCATTCCTTGCCGAACATCTCCTCCGCGACGAAGCATGCTTGCACGGTCAGCACGGTCAGGCCGTGCTGGCGATGCAAGGTGTCCGCCGCCACGCCGAGCGCCGGGATGTTGAGCTCATGCCAATTGAGAATCAGAAGATACTTGGCGCCATGCTGGGCCATGGAGGCGCAGGTTTCCACGACCACGCGCATGTAAGTGTCCGGCGTGAGCGTAATCGTGCCCTCAAAGGGCATGTGCAGCGGCGTGACCCCCAGAGGTCCGCCGGGCAGCACCAGGCCATCCATGCGCTCCGCGACGGCGTGGGCAATTACGTTCGAAGCAAAAATATCCGTGCCTGTCGGCAGATGAGGACCGTGCTGCTCGACGCTGCCCTGCGGCAAAATGACCAAGGGATTCCTTTTCAACTGCGCCGCGATTTCCGGTTGGGTCAGGTCGATGAAGTAGCGGCTAGGCAACATGGCGGTTGTTCTCCGCGACCCGCGTGCGGGCGCGTTCCAGGACTTCCGCCACGGGCACAGCCCGTCCGTCTTTTTCGATGGAGTGCAACGCGGCATTCACGATGGCGACGGCGATGTTGCCGTTGTGGGCATTGAGTTCGTTGGACTTGCCTGTCCGGCAGCTCTCTGCAAACAATTCGAGCTCGGTGCGGAACATGTCGCTTGCGGCGACTTTCAGCTCTTCGCGACTGCCGTAGCCGCTCTTGCCGCGCTGGATGTAGAGAGTGGAAGCTTCGTGCAGCCTGCCCGGGGTATCCCATGCGCCGAAGTCTATCTCGTAGTGCATCAACCCCTTTGATCCAAAGACGCGGACGGCGAAGACCCCTGGGGATGTCCAACACGAGCCCACATAGCCGACCTTGCCGTCAGCGAATTTGAGGAGCGTCATGGATTGATCGTCAACCTCAGCTCCCACGGGCGAGAGTTTGGAGGCCATCGAGCTGGCCTCAACGATTTCGCCGCCGAGATAGTGCAGCACGTCGAACTGGTGAATGGCCAACTGGGATAAGGGTCCCCCGGGCGCTTTGTCCTTGTACCAACGCCAGGTTTTGGGCGTCAGCTCAAGCGCGCGCTCGTTGGAAAAGTTGGCTTCGATGAAGGCGACGCGGCCGAGTTCCCCGCTGTCGATCGCTGCTCGTATTTGGCGGATGCCGGCCATTAGGCGCGCGCTGTGGCCTACCGTCACCGTGATTCCGTGTTTTTGCTCGAGGGCGGCGATCTGCAGTCCGTCTTCGAGCGTGCTGGCGATGGGTTTCTCTGTGTAGACGTGCTTGCGGGCTTTAGCCACTTGGGCGGCAACCGGGAGGTGCTGCTCGTTCGGAACGGTGAGAATTACGCCCGCGATTCCGGGATCAGACAGCAAGGTGTTCAGGTCAGGAACGACCCGAACGCCTAGCTCCTGCTCAAAAGCGTGACGCTTTTCCTCCGAGCGGCTATATCCCGCGATGATCTGCAATTTTTCGGACTTCCCGGCGGCCCGGGTCAGGACCTTGGCCCAGCGGCCAAGCCCGACGATACCCACTTTGACAGAATCTGCGCTCATGCAAGCCTTTCCTGCAAGTTAGTGGGCCCGCGGCCTTTGTACAAGACGGTTGTAAGCTCCGATTTCTTGTAGTACGGTATTACCGTATGCTGGAACAGTCAAGCCCTTTGCTACCCCCGGCGGCACTTCCGATCATTCCTAAGTCCGCGGCACCGTTGCGCCGGCAGGTGCTC
>Ga0209526_10002787_pt1 | contig 11803 bp, 11 predicted proteins | sample JacPinW_OM2H0_M1_FD_188566 | JGI IMG/M metagenome (GOLD analysis project Ga0209526, IMG submission 188566) | Forest soil microbial communities from Algoma, Ontario, Canada - Jack Pine, Ontario site 1_JW_OM2H0_M1 (SPAdes) (version 2) | ecosystem: Environmental > Terrestrial > Soil > Boreal...
CCCGCCGAGCCGGGTTGCAGCGGGCGGTGGCCGTCCCGATGTGCCTGGGCACGGAAATCGTCGGCGTCCTCGTCATCCACATGAAGGAGCCAAGGCCTTTGGAGCGCAGCGAAATCCGGGTGCTACAGACGCTGGCCAACCAGGCCGTAATAGCGATCGAAAATGCCGCTGCCTACGAGCACACCAAGCACCTGGCAACGACCGACGGCATGACGGGGATCGCGAATCATCGTGAGTTCGAGGCCCATCTCGATCGGGAACTGCTGCGGGCCAGGAAGACCAAGGAACCGCTTGCCCTCATCATGTGCGACGTCGACCACTTCAAAGAGATCAACGACAGCGTCGGTCATCCTGCTGGAGACCAGGTGTTGCGACATCTGACCCGCCAGATCCTGGTCCCGGCCATCCGGCCGAAGGATCTCGTGGCGCGCTATGGGGGCGATGAGTTCGTGCTCGTCCTGCGAGGTGCGGACAGTCGGGCGGCGGTGGCGGTCGCCGAACGGATCCGTGAGACCGTGGCCAGTCAGGCGGTGTTGTTGGACGGCAAAGCGGTTTCGAACCTCTCCCTCAGCCTGGGAATCGCGGTCTTTCCGCGAGACGGCGATAGCCGGGAAGCACTGGTGCAGGCCGCCGACCAGGCGCTTTACGTCGCCAAGCGGACCGGTCGCAACCGTGTGGTTCGCAGCGATGCCCCCTCCGTCGACACGCAGCTTGCGAGCTAGCCGCGCGTCGAGGGCTGCGTAAAGCCATTCGCTAAGCTTCGACACCATGGCTCCCATCGCGCAGCGCGCGCGCGGCACCCAGGATCTCTTGCCCGCGGACCAGCCGTACTGGGATGCGATGGAGCGCGCGGCCAAAGACCAGGCGGGGCGGTTCGGTTTCCAGCGGATCGAGACGCCGATCTTTGAGGCGACCGAGCTTTTTCAACGTAGCGCAGGGGAGAGCAGCGACATCGTGGCGAAGGAGATGTACACCTTCACCGACCGCGGCAACCGGTCGTTGACCCTGCGGCCCGAGGGCACGGCCCCCATCGTGCGGGCCTACTTCGACGCGGGGCTCGACCGGGAACCGCAGCCGGTCCGGCTCTACTACATGGGGCCATATTTCCGCTACGACCGGCCCCAGGCCGGCCGCTTTCGAGAGTTCCACCAGTTTGGAATCGAAACCCTCGGCGACGGCAGCCCGGTGCTTGACGTGGAGGCCATCCTGCTCGGTTGGAGCTGGTTTGCCGCGCTCGACATCGGAGGTGTAACCCTGCACTTGAACAGCATCGGCGACGAAGTCTGCCGCCCCGCGTACCGCGACCTGCTTCGTGAGTACTATCGGCCGCATCTTTCCAAGCTGGGCGAAGAGAGCCGGGCGCGCTTCGAGAAGAACCCGCTTCGGCTGTTCGATTCCAAGGATCCACAGGACGAGGCGGTGAAGCGCAACGCGCCGCACATCGTCGACCACCTCTGCGCCCCCTGCGCTGAGGCGTTCCGCGTGGTCAAGGAAGGACTGGCGTCGGAAGACATCCCGTTCGAGCTCAATCCCGAGCTGGTCCGCGGTCTCGACTACTACACGCGCACGGTCTTCGAGTACCAGCATGCGAGTCTCGGCGGTGCGCAGAATGCCCTGGGCGGCGGCGGTCGTTACGACGGACTCGCGGCGGCACTGGGCTATCGCTCGACGCCCGGTGTGGGCTTTGCGATGGGGATGGACCGCACCGCCATCACGCTGAAGGAGCACCAGGCGGTGGCGCCGGCTCCGCCGGACGTCTACGCGGTCGCGCTGGAAGCGGCCGACGAGCTCTACGTCTTTCAGCTGGCATCGACGCTGCGCGCCCGCGGACATCGTGTCGTCCTCGACGCGGGCCCGGCACGCCTGGACGCGAAGCTACGCAAGGCGGCGCGGCGCGGCGCCCGGGTGGCGCTGCTGGTCGGCCCTGAGGAACGGGAAAAGCACCAGGTCGTGATTCGCGACATGCGCTCCAAGACCCAGACCAGCGTGGCCGAGGGGGAGCTGCTGTCAGCCGTCGGCCAGATGTTGGGCGCCGGGTGAGCCTAACGCCGCGCACGCCCGCCGGCGCGATCCGATCCGACCAGGTCGGACGCGAGGTCGACGTCTACGGCTGGGTGCATCGCCGCCGTGACCTGGGTGGCCTGATCTTCATCGATCTTCGGGACCGCAGCGGGATCGTCCAGATCAAGTTCGATCCCGTGAATGCGCAGGCGCACGCAACCGGCGGCGAGCTGCGGCTCGAGTCCGTGATCCACGTCCACGGTCCCGTTCAGCGTCGCCCGGCCGGGACCGAGAACAAGGAACTGGCCACCGGGGAGATCGAGGTCGAGGCCCGAATCGTCACCATCCTCAACCGCGCGCAAACGCCGCCCTTCGCCGTCAACGAAGACACCCCGGTCGAGGAACAGTTGCGGCTTCGCTATCGCTACCTCGACCTCCGCCGCGCCCGGATGGCCAAGAACCTGCAACTCAGGCACCGGATGGCCAAAGCTATCCGCGACTTCCTCGATGACGAGGGCTTTCTCGAGATCGAGACTCCGGTCTTGATCCGGAGTACACCCGAGGGTGCCCGCGACTTCCTGGTCCCGAGCCGGCTGAAGCCGGGCTACGTCTATGCGCTGGCGCAGTCGCCCCAGCTGTACAAGCAACTGCTGATGGTGGCCGGCATGGATCGCTATTTCCAGATCGTCCGTTGCTACCGCGACGAGGACCAGCGCGCGGATCGCCAGCCGGAGTTCACCCAACTCGACCTCGAAATGTCCTTCGTCAGCGAGGACGATGTGCTTGACGTCATCGAACGCTGCTTTGCGCACGTCTGGCAGAAGGTACTGCGTGTCGGTATCTCGACCCCGATCCGCCGCATCACGCACGCTGAGGCGATGCTCCGCTACGGAGTCGATAAGCCCGACCTGCGCTACGGCCTCCAGATTGAAGAGCTGTCCTCCATCTTCGCCAAGACGGAGTTCAAGATCTTCCGCCAGGCGCTGGACGCCGGTGGCGTCATTCGTGGAGTCCGGATCCCGAAGACCCTCGGTGGCAAGGAAATCGAGGCGCTCACCGAGGTCGCCCGCACCGAGGGCGCGAAAGGACTGGCTTTCTGGCACCGGGAGGGAGAGGGCTGGCGTTCGCCGATCACGAAATTCTTCAACGAGCGCGAGCTGACAGAGCTGCAACAGGCGACGGACGCTGCGGCAGGCGACGTGGTGGTCGCCGTTGCCGACCAGGTCGCAGTCGCCTCCGCCTCGCTGGGAGCCGTGCGCAAGGCCGCCGCTCAGATACTGGGCCTCGTGAAGGAAGGCGTTTTCGAGTTTGTCTGGGTTACCGACTTTCCCCTGTTCGAGCGGAGTAAGGAAACGGGCGAGATCACAGCCGCCCACCATCCGTTCACCTCGCCTCGGCCCGAAGACCTCGAGCTGCTGAGCAGCGAGCCGCTCAAGGTCCGGGCTCGCTCCTACGACCTGGTGCTCAACGGCACGGAGCTCGGGTCGGGGAGCATCCGGATCCACGACCCGGAATTGCAGCAGCGTGTCTTTCAGGGCCTGGGCATCACGCGGGAAGACGCCGAACGCCGCTTTGGGTTCCTGCTCACGGCGTTCCGCTACGGCGCGCCGCCGCACGGTGGGTTCGCCTACGGCCTCGACCGCGTCGTAATGTTGGCCGCAAGCCAGGACACGATCCGCGAGGTGATTGCCTTCCCCAAGAACCAGCAGGCCGAAGAGCCGATGACCGATGCGCCTGCCCCGGCCGATCCCAAGCAGCTCCGCGAACTCGGTCTCGAATTGGTGCGGCCGCCGTTGAAACCGCCCCGATAGCACTCCGATCGAAACGGTGACCGACGCTTTGCGGCCCCGTTACTAACTGCTAGATAAGCGCCACCCTGCACGTAAGGTACGGAACCTACAGTAGGGCCCATGAACGCCGCAGGTACGCTAGGCAAAGCGATTATCGTTACGGCAGGCGGTGTGTTCGCAACCACGAGCATCGCCCTCGCCGCCGCGCTGACCCCCGCCCCGATCCAGCCGTCAGTCGTTTACCTGCCGGTGGACCTCGGCGCGCAGGCGACATACGCGCTGTCGAACATCTACGTCAATCCGCCGACGGGCGCGGTGAAGCTCGGCAGCGTGCCGTTCACCACCGCCAACACGGGTTGGGCGGTGCCGGGCGCGCAGTTCGCAGTGACGGTCAACACCCACAACACCAAGTCGGTGCACCTGCTGCTCAACTCCTCGAATGCGACCCTCACCTACAAAGGTGCAACCGTTGGCAAGATTCATCTGACCTTCAGTGACGGCTCTGTCCAGGACACGAACCTGGTCGTGGGCGGCAACGTTCGGGAATGGTGGACCGGCTCCGGCTTCCTGGTCGACACGCTCAGCGACCCCAGCACGACCAACGTCTGGCAGGGTGCCGCCCAGCCGGGAATGGCCGCAGGGACCGCGATCATCGACATGCTGTCCGTCAACGTCAAGTCGACGACCGCTAACCTCACCGGTGTGAGCTTCGTGAACGCCGCCGCCGCGCCGTACGACCTCTTCACCAGCGGTCTGACCGTCGCCTACCAGCCGACTGCGCCCGTGGTCGGTGGTGGAAACGGCAATCAGGTCGGCAATCACAACGACAACAACAACAACCAGGACATCAATAAAGTCAATCCTCCGATCAAGAAAGTCAATCCTCCGACCAAGCCCACCGCAGACGCGAAGAATGTGGACGCCAAGAATGCGGACGCCAAGAATGCGGACGCTAACAATGCCCCGGCGGCGCCGAAGCCGACGGCCCGGAAGCTCGGTGGCGATGACACGAACAACCAGTCGGGAAGCGGCGCGCACGACCGAGCGTCCAACTAGCAGACAGATTATCGAGAGCAAAGGTCCGGCAGGAGCCGGACCTTCGTCGTTTGTGGGCCCCGTCGTCTTGCGCTAGACTCGCGGCGTTGCCTGTGCCCGTTCCCCCGGTCTTTGTGCTGGCCATGCTCGTCATCCTGCTGGGCACACAGCTCGCCTACCTGGTCGCCCCGAGGGCGCCGCACTACCTTGTCCGGCTTGGGCTCAGCACGCTGGCCGTGCTACTGGGGGAGGGGTTGGGGGCGGCGGGGATCGGGGCCCGGCTGGCGGTCGGGGAACTGCACCCGATCAACGACCTGGCGGTTCTCGCCCTGCTCCAATGGGCCGGCACGCGGTGGATCAGACGTGAGCAGCCGGTTTAAGCTGGGGCCCCGTGCGGTACAACTTGGGAAGTATCCCGTGACCGAGAAGGTCTGGAGGATCGGGTAATGGTCTGGCAAGTTGGAGTCCTGCTCGTGGGCGTTGGGTTCCTTTTGCTCAGTCTCTTCGCCTCATTCACCCTTCTGAACATGACGCGCAGCCTGCGGACCATCGAGTCCATCCTTACCCTGACGCTCGACGAAGCCCGACTGGCACTCCCGGAGGTCCGCCACAGCCTGCAGCAGATCGACGACATGGTCAGCGGCGTCAACGATAAGTTCACTGCCGCCGACCGCGCGATGAATGCCACCGGTGCCGCGATCGGCGGTTGGCGCGATCGCGTGCGCGACGCTTTTGGCGGAATCGGCCGCCGCCGCAAATCACCGGCCGGCCAACATCGGGAGGAAGCATGACGGAAAGCCGAGGACGCCGCCAGCCCGCAACCGTCGGCCACGAGGCACCTGCCGCAGGCGCCTATGTCACGGAGCTCAAGCTCCCGGCCGTCGGCGACTACATCGTCGTCGCCAAGCGGGCAGCAGCATCGCTCGGCCTCGTCGTAGGATTCTCGCTCCCGGAAATCGACGACCTGAACATTGCCATCAGCCAGGCCTGTGAGAATGCCTGCGCTGCCGCGGCCGAGCAGTGGGGGAGTGGCAACGGTCAGCTGAAGTTGATCTTCAAGAGCCAGCCGCGGCGCCTGGAGGTCGAGGTCCGGAGCGTGCCGCCTCGAGCGGTCGAGCAACACGCACGCCGCGCCCGGCGCGAGGCGGAGCTCGACTATGAAACGATTGGTTTGAACATGATCCGGCTGTTCGTCGATGAACTCCGCTACCAGGTGGACAGCCAGACGGGCAGCATGCGGATGAGGATGGTCAAATACCTGATCGAGTAGACAGCCCAGCGCCAGTAAGGACGACCGTTCGACCCAATCGCGACCTCGTTCGCCGCCTCTTTCTCAACTATCAGAAAACCAAGGACCCCCAGGTCCGGCAGCAACTCGTTGAGCTGTTCAACAACCTGGTGATCTTCCTAGCCAAGAAATTCAGCAACCGCGGCGAGCCGCTCGAGGACATCGTGCAGGTCGGCTATATCGGCCTGCTCCAAGCGATCGAGCGCTTCGAGCCTCAGCGGGGGCTGGAGTTTTCTACCTTCGCAACGCCGACCATCGTTGGCGAGATCAAACGCTACTTCCGGGACAAGAGCTGGGCGGTCAAGGTGCCGCGACGGCTGCAGGAGACAATGCAGCGGGCCGACGTGGCCCAGCAACGCCTGCAGGGCACGCTCGGACGTCAGCCCTCCGTCAATGAGATCGCCAAGGAGCTCGGGCTGGAACCGGAAGAGGTCCTGGAGGCGATGGAGGCGAGTCCGGCGCAGCGGACGATTCCCTTCGAGTCGACCGGTCCCGCACCACGAGACGATGACGGTCTCCAGCTGACCGAGCGCCTCGGCCGCGAGGACGAGAACCTCGACAAGGTGGAGTTGCAGGATCTGCTCGACCAGGCGATGCGACATCTCACACCGCGCGAGCGCCGGATCATGTACCTGCGCTTCGTCGACGAGTTGCCCCAAGCCGAAGTGGCAAAGCGTCTCGGGATTTCCCAGATGCACGTGTCACGGCTGCAACGTGCCGCCGTCGAGCACCTGAAGAAGGAACTGCCGGTTACGACGTAAGAACCGTTCGCGGTTCCGTGGGCACGCGCCCTCGCCGGAGCCGGATTGCGACGGCGGCTGTAAGGACGGCCAGCAGCCCACCAATGGCCACACCTTCAAGAAGCCGTAGTCGCCCGCCAGTCGCCCCCATCTCGTACTCCGTCAACAGCGTGCCGATCGTTGCCATCAGCGGGATTGCGGCCCCGAGGTAGCGGCGCCGCCAAGCCACCGGGCTGGCTTGCCCGAGCCACCAAATGGCCCCGAAGACATAGGCGTCGAGAAAGTAGTACGGCCAGACGCTCTTCGCCAACAAGGGCAGCGTTAGGGCCGCCAACGCCATCAGGCCATAGAAATCCGGCGATGAAGGCTCGAGGTCTTGCCGGGCGACAATCACGAGAAGGCTGACCAGCACCGCCAGCCCGAACACGAAGAGAACGTCCACGTGTTGAGGCACCCACTCGTACGGAGTACCGACAACGAGTTGCCAGAACGATCCGCCACTTACCGGGAGGCTGCCCCGGTGCGTGAGGAGTGAATAGATGGTGTCCTTTGGATCGGCAAGCCAGAACGGCAACAATCCCAGCGCGACGGTGAAGGCGGCGCTCCCAGCCAGCCACGCCGCCGCCCGCGAGCGGCCCCTGGCCAGGAGCAGGAGTCCCAGCGGAATCAGCGGGAGCGCGGCGACGGTCCGCGTCAGCATCGCCAGTCCGGATGTGATACCCGCCGCCTTGGGCTGGCCGCTAGCAAGGCTGCGCACAGCGAGAAGGACCAGCCACAGCGTCATCGGCTGTTCAACGTGTCCATAACCAAGGACACCGAGCAATAGGATCGGAGACGCGGCAAAGACGCCGTAAGCCAGTACCCGCGATCGCCCGCGGAGGCTTCCACCGCGCAATCGATCGATGGCGGCAACCGCTTCCCGGGCCATCAACAGCGTAAAGATCGAAAACGCGGCCAGGATGAGCGCGCGCTGCAGGCGTTCATCGTCCGGCCCGCCAAACCGTGACGCAACGGCGGCAACGACCGTGAGGGGCACTAAGCCGAGCGGTCCGTTGTCATTGGCAATGACCGTCTGGAAACGCACGGTGTAGACCATTAACGGGTGGCCGCTCAGGGCGATCCGCACAGCCGGCAAGAAGAAGTAGTCGAGGTCAGTCGGCGGCCCCCTCCACAGCCATCCGAGAATGGCCCAGGCAACTGCGTACCCGAGCCCAAGAATCCACCCCGCAATCCGCGTCACTGGCTGATTCTCTGCATTCCCCCGGATCGCGATCTTCCCTGCGAAACCAATACCCAGCAGACAGAGGCGGTCGCTCTTCCCGGCCTAAAGATCAGGTGACCTTGACCTCACCTCGCATCCCTGAGTGGACGCGACAGTGGTATTTGAAGGTGCCCGTTTTGCTAAACATCACAGTAAAGTGGGTCACAGTACCGGGGACACCGACCATCTGGCATGAGTCAAAGCTGCCGTCGTCTGCCGTGATGCTGTGTGGCGCGGTCGTCTCCCTGAAGGTCCAGGTGACGCGGTTTCCCGCCCGCACGGTCACGCTCGATGGAACGAACTTCCCTCTGTTGAACGGGTTCCAATCCGGATCAATGCTGACGGTTACCCGAGCCGTGCCGCTCGTTCCTCCTCGAGGGACACAGCCCGGTAGGAATGCGTGGCAGGCAGCAAGGGGAATCACGGAGAAGAAGACGATTGCGACCGGGACCAGCCTGCGCAGCATCTTGATTCGTCCTCAGCGAGAACCACGCTACTGCGCAATCCTTACCAACTCATTAGAACTTGCCTGTCATTTCCCCGCCCGCGCGCTCGGGCGCGCCGGTCCCGCTCCACGCCCCCCTCCAGGTTGAGGACGAAGTCCCCCCGGCGGGCATAGGCATTGCGGAGCTCCGCCGCGGTGCGATGGATAGCCAGATCCGGAACCTGGTCCAGCACCTCGGCCTCCAGGGTATGGCGCCAGGGATCGGCGTCCGGTGGGCGCGTCGTGGCGAGGAACTTCCGGTTCGAGCCCAGCCAGGACTTAAGGGCGAGGGCCGCTGTCACCGTCCAGGTGATGGGCGCCTCCGGCTGGTTGGTGCCGGCGATCACCTCCGGCTCGGCGGTGCGAAGGTCGCGGGCCCGAAAGTCATACATGACTCGCTGGTCGGGGCTGACGTAGAGGAACTCGATGTGAGCGCCGGCAATGTTGACTGCGTTGAGGAGGCGGATGCCGATCTGGCGGGCCAGCCGCGGCAATCCCTGGCGCTCCAGGCCCCTGGCGACGTCGAAGGTTTCCTTCATCCAGACGGTCCAGGCGCCGTGGTAGTCCTGGAAATCCACCAGGCCGCTTTCGCCTGCGCTACGGCAGCGGATACCGACCTCGGTCATGAAGTCACGGCTGCAGATCCGGCGCACCAGCCCGGCCACGTACAGATCGGCGGCCGGTAGCCCGTCGAACAGGTCGGTGTCCAGCAGGAGAGCAGCGTTTGACGCGATGCTCTCGATCCATCTCGCTCGGCCATCGCCGTCTCGGTCGAGGCCCATCGCGAAATAACTTTCGGCCGGTATCCAGAGATTGCGGATGACGCGCTCGCGGAGTGCTTGCGCTCGGTCACGCCACTCACTCGCCCGAGTTTCGAAAAGCCCCGCAGCGCCGAGCAGTGCGTCGAATGCGTAGCCCTGCACCTCGACGGCGGCGATCGGGGCGTCCGAGTTTGCCAGGGTCCCGTCGCGGTGGATGTACGAGGTGTTCGAGTCCTTCCAGACCTGGAACGGGATGCCTTGTGGGTTTCGGCGCCGGAACTCGACCAGCCCAAGCGGGGAGGCGTCCATTTTCCCGGTGATCCAGTTCACAGCCGAAAGGACGCTTTCGCGGATCGTGATCTGACCGCCGTCGCGGCGAGTGACACGATCGGCCAAGATGGACTCGCCGTGGGTCGCGCAGTAGCGGGCGACCAGCCGAACGAAGAGTGGCGTCGCATCGACACTGCCGTAGTAGGTCAGGTTCGTCTCATCGCCACCCCACTTGCCGGCCTGCTCCCTCAGCAGGCGCTCGGACGCCGGCGGGATCCGCCGGCCGTCGACATACAGCGTCCGGTGCTCGTGGTGGATCTTGCCGCATTCCTCTTCGTTGCTCTGTGGACCGACCGGGGCGTCCACCGTACCCTGCAGCCGGGCCAGCGTCAGGATGATGTCGCGCGCTAGCTCTGGTCGAAGGTGAAGCAGCGTCTCGCCGGCCGTCACCGAGTCGCGGCCGAAGATCGCATAGCTGAACAGCCGGTCGCCGCTCCCGTAGAGCCCGTGGCCGTTGCTGCGCAAGCGTGCGAGGTCGGCGAGGGCACTCACCACGGTACAACGCCACGCACCAGCGCGTCTGGCAGATGCGCACGGCGAGCGGGTATGAGGTCCGGGCATAATCGAGAGGGAGGCAAGACATCATGACCGGACGTCGCTTTCGATTTGGCGTGGTAGCGGCCGGGGCGCGTTCCGGCGAGGAGTGGGCCGAAAAGGCGCGCCGCATCGAGTCGATGGGGTATGCAACTGTGCTGACCCCGGACGGGTTGAAGTACACGCTCGCCCCACTGCCCGCACTCACGGCCGCGGCCATGGCGACCCGATCACTGCGGGTCGGCACCTACGTGATCGCCAACGATTTTCGAAACCCCGTCCTGCTCGCCAAGGAGGCGGCGACGGTGGACGTGCTCTCGGGGGGCCGCCTCGAGCTGGGCATCGGGGTTGGCCGGCCCGCCGCGGCCGAGGACAACCGCATGCTCGGCATCCCCTTCGACTCCGGCGCCTTGCGCGTCGCACATCTTGAGGAATCCCTCGCGGTGCTCAAGGCACTGCTATCAGGTCAGACGGTGACCGCGCCCGGGCCGCATTATGCAGCGGCAAACGCAGAGATCTCACCCCTACCCGTGCAGAAGCCGCGGCCGCCCATTCTGGTTGGGGCCAGCAAGCGGCGTCTCCTCGAGCTGGCGGGGCGTGAGGCGGACATTATCGCGCTCGGCGTCGCACCCACCGAGCCGGAGTCTGGGGTGGCCGAGCGGATCGGATGGATCCGCGATGCAGCCGGCCCGCGATTCGAGCAGATCGAGCTTAACCTGAGCCTGATGGCGGTTGGGCAGCAGGTGCCACGCTGGATCGCCAGTCAGATGGGCCTGACGGCTGACAGCCTGGCGCGGTCAGGGGCCGCTTCGGCGCTGACGGGCACGACCCGCGAGATGGTCGAGACACTGCAGCGGCGCCGCGAGAGCCTGGGGATCTCGTATATCGCCGTCGCCGACGAGCTGATGGAGGGGCTGGCGCCAGTCGTGGAGCGCTTAACTGGTAACTGATTGGCCGCCTTCGCGTTGAATCGGTTGTGAACAGGTCGACCGCTTGCCTCCTCGTTGTCCTGCCCATGGTGTTGAGTGCGTGCGGCCTGAGCAGCAAGCCCGCCTCGGCAATACCGGGCGCCACGGCGCTTTCCACCGTCCCAGGACTCACCTTCACCTGCCGCTTGCCTGTCGTCCAGCCCCTTTCGGCCGGGTCCGCGCTTTTTCAGACAGCGTTCGTAGATTTCCCCAACCGGACGGTCACACTCGATGGGAAGGGGGCGTTTGAGCAGCACAACGAGCTCTACACATCAGTCGCCTTGCCGCATCTCACAGGACTCAGTTGGCCATCGTGGGATCGGAGTTTTTCGCGGTGGGTTCCGGCTGAGCGAGACGCCATTTCCCCGGATGGCGCGCGCTACGCGTACGCAATCGCCGGCTCGGATTATCCAAAGACGAACCTCCATCCGCTAATACATCTTGTCGATATCGCGACGGGCGCCGACAGCATCATTAGGCTTCCGGCGCTGGATCCTTTCGTCACCTGGGGCGTCGCCTCATTCACGACCGAAGGGATCTTTTTAAGAAAGCTCCCATACGAAGGCATTTCTCCACCCGGCCTCTGGCTTCTGGACTCCACGACAGGCTCG
>Ga0209526_10002789_pt1 | contig 11801 bp, 9 predicted proteins | sample JacPinW_OM2H0_M1_FD_188566 | JGI IMG/M metagenome (GOLD analysis project Ga0209526, IMG submission 188566) | Forest soil microbial communities from Algoma, Ontario, Canada - Jack Pine, Ontario site 1_JW_OM2H0_M1 (SPAdes) (version 2) | ecosystem: Environmental > Terrestrial > Soil > Boreal...
GTAACGAATGGCTCAAACCCGGCGCATGGGGAAGCTTAACCAAAGGGCGGACCAACTAAAAGCGCCGAGGTTTTCGCCCTGCCGAACTATTTTCCCTTCCTTGCGGGACTGGCTTTTCTGCTCCTTAGGTTGACGCGCATGGGCAGCCGCCGGACCGTCAAAGGGAACGACGTGATCCGACCCAGTTAGGCCGAAAGCCGTTACCGAAGTTCTGCCACCTGACCAGGCCTAGCAGGGCAATGGCTAATCAATGATTCCCTACCGGCTTTTTCTTACCTACGGCGGGACAAGTTGGAGCGCGTTCGCCTTTTGCGCCGAGGCAGTCCCCTCCAGAACATGCTATCATTTAATCCGCCATTTGTGTAGACTGCGTGAACCAACCTCCCTCCTATGCAAAACCTCCGGCACGGCGACAGCGGTCCGATCGTCGAACAAATCCAGACCGCACTCAACTTCGCGGGTCCAACCCGATTACCTCGTCTCCCTATCGATGGCCAATTCGGTGCGCTTACCGTTGCGCGCGTGATGGAATTTCAATCTCTCAACGATCTTGCGGTTGACGGTGTGGTCGGGCCTCAGACTAACGGAAAGCTGCCGCAAGACGGACCGGGAGATAACCAGCAACCCGACCCGGCACAGGGCAGGAGCATCTTGGCCGATCTCTATGATCGGGAACTCACTGCCTACGACAACGGCAATACAGCACTTCATATCAGTCCAATTAGCGGTGGCCGGCCAGGTTATCGGTCGACTTCCGGCGTCTTCGAGATGACATCTCGCAGACTGCGGCGGCACAGTAGCAGCGAATTCCCGGGCAAAGACAACATGGATTTCTCCCTCTTCTACCATGGAGGTGAAGCGATTCACCAAGGCGACCCCAACGTTAAGTCGCACGGTTGCATCCATGTCCCGGCCCCATTCGCGGAACAATTGTTCGACTGGGCCGGTAATACCGACATTTGGGTTGTGGTCGTTGGGGCATAAAGACCGAAGTATCCCACTCACGATGGACTCGCGAGCAAACCCGGATCAACGCTTGGGTCAATGGAATCGGAGAACAGCGTTCCGAGGTTGCGCGCTTTTTCTAATCGGACGCGTTCTTGCTGGTCTCGCATGGATCAAACCGGCATTGGAGCCCATGTTTCGCCCGGCAGTGATTGCGTTAATTGCTGGCTGCCAATTTGCGTACTCTCAATCGCTCGATGAAATTAACAAACGCGAGCAAGCTGTCTTTGAGGCTTGGGAAAAGACTCCTTTGACCACGCAACGTGCTCTTTTTGTAACGGAGGAACCGAAGGCCTTCGGCATCTATTCCCCGCGCTCTTCCTCGCGATTTAAGGCGGGAGAGCCGATTATCGTTTACGCCGAGCCGATTGGCTTTGGATGGAATAGCATCGAGGATGATCAGTTCGAGTTTGGCTTCAACGTGGATCTAGCCGTCAAGACCGCAGCTGGAGAGACGGTTGCTCGGCAGGACAATTTCGGAAAAATGGCCATGAAGAGCCGGCATCGAAACCGTGAGTTTATGATCCATCTGACTCTGCACCTTAACGACGCCCCGCCTGGCGATTACCTTGTGAATTACAAGCTTCACGATCTGGGGACGGACAAGACGACGACCCTGGAGCTGCCATTTACCATCGAGCAATAGGCGGGGTAGGGCGCGTCGCTCCGCGAACCGCCGACCTGTCCGTCGAAGCCTTTCCCGATGTCGTGAAAACTGTGACTGGTGGTTGGCGAAGTCGGAAGCCTTCGACATGGTTAAGTCTTTGGCAGACACGGTGGCGAAGGCGGAATCATTGATTAGCCATTGCCCTGCTAGGCCTGGTCAGGCGGTCACCAAGAACTTCGATAACTGTTTTCGGCCTAACTGAGTCGCATCACGTCGTTCCCTTCGACGGTCGCGGAGCGACACGCCCTATCGACCACTAACTCCTGACTCCTGGCTTCTAGCTTCAGTCACCCGTTAAGGGTGGTCCTTGCGCAAGCCGTAGCCCGTGCTGCCTTAATTGCTGCTTCGATTTTACCTGCGCGCAAGCAATCAAGGGGTCTTTTGCCAGCTAGCCGTGTCATGCTGCTTAAGAAAAAGACCGTGTTTTCTAAGTCATCATCTGAATCAAGTTCAGCCAGGCAGTCGCGAATACCTAACATGACTCGTTTCGGCTTCCGAGCGAACTGCCAGACGGGATACATCCAGGTCTCGGTATCGCTTTTGATGGCTACGATTTGCCGGTACCGGCGCCAATCTTCAATGATGGTAATATTCTCCAGTTCCAAGAGATCGACGACCTCCTGATCACTGATGCAACCGCCCTCGGCCCGGAAAAGATCTTCCGCGCTAATTCTAGCGACGAACGATGGTTGTACCGAGTCTCGCTGGCGGCCCTGGGGATTGAGAATCTGACCAGCCATTTCGACATGGTAGCGCGACGGTCAACAGCTGTCGTCTAATTTCTTTACGAACGCAGATGGAAAACAGCAGATAGCAGATGTCTGCGTCATCCCTCACATCTGCTATCTGCTATTTATTCTGCGCTTTCACATTGTCGCGCCGATAATCCACGGCACAAACTCGTTTTCACCGTACCCCTGTTCCTCGCTTTTGGTTTTCTCGCCGGAAGCGACTGCCAGGATTTTGCGAAAGATCTTTTCGCCCGTATCCGGCAACGAGACCGTCCCGTCGAGAATTTCGCCGCAATTGATATCAATGTCCTCCAACTGGCGAAGGTAAGTCTTGGTGTTGGAGGAGAGCTTGATTGAAGGTGCCGGTTTGGCGCCGAAAGCGGATCCGCGGCCGGTCGTAAAACAAATCAGATTAGCGCCGCCCGCCACCTGCCCGGTCGCGGAAACGGGATCATACCCAGGGGTGTCCATAAAGACCAGGCCGGCGGTTTTGACCTGATCGGCGTACTCATAGACCTGCATTAATCCGGTTGAGCCGCCTTTGGCAGCAGCGCCGAGCGATTTCTCCAGGATAGTCGTTAAACCTCCCGCCTTGTTCCCGGGAGATGGATTATTGTCCATGGTCGCGTCATTCCTCGTCGTGTACTCCTCCCACCATCGGATCCGTTCGATGAGTTTTTCCCCAACCTCTCTGGTCGCAGCTCGGCGGACCAACAGGTGCTCCGCGCCATAAATCTCGGGGGTTTCCGATAAAATCGCGGTGCCGCCAGCGCGAACCAGGCGGTCGACTGCCATTCCCAATGCCGGGTTAGCAGTCACACCCGAGTAGCCGTCGGAACCCCCGCACTGCAAGGCAAGAACCAGGTGCTTCGCGGAAACTGGTTCCCGAGTAATCCGGTCCGCTGAAACGGCCATTTCCTTGATGAGATCGATGCCCCTCTTGATCGTCTTGGCGGTTCCTCCAGATTCCTGAATGGTAAATGTGCGCAGGCGGTCCGATTCCTCGAGGTTTTCCGCTTCGAGCAGGCACCGAATTTGATTCGATTCGCAGCCGAGCCCGATAAGCAGCACTGCAGCAAAATTCGCGTGGCGGGCATACCCTGCGATGGTGCGACGCAAGAGACGGAGTCCAAGGCCGTCGGCAGACATCGCACAGCCGGTCCCATGGGTGAGTCCGACCACGCCGTCGATGTTAGGAAATCCAGCCAACAACTCTGGCCGATAGGTGAACGTATCAGCGATTGCGCGCACGACCGTGGCGGAGCAGTTCACGGAGCTCAAAACCCCGAGATAATTTCGGGTGCCCGCCCTACCGTCAGGGCGAACGATGCCGGAAAACGTCACCGCTGCATCCGGCTGAGTCGGCACATAATCGTCTCCGAAGCGGTAATCCCGGTCGTGGTCGCCCATGGCGAGATTATGCACATGTACATGTTGTCCCGGTGCGATGGCTCGGCTGGCAATGCCGATTATCTGTCCATAACGACGAACTGATTCACCCGAGGCGATCGCAGTGAGAGCGACTTTATGCCCGGCCGGGATGAGGTTCTGGCAAGTGCTATTTTCTAGTGGCGTGCCAGGTTCAAGATCGCGGTAGGCAATGGCGACTTGATCCTGCGGGTTCAGGCGGAGATAAGGGGCGGTCGACATGAGGAGTCCAATGTTGATCTGAAATCGTCCGCGGTAAAGTATTCGGCTATTCGCGCAGGCGGGCGGCCCGTCCGTAGATGAGGAGCATGCTCAGCAGCACACCTCCATAGATGATCTGTCGCCCTGCTTCAGGCATCTGCAACACCGAGAGCATGCTCTGGAGGAGCACAATCAAAAGAACGCCAATCACAGTCCCGGCATACCGACCGCTTCCCCCGAGGACATTGGTCCCTCCTAGCACGATTGCCGCGATCGCCGGTAGCAAATAGGCGTCTCCCATGCCCTGATACGCTTTCGTGGAGTAACCGGTCAGCATGATGCCTCCCAGCGCAGAGGTAATCCCGCTCGTGACAAAAGCGCCGACGATCACCAATCGGGTTGGCACTCCCGATAAGTATGCCGCCCTCTCCCGGTTACCGACCGCATAAAGGTAACGTCCGAATTGAGTGGCGCGCAGCAGAAACACCAGAACCCCCGATACCGCAATCCAGACGAACAAGGCGTTGGGAATGCCGAACGTTCGATCGACCGCCAGAATCGACATCAACCGTGTCGCGTGACTCGCGGGCGCGGCTCCCCCGGTATAAAGCACAACTAATCCTTGCAAGACCGCGTTCATCCCCAGCGTGAAGATCATCGAAGGTACCCGCAACCACGCTACGCCGAGTCCGTTAATCAGTCCGACCAGGGCTCCGCAGCCCAGGCCGACCGGGAATGTCAACAGTCCAGCCGTCTCCTCAACATGAGCCACTGCCGTCCCCATCATCGCTCCCATGGTGATTGTCCATGGGATGGAAAGATCGATGTGTCCGAGCAGGATGACCAACATCGAGCCTCCGGCAATGATCCCGAGGAACGAGGCCACCTCCAATTGCAGCAGCAGGTAGTTGGGTGAAACAAAATTGGGGTTGATCATCGCCCCGATCGCCAGGATCACCAGGATACAAGCGCTCGCCGCGAGAATCGGTTGATTCGTTTTTGTGAAAATGCGGTTCACTGGAAGACGTCCATCTGATTTTTCCGACGAAGCACTCGAAGTCCGCCCAGACAGACTGCGCCGAGCAGGATAAATCCTTGAAACAGGGGCTGCCAGAGCGCCGGAGCGTTGAAGACGAAAAGCAGGTCACTAATCGTGCGAAGTACCAGCGCGCCGCAGATCGAACCGATGATTCCTCCTGATCCGCCGAAAAGGGAGGTGCCTCCGATCGCGACGGCTGCAATCGAGTTCAGTGTGTAAAAGCCACCCTGGCTTGCGCTCGCCTCGCCCGACAGGGAGATGAGGGATAGCAGGAGCCCTCCGGTGGCTGCCAGCAAACCAGCAAGTGAATAGGCCGCAAACCGAGCTCGCCCGATGGCCAGGCCCGACATATAGGCGGCTCGTTCAGAGGATCCGAGCGCGTAACAATTACGGCCGATGATAGAGATACGAAACGGCCACCAGATGAACGCGATGGTTGCCAACAACAAAAGGAAGGTCGCAGGTACGCCCCCCACGTCGTACGTTAGAGCGTTGCTTAGATCCTCGTTGACGCTGCCGCCTGGGCTCGGCCGCAACCAGAGAGCAATCCCGAAGTAGATCGCGCCGGTCGCCAGGGTTGCAATGATCGGCTGGATCCGGCCGAGAACAACGATTACGGCATTGACGATCCCGGCAACAAGCCCGCTTGCAAGTACTGCCAAGGCTCCCAGAGTAGTCTGGCCAGCCGAACCGTTTAGAATCACGGAAGCCAGACAGGAGGCCATCGTCATAACCATCCCGACCGACAAATCAAAACCGCCGGTCAGAATCACCAGGGTTTGGGCAATGGCGACATATCCCAGAATGGCTCCTTTATTGGAGACGGAGGTCAAGACGTTCGTGGATAGCCCATTCGATTGCTGCGAGGCAAACAGGATGAACATGATGGCGAACACCAGGAAGCTGAGAGCCGGTCCTGCGTTGCGTTTCCAGAATCGGTTAAGATTCTGCCAAGCTGACGCTTTTGGACTGCCGGTCTCGATCGACCTGCTCTCGGACTCCGCTGCACCAGCGCTCTCGCCTAAATTGAGCGAGGCAGTAATCAGGTTGTGTTCGTTCAATTCTGGACCACTGAGTTCGCGAATTAATTTTCCTCCGTAACAGACCACGACGCGGTCGCACATGCCGATCAGCTCTTCGTAGTCGGTTGAATAAAAAAGAATGCCAAGGCCGGTTTGCGCCAATTCGCGCATTAACTGGTAGAGCTCCTGTTTAGTGCCGACATCGATGCCCCGTGTCGGATCGTTTAAGAGCAGGATTCTTGGATTTTTCAGCAGCCACTTACCGATAACGACCTTCTGCTGGTTACCTCCAGATAATGTTCTCACCGGTGCGCCGAGATCGTTGGCCAGGATTTGTAGTTTCGCGACAGCCTGATTGGTAGCTGACCGCTCCTTGGCTCGATCGATGACACCGTACTTACTCAGGTCCGATGCTGCCGCGAGTATCAGATTATCCTCAATTGACATCGGTAGGAGCAAACCCTGGGTTTGCCGATCCTGGGGAATGAGCGCTAAACCGATCTTGGGTGCCTTAGCCTGCCGTGGGTGCTTGATCGCGAGGCGCCGGCCGTCAATGAAAACTTCACCCCCAAGCCCACGGAGTACACCGAACAACGCCAGCAGAAGCTCGCTTTGGCCTTGGCCATCCAAGCCGCCAAGGCCGACGATCTCCCCAGCGGCAAGCCGAAGGGAAATACCGCGGAGAACATTACTCCAGAACAGGTCCTTGATTTCCAGCAGAGGCCCGGTTTGCGGTTTATGGTCCGCAGAGTTTACCCGAGCTGCCGAATCGGCGCTGGTATTGACCTTTGCGGGATAAGCTCTGGCCAGCTCGCGTCCGATCATCATCGGCACGATCTCCTCCGTCGTCCGGCTTGCCATTGGAAAGGTGTCGATATGTTTGCCGTTCCGGAACACCGAACAGATATCGGCGATGGCGGAGATCTCCGGCATACGGTGGGAGATGTAGAGCACTGCCACACCCCGGTCGCGCAGTCCGCGGATAATTCGGTAGAGCTGTTCCACGTCTCTCGCGGTAAGAGCGGACGTAGCCTCGTCCATAATGACGAGGCGCGGATTACGAACGAGCGCTTTCGCAATCTCGACCATCTGTTGGCGGGAGAGGGGAAGATCCTTCACTCGCTCGTCCGGATGAATGTCCGGGCAGCCAACCTGGCGTAGCACTTCTTCGGCGGTTCGCCGTTGGCGGCGGCGATCGATCAATCCGAAACGTTTGGGTGGATCGGCGATCGAGATATTATCCGAGACAGAGAGGTCCGGCAGAAGCGATAGTTCCTGAAAAATGCAGGTTATGCCGAGCAGAGCGGCTTCAGCCGGAGATGTGAACTGCACGGGGTGACCCTCCAAATAGATCTGGCCTTCATCTGGTCGAACAACGCCCGCGATGATTTTCATCAAAGAGCTCTTACCGGCACCGTTTTCACCGACGACGGCGTGAATGGCGCCGAGTGAGCAGGAGAAATCGACGTTGGCCAACGCAGTCACACCGCCGTAACGCTTTGTGATCCCTTGCAAACGCAAAAAGGGTCTGCGTGCCGGCTCGGACATTTGGGAAGGCAAAGGCGGGCGCCACGGCCCTCGTGCTGTTCACCCACGAGGGCGCGCTTGAATGCGGCGGTTTAGTCGCTGGTCTTGGCTGCGTTCATCAGCTTGCCCGCGTCCAGCGTGATATTGCACTGAGGGAATCCGCTGGCGACAAAAAAGTCATCTGAGAGATCCGGAAAATAGTCTACGCCCGGCTTCATATTCGTGTAGTCAATCTCCGGAATCGGTGCCGAGATATATTGGGGCAAACTGTTACCCTGGAGCGCAGCGAGCGCCGCCTTGAGCGAGATGGCAACCAGAGCAGGCGACTGACCATAGGACCAGCCTTTCAAGCCTTCCTTGGCGTGCTCCGCAATCAACTTCCGGAAACCGTTTTCGGCTTCGCCGGCGACGGGAATGAAAGGATTCTTGGCATCGATCAGTGCGCGCACCGCTCCGGTGGTACCGCCCTGACAAGTCATGCCATCGAATTTGCCGTGTACCGCGATGGCGTCGGCTACGGCCTTCTGGGCGGTGCCGTCATCCCAGTTCCCGACCACCTCGACGGATTTGATGTCTGGCTCCTTGTCGAGGATCTCGCGCAAGCCTTTGTGCCGGTCGAGATCAACGGGATTGCCAGCGACGCCGCGGACCTCGACAATGTTCCCTTTGTTGCCCATTTCCTTCAAGATCCAGCGCCCCATCAGACGGCCGACCTCAAGCTGGTCTTCGTTGACCGCCACAATTTGATCGCTGTCGATCGTGTTATCGTAGGAAATGAGAAGCACGCCGGCTCGCTTGGCTCGTTCGATGACCGGCTTGAATGCGGTCGAGCTGACGGCATTGATCAGGACCACATCATAACCAGCGTTGATGAAGTTATCAACTGCCCCGATCTGCGCAGCAACATCGGTACCGGTACTGACGATTTTCAATTCTTTAATCAAAGGTTTGATCTCCGGATCTTGGGCGTAGGCCTCGAGGCATTTGATCATCTCGATGCGCCAGGTATTACCGATGTAACCGTTGGCCAGGGCAACCCGGTACGGAGGTTTCTTGGCTTTAAACTCCAGCATTTTTGTCTGAGGGGTAAACGGTTTGAAACAATCGGCGGAGGAAGTATCCGCGGCCTGGACCGGAGTGCCGAACTGAGTCAGAGCGACAACGCCGATCACGGCAGCGACAGAAATTCGCTTGTTCATAATATATGGGGGTTGACGGGGGGGATAAAGCGAAGGGAGCCTAGACGGCTTCCTGCTTCGGCCAAGAACGCTAAGCGTTTGCTAACACCAACACAAGGCGGAAAGCGTCGTGCAGCATGCTGGTGAAAAAAATCAATTCACTCGATGGCCCGGCTATGTGACGGTAACCCTGTCATGAACAGCGTGGTTTTGGAAGAGCAGAGAGCGGAATTCAAAGCGATCAATCCAAGCACCGGCGAAATCGTCAAAACTTATGAGGGGCATACCCAGCAGGAAGTAAATGCCATTCTCCAAACAGTAAGCGAGGCCTTCGGTCAATGGCGATGGACTGATTTCGAAACCCGGGCCGATCTGATGCGTCAAGCGGCCAAAGTTCTGCGGCGCCGCGCCGGCGAATTTGCTGAACTGATGGCGGTCGAAATGGGCAAACCGCTGAAAGATGGACGAGCGGAAATCGAAAAATGCGCGACCGGATGCGACTACTTTGCCGGCAACGCATCGCGTTTCCTGCAACCTCAGAGCGCGCAGATTGAAGGAGCGAAAGCGTACGTTACCTTTAATCCCTTGGGGCTGGTGCTTGCGCTTATGCCCTGGAACTTTCCATTTTGGCAGGTCTTTCGATTTGCTGCGCCAACCCTGATGGCCGGGAATGTCGCAGCTCTCAAACACGCCAATAATGTGCCGGGCTGTGCGCTGGCAACGGAATCAGTATTCCACGAGGCGGGCTTTCCAGAAGGCGTGTTTCGGGCCCTGATGATTGATATCCCGGCTATCGAAGGAGTGATCCACGACCCTCGGGTCGATGCGGTCAGTCTCACGGGTAGCGTTGCCGCCGGCAAAGCAGTGGCGCGCCAAGCCGGCGAAGTGCTCAAGAAATGCGTGCTCGAGTTAGGTGGCAGCGATGCCTACGTCATCCTCGAAGACGCCGATCTGGAGCAGGCGGCAGCAGTGTGTGCTACCGGTCGGCTGCTTAATTCCGGCCAGAGCTGCATCGCTGCCAAAAGATTTATTGTGCCGAAAAAGGTGCGTCCAGCATTTGAAGACCTTTTGGTTAAACGAATGGCTGCTCCGCGCTTCGGCGATCCGTTTGCATCCGACACCGATCTCGGTCCCCTGGCTCGTCGAGACCTGCGCGACAAAATACACCAACAAGTGGAGGCCAGTGTTGCCCAGGGTGCGCGGGTTTTGCTGGGCGGCAAACTGCCGGCCGGTCAGGGCGCTTTCTATCCGGCGACAGTGTTAACCGACGTCCATGAGGGATGCCCGGCTTACCACGAAGAACTGTTCGGTCCGGTCGCTTCGGTGATCCCGGTCGAGTCTGAAAGCGAAGCGATCGTGGTCGCGAATGCTACCAATTTTGGCCTTGGTTCAGCCGTCTTTACCCGGAACTTGGAACGCGGTGAAAAGATTGCCGCCAACGAACTTGAGGCTGGCTCAAGTTTTGTGAACGACTTTGTCCGCTCCGATCCGCGACTCCCATTTGGCGGGATAAAGGAGAGCGGTTACGGTCGCGAGCTTTCCAGCTTCGGCATCCAAGAGTTTGTGAATATCAAGACCGTCTATATCAAACGGTAAGTGGTCTGAATTCAATCTCCAGTGCATAGTCGCTCGCGTCCGGCAGCTACCCATCTGCGTCAACTTAAGGTAGTGGTCTGACGCCCGCGGAGGTAGGGCGCGTCTCTCCGAGACCACAGAATCACCGGCAACCCATCGCCCCGTTAGGCCGAATGCTTTTGCCTCTCGCAACGATTCTCGGCCTAGCATGGTGCAGTTACGTCCTCGATCCTGCGGTCGCGGAGCGACACGCGGTATGCCTCTTACTTGCGTGACGGCATTAGCTCACAAGCGCTTCGAGCTGATCGGCACACTGACCCCAGCCTTGATGGAAGCCCATCTTTTCGTGCGTCTCGCGGTCGGCCACCGTCCAGTGACGCACAAGAGCGGTATATTTGGTTTTACCACCTTCGTCCTCGAAAGTCAGGATCACCGTCATAAACGGCTTTTCCGACGGCTCCCAAGCTTTGGTGTAGGCATTGGTGAACACGAGCCGCTCGTTCTCGACCACATCGAGATAGACGCCTCGATTCGGAAGATCGTTACCCTGCGGATCGCGCATGACGATCAGGTTGGCGCCGCCCGCCCGGACATCAAGCTCCGCGATCGGTGTCGTATAGGGCAGTGGCGCGAACCACTGCTTGAGGAGCTCGGGATCGGTCCACGCCTTGTATACCTTTTCGCGCGGTGCATTGATGATGCGAGTCAAGATTAGGTCCCGGTCCGATACGGCTTCCGTCGGGTGAGAGTTCGTTTTTGTGCTCATAGTTTTTAATCGCTGATTTTCATCTCTACAACGAGCGAGCAACGCCGTCCTGGACATCTTCGATGCGAATTTTTACGTCGCTCGGTTCACGCGGCGGCCACGAGTTAACGGTCCCACAACCTTTGGTAGCGGCGACTAGCCTGTCCGACATAGTGAGATGCCAATGCCGCTCGCCTTGCCTACTCAGGACGACGTCGGATCCCCAATATGTCTTCGGTTTGCCGCGACATTGAGATGGACCCGGAGCCGCGCGCTTGGCTACCAGAAACCGCAGTCGCCATTCCCGGTGCCATCTTTGGTAGCGGTCCGGCAGCCGTCCATGCGCTGCGACATAAGAGATTGCGACTGGGATTGCTGTTGGGGTTAGAGAAAATCACTCCCTCCGGGACAAGTCCTCACCGCCGCAAACAACTCTGTCGCTTGTTAAGACGTGACCCAATGATTACGGAATTACGGATTGGCGACTTAGCTCCAGGCCCTCCAAGTGAGAGGTGAGAAGGTGATTGAGGAGACTCGTGCACGCCGAAGGCGTAAGAGGAGTGCGCCTGAGAGTACGCAACAATAATGGGGTGAAAGTCCTCATCGGACAGAAACACTGGTCTGTCGGTAGCGGAAGGCAACTGGGTCGTCGAGAGACGGGGTGGAGAGCAGCCGAAAGCGAA
>Ga0209526_10002791_pt1 | contig 11799 bp, 12 predicted proteins | sample JacPinW_OM2H0_M1_FD_188566 | JGI IMG/M metagenome (GOLD analysis project Ga0209526, IMG submission 188566) | Forest soil microbial communities from Algoma, Ontario, Canada - Jack Pine, Ontario site 1_JW_OM2H0_M1 (SPAdes) (version 2) | ecosystem: Environmental > Terrestrial > Soil > Boreal...
GCACCTTGCGTATGGCTCCGGGCGTGATGCCTCCGGCGCGACGCCAGGACGCTAGCGCGAAGCCAGCACCTCGGCCAGATGGCGCGTCTCGACCTTGAGCGCCGCCCGGCTTAGCCCGCCGCCGATCTGCATCAGGCATCCGCAGTCGTTCGCCACCACCGTGTCCGCACCACTCTCGCGGATGCTGGCGAGCTTATCGGCGAGCATCCCGCCCGAGATGTGCGGGAACTTGACCGAGAACATCCCGCCGAACCCGCAGCATTCCTGCACGTTGCGTAACTCGCAGAGCCGGATTCCGCCAACCGCGCTCAGCAGCAGGCGCGGCTCGTCGCGCACGCCCATCTCGCGCAGCAGATGGCATCCCGGATGATAGGCGACGGCACGCTCGAAGCGCGCGCCCAGGTAGCGCACCTTCATCACGCCGACCAGGAACTGTGAAAACTCGTACACCCACGGCCGCAGTGCCGCGGCCTTGGCGGCAAGTTTCGGATCGTCGGCCAACAGGTCGGCGTAAAATATCTTGACCATCGCGGCGCACGACCCCGACGGGATTACGACCGGCGTCCCCGGCTCGCATGCACCAAGGAATCGGCCTGCGAGGTCGCGGGCCTCCTCGCGCATCCCCTCGTTGAACGCGGCCTGCCCGCAGCAGAACGCGCGGCGCATCGGCCGCACCTTGAGCTTGAGTTCGCGCAGCACGCGCGCCGCCGCGTCGACGGCCGAGGGATAGAATTCCTCGGCCAGGCAGGTCGCGAACAGCCGTATTTCAGTCATTGCCGTGCCAGACCGCAGCGACGTGAATCTCGCGCGGGCCGTGGACGCCGAGCACGATGCGCTTTTCAATGTCGGCGGTGCGGCTGGGGCCGCTGACCAGGGCAACCCGATGGCTCGCGATGGTCGCGGCGCCGATCGCAGCCAGCGCGGCGGCAAGGTCGGGCAGAATCCGTTCTACGTTGACCAGCATCACGTTGACCGGGGGTAGCAGAGTAAGCGAGCCCGGCCGCTCCGGCGTTGCGACCATCGCGAGCGTGCCGGTCGCGGCGATTCCGTAGTCGGCTTCGATGACCGCGAGATCGCATCGCGCAAGATTGCCGCGCAACTCGGCGCGCGCCTGGTCATCGGCGATGGCCGTGGTGCGTATAACGCTTATGCCGGCGCGTTCGAGCGCGGCGGCGATCGGCGCGGAATCGTTGATGATGCCTGCGCCGACGGCGGCGGTGTGCGCCTTCAGTGCGAGGGCGACCTCGACGATTCGCGCGATCGTCTCCCTGGGGCTGAGCGTGCCGAGGAAGTGGCCACCCAGCGCCTGCAATTCGCGCGCAAACTGCGATGCGAGTTCCACCCGGCGCGCCGCTTCAGTCCTCGGCACGGTTGCGGCCGAACCGGCGGCGCCGTTGTGCGCTGGCACGTCATGGCGCTCCAGCGCCTCGCGTACGTTGGCGATAAGCTTGTGGAAATCGCCCACTTTACGTTCGCGTCCCGCGGTTTGCGGCTTTGCTTCCTGCCGCGCTGCTGGATTTGCGCCGCCCGCGCAGGCGTGGCACCGGAAAATCGCGCACGCGCGTCCAGTTGCTGAATGGCGGCGGCATCCAGCGCACGTAGCCGCGGCGCGCAAACGGCCATGCCACGAGCGCGGCCAGCCGGCCCATGATGCGTATCATCAGTGGATGGTTCGCCATGCGGGAAAACGTTTCGACGCCCGCGCGTGCGCGGCGCGCCGCGCGCGGCCATTTGGGAACCGGCAGCCCGCCGTCGCCGTTGCCCGCAGTCTCCTTCCAGCGCAGATGCAGCAGGATGCGCGGGATGTCGATCTTCACCGGGCAGATTTCGCGGCACGCGCCGCACAGCGTCGAGGCGAACGGCAGATGGGCGGCGGCAGCGCCGAACAGGCTCGGGCTTATGATCGAGCCGATTGGCCCCGGGTAAGTCGAGCCATAGGCGTGGCCGCCGATTCGCCGGTATATCGGGCAGACGTTGAGGCACGCCCCGCAGCGCAGACAAAGTAGCGCCTCGCGCAGCACCGGATCGGCGAGCATTTTGCTGCGCCCATTGTCGAGCATCACCACGTGCACCTCGCGCGGCCCGTCGGCCTCGCCCTCGCGCCGCGGCCCGCTTAAGAAATTGGTGTAGGTCGTGAGCTTCTGGCCGGTCGCCGTGCGCGCCAGCACCTCCAGGAAGTGGCTCAGGTCGGCCATCGCGGGGATGACTTTCTCGATTCCCATCACGGCCACGAAAATCTCGGGCAGCGTGCTCGACATCCGCCCGTTGCCCTCGTTCTCGACCAGCACCAGCGTGCCAGTCTCGGCGATGGCGAAGTTGGCGCCGGTGACTCCCATGTCGGCGGCGAGAAACGTGTCGCGCAGACGCTGGCGGGCGACGGCGGTGAGCGCCTCGGGCTCGGAGGTGTAGGGAATATTCAACTTCTCATGGAAGAGCGTGCCGATGTCTTCCTTGGAAAGATGGATCGCGGGCGTGATGATGTGTGAGGGTCGCTCGCCGCGCAGTTGCACGATGTACTCGCCGAGGTCGGTTTCGACCACCTCGCATCCGGCCTCGGCCAGCGCCGCGTTGAGCATGATTTCCTCGGTGGCCATCGACTTGCCCTTGACCACCCGGCGTGCGCCGCGCTCGCGTGCGAGACCGACGATATACTTGCGCGCCTCGGCCGCGTCGGCGGCGAAGAACACGCGGCATCCGTTGCCCTCCAGGCGCTCCTTGAGCTGGACCAGCAGCTCATCGAGCCTTGCGATGGCGTCTTGCTTTATGCGCCGCGAGGCGTCGCGCTCGTCCTCGTAGGCGGGGAACTCAGCGCGCGTGGCGGCGACGTGGTCGAGATGGCGTCCGGTGGCGTTTTCGAGTTTGCCGCGCAGCACGGTGTCGGCCACCGCGGCCTCGCTGGCGGCGAAGAAATCCTGTTCGACGGCTCCGTTCGACTTCGGTAAAAAGCGCATCACAAAAAGCGCGTCAGTTGATCCGCGCGACCGCACGCGCGAGCCGCACCACGGCCTCGCGCGCCGCGTCGGAGGCGGGATGGTTGGCGTACAGGGTGAGAAAGCTCTGAAAGTCCTCGAGCGCGGCGCCGAAGCATTCCAGCCGCTCGTAGAGCGCTGCGCGTTCGAGGATATCGTCGGCCGCGCGCGGCTCGAGGATCAGGATGCGGTCGAGCGCGGCAAGCGCGTGCGGCCAGTCGGCGCCGCTGGCGTAGATGTTCTTCAGATTGCGCAGCATGCGCGCGAGGATCTGCCGCGCGCCCACCGCCTTGAGCATCGCCGGTTGCAGCTCGACCGGCTGTCCGTAGGTCTGGTTGAGGCGGGTGCGGATATCGTCGAGGTCCAGGATCGCGCCGCCGTTGAACGGGTCGATAATCAGCTCGCCGCGCTCATCGACCGCCTTGACCAGGAAGTGCGACGGAAAGGAGACGCCGAAGAGGTTGAGTCCGGCGCGCCGTCCGACCTCCAGGTAAATCACCGAAAGCGTGATCGGAAGACCGAGCCGGCGCTCGAGCACGTCGTTGAGAAAAGAATTGCGCGGGTCGCCGTAGTTGTCGCGGTTGCCCGAAAAGCCGGTGCGCACGAACAGGAAGTCGGAGAGCGTCTGCACGCGCTCGACCGTGTTCTCGGCCTCGCGCAGCGCGCTTTGGGCCGCGCGCCCCAGCGCCGCGAGATGATCGAGGTAGTGGGCGACGTCGAGATCGGGATACTCCTCCTTGGCGATTAGCAGGGCGCCGTGGGCCAGCGGAATCGGTTCGCGTGCCGTGATGCGGGCAAATTCGGTCCGCGCAGGATTCATCTTCGTTATATAACGCCTCGCCCCAGTTTCATCCAGTGCGGGAAGATCGCTGGCCGTGGTCGGCGATTTCCCGAACTTGGAGGTTCAACTGTGGACTCGACAGACTGCGGCTGGTACTGGTTTTGACATGCTGGGTCGTGATGGATGGTCAAAGACTATTATACATCATGATTGACTGATACAGCTAAATATGTGATAGTTAAAGATGTCACGAGATGGTATAGGAGACTAAGACTATGAAACGGACCGTCAAGCTACGGACGAGCGAGGGGAACGAGGTCCGCATCGTGCTCGACCACTGGGGCTCCGGGCTGGATCACACCTTCCGCCGTTGGACCTTAAGAGACGGCTGTTGGGAGTGCCTGGACTCTGGAGAGATCGCGCAAGACGCCGGCGCGCCTGGGTTAAAAGCCTCTGGTGACCAAAACTCTGCACCTCAATCAAGCGAGCCCCCGGAAGGCGGACAGCGCTTTTACAAGGCACTTCTGGGCATGCGCGGCCAGACCATGGTCGAGTACGCCCTCATCATCGCGGCCGTCGGCGCCGTCGCTTGGGGTGCGTTCAATCTCACGGGGCACGACATTGCCTCGATGGCGAGCGGCATCGATTCAGCCTTGACCAATACCTAACCGAGCCATCCTTCAGGCGGGCTCGTTCGAAATCTAGCGCTCGAAAGCTACGGTGCAAGAAAAACAATGCCGAATACTAAAGCTCGAATCCTAAACGTTTCTGAATTGTCCAAATATCTGCACATCCACAAAACCACAATTTATCGCCTGCTCAGGGAAGGCAAATTGCCGGGGTTTCGCGTCGGTAGCGACTGGCGGTTTAACGTCGATGCAATCGAACAGTGGCAACGCGATCAGATGAAGACCGATACCGGGGACCATTCGCGTTGATTCTCGTGCGCCTCTGAGCGTTGAGGGCCGCGCGCGACGGCCTTAGAGGTTCCTTGGCTGCGAGACTCCTCGGGACCGTCGCGCAAAATAACGCTGGCGCTATTCCATGTGCACCGGGAGCCGGATTATTTTCCGAGCTGCCAGTTCCGGATCGCCTGCATCGGCCGAATCAGCATAAGCAGATTGAGCAGCAGGCTGTCGCGAATCCACAGCGCGAGCGCGATTTCGAGCACGACCGCCGCGACTATTGTCAGGCGCGCAGGCAGCAGGGCCGCGAGGATGAATCCCGCCACACTGGCCAGGATGTCGCACATCGAGTTCATCACGCTGTCGCCGTAGTAATTCAGCGAGATCGTCGCCGCGCGATAGCGCTCGATCACCATGTCGGTGTTCTCGAAAACCTCCCACGCCGCTTCCAGCGCCACGGCGAGGACGAAGCCCATGCGGACCGGCAGCTGCTTTGCCACGAGCGACAACAGGCCGTACCACAGAACGCCGTGCGTGAGGTGGCTGAAGGTGTACGGGTCGGTCATGTACTGCGAGTTGTGCTCGCTCCAGATATCTCCCGACCAGATGCCGGGTTGGCCGCTGACGCCCCACAGCTTGCGGCCCATCGCGAGCTCCGCCGCGCCTGCAAGCCCGACCAATGCAGCGCCGGCCATAGCGCAGGTCCGCGCCGGCCAGCTTTTTTTCCTCATGCTCGTCGTAGAGAGTCGCGATCCCGCCTGGCCGCAGCCTCGCCGGGCGCTCTCAGCGCGGCCTCGACCTCCGCGCTGACGTCGGGATCGATCTCGGTCCCGCGGCGGCGCTCGAGCGCGGCGCGCGCGGTCGCGCTGCCGAGTCGTCCGAGCGCCCAGGCCGCATGCGAGCGCACCAGCGGCTCGATTTCGTTCTCCAGCGAGCGCGCCAGCACCGCCACCGCGTCGCGGTTTCCACTGTTGCCCAGCACTACGGCGGCGTTGCGCAGCAACCCGCGCCGCCGCGTGCGCGCGACTGCGCTCTTGCCAAAGCGTCGCCGAAAGCCTTCATCGTCGAGCGCCATCAGGCTGGGCAAAAACGGCATCAGTGCGTCGTCAGGCGCGGCGCTGGTGCTGACGTTCCACGGGCATACCTCCTGGCAGATGTCGCAGCCGAAAATCCAGTTGCCAAGCCTGGATCTCAGCGCGACCGGGATCGGGCCGCGATGCTCGATCGTCAGGTAGGAGATACACAGCCGCGGCTCGATAACGTAGCCCTCGGCCAGCGCGCCGGTGGGGCACAGCTCAAGGCATTGGCGGCAGGTGCCGCAATGCTCGCGGTAGGGCTCGCCGCTGGGCTCGAATTCGGCGTCGGTGAAAATTTCGGCGAGAAAGAAATACGAGCCGTGATAGCGGTTGAGCAGGTTGGTGTTTCTGCCGAACCATCCCAGTCGCGTCTCGGCTGCCCATTCGCGCTCGAACACCGCGCCCGTATCGACGTACACGCGCGTGGAGACATCCGGGCGCTCGTTCACCAGACGCGCCGCAACCACGCGGGCGCGCTTGAGCACGGTGTCATGGTAATCCGGCCCCAGGGCGTAGGCCGCGATCCGGCCGCGCATCGCTGCGCGCCAGTCGATGTCGGGTATCGCGGGAGCGGCATACGGATAGCCGAGGCTGATGATCGAACGCAGGCGCGGATCGATGCAGCGCGGGTCAAGCCGCCGTTCGGGATCGCGCCCGAGCCAGGCCATATCGCCCTGTCGTCCCTCAGCCAGCCATCGCTTGAAAAACTCCTCGCGATTATCCAGGCGGCGGAGCGGCGCGAAGCCAACCAGGACGAACCCCTGCTCCTGCGCTGCGGCCGTCACAATCTCTTCGAGCTGAGCCATCAAAAAACCGCCGGATGCGACCGCCCATCACCTGGGAGGCGCCGGGTATTATCGCCCAGTTATGGCCGCCGCGCAGCCGTCCCGGAGCGTAAATCGAAGCGGCGTGTTTCCGCTATTTTGGTCTCCCAGAGAACACGCTTTCTTTGCGCGGGTAGCATCGCGTGGCTAGAGTCGGGGTCCGCCCAAGGTCGCGCGCATTTTAATGCACCGAAGGGCGTGGACGTGCCTACGGGGCGAGCGCGTGGCCCTTTCCCCCTCTCACCGCCAGTCGCTTCGCTTTTCGAAACTAAGCCACCAGGGCTCGAATTCAGCCGGCGCCACGCGCTTCGCTCGAGCGAAACGGTGATTTGCCCATCGTCTGCCGCTGGGTTAGAATTAACGACTTGGTTGCTCTCAATAAGCGCGGTCTGTGAAGAATAGCGCAAGAACGTTGCCATAAGCGTCGTCAGGAGCCAGATCAGGAGTAGTCGGGAGGATTGCAGGATGTCTGAAGAACTCCAACAGGAGCATGGGCACGAGCATCAGAGTGAACCCCCTCGTGACAATACCGCTTCCAGTGCGCTGGGCATCAATCTCACGCCCAAGGCGCTCGAGATGGTCAAGCAGATGCATACGAAGGAAGGCCTCGGCGCCGAGCAGGGCCTGAGGGTCTCGGTGGTCGGCGGCGGATGCTCGGGGTTTCAGTATTCGTTGAGCTTCGACATCCACAAGGAAGGCGACACGGTGCAGGAAATCGACGGGGTGAAGATCCTGGTCGACGAGATCTCGCTGCCCTACATCGCCGGCACCACGTTGGATTACGTCGAGGGTTTGCACGCCGGAGGCTTCCGTTTCGACAATCCGCGCGCCAGCCGCACCTGCGGTTGCGGATCGTCGTTCAGCGCCTGACGGCGCCGGGAGAATTCAATTCGATCGGTTCTGGCCGTCCGCATCTGGGATGCGGACGGTCTTTTTTTTGCGGCCGAGCTACTTGAGTTTGTCGCGTTGAGATTGTCGCGCGATGGGAAGTCTAAGTGGCTCGCCGTCGCCGCACGCGCCGTCATCTGTTATTAGGAGCAGGGGTGTTATTAGGAGCGGGGGCCCGCCGCGTCCATCGCGCGCCCGGGGAGCGCGGGGTGAGAGAGTGAGAAGTGAAAAACCTCGAGGGCAAAGGAATAATCGTCACCGGGGCGACGCGAGGGATTGGCCGCGCGATCGCACTCGAGGCCGCCCGCCGCGGCGCCAACGTCGCCTTCAATTATCTCAAGAGCGAACAGCAGGCCGAGGAACTGAGAGCCGGGATCGGCGCGCTCGGGGTCAAGGCGATGGCGTTCAAGACCGACGTCGCCGACCTCAAGGCCGTGCGCGCGATGGTCAACGCGGCCAAGGCCGAGTTCGGCCGGCTCGACGGGGTCGTCAACAATGCCGGGCTGACGCGCGACAAGCTGCTGGTGATGATGAGCGAGGAGGACTGGTCCGCGGTCATCCAGACCAATCTTACCGGCGCATTCAACGTCGCGCGCGCCAGCGCGTTCATCATGATGAAGGCCAAGCGTGGCGCGATCATAAACATCACATCGATCTCCGGGCTGGTCGGGATGGCGGGGCAGGTGAACTACTCGGCCTCCAAGGCCGGGCTGGTCGGGATGACCAAGGCGATGGCCAAGGAGCTGGGACCGCTGGGTGTGCGGGTCAACGCAGTGGCGCTTGGTTTCATCGAGACCGACATGACGGCCGCGCTGCCCGAGCAGAACCGCGCCAAGGCGCTCGAGATGATTCCGTTGGGGCGCTTCGGCAAGGTCGAGGACGTGGCGCCGATGGTGGCCTTCCTGCTCTCGGATGCGGCTTCCTATATCACCGGCGCGGTGATCCAGGTTGACGGCGGCCTCGCGATGTAGCGCGACCGCTGCGCGCTCTGCTCGCGCGCCTCGATGCATCTATCGTCTCAGGTTTAAGAACCTTCAGACCCAGATACTCTGTCATCGGGTCGAAATCGCGGTCCGCGTGCAAAAGCTCATGGCCGTTGAGAAGGCAGAATGTCCCTATCAGCACATCGATGGTTTTGCGTACCGTCACGCCTTTGGCGCGTAACGCGCGGTAGTTGCGTGCGCTGGCGATCGCGACGCTTCGCCCCAACATCTCTCGAAACTCAAGCGTTGCGAGGACCCTCAAGGCCTCACGAAAGTCCTCCTCATTCCGGAATCCCTGAAGCACTTCCGCCAAAATGAGATCGCCGACCAGAATCCATTCGTAACCAAGAAGATCATCCAGCAGGTTGGCCTCGGCCGTCGGCCGGCCGTTGAAGTAGTCAATCCAGACCGAAGTGTCGACCAGGATCATTAGTCGCGGCGCATCATCTCCAGGTCGCCCTGCCAGCGCAGCTTGCCTCGCATTCGCCGGACGTCTTCCTGTTGTCTGAGACGGACGAGCAGTTTGAGACCTTCCTCTACGGTCTCGCGTTTGCTTTTTGTGCCAGCAAGCTTCATAGCCCTACCCATGAGCGTATCGTCAATCACAATGTTGGTTCTCATCGTCCCTCCGCGTCTATGTGTAAAAACTGGTCAAAGTATACACATCAACAGCCTTGATCGCCAGCTTGCAAAGCCCTATCGCACCTTCTCAAAACACGCCGCGCGGCTAACCCCCCGGCGCGTGGCCCCACTCGGCCGCGCACTTCAGGATGTTGAGCGACTGACCCTCCTTAAGCGCGCGATACTTGCCCCAGAACGCGTCGTCTATCAGCCGCTTGTCGTGCGTCTCGTCTTCGCGACGCCATCGATTCAATTCGTCAGGGCCGCCGTTGTAACCGGAATATGCCGAGCGCGCCAATGCGTCGAGATCGTCCGCGTGATGCGCCTTGTCCGCCGCGCGTATCATCAGGCGCGCCAGGATCTGGCTGCCGGCGCCCGCGTTGTATGCGATGTCCCATTCGAGATGCCTGATGCTGTAGAAGCCGCGCCAGACGTGCCGGTTAACCTGCATCAGGCCCACGTCGTGAGTCGATGATTCGAGGTAACGCACCCGGCCTTGCGTGAGCACGAACTGGCGCCAGCAGCTTTCCTGCCATGCCGTGGCCTTGACCAGCACGCGATAGGCGGGCTGTAGAGCCGGGTCGGGCTGTTCGTCGGCGATTTCGCCCGTGGCCGCGGCGTCGAGCAGATCCCCCAGGTCGCGCGTGTATTCGTCCACGTTGTCCTCATTTACCACCGAGCGCCTGAGCCTGGTTCCGAGGACCTTGAGGCGTTCAGGCTGAGGCGGCGCGTCGGCAAAGGCCTGCACCGGCGCTATCAAGCGCAAAGCCGTACGTATGCGCGACGCCATATGTATGCGCAACGCCATATGTCTCAAGGATGCGGCGGATGAGCTGCGGCCGGGTGGCGCGGTGGCAGACGGACTGGGCGTGGGCGTCGCTCCCGATGCGTCCGGCGGCGGCATCGGGGTCGCTTGCGGCGCAGTACCGCTTGTTTCGGGCGCACCGGGGGTTGCGGCGGGTTCTGGCTCGGCTGAATCGGACGGGTCGACGGAGTCGGGGGTTTCGGGTGGCGGCGTGAAACCGAAGATGTGCTGTAGCTCCGGGTCTTGCTCGTAGTTGAACTGAAGCGGATCGGCGGTCGTGTGCGGAGACATGATACGCGCGAGGCTGCGCAGGTCGGCGGCGGAGATGCGCGCGCCGAGCGCCGGCGCGGCCTGGTCGAACGCCATCAGCGCGTCGCCGGCCGAGACAAACGACAGGAACTCGAGCGCGCGATCGCCGAGCTGGCCGCGCGCCGCAGCCGTCCGCACGACGTCGCGAAGGCGGCGCCATTGGTCGAGAAACAGCACGCGCACCGGGTCGGGGCCGCCCGGCGCCGGCGGCTGGTTCATCGCCGCGTCCAGCCGGTAGCGTCCGTCGAGCAGCAGGTCGAGCAGGCTGTTGCGGAGCTGCTTGTCGGCTACCGTCGATCCGACCTGCTTTATCGCGAACACGATGAAGGCATCCCACTGGTCGAGCTTCTCATCCCAGGCCGCCAGCTCGGCCGGTGTGAGCTGCCCCGATGGCGCGGTAGGCTGCGCTGCGGGCAGCGGCGGCGCAACCAGCCCCAGCGTCACCCTTATGCCGTCGTCGGCGGCGACGGTCGGCGGAACGCCGTGGACCGTGGCGAGCACCTGCTTGAACCGTGCGGCTTGTTCGGGCGGCGCGGTCTCCTCGGCGAGCGCGCGAAATTCCTCGATCGGCGGGCGCAAATCGAAATTGAAAGTCTCCAGGCGCGGGATGAAGTTGCCCTTGATCAGGTCGAAGCCGCGTCCGGCGATCAGAGACTTTTGATGCTGCTCGTCGTAGAGGTTGATGTCCCTCACCCGGAACATCAGCCGCAGATCCGGCGTCAGATAGGGCGTCGCGTCGACCTCGATGATGCCTTTCCATGAGATCGGATTGACGCATGTCGCCGCCAGCGGAACGCCCAGCCCAAGCTCGCCGTCGGTCTCGAGTTTTACCGCCACCGCGTCGCCGCGCGCGAAGCGTGGATTTTCCGCGTACAGGAACTCGCAGTCGTTGCTTCCCTTCCATAGGATTGCGCGGCCGCCGGGCCCGTCATAGATCTGCCGCTTGAGCGCCGCGCCGAGCGTGAGGTAGTCGATGGTGAGCGGGACCGTGATGAGCGCGGCCGGCGCCGCGCCGGCTGGACCGCAGAATGACGCGGCCGCCACGATAGCGGTGAGGAGCGTTGCGAACCGGAACATCGATCCGAATCGGAACATCGATCCAAACCGAAACATCGATCAATGATTGCAGCGTTTGTCAACGATTACAGCCCGCCGCGCGTCGGATTTCCCCGTGGTCAAAAGTGCTTCATTGGTACGATTTGCCTTGAAAGACCGGCTGGGGGAAGGATAATTGAGCCTGGAATTCGATCCCGGATGCGATTGTAGTTGGTAACGTATGGACACCGAATCGAAGTCGATATTTTACGAGACCGAGACCCCGCAGGCTTCGCGTGAGCTTAACGAGTTGCGCCGCTCGGGCGACTACACGGCGCCCTTCATCGTCGTGCGCCGCCGCGTGATCGATGACGTCAACGAAGGCAAGATGACGATCGATGCCACCGTGGTGATCAAGGTCGGCAATTTGGAAGAGACCGAAGCCGCGCGCGGGGTCGGCGTGGTGCACGCGCTCGATCTCGCGCTGCGCAAGGCGCTGCTGAAGTACTTCCCGTTCCTCGCGCCGGTCCGCGTGATCGAGACCTACATGCACGTGAGCGGCGAATCGACCGAGGCCGACGTGATGTCGATCAAGAAATTCTC
>Ga0209526_10002792_pt1 | contig 11796 bp, 6 predicted proteins | sample JacPinW_OM2H0_M1_FD_188566 | JGI IMG/M metagenome (GOLD analysis project Ga0209526, IMG submission 188566) | Forest soil microbial communities from Algoma, Ontario, Canada - Jack Pine, Ontario site 1_JW_OM2H0_M1 (SPAdes) (version 2) | ecosystem: Environmental > Terrestrial > Soil > Boreal...
CGCTCTCAGGAATTTCCGAGATCATGCGCCTGAGTTTGGACGGTGGTGGCCATGTGACAGGGAAGATCGTTCTTAATATCGGCGGAGAGGTGTGTACCGTTGCCACGACTGGAACCTACAGCGTCAATTTTGGCGGCCTGGGAACGATGAATCTCAGCTGGAATGCTGCCACTGGCGATGCCGACGGCGACACCAACTGTGCGACGGCGCTCGACCCGCTGACAGTTACTCAGCATACCGATTTGGTGGTGGAGGCAGGCGGCGCCATCTTCGACATTCAGGAGTCGGATGATTTCCTGACTGGGCCAACATTGACCAGTGATTCGGGGGACGTAAAGAACCCCTTCGTGGGTACCTGCAGGAAGCAGTAGACGCGAGACGTACGGCGGAGCGCGCCGATCGCGCCTCGCCGCTCACTGTTCAGGCCAACGCTTGCGACATCCACGCGAGCGAGCGGTGCGAGCTGAGAGTGATCGACCGGCTGCTTACCCAAGCCTTAAGCAGCGGGTCGGAAAGAGTTGAGTAAGGTACGGGGGTTTCATCGTCTATTAACAGCTAATACATTGCATTGGATCGTCAATTATGCGAAAATTGCTTTATAGTAGGAAATGGCGCTACTACGGTTGAGTGAGCGCGAAGTACCGTGCGGCCGTGGAAGGAGGAGCTTCCCATGACAACTGTTATGCGGGTTGGCATGATCGTCTGGATTGTCGGACTTGAGTGCCGTCTTGGGATAAACATTCGGCGGCTAAACGAACTTCTGGAAGAGCTGCCCCAGGAAATGAACTCACTAAGGGCCTCTGCCACTGCCACACTGCCATCGCTCCCCCAGGACATCCCGAATTTGGCATGGAAACGGGCGCTGGGAAACAACGGCGGATCGCTCGCGGATTCCGCTCTGACCAACATTTGAGGTTCGGTGATGTACTTCATAACCGGTCTCGTAGTCGGTTCTGTGATCGGGTTCATGTTCGCTTGGTTCCTCTTTAGTTGGCTTACCGCGGAAGGCGAAACCGAGCACTATTCCCAAAGCAGTTGGTCAAACGACGGAGATCTCGCTGATGCCAGGGTGCAGCCACAATCTGGATCATCCGAAGGGGCATGGCTGCAGACGCCGCTGTGAGCCGTCGCCGCTCACGACGGCTGCCAGCCTTGCCCGAGCACCCTTCGACGCGCCAGGATTGACGACCGACGAATTTGTTGCGGTTGCGGTATCGCCGGTAAGTTGTGAGGCGCTGGCGAGCGCGGCGGCATCGGCCGCCTTCTGAAGCTGCACCCAGTTAAGGCGTGGGTTTTCAAAGATTGTCAGTCTATTGGCGGCGAAAACGACGGCCGCGGCCGAGATGGGCGAGTCCGGGCTATTGGAAAGTGGGGAATGGCCTCCGGGTCCGCCGGTGAGCGCCAGATCAGGCAAGCCTGCGATATATCAACGATTTATGGCTAGGAAGATGATCGAGACGCGGCGACCGCGCTAACGGGCAAAACTACGCGTCGGCAATTCCTGGCGTGACTGCCGGCTTGCGTGAAGATCGTTTGCGCAGGCTCTCACCCCACAGGCGAACCCGTTCCATGTACAGATAGATAACCGGAGTCGTGAACAGCGTGAGCATCTGGCTCACGATCAGGCCGCCGACGATCGCGATTCCGAGCGGACGGCGCAGTTCGGAACCGGTGCCGATACCCACTGCCAGCGGCAGCGCGCCGAGCAGCGCCGCCATGGTGGTCATCATGATCGGCCGAAAGCGCAGCAGGCACGCCTCCTCGATTGCTTGCAGCGAAGACTTGCCGTGTTTGCGCTCAGCTTCGAGGGCGAAGTCGATCATCATGATCGCGTTTTTTTTGACGATACCGATCAGCAGGATGATGCCGATGAGCGCGATGACGGTCAGGTCGATGCGGCAAATCATCAGGGCCAGCAGCGCTCCGACACCTGCGGACGGCAGCGTCGAGAGAATCGTTACCGGATGGACGTAACTCTCGTACAGTATCCCCAACACGATGTAGACGGCGCACAACGCGGCCATCACCAGCACCGGCTCGTTGGCCAGCGAGTCCTGAAAGGCCTGTGCGGTTCCCGCGAAGTTGCCGTGGATGCTGCTCGGAAACCCGATGTTCCGCTCGGCGGCGTCGATTGCCGCGACTGCCTGGCCCAGCGCGACGCCCGGCGCCAGGTTGAACGAGAACGTCACGGATGGGAACTGGCCCTGATGGTTCACCGTGAGGGCCGTGGTGCCGGGCTGGTAGTGCGTGAAAGTACTCATCTTGACCTGGGTGTTGTTGTTCGAGCGCACGTCGATTTGCGACAGCGAAGCGGGGTTTTGCCAATACTGCGGCGCGGCTTCCATCACGACGTGATATTGGTTCAACGGCGTGTACATGGTTGACACCTGCCGCTGGCCGAAGGCGTCGTACAGCGTATCGTCGATCTGCTGCTGCGTGAGCCCGAGCCGCGAGGCCGTGTCGCGGTCAACCACGAGGGTGGCCTGGAGGCCGCTATTCTGCTGGTCGCTGTTCACCTCGGTTAACATCGGCAGAGTCCGCATTTTCTGGAGCAGGCGCGGAGCCCATTGGTTCAGTTCCCGCAAGTCGGATCCTTGCAGAGTGTACTGATATAGCGCGTTACTCTGGCGGCCGCCGATCCGCAGGTCCTGCACAGCCTGGAGATAGAGCGTGGCACCCGCGACGCGGGAGGTTTTTTTGCGCAGCCGCGCGATCACCTGGTCGACGCTGATCTTGCGCTCGGCCAGCGGTTTGAGCGCGATGAACATGCGGGCCGTATTGGTGCCGCCGGCGCCGCCTCCGGCAAAACCGATCACGTGATCGACAGCCGGATCGGCCTTAATCATGCCAACGAACTGGGTCAGCCGATTGCGCATCGCCTGGAACGAAGTGTCCTGGTCGGCCTGAATCGCACCCATCAGGCGACCGGTGTCCTGCTGCGGGAAGAATCCCTTGGGAATGACGGTGAACAGGTACACGCTGAGTCCAAGCGTAGCCAGCGCTATTCCGAGCGTCAGGCGCGAACGCCGCAGCACCCACTTAAGGCCCACTGCGTATCCATTCAGCGCACGGTCGAAGGCATTCTGGCTGATCCGGTAAAAACGTCCACGTACTTCGTCCCGTTCTGGCCGGAGCAGCTTGGCACACATCATCGGGGTCGTGGTCAGCGAAACCACCAACGAAACCGCGACCGCTGTCGACAGAGTCACCGCGAATTCGCGGAACAGGCGGCCAACGATCCCGCCCATGAGCAAAATCGGGATAAACACGGCGACCAGCGAGACGCTGATCGAGATCACGGTGAAGCTGATTTCGCGCGCTCCGCGCACGGCCGCCTCAAAGGGTGCCAGGCCTTGTTCCCGGTAGCGGGCGATGTTCTCGATCACCACGATTGCATCGTCGACCACGAAGCCGGTCGAGATCGTGAGCGCCATGAGCGAGAGGTTGTCGAGGCTGTATCCGCACAGGTACATGACGCCGAAAGTTCCGATCAGCGAAACCGGAACTACCACGCCCGGAATCAGCGTGGCTCGCCAGTTCCGCAGGAAAAGAAAAACCACCAGGATGACCAGCATGATCGAGATGAGCAGCGTCAACTCGACATCGTGGACCGAAGCTCGGATGGTCGTGGTCCGATCGAGAACTACAGACATTTTGATCGCCGCTGAGATCGAGGCCTGCAATTGAGGCAGGTCCCCGCGCACCCGATCCGCCGTGTCGATAATGTTGGCCCCGGGTTGCCGAAAGATGATGATCAGGACTGACGGGATGCTGTCGACCATTCCCGCATTGCGCACGTCCTCGACCGAATCCTGCACGTCGGCGACATCGGAAAGACGGACCGCGGCGCCGTTGTTGTAAGCAACGATTAACGGGCGGTACTGGTCGGCGCTAAGCAGTTGGTCGGTGGCGCTCAGGGCCCAGGCGCTGGTTTGGTCGGCCACCTCGCCCTTGGGACGGTTCGCGTTGGCTTTGCTCAGCAAGGTGCGGACTTGTTCGAGTCCGATTCCGTCGTTGTTCAGCGAGCTGAGATTCAGCTCCACGCGCACCCCGGGCAGCGCACTGCCGCCCACGGTTACCTGGCCGACGCCCTGAATCTGCGAGAGCTTCTGCGCCAGAATCGAAGAGGCCGCGTCGTATATCAGGCCACGGCGTAAGGTGTTGGAGGTCAGTGCCAGAATTAGAATCGGCGCGTCCGCCGGATTCACCTTTTTGTAGCCCGGATTGCTCGGCAGATTTGCGGGCAGTTGACTGCGCGCCGCATTGATGGCGGCCTGCACGTCGCGTGCGGCGGCATCGATATTACGGTTCAGGTCGAACTGCAAGACGATGTTGGTTGTTCCGAGTGCGCTGGTCGACGTCAACTCGGTCAGCGCCGCAATGCGTCCGAACTGGCGCTCCAGCGGGGTCGCCACGGAAGAGGCCATCGTCTCGGGACTGGCGCCGGGCAGGTTTGCGCTGACCTCGATAGTCGGAAAATCGACCTCCGGTAACGGCGCAACCGGCAGCATCCGGAATGCGACCGCTCCCGCCAGCGCGATCGCGACGGTCAAAAGTGTAGTCGCGACCGGCCTGCGTATGAAGGTCTCGGAAAAGGTCATGAGGCGCGCACTGCAACCGGCTCCTGGTATTCGGCGTCAGCGGGTCGCTTTGCCGCCCGGGTTGCGAGGTGCTCGAAGGCGAGGAAGATCACCGGGGTCGTGTACAGGGTCAGAAGTTGACTCAGGAGCAGTCCTCCGACCATCGCGATTCCCAGCGGACGGCGCAACTCGGAGCCAGTGCCGGTGCCCAGCGCCAACGGCAGGCCGGCGAGCAGTGCAGCCATCGTGGTCATCATGATCGGACGAAACCGCAGCAAGCACGCCTGGTAGATGGCTTCGCGGGCGGGCTTGCCCTCCTTGCGCTGGGCCTCCAGGGCGAAGTCGACCATCATGATCCCATTTTTCTTGACGATACCGATCAGCAGGATGATGCCGATTAGCGCGATCACGTTGAGGTCGTTGCCGCAGATCAGCAGAGCGAGAATCGCTCCGACGCCCGCCGACGGCAGCGTCGAGAGAATCGTGATCGGATGAACGTAGCTCTCGTACAACACGCCGAGAACGATGTAGACGGTGATCAGCGCCGCCAGGATCAGAAGCGGTTCGTTCCTCAACGAGGCCTGAAAAGCCTGCGCGGTCCCCTGGAAAGCGGTCGCGATACTCGCGGGCATCTCGATCTCGCCTTTGGCCGCATCGATCGCGTCTACCGCATTTCCAAGCGAGTAGCCGGGCGCCAGGTTGAACGAGATCGTGACCGCCGGAAATTGTCCCTGATGGCTCACGATCAACGGCACTTTGCTCGATTCGAAGTGGACGAAAGTGCTCAGCGGCACTTCGCCACCGCTGGAGGAGGGGAGGTAAATCTCTCCAAGGGCCCGCGGATTTTTCTGAAACTCGGGATCCACCTCGAGCACCACGTGATACTGGTTTAACTGAGTGAACATCGTGGATATCTGCCGCTGTCCGAACGCGTCGTAGAGCGTATCGTCGATCATCTGCGACGTGATCCCCAGGCGTGAAGCCGTGCTGCGATCGATTACCAGTTGAATCTGCGAGCCGTCATTCTGTTGATCGCTCGCAACGTCTCGCAGTTGAGGCAGCGCGCGCAGCTTCGCGAGCAGTTTCGCGGTCCAGGCGTTCAACTCGTCCACGCTGGGATCTTCCAGGCTGTATTGATACTGCGTCCGGCTGATCCGATCCTCCACGGTCAGATCCTGGACTGGTTGGAGGAACAGCGTGATGTCCTGAACCTTGGCGAGTTCCGGTTGCAGGCGGCCGATCACGTCGCTGATGCCAACTTTGCGTTGGTCCAGCGGCTTGAGGTTGATCAGGAAGCGCCCGCTGTTGACGGTGGTGTTGGTCCCGTCGATGCCGATGAACGACGACAGGCTCTCCACCGCCGGGTCTTTCAGAATCACGCGCGCCAGTGCTTGTTGGCGCTGCACCATGGCGGAGAAGGACACGGACGACGGCGATTCCGACACCCCCTGGATCACGCCGGTATCCTGAATCGGGAAGAAGCCTTTCGGCGCGATGATATAGAGCAACACGGTCAGGACGAGCGTGCCCACCGCGACTATCAGCGTCGCGTCCTCATGGCGCAGCACCCATTGCAGGGTAGTACCGTAGTACTCGATGGTGGCGTCGAACATTCGTTGGGTCACGCGGTAGAACCGCCCTTGCTCAGACTCGGGCGTATGCTTGAGCAGTTTGGCGCACATCATGGGCGTCAGCGTCAGGGAGACGACCGCCGAAACCAGGATCGTGGCGGCGAGGGTGACCGCGAATTCGCGAAACAGGCGCCCCACGATGTCGCCCATGAACAGCAGCGGAATCAGCACCGCGATCAGCGAGACGGTCAACGACACAATGGTGAAGCCGATCTGTTGTGAGCCTTTCAGAGCGGCTTCGAGCGGCGCGTCGCCTGCCTCGATATACCTGGCGATGTTCTCGATCATCACGATCGCGTCGTCCACCACGAAACCGGTCGAGATCGTCAGCGCCATCAGCGTGAGGTTGTTGAGGCTGTACCCCAGCAGATACATCACGCCGAAGGTTCCGACGAGCGAGAGCGGAACCGCGACGCTGGGAATGATCGTCGCGGACAGATTGCGCAGGAATAGAAAGATCACCATCACCACCAGCGCAATCGTGAGCAGCAACTCAAACTCCACGTCCTGCACCGAGGCCCGAATCGTGGTGGTGCGATCCGTGAGCACGGCAACCTGCACCGACCCTGGCAGCGAACTCCGCAGCCGTGGCAACAGCGCTTTCACTTTATCCACCACAGTGATGATGTTCGCGCCGGGCTGCCGCTGAACATTGAGGATCACCGCCGGCACCGTATTCATCCAGGCCGCTTGCTTGACGTTCTCGGCATCGTCGACGACGTGCGCGACGTCGCCCAGCCGCACCGGCGCACCGTTGCGATAGGCCACGATCAAGGGCCGATAATCCGCACTCGAAAGCAACTGGTCGTTGGCGCCGATCGTGTAAGCCTGTTGTGCGCCGTCGAAGTTCCCCTTGGCCTCGTCGACGTTCGCCGCCGCGATGGCGCTGCGAAGGTTCTCGAGGCTCAGGCCAAACGAGGCCAGGGTGGTCGGATTGGCCTGAACGCGCACCGCCGGCTTCTGTCCGCCACTGATGCTGACCAGTCCAACCCCGGACACTTGCGATATCTTTTGAGCCAGCCGGGTGTCCGCCAAATCCTCCACCTGGGTCAGCGGAATTTGTGTCGACGTCAAGGCGAGGGTCAGGATCGGAGCATCGGCGGGATTGGTCTTGCTATAGATGGGAGGATTGGGCAGATCCGGCGGCAGATAAGTGGAAGCCGAATTGATGGCGGCCTGGACTTCCTGTTCGGCCACATCGATGTTGAGGCTGAGTACAAACTGGAGCGTGATCACCGAACTGCCGAACGAGCTATTCGATGTCATCTGGTTGAGGCCGGGCACCTGGCCGAACTGGCGCTCCAACGGCGAGGTGACCGACGATGCCATCACCTCCGGGCTCGCTCCAGGATAGAACGTGAGAACCTCGATCGTCGGGTAGTCGACCTCCGGCAGCGCCGATACGGGCAGCTGCCGGTAGGCCACGATGCCCGCGAGCAGGATGCCGGCCATCAGCAGCGAGGTGGCTACGGGCCGCAGGATGAACAGGCGCGACGGGTTCACTGGCTGCTCTTGTGCGCCGTCGCGTTGGCTGCCACCTGCACGCTCACCTTGCTGCCCTCCGCCAGCTTGTCCAACCCGTCGGTCACCAGCAATTCGCCCGGCGTTACCCCGGAGTCGAGGGCGACCACGTCTCCCTGCGTGGCGCCGACCGTCACCGTACGCACCTCGATGGTGTTGTCCGGCTTGACCACGTATACAAACGCGCCCTGCGGATTTCGCTGGATCGCCGCCGCCGGCACCAACACCGTGTCGCGCTTCGTATCCACCAGCAATTTGACGTTGACGAACTGGTTGGGGAACAACGAATAGTCATTGTTCTGAAAGATCGCTTTCAGCTTGATCGTTCCAGTGCTTTGATCGATCTGGCTATCGAAAGTTTCAAGCATGCCCGCCGCGAGTCGGTTCTTGAGTTCCCGATCGTACGCGTCCACCGGCAATTCCTGCCCCTTCCTCATGTCCTGAACTACCTGCGGCAGGTTGTCCTCCGGAATGCTGAAGTCGACCGCGATCGGTTGTAACTGGGTAATCACGGCAAGGCCCGTGGTATCGGCCGCATGGACGATGTTGCCCTGGTCCACCAGACGCAGCCCGATGCGCCCGGTGATGGGGGCGGTGATCCGGCAGTAGGCCAACTGAACCTTGGCGGCGTCGATGTTCGCCCGGTCACTTATTACCGCCCCCGCGGACTGGCCCAACACCGACTGCTGATTGTCGAAGTCCTGTCTCGCGATGACGCCCTGTTGGTACAAGGATCGATCCCGCGCCAGGGTGACCTTCGCATTGAGCAGCGTGGCCTGATCTTTCGCCAACTGCCCCTCAGCCTGGGACAGTTGCGCCTGGTAGGGGCGCGGGTCAATTTCAACCAACAGGTCGCCCTGATGCACCGTATCCCCTTCTTTGAAGGCGACTTTCACGATCTGGCCGTCCACCCGGCTCTTGACAGTCACGGTGTTGAAAGCGGCGACGTTACCTATCGCCGTAAGATAGCGGTTCAGGTCGCCGCGCTTCGCCGCCGCCGCTGCAACCGGCATCCCCGGGCGCGTTGCGGACGATGCTTGAGCGGATGGGCTACGCGTTCCAGCAAGGCGGGTGACTAAAAAATATCCGCTTACGACGAGGATCGAAAGGATCGAAAGCCAGACCCACCGCCGGGACAACCCCTCCTGTTGTGCGAGGGCCGTATTCTTCGCCCCTCCCTGCGGCGGGATGCTTGAATCCATAATTTCTTTTGATTTTAGCACCAGTCCAGGCTTCCCCTCGCATAATCGGGTGCTCCGCGTGATGACTTATACGCGATTTACCAAGAGGCGTTGCGATCAAGGAGCCTATGGGCCTGTTGGGATGAGCACGAATGACAAATATGTCGCGCAGGGAACATAGCTCGGGAGCGTTGTGAAAGCCCCGCCGTTACGAATCACGGAGGGATTCCCTTCCGGCGGAATCAGGCTGGACTACGGGTTGGTTGAGAGATCCCGCCGGCGGAGCCCGAGGGCCCATAGCGCAGCGAGAAGAATGGTGGAGGCGGGGGGAATTGAACCCCCGTCCGAAAACCGCCGAGCGGTGGTCACTACACGCGTAGTCCGCGATTTAATCTCGCCGCATCAACGCCCGCGGACGGGCTTTGCTGCGGCCAGCCGCTTTATGTTTCGGGTGCGCGCCCAAGTGGCCAACGGCGTTTCCCTAGCCCACTAAATGACGCCCCGACCCGCTGCCATGGGCGAGCAGCGGCGGGACGCTAGCGGCCCTTAGGCCGCCAGAGCGTAACCGTTATTGTCTGCGGGTAAATTTCGCAGTCTGTTTGTTTTACGGGACAACAGAACCCCGGCGTGCGACCACGGCTGTCTTGTTTCCGTCGAACCCGGTTCGCCCCCAATATGGGCAAGCCTTGCGGCTCGCGTTAGCCGTTACGCTGCTTTCAGTCTAAGGCCTCCGCGCGCCGTCGGCAATCCCTGCCCCTGGAGAGCGCAGGGCCCGTTTAGTGCCAGCGCGAGTTCGTGTAGCCTGTAGCGTCAAGCTACGGCGAAATTGCGCCCTATATACGTGCGCCGCACCGGCCCGAACAGCGCGAAACGATGGCAAAACGGATCCTCGGCATCTCCGCTTATTATCACGATAGCGCGGCGGCGCTCGTGTGCGACGGCGAAATCATCGCCGCCGCTCAGGAGGAGCGCTTCACGCGCAAAAAGCACGACGCCGGCTTCCCCCATCGCGCCGCCGCCTGGTGCCTCGGTTCGGAGGGGCTGACGCTTGGGGACCTCGACTCGATCGTCTTTTACGACAAGCCCTGGGTGAAATTCGAGCGCATGATGGAGACCTACCTGGGCTACGCGCCGCGCGGCCTCGGATCGTTTCTCACTGCGATGCCGATTTGGCTCAAGGAGAAGCTCAACCTGCGCTCGGCACTCAGGCGCGAGCTGGCGTCGCTCGACGGTGGCTCGCCCAACGAACTTCCGCCTCTGCTCTTCACCGAGCATCATCAGGCGCACGCGGCTTCGGCCTTCTTCGCGAGCCCCTTCTGGCGCGCCGCGGTGCTGTGCCTGGACGGCGTGGGCGAGTGGGCGACGACCTCGCTGTGGCTGGGCGAGGGCAATCGCCTGACCGCGCAGTGGCAGATCGATTTTCCGCATTCGCTGGGCCTGCTCTACTCGGCCTTCACCTATTACACCGGCTTTCGCGTAAACTCGGGCGAGTACAAGCTGATGGGCCTCGCGCCGTATGGCGAGCCGCGTTACACCGGCGCGATCTTCGACAATCTGATCGACGTCAAACCCGACGGCACGTTCCGCCTCAACACTGAGTATTTCAACTACGTCACCGGCCTGACGATGACCAATGGGCGCTTCGATGCGCTCTTCGGCGGACCGCCGCGCAAGCCCGAATCGCCGCTGACGCAGCGCGAGATGGATCTTGCGGCATCGATCCAGAAAGTCACCGAGGACGTGGTCTCGCGCCTCGCACTGACGGCGCGGCGCGAGTTAGGCGCCGACTATCTATGCATGGCGGGCGGCGTGGCGCTCAACTGCGTGGCCAACGGCCGGCTGCTGCGCGAGGGAACTTTCCGCGACCTCTGGATCCAGCCCGCTGCGGGCGACGCCGGCGGAGCGATCGGCGCGGCGCTCGCCGGGTGGCATCTTTACCAGGATGCGCCGCGCGAGGTCGACGGCGATGACCGTATGCAGGGCTCCTACCTGGGCCCGAGCTTCGACGAGACCGAGATAAAGGACGCGCTCGATCGCGCCGGCGCGCGCTACCAGCGCCTGTCCGAGGATCGCTTACTCGAGACGGTTGCCGCGATGCTGGCCGAGGGCGCGGTGGTCGGATGGTTTCAGGGGCGGATGGAGTTCGGGCCGCGCGCGCTAGGCAACCGCTCGATCCTGGGCGACCCGCGCAACTCGAAAATGCAGTCGGTGATGAACCTCAAGATAAAGTTCCGCGAATCATTCCGTCCGTTCGCTCCCGCAGTGCTGGTCGAGCGAGCGGCGGAATACTTCGAGCTCGATCGCCCGAGCCCCTACATGGCGTTGGTCGCCAACGTGCGCGAGGAATTGCGCAAGCCAATGAGCGACGAGCAGCACAAGCTCTTCGGCATCGACAAGCTCAACGTGCCGCGATCGACTATCCCCGCGGTCACCCACGTCGACTACTCGGCGCGCATCCAGAGCGTCGATGCGCGCACAAATCCGCGCTTCCATCGGCTGATCGAGCGCTTTGCCGCGCGTAGCGGATGCGCCGTGCTGGTCAATACTTCGTTCAACGTGCGCGGTGAGCCGATTGTGTGCACGCCCGAAGACGCCTACCGATGTTTCATGCGCACTGAGATGGACGTCCTGGTGCTGGAGGATTTCGTGCTCGCCAAGACCGACCAGCCCGAGCGCCCGCGCGACGAAAGCTGGAAGCGCGAGTTCGAGCTGGACTGAGGCGCGATGGAGTTGGCGGCAGCGGAGCAACTACCCAAAACGGAGTTGCGCAATTTCGGACTGATATTGGGGGCGCTGTTTGCGGCGCTCTTCGGAGTGCTGCCCCTGCTGCGCCATCGGGGACTGGTCGAGTGGCCGTGGAACGTCGCCGTCGCGCTGTGGCTG
>Ga0209526_10002793_pt1 | contig 11796 bp, 7 predicted proteins | sample JacPinW_OM2H0_M1_FD_188566 | JGI IMG/M metagenome (GOLD analysis project Ga0209526, IMG submission 188566) | Forest soil microbial communities from Algoma, Ontario, Canada - Jack Pine, Ontario site 1_JW_OM2H0_M1 (SPAdes) (version 2) | ecosystem: Environmental > Terrestrial > Soil > Boreal...
CTTCTCGATCCGCCAGTTCTTGCTGTCGGTATAGACGCGCGCCATGTAATTGCCCAGTGGCACATGAAGAACCGCCACGACTGCAATGACCGCGAAGATCTGCAGGTAGGCGTCAATCCCCCACCGGGATGGATCGTCGATGGACCTGACTCCTCTCGCGTGTCCCGCCAGCGACCTCAACCTAGGCCACCGGCGGCGGATGCCAGGGATGGTTACGCAATCCCTACGCCGAATCGGCGCTGGTTGACGGAATTTTGACGGACAAGGAGTCCCGCCCACTCGCCACGTCTCGGGGGCGCAGGGAGTCGTCAAGGTACCTCGCGGAGGCGTTAAAAAAGCGTCAACGACGGCCGTAGATCACCCCGGGGGGTCTAGCTTCGGTCTGGTGTCCTCGCCGCCGAGGGCCCAGCGGGTGCTGCCTCGAGCGAAGACGGCCGGCGTGCCGCATCGATTCTCTGTGAATGGAGACAACATGGGTGTCTTGGTGTTCATCGTGCTGACGGTGGCGATGTTCGGCCTACTCGGCCTGGTGCAGAAGTTGGTCGAACGACTGTGAACTACGAAAACGTGGTGGGCCTGGCGCTGTCTGTCCTGCTTGCACTGTTTCTTGTCGCGGCACTGCTTTTCCCGGAGAGGTTCTAGTGAGTTCAACAACGGCGGGGATCATCTTTCTCGCGGTGCTGGTGCTGGCGCTTGCGCTGGCTCACGTGCCGCTCGGCGATTACATGTACCGGGTCTACAGCTCGGAAAAGCACTCGCGCGCCGAGCGGGTGATCTACAAGCTGATCGGCGCCAACCCGGAATCCGAGCAGACCTGGGGTGGGTATGCGCGAAGCATGCTGGCGTTCTCGGCGATCAGCATCCTGTTCCTGTTCGTCTTCCAACTGGTGCAGGACAAGTTGCCACTGCACCTGCACAACCCGGCGACCCCGATGACGCCCGCGCTGGCGTGGAACACCGCGGTCAGCTTCATCACCAACACCAACTGGCAGAACTATTCGGGCGAATCGACCCTCGGCCATCTCGTGCAGATGGCCGGTCTGGCCGTGCAGAACTTCGCGTCGGCCGCGGTGGGTATCGCCGTCGCGATCGCGGTGGTGCGGGGCTTCGCGCGCCGGCACACCGGTGAGCTCGGCAACTTCTGGGTCGACCTGGTCCGCGGCGTGATCCGGATTCTGCTGCCCGTCTCGATAATTGCCGCGATCGTGCTGATCGGCGGCGGCGCGATCGAGAACTTCCACCTGCACGACCAAATCGTCAACACGCTGGCCGGGAATCAACAGACGATCACCGGCGGCCCGGTCGCCAGCCAGGAAGCCATCAAGGAATTCGGCACCAACGGCGGCGGCTTCTTCAACGCCAACTCCGCGCACCCCTTCGAGAACCCCACGACGTGGACCAACTGGTTCGAGATCTTCCTGCTGCTCGTGATCAGCTTCTCGCTGCCGCGCACCTTCGGGCGCATGGTCGGCAGCAAGAAGCAGGGCTACGCGATCGCCGCGGTCATGGCGGTGCTGGCCTTCATCAGTGTCGGGTTCATCCTCTGGACGCAGCTTCAGCACCACGGCACGGTCCCGACCTCGGTCGGCTCGGCATTCGAGGGCGTGGAGCAGCGATTCGGCGTGGCCAACTCGTCGATCTTCGGCGATGCGGCCACCTTGACGTCGACCGGTGCGGTGGACTCGATGCACGACTCGTACACGAGCCTGGGCGGAATGATCGCCATGTTCAACATGCAGCTCGGCGAGGTCGCGCCCGGTGGAACGGGGTCGGGCCTGTACGGCATCCTCGTCCTCGCGGTGATCACCGTCTTCGTCGCGGGCCTGATGGTCGGGCGCACGCCGGAATACCTCGGCAAGAAGATCAACCCACGCGAGATCAAGCTGGCGTCGATCTACTTCCTGACCACGCCGCTGATCGTGCTGGTCGGCGCCGCGGTCGCGATGGCGCTGCCCGGCGAACGGGCCGGCATGGCCAACAGCGGCCCACACGGGTTGTCGGAGGTGCTGTACGCGTTCACCTCGGCGGCCAACAACAACGGTTCCGCGTTCGCCGGACTCAGCGGCAACACCGTCTGGTACAACACCGCGCTCGGCCTGGCGATGGGCTTCGGCCGGTTCCTGCCGATGATCTTCGTGCTGGCGCTGGCCGGTTCGCTGGCGCGGCAGGGCTCGACACCGCAATCGCTCGGCACGCTGCCCACCCACCGACCGCAATTCGTCGGAATGGTCGCCGGGGTCACCGTCATCCTGGTGGCCCTGACGTTCCTGCCCATGCTCGCGCTCGGGCCTCTCGCTGAAGGGATTCACTAATGGCATCTACCGCAACAGATTCCGCGGTAATTCAAAAACAGAAGCTGAGCGTCCCTTCTTCGAAACGGGTGGGGGGCGGTCTGCTCGACCCCCAGATGCTGCTGCGCTCGACGCCCGACGCGTTCCGCAAGCTCGACCCGCGCACGCTGTGGCGCAACCCAGTGATGTTCATCGTCGAGATCGGCGCGGCGTGGAGCACGGTGCTGGCGGTCATCCACTCGACGTGGTTCGCGTGGCTGGTCGTGTTCTGGCTCTGGCTGACTGTGCTGTTCGCCAACATTGCCGAGGCGGTCGCCGAGGGGCGTGGCAAGGCCCAAGCCGAGACACTGCGGCGCGCCAAGACCGACATGATGGCACGCCGGCTTACCGGCTGGGCACCCGGTGACACGGGTACCGAGGAGGAAGTCGCCGCGCCGCTGCTCCAACAGGGTGACATTGTCGTGGTCGAAGCCGGGCAGACCGTCCCCGGCGACGGTGACGTCGTGGAAGGCATTGCGTCGGTGGACGAGTCGGCCATCACCGGCGAGTCGGCCCCGGTGATCCGCGAGTCCGGCGGTGACCGCTCGGCGGTAACCGGTGGCACCACCGTGCTGTCGGACCGCATCGTGGTGAAGATCACCCAGAAGCCCGGCGAGAGCTTCATCGACCGGATGATCGCGCTGGTCGAGGGCGCCAACCGGCAGAAGACCCCCAACGAGATCGCGCTGAACATTCTGCTGGCCGCGTTGACGATCATCTTCGTGTTCGCCGTGGCGACCCTGCAGCCGCTGGCCATCTACTCCAAGGCCAACAGCCCCGGCGTCCCGGATACCCAGGCGCTCACCGGCTACGGCGTCACCGGCATCGTCATGGTCGCGCTGCTGGTCTGCCTGATCCCGACGACGATCGGAGCGCTGCTGTCGGCGATCGGCATCGCCGGCATGGACCGACTGGTGCAGCGCAACGTGCTGGCGATGTCGGGGCGTGCCGTGGAAGCGGCCGGCGACGTGAACACCTTGCTGCTCGACAAGACCGGGACGATCACGCTCGGCAACCGTCAGGCAGCCGCGTTCATCCCACTTCCGGGTGTGACGCCGGAGGCGCTCGCGGACGCGGCACAGCTGTCCAGCCTCGCCGATGAAACACCCGAAGGCCGTTCGATCGTGGTGTTCGCCAAGCAGGAATACGGCCTGCGCGCCCGCACACCGGGCGAGCTCGCAAACGCGCAGTGGGTCGAGTTCACCGCGACGACAAGGATGTCCGGGGTCAACCTGGAGGACGGCCACCTGCTGCGCAAGGGCGCAGCCAGCGCGGTTGCTGACTGGGTACGGACCCAGGGGGGCATCGTCCCGACCGAACTCGGCACCATCGTCGACGGCATCTCGGCCAGCGGCGGCACCCCGCTGGTGGTCGGGCAGGTCGTCGGAGAGAAGGCATCGGTGGTCGGCGTCATCCATCTCAAGGACGTCGTCAAGCAGGGCATGCGGCAACGGTTCGACGAGATGCGCAAGATGGGCATCCGCACCGTGATGATCACCGGCGACAACCCGTTGACCGCCAAGGCGATCGCCGACGAGGCCGGTGTCGACGACTTCCTCGCCGAGGCCACCCCCGAGGACAAGATGGCGCTGATCAAGCGTGAGCAGGAGGGCGGCAAGCTCGTCGCGATGACCGGCGACGGCACCAACGACGCCCCGGCGCTGGCGCAGGCCGACGTCGGTGTCGCGATGAACACCGGCACGTCGGCGGCCAAAGAGGCCGGCAACATGGTCGATCTCGACTCGGACCCGACGAAGCTCATCGAGATCGTCGAGATCGGCAAGCAGCTGCTCATTACGCGCGGTGCGCTCACGACCTTCTCGATCGCCAACGACATTGCGAAGTATTTCGCGATCATCCCGGCGATGTTCGTGGCGATGTTTCCCGGGCTGGACCTGATCAACGTCATGCGGCTGCACAGCCCGCAGTCGGCGATCCTGTCGGCCGTGATCTTCAACGCGATCATCATCGTGATGCTGATCCCGCTGTCGCTGCGCGGCGTGCGGTACACGCCCAGCAGCGCCTCAAAACTATTGAGCCGCAACCTGTATATCTACGGGATCGGGGGCATCATCGCCCCGTTCATCGGGATCAAATTGATCGACCTCCTTATCCAATTCGTCCCCGGGATGTCCTGACATGAAATTCTCCGATTTCGTTCGCCAGCACTGGGCAGCGTTCCGCGCCTTGCTCGTGCTGACCGTGATCACCGGTTTCGCCTACCCGCTGCTCATCTGGGCCATCGGCCAGCTATGGCTGCAGGACAAGGCCGAAGGGTCGATCGTCACGGTCAACGGCAAGCCGGTCGGCAGCAGGCTGATCGGCCAGCTGTTCACCGACAACAACGGCAACCCGCTGCCGCAGTACTTCCAGAGCCGACCGTCCGCGGCAGGCACCAACGGGTATGACCCCACGGCGTCCAGCGGCAGCAACCTGGGCCCGGAAAGCGTCGTCGACACGCCCGCCGACCCGGCCCAGATCAAAGCCGGCAAATCCGCGTCCGACGCCGGGTTCAAGGCCGGCCTGCTGACACTGGTGTGCTCGCGCAGCACCGCCGTCGGCCAGCTCGAGGGCGTGGATGGATCGCGTCCGTTCTGCACCGGAGACGGGGTCGGCGCGGTGCTATCGGTGATCGGCCCACGAGACGCCGGCGGCAACGTCATCCACCCGGCCAGGGTGGTCAGCGTCAACCAACCGTGTGCGACCACGAAGCAGCCGTTCCTCGAGACCTACGAGGGCGTCCAGGTCGAGTGCGCGAAGTACGACGAGGACTACTCGATCGGACAGATCGTGCCGATCCGCGGCGCGGCCCCGGCTAACCCCGCCGTGCCGGCGGACGCCGTCACGGAGAGCGGCAGCGGCCTGGATCCCCACATCTCGCCCGCCTACGCCGACATTCAGGTCGCCAGGGTCGCGAAGGTCCGCGCTATCAGCGCGGACCAGGTGCGAAAGGCGATACACGACAATGAGGACGGCCGCTTTCTCGGGTTCATGGGCGAGCCCACGGTCAACGTGCTTTTGCTCAATGTCGAACTGGACAAGAAGTATCCCGCGAAGAGCTAATCCAACGGGTGGATGATAAGCATGTGACCACCGCCGACGAGTCGGTAACGCAGCGACCCGACTACAAGCGCAAGCGCGGGGAGCTGCGCATCTATCTCGGCGCGGCTCCTGGTGTCGGCAAGACCTACGCCATGCTCGGCGAGGCGCACCGCAGGGTGGAACGCGGCACCGATCTGGTCGCGGCGGTGGTGGAGACGCACGGCCGCAAGAGGACGGCGGACCTGCTCGGAGGCATCGAGGTCATCCCGCCGCACTACATCGAGTACCGCGGCGGCAGCTTCCCGGAACTCGATGTCGAGGCGGTGTTACGGCGTCAGCCGCAGGTGGTGTTGGTCGACGAGCTCGCTCACACCAATACCCCGGGTAGCAAGAATCCCAAGCGCTGGCAGGACGTCGAGGAGCTGCTCGACGCCGGCATCACCGTCATCACGACGGTCAACGTCCAGCACCTGGAAAGCCTCAACGACGTCGTCGCTCAAATCACCGGCATTGAGCAGCAAGAAACGGTGCCCGACGAGATCGTCCGCGCCGCCAACCAGATCGAGCTGGTCGATATCACGCCAGAAGCGTTGCGGCGCAGGCTTGCCCACGGCAACGTCTACGCGGCAGAGCGGGTCGATGCGGCGCTGTCCAACTACTTCCGCAAGGGCAACCTGACCGCGCTACGTGAACTCGCGCTGCTGTGGCTCGCCGACCAGGTCGATGCGGCCCTGGAGAAGTACCGCGAAGAGAACAAGATCACCGCCACCTGGGAAGCCCGCGAACGCGTCGTGGTCGCGGTCACCGGCGGTGCGGAATCCGAAACGTTGGTGCGCCGGGCATTCCGGATCGCGTCGAAATCGAGCGCCGAGCTGATGGTGGTGCACGTCGTTCGTGGCGACGGGCTGTCGGGCGTGTCCGCCCCGCAGATGGGAAAGGTTCGTGAGCTCGCCACCAGCCTGGGCGCGACGCTGCACACGGTGGTGGGCGACGACGTGCCCACCGCGCTGTTGGACTTCGCCCGCGAAATCAACGCCACCCAGCTGGTACTCGGCACATCGCGCAGATCGCGGTGGGCCCGGATTTTCAGCGAGGGAATCGCGTCGGCCGTCGTTCAGCACTCCGGGAAAATCGACGTCCACATCGTGACCCATGATGAAGCCCGCGGCGGTTTCTCGTGGTCGTCGATCTCGGGGCGTCAGCAACATCTCGCGTCCTGGCTGGCCGCCATCGTGGTCCCGTCCGCCATCTGTGCGGTGACAGTGGCCTGGCTCGACCCATACCTGGGCATCGGCGGCGAGAGCGCTCTTTTCTTTGTGGGTGTCGTGGTCGTGGCATTGCTCGGTGGCATCGCTCCCGCAATTCTGTCGGCATTGCTGTCCGGGCTGCTGCTGAACTACTTCCTGACTGCGCCGCGATACAGCTTCACGATTGCCGAACCGGACTCCGCCGTCACGGAACTGGTCCTGCTGGTCGTCGCGGTCGCAGTGGCCGCGTTGGTGGACGGCGCCGCGAAGCGCACTCGCGAAGCAAGGCGGGCCTCGCAGGAGGCCGAGCTGCTGGCCCTGTTCGCCGGTTCGGTGTTGCGCGGCGCCGACCCGGACACGCTGCTGGAGCGGGTCCGTGAGACTTATTCACAGCGTGCTGTCAGCCTGTTGCGCGAACGTGATGGCGAATCCGAGTTGGTCGCCTGCGTCGGTGACGACCCATGCCTGTCCGCCGAGACAGCCGACGCCGCGATCGAGGTGGGTGACGACGAGTTCTGGATGTTGATGGCGGGCCGGAAGCTCGCCGCCCGCGATCGCAGGGTGCTCACCGCCGTCGCAACGCAAGCGGCCGGCCTTGTCAAACAACGCGAACTGGCCGATGAGGCCAGCAAGGCGGAGGCCATCGAGCAAGCCGATGCGCTCCGCCGGTCACTGCTGTCAGCGGTCAGCCACGACCTGCGAACACCGCTGGCGGCCGCCAAGGCGGCGGTGTCGAGCCTGCGCAGCGAAGATATCGGGTTCTCGCCGGAGGACACCGCCGAGCTGCTCGCCACCGTCGAAGAGTCCGTCGACCAGCTGACCGCGCTGGTCGGCAACCTGCTCGACTCGTCGCGGCTGGCCGCCGGGGCGGTACGGCCAGAGCTTCGCCGCGTGTACCTGGAGGAGGTGGTGCAACGGGCCCTCGTCAGCATCAGCAAGGGCGCTACCGGTTACGGCCGCGTGGGGCTGGACCGGGTGAAGGTGGAGGTCGGCGACGCGGTCGCGATGGCCGACAGCGGACTGCTGGAACGGGTGCTGGCGAATTTGATCGACAACGCCCTGCGGTATGCGCCCCACAGCGTTGTCCGGGTCTATGCCGGGCAGGTCGGCGATCGGGTCCTGATCAACGTCGCCGACGAAGGACCCGGGATCCCGCGGGGCACCGAGGATCAACTGTTCGGACCCTTCCAGCGGCTCGGCGACACGGACAACACCACCGGCGTGGGCTTGGGGCTCTCGGTGGCACGAGGGTTCATCGAGGCGATGGGTGGCACGATCTCCGCGACGGACACCCCCGGCGGCGGATTGACCGTGGTGATCGAACTGGCGGCACCAACGGAGGACCAGCGATAGTGACACGAGTGCTGGTGATCGACGACGAGCCACAGATTCTGCGAGCGCTGCGGATCAACCTCACGGTGCGGGGTTACGACGTCATGACTGCGGCAACCGGCGCCGCCGCATTGCGTGCGGCCGCTGATCACCGCCCCGACGTCGTGGTTCTGGATCTCGGGCTGCCCGACATGTCGGGCATCGACGTACTTGCCGGGCTGCGCGGCTGGTTAACAGCACCGGTCATCGTGCTGTCGGCCCGCATCGACTCCACCGACAAGGTGGAAGCACTGGATGCCGGCGCAGACGACTACGTGACCAAACCGTTTGGCATGGACGAGTTACTCGCGCGGCTTCGGGCGGCCGTACGGCGCGGGGCTGCCGCGACTGAAACCGACGAGCCGGTGATCGAAACCGACTCGTTCACAGTCGATCTCGCCGCGAAGAAGGTCACGAAGAGCGGGGCTGAGGTCCACCTGACACCCACCGAGTGGGGCATGCTGGAGATGCTGGTCCGCAACCGCGGCAAGCTGGTCGGCCGCGAGGAACTGCTCAAAGAAGTCTGGGGACCCACCTACGCCAAGGAAACGCACTACCTGAGGGTGTACCTGGCCCAACTGCGCCGGAAACTCGAAGACGATCCGTCGAACCCCAAACACCTGCTCACCGAGGCCGGAATGGGTTATCGCTTCGAGCCCTGACCGGTGTCGTCGCGCGCCGGGCTACGTCGTCGCTCGCCGGTTCGGCGAATCCTCCAAGAATCTCCCAAGAGGGCGGGGGCAGGGTCTGGAGTATCCGTTAATTCGACATGAGCGACACCGGTCGAACCCTCTGACCCGACACCATGCCCCGAGACGCGAGCGTCTCGGGGCGCCGTCTGGGTAGATCGAAACGATCCGCTTCGAGCCTTCAGCGGCGCCCGCGCGCGCTACCGTGCACCCAGACAGGCGACGGAAGCGAGCCGGAATGGGCGGATATCGAGAAGTCTTCCAGGCCAGCGTTGACAATTCGGAGGCGTTCTGGGCGCAGGCCGCCCGAGCGGCGTCGTGGACCCGCGAACCGCGTCGCGTCCTCGACGCCGGCAACCCCCCGTTCTACCGGTGGTTTCCCGACGGGGAGCTGAACACGTGCGCCAACGCGCTCGACCGCCACGTCGCCGACGGTCGCGGAGAGGTGCCGGCACTCATCTACGACTCGCCGGTCACCGGCACGCAATGCACCTACAGCTACGCCGAATTACTGGACCAGACAGCGCGATTCGCGGGCGCGTTGCGCGGGCTCGGCGTGGGCAAGGGCGACCGCGTCGTGATCTACATGCCGATGATCCCTGAGGCCGTGATCGCGATGCTCGCATGCGCACGGGTGGGTGCCGTGCACTCGGTGGTGTTCGGCGGGTTCGCCGCGCATGAACTCGCCGTGCGCATCGACGACGCCCGCCCCACCGTGGTCGTGTCGGCCTCGTGCGGAGTCGAGCCGACGCGGGTAATCGAGTACAAGCCGATGCTCGACGCCGCGATCGAGGCGTGTGCGCGTCCGCCGCGCCACTGCGTGATCGTGCAACGCGAACAGCGCAGCTGCCGGCTGGATCCCGAGCGCGACGTCGACTGGCATGAACTCATGGCGGCGGCGGAACCGGTCGACGCGGTGCCGGTCGCGGCGACCGACCCGCTGTATGTCCTCTACACGTCCGGGACGACAGGGAAGCCGAAAGGCATTGTCCGCGACAACGGCGGGCACGCCGTCGCGCTGCTGTGGAGCATGCGCAACATCTACGACATCGCGCCGGGCGACGTGTTCTGGGCCGCGTCCGACGTGGGTTGGGTGGTCGGGCACTCCTACATCGTGTACGCGCCACTGCTCGCGGGGGCGACGACCGTGCTCTACGAGGGCAAGCCGGTGGGAACGCCGGACCCCGGCGCGTTCTGGCGAGTGGTCGCCGAGCATCGGGTGAAGGCGCTGTTCACCGCGCCCACCGCGATCCGGGCGATCCGCAAAGAGGACCCGGAGGGTCGGCACATCGCCAACTACGACCTGTCGCCACTGCGGTACTTGTTCCAGGCCGGGGAGCGGCTGGACCCGGACACCTACACCTGGGCATCGCAGCAATTGGGCATCCCGGTCATCGATCACTGGTGGCAGACCGAAACCGGCTGGGCGATCGCGGCCAACCCGATGGGGATCGAGCCGCTGCCGATCAAGCCGGGGTCGCCGACCGTCCCGATGCCGGGATACGACGTACGGATCTTGCATCCCGACGGCCGCAGCTGCGAACCCGGTGAAGAGGGCGCAATCTGCATCGGGCTGCCGCTGCCACCCGGCACCTTGCCGACGCTGTGGGGCGACGACGACCGGTACGAGGCCGCGTATCTGGCCGAGCATCCGGGCTATTACCTCACCGGCGACGGCGGCTACCTGGACGACGACGGCTACCTGTTCGTGATGGGCCGCATCGATGACGTCATCAACGTTGCGGGCCACCGGTTATCCACCGGCGCGATCGAAGCGGTGCTGGCCGCGCACCCAGCGGTGGCCGAGTGCGCGGTGATCGGGGTCGCCGACGACATCAGGGGGCAGGTGCCACGCGGCCTCGTCGTGCTGAAGGCCGGGGCCCGCGCGGACCGGCTCGCCGACGAACTGGTGGCGGCCGTGCGGGACAAGATCGGCGCGGTCGCGTGCTTCAAGTTGGTCGATGTCGTTCCGGCACTGCCGAAGACCCGCTCGGGGAAGATTCTCCGCAAGACGATGCGCGGCATCGCGCACGGCAGCGACGAAGCGGTGCCGTCAACCATCGAGGATCCCAAGGTGCTCGACGATCTTCGGCCGATCCTGCGCCCCTTGCCTGCGCGGCCACCACCACGCCTCGATCGGGAAGAACGCAAAGTAAAGCCATGACACCACGGCCTCGCGGAGCGGCGCGTAGATCATGTCGGCGATCGCGGCGCCCAGTGCCACGACCCCGAGCAGCGCGATCAGCCACCGCCACAATCGGAAATGTTCGGCCGCGGTCTGCAGCGCACGGCTGTACTCGATGACGCCGGGCGCCAGGCGCGGATCACCGATGTCGCGCCCCCGTCGCGCGGCACGAACCACCGCAACGCGGTCGGGTCCGCTCAGGTCCTTGGCCCCGGGCCAGTACTTGGACATCCACCGAGCCATGAAGGCTCCGTATACCAGGGTGACGACCACCAATACAACGAGTGCGGGCGCCGCCACGTCGGAGCCGATCCAGGCCAGAAGACCGACGAAGACGCCGAGCGCAAGCCCGGCGATCAGCGCTCTGACGATGAGGCCGAATCGCCACAGCCAAGCCGAATCGCAACCATGTGTGGCGGCCCCTAATCTGTGCATTCGACGACGTCGTAGGCGTCGTCGGCGTAGCGAGAGCGGATCACCTTCTTGTCGAACTTGCCGACGCTGGTGCGCGGCACTTCGTCGACAAACGTCCAACGCTCGGGAAGCCACCACCGAACCACCTTGTCGCGCAGATAGTCTCGAAGCTGCGGAGCTGTGGTGGTGGAGTCTTCCCTCAGCACCACGGCGGCCAGTGGCCGCTCCTGCCAGCGATCGTCGGGAACGCCGACTACCGCCGCCTCCAGGACCTCAGGGTGGCCCATGATGTGGTTCTCCAGCTCCACCGACGAGATCCATTCGCCACCAGACTTGATCACGTCCTTGGCGCGGTCGGTCAGTGTCACATAGCCACGGGAATCGATCTTGCCGACGTCGCCGGTGCGCAACCACCCGTCGGCGAACTTCTCGGCGTCGCGGTCGCGGTAGTACGAACCGGTCACCCATGGGCCGCGTACCTCCAGCTCGCCGATCGAGCGCCCATCGTTCGGCAGCAC
>Ga0209526_10002794_pt1 | contig 11796 bp, 8 predicted proteins | sample JacPinW_OM2H0_M1_FD_188566 | JGI IMG/M metagenome (GOLD analysis project Ga0209526, IMG submission 188566) | Forest soil microbial communities from Algoma, Ontario, Canada - Jack Pine, Ontario site 1_JW_OM2H0_M1 (SPAdes) (version 2) | ecosystem: Environmental > Terrestrial > Soil > Boreal...
CAATAGCTGCAACCGGCTCGCGAGGCGTGTCCGCATGGAAGAGAGCGAAAGAACTTTGACCCGGGCGGCCGCGAGCTCGATCGCGAGAGGCAGACCATCCAACCGGGCGCAAATCTCGATAATGGCTGGAGCGTTTTGTTTGTTGAGTTCAAAATCCGGCTTGGCAGCGACAGCACGTTGCACGAACAGCGCCACCGCGGGGTACTGTGACAGCCCCTCAACGGGAGGCATGGACCGCAAATCCGGCACCGCAAGCGCCGGCACAGGAAATTCATGTTCTCCGTACACGTGTAGCGCGGCGCGGCTGGTTACCAGGATTTTAAGGTTGGGTCCGATAGTCAGCAGCTCCGCCACAGTAGGTGCCGCCTGAACCAGGTGCTCGAAATTGTCCAGCAAGAACAGCATTGGTGTGCACAATGCATCCTGTAAATTCTTTTTGAGTATTTCGAGCGGCGACTGACCTCCCGCCTTCCGGATCCCCAACGTCTGAACGATCACGGAAGCGATCAATCCCGGATCGCTTATCGCGGAGAGCGCGACAAAATGGACCCCACCTGGAAACCGCTCGATAAGGCCGCCTGCCACTTCGACTGCGAGACGCGTTTTGCCGATCCCGCCTGGTCCGGTGACCGTGACCAAGCGCACATCCTGGCGCAGCAGGAGTTCTTTAGCGGCAGCTACTTCCTTTTCTCTCCCCACAAACCCGGTCCGCGACACAGGAAGACTGGTCGGGCGGGTCTCCACCTGCTTGACCGGCTTCTCCGAGAAGCAGTCTCGAATGGCTGCAAGTTCCCGCGCGAGATCTCGGGTGGAGACGTAACGCTTATCGGGCTCTTTCGCCAGACACCTTTCGATACTCCAGCACAGCGGAGCGGGGGCGTCGCGGTTTTGCAACCCGATCGGTTCGGCCCGCTCCCGGAGAATGGCCACCAATGTCTCGGCTGCTGTGCTTCTCCGAAAAGGGCGCTTTCCGGTCACCATCTCGTAGAGCACCACGCCGAACGAGAACTGGTCTGACCGGAAATCCAGCCGCCCACCGCTGGCCTGCTCCGGTGACATATATCCCACCGTCCCTAGAAGCAGGCCCGATCCAGTCAGCGATGCTGACGTGCTGCACACGTCCGAACACTCGCCGCTGGGCGAGGTGTGCTTGGCCAAACCAAAGTCGAGGATTTTGACGAAGCCATCGTGAGAGACCATCAGGTTCTCGGGCTTTAGGTCCCGGTGCGTGATGCCCGCTTCATGAGCCTTGGTCAGACCGTCCGCAATCTGCGCCGCGATTTCAATTGCCTTTCGCATTGGCAGCAAGCCGGAGATGAGCAGCTCGCGCAGCGTTTTCCCCTCTACCAGCTCCATCGCGATGTAGTGAGTGCAACCGTCCTGTCCGAGTTCGTAGATGGTAACGATATTGGGATGGTTCAGGGCAGATGCCGAGCGTGCTTCCTGCTCGAAGCGCTGCAGCCGGTCGCTGCTTGCGGAGAATGTGGCAGGCAGAAGCTTAATCGCGACAGTGCGCTCGAGCCGCGTGTCCCGCGCGCGGTAGACTTCGCCCATCCCGCCCGCACCAAGTGGCGCAACGATCTCATAAGACCCGAATTTGGTGCCCGGAGCCAGCATTATGGTGGGCGAGATTATAGCCGTGGAGGAGCCATCGCACGGTTCCTTCCGTTCCTACATGGACGTATAACAGACTTGCCGTAGATGTGACAACGCGGATTTCGGCGTTCGTCGGGGCTACCGGACCCCACGATTCTGGACGTACTTGTCGCCCGTTCGGAAGTGCTGTTTCGTTGCGCTAATCCCTACTGTCGGCTCGCTCGGTAAATTGAGCGGATTTCCGGAAAACGAAAATAGGGGGGAGTAAGCCACCGCGCCACCTGAGTTATGGTTAGGGCAGCGGATCAAACACGACCACCGGTTGATACGTACGCGGCACCACCGCTTCCGCGATCGCGATCAGCTTGTTCTGCTGGCCAAACACACGCAGCAGCGGCACAACATTGCCTTCCGATTCCAATTGCGTTGTCGCTCCGGGGGGAAGCTCCTGGTGGCCGCTCTTGAGCTGCGAAAGCAGTATGTTGAACTTGCCGCCGTGGCGCACCCTCTTCTCGAGCACCGGCAGCACATACGTCTGCGGAAAATTCGGCAGCAGATTTTCCAGCGGGATCAGCCGGCTCTCGAATTTTCCCGCGTGCTTGGCCTCGGTCAGTTCTTCCAATGTATTTGCCTGTTCCAGCGAAAATTCACCCACAGCAGTCCGGCAAATCTCCGCAAGGTGTGCGCCGCACCCAATTTTCTGTCCCATGTCGTGCGCAAGCGAACGGATATACGTCCCGGATGAGCATTCGATCGAAAAACGCGCAATGCTTCCTTGCACTTCCAGCAATCGATATTCGAACAGCTCGACGGAGGCAGGCTTGAGCTCCACCGGTTGATTGTTGCGCGCCAGCTCGTACGCTGGTCTACCGTGCACTTTCTTCGCTGAAAAAATCGGCGGCATCTGCTCGAATCGCCCAAGCGATTCGGTGGCGAATCGTTCCAGCGTTTCATGGTCTAGCAGCGGTGCCGCGTCCGGTCCTTGCGCGACTCCTTCGGAATCGTACGTATTCGTTGCAAACCCGAACCGAAAGCCACCCGTGTAGCGCTTCCGCCGTCCGGTATAAAAGCGCACCAGCCGCGTCGCTTTGCCCAACAGCAACACGAGCACACCGGTAGCAAGCGGATCGAGCGTGCCAAGATGTCCGATTTGCCGGAAACCCACAAGGCGCCGCACCGCGTCCACAACATCGTGCGAGGTCCTTCCTTGCGGCTTATTAACGACGAGCGCACCATCAAATGCGGCGGGTTGTGGCTGGCGCGGCATAGGCGAGGGGTCTTCTCCTGTCCTCCGTCTCTCTGTTCGGAAACCTTAACGATCCTCACATGTGCTGCGAAATCAATTGCGGAGGGTGCCCTACTCTTGCGACGCCTTGGATTCGGGAGCCGTTGGCTTTTCTGTCTTCACTTCTTTGAGCAACTGTTCAATCCGCTCCACATGTTCCTGCGAAAGGTCCAGGGTAAAATGCAATTCCGGCAAGCGCCGCAGTTGCAATCGTTCGATCAGCTCGCTGCGGATATACCCTGCCGCATGTTCGAGCGCCTTGACTGCGTTGGATTGCTCCTTGTTATTCTCGCTGCGCACGCTCACATACACCCGCGCATGCCTCATGTCCGGCTGCACGCGAACCTCGCTCACAGACACATTTCCTTCCAGGCGCGGATCCTTCAACTCCCCGGCCAGCATGGCGTTGATCTCGTGTGCGATTTCTTCGCCCACCCGCAGATGACGATGATGATCTGGACTCATTTCAATAACCTTCTGATGCAAAAACTTGCTGCGGAGCTTTCTCTTTTCCCGCTCGCAGCTCTCAAACCGGCTTCCTAAGCATCGAAAATCCGCTCCTCCAGGCTTACAACAGCTCCACTGCATGCGAAATCAGCACTGGCCCAAGTATCCGATCCGCTTCCGCCAACACCTTCTGCAAGGCTTCTTCCACATGATGCTCTTCGTTCGAAAGCGTCACCACGCCGACCACCGACCGCTGCCAGGTGTCCTCAAAATCCAGTTCCGCCACCGCTACATTGAAATGATTCCGCAGCCGGTCTTTCAGGCTGCGAAGAACCTGCCTTTTATCTTTCAACGATTGTGCTTCCGCGATGTGCAGCTCGAGCGTGAGCAACCCAACAGGCATGGCGATTCACCCCCGGGCGCGAACGCCCGAGCAACGCTACGCTACCTTATTTACGAGCGGAGACGGATCCTTGGGCGGCGGCTTCCGCGGCGGAAAGTTTCGTCACCTGGAAAAATTCCAGAATGTCGCCGACTTTCACGTCGTTGAAATTTGCGATGACGATACCGCATTCAAAACCTGTGCGCACTTCGCTGGCGTCGTCCTTGAACCGCTTCAGCGAGCTGAGCTTCGACGTGTAAATCAGCGTGCCGTCGCGTACCACGCGCACCTGCGCGTCGCGCCTCACCACTCCATCCTGCACGTAGCAACCCGCCACTGTTCCCGAGCCCTTGATGCGGAATGTGTTCCGCACTTCCGCGCGGCCAATAGCCGTTTCCTGGATCACCGGCTCGAGCAAGCCTTCCATCGCCTTCTTAATCTCATCCGAGACTTCGTAGATGATGTTGTGCGTGCGGATATCCACGTTTTCCCGCTGCGCCAGGTCCAAAGCCTTGCGGTCTGGCCGAACACCGAACGCGATAATGATCGCGCCCGACGCTGATGCCAGCAGCACGTCGTTTTCGGTAACCGCGCCAACACCCTCGCTGACAATCTTCAGCTTCACCTGATCCGTGGACAGTTTCGGCAGCATTTCGCCCAGCACTTCCGCCGACCCCTGCACGTCCGCCTTGATCACCAGCGGCAATTCCTTCACTTCACCGGCCTTCAATTGTTCGTGCAACTGATCCAGCGTAATGCGTCCGCCGGAACTCGCACGCATCGCCGCGTCTCTCTGTTTCGATTGGCGGTACTCCACAACGTGCCGCGCCTTCGCTTCGTCCGTCACCTGGAAGTGATCGCCCGCCTCCGGCACGCCCTGCAAACCGAGCACTTCAACAGGCGTCGATGGTCCCGCTACCTTGATCGGTCGTCCGCGATCATCAAACATCGCTCGCACTTTGCCAAACACCGACCCCACAATAAAGAAATCGCTCGGGTTCAGCGTTCCGTTCTGCACCATAATCGTCGCCACCGGGCCGCGCCCTTTATCCACGCGCGATTCCAGTACCGTGCCCGCCGCCGGCGCATCGGGATTGGCCTTTAATTCGCGCAAATCCGCTACCAGCAAGATAATTTCCAGCAACTTATCCAGGTTTTTCTTTTGTTTCGCGGAAACTTCCACAAACTCCGTATCGCCGCCCCATTCCGCGGGCATCAATCCCAAATCCGACAATTGCCGCTTCACGCGTTCTGGCTGCGCTTCCGGCTTGTCGACCTTGTTCACCGCCACGATGATCGGAACGTTCGCTGCCTTCGCATGATCGATCGCCTCTCTGGTTTGCGGCATCACGCCATCGTCGGCGGCCACCACCAGCACCACAATGTCGGTTACCTTCGCGCCGCGCGCGCGCATCCGCGTGAACGCCTCGTGACCCGGCGTATCCACAAACACAACGCTGCGTTCGCCTACCTGCACCTTGTATGCGCCGATGTGCTGGGTAATTCCGCCCGCTTCGCCAGCGGCCACTTCCTCTTCGCGAATGGCATCCAGCAAGCTCGTCTTGCCGTGGTCCACGTGGCCCATCACCGTAACCACCGGCGGCCGCGGCTTCAAATTTTCCTTGGTCTCTTCTTTCGCCACTTCCAAAACCATTTCTTCTTCGAAAGAGACCACCGACACAACGCCGTTGAACGACTGCGCCAGATCCGTCGCTGTATGCACGTCCAGCGCCTGGTTGATACTCGCGAACACTCCGCGATCGAGCAATGTCTTCAGCAAATCCTTCGCGCGAATATCCAGTTTTTCCGCAAGCTCGCGTATCGTGATGCCTTCGGTTAGGGTCACTTCCCGCGGTGCGCGCGGTTCCGGAGGCGCAATCACCGCTGCAGCTGTCCCGCGGCCGCCGGCTCCCGGCCGCTGGCGCGTTGGATGCAACTTGCGCTCGCCTTCCATTTCCCGCTTGTCCGCCATCGGCCGCTGGCGTTGCTGCGGCTTGCGTGTGTAAAGCGGCTTGCCTGGCTCCGCCTTCGGCGGCAATCTGTCGGGCAGCGGCGGCAACATCGAAGGACGCCCGGGTACGCGCGGTCCGGGACGAGTACCAGTTGGCATAGTTCCGGGCCTCTGTCCAAAAGAACGACCCGGCGCTCCCGATCCACCCGGCCCGCCAGGTGCGCCCGGACCGCTGGGACGCGAGGTATACGAACGGCCCCCAGAACCGCTAGGTTGCTGCGGACGCATCGGCTGTCCCGGCCGTGGTCCACCGGTGCGCTGGCCTGACCCGGGAACCGTTCCCGGCACCGGGCCACGATTGCCACCCGTAGGCATAGGCCGTAAAGGAGTCTGAGATCGCGGCGAAGAGCTCGTAGCCGCAGCAGTTGGGCGCGTGCCTTGAGCCTGCACACCGGGCTGTGGTCGATTCGCAGGCGACGCTTGCGGCGGACGGGCAATCGGTTGTCCTGCCGGAGCACCTGTCCGAGCGGGCGGCGCTGGCGGCTTCTGCCCTGCTGCTGGCGTTGTTGCTGGGGACGACGCAGACGGAGCCGCAGGGCGTAAAGAAGCGCTGGATGCGGCAACAGGTACAGGCCCCGCTGGTTTTGCTACTGGCGGTGGTGTAGCTGCCGGTGCACTCGGCGCTGCAGCAGCTTCTGTTGCAGGCGTTGCCGCAATGGGAGCAGGAGTCTGTACCACGGGAGCTGGCGCGGGTGCTGCAGGTTTCACCGCTATCGGAGCGGGAGCAGGAACGGCTGCAGGAGCCGGGACCATTGCAGGAGCGACGGCCTCGCGCCTCGGCGCAGGCCTCGATGCCGCTTCCTTTGCCGAACGTGCTGCTGCATCGGCGGCAGCTTCCGCATCCGCAATACCCTTCAGATGATGGCGGACCTTTTCCGCCACTTCCACGGTTACGGAACTGGAATGCGTTTTCTTTTCTGTTACGCCAAAACCCGGCAGCAGGTCAATGATGGCTTTGGCCTTGACCTCAAGCTCACGGGCGAGTTCGTTGATTCGGACTTGCGATGCGTCAGTCATACTTCCTTAGGAACTTTTCTCTTCCTGCTGCCCTGTCGGAGTTTCTGTCTCCGTCGATGCAGCTTCCCCAGAGTGAGTCTCAGGGACCGATTCTGTTTCGGACTTGATCACGCTGTTCAGTTCCGTCGCGCTTTCTTCCGTTGGGTGGGTGGTCCCGACCGATTCTGTTTCGGTCATCGTTTCGTTGTTGAGGTTGTCGTTGTTAGCGTTATTAACTTCCGTCTCGCTTGTTTCCGATGTGTTCGAGTTCGCGGTTGATTCTTCACCGCTTTCCGAGCTCGCTTCTCTCGTTTCTCCGCCTTCACCTTCCGCCGCTTCCACCGGCGCAGCCGCCGCTTCGCCGCCTTCATAGAAGCGGTTCACCGCCTGATAAATCTTGTCCACCATCTTTTCGCCGATGCCCGGAATCTCCATCAACTGCTCCGGCGTCATGCTGGCGAGTTTTTCGAGCGAAGTAATCCCTGCCGCTTCCAGCTTCTCGATCATCTTCGGCCCGACGCCGCCAAGAACACTCAGCGGAGTCGCCGCCGCAGTCAGAGCCGTCATCTGTTCTTCTATCTCGCGACGCTTCTCTTCCTCGCTCTTGATATCGATGTCCCAGCCAATCAGCTTGCTGGCCAGCCGCACATTCTGCCCCTTCTTGCCGATGGCCAGGGACAATTGCGAATCCTCAACAATCACTTCCAGTTTCTTGTTTTCCGGATCGGTGATTTGCACCCGCGTGACCTTGGCAGGACTCAAGGCCTTCTGTGCGAACGCCACCGTTTCTTCGTTGTACGGAATGATGTCAATCTTCTCGCCGCGCAATTCGAGGATGATGGACTGCACCCGCATGCCCTTCATGCCCACGCACGCGCCCACCGGATCGACGTCCTTATCCCGGCTTGCTACCGCCACCTTCGTTCGTTCGCCCGCCTCGCGCGCTGCGGCGCGGATCTGCACAGTGCCGTCGTAAATTTCCGGCACTTCCATTTCAAATAGCCGCTGTACCAGCGCCGCATCGGCACGCGAAACGATCACCTGCGGGCCCTTCGCGGCGCGATCCACGGTGCGAATCACCACCCGCAGCCGCTCGCCAATGTTGTATGTCTCCAGCTTCGATTGCTCTCTCTTCGGCAGACGCGCTTCCGTCCGTCCCATATCCACGATCAGGTCCGGCCCTTCCGCGCGCTTCACGATTACCGTAACCAGCTCGCCGGCGCGGGTGTGATACTCATTAAAAATCGTGTCGCGTTCCGCTTCCCTCACCTTTTGCAGGATCACCTGCTTGGCGGTCTGCGCCGCAATGCGTCCCAGTACATCGGTCGGCTTCGTCGTTTGGATTTCTGTTCCAACCTCGGCGGTCGGATTCTTCTTCTTCGCCTCCGCCAAGCTAATCTCGCGTTTCGGGTCCGCAACTTCCTCCACCACCGTGAGCACCGAAAACACGTCTACCTGCCCGCTTTCCGCATTGAACTTCCCGCGCAAATCTTCGTCCGTCTTGTAAAACTTGCGCGCCGCCACAACCATGGCGTCTTCGATGGCGGAAATCACCACCTCCGGTTCAATGTGCTTCTCCCGGCTGAGCATTTCGATTTGTTGATAGAGCAGATTCGCCATTTCCCGTTCCTAGAATTCCACGACTAAATTGGCTTTCCGAACCGCGTCCAAAGGTATCTCCACGATTCGCGCCTCTTTTCCCTTTAGTTGCATGCGGATTTTTCCGTCCGCAAAACCCTGCAATCGCCCTTCAAAAAATTTTTCTTCCCCGATCGGTTCCGCCGTCGAGACCTTCGCCAATCGCCCGCGAAAGCGTTCAAAATCCGCCGGCTTCTTCAGTTCCCGATCCATTCCCGGTGAGCTGATTTCCAGCATGTAACCTGGCCCAGGCACCAACTCTTCCACATCCAGGAGCACGCTGAGCTGCTGGCTGACCTTTTGGCAATCAGCGTGGCTAACCTTCGCAAAAGGACTGGGCGTTGCTTCTTCGTTGCTCGCGTCTGCCGGCCTCGGTAGGGGCACCCGGTCGATGTACACCCGCAGGAAGCGCTGTTTCCCCACCTTCCATTCGACGTCCACGACTTCCAAGCCTTCCGAGCGCGCAACCCTCTCGGCGGCCTCGCGGATCTTTTCCAAATTCACGCGAAGACTCCCCGGCCTAGGCCGGTACGTAGCTGACTGCCACCGGCAGCAACAAAAAAGTGGGCTTGCGCCCACTTCATGGTGCGACCCGTTTCAGAGCGAAATGGCAGTATATTCCGGGTGTAAGACAATTGCAAGGTACCAGGGTTTGACGGCCCGGGTTTCGACCGCTCTCTTGAATCCCGTCGCCGCTCCAGTTGAGGAGAGTCCCATTACCCCCATCTTTAAGCCACACAACATGTTAAAGTTAGCCAATTCCCTTTCTCGGGCTGACAATCTTTTGACTTAACTGCCTCTTGACCGGACTTGTTCTTGATGGGTAATCTCTCGCCAAGCCCTCCTTGGGCGTGGTCAAGCAATGCGCTGTTCGACTCCATTCGGGCCTCGCCTCCCGTTGGCGCTCCGGCTTTTATTAGCTCTGCTGGCAACGAACTGCGCATTCGCCCAGCGGCCTCAACCCGGCCAGGGGGCGCGCGGCGTAGGCGTACCAACCACCGTCCAGCCCGTCAAAGTTACCATCGGTATACGCGACAACAATGGCGGACCTGTCGACAGGCCGGCCCTGGTGCGCTTTTACTCCAACTTCTCCGGCTTCAATATCACTTCTACTACCCGCGAAGGGTCTTCCGTGACCTTTAATAATGTTCTGGAAGGCGAGTACCAAGTCGAGGTGAAGTGCCCCGGCTATCAAAACAGGACTGAACAAGTCAGCGTCGTGGGAGTTGGCGCCTCACAATCGATTTACGTCTATCTCCTACCGGAATCGGAGGTTTCGATAGATCAGGCTATTGGAAAACCGAACCAGATGACCCCAAAATTGCGGGGCGAAATCGACAAAGGTATGGAGTTGATGACCAAGAATAACACCGAGGGCGCCCACAAGCACTTTAGCAAAGCGGCGGAACTTGCTCCCAGCAATCCGGACGTTCTCTTTTTTCTTGCCACGTCGGAGCTCGCCCTTAATCAAAAGGACCAGGCAAAAAAGAATCTGGAAAAGTCTATTTCTCTCGCCCCTACTCATGAAAAGGCGCTTCTCGCCCTCGGCCGCCTGCAGCTGGAGGCATCAGACACCATTTCGGCCGTGAAAACCTTAGAAAAAGCTTACGCCGCGAATGGCGCAAGTTGGAAAACGCATCTTCTCCTCGCCACCGCCTACCAGCAGGCTGGACGCCTCGCCGAAGCGGAACCTCACGCTGCACGTGCCGCACAACTCGCCGCAGCTAAAGGTGCGCCAGCCCTGCTCTTCCTCGGCGAGATTCAATATAGCGAAGGTAAATACGCGGATGCCCAGGCTACCTGGGAGCAACTCGTCGCCATTTTCCCAAACGAATCATCGTCAGCCGAAGCGAAGGGCAGGCTTTCCGCCGCTGCTCGTAAGCGCAGCCCTGTCGGGGTGGACTTCGCCGTAGCACTTCCTCCTTCCCACCCCCCTGTTGTGGAACTTGCTCCGGTCACCGAACGTGTTTGGGCTCCGTCCGACGTGGACAGCAAGGAATATGCGATCGCCAGCGGCGCTTCTTGCGAAACCGAGGATGTTCTGATACGTGCGATGCGTCACCTGCGGAAACAGCTTGAGAATTTTGAAAAATTTACCGCTACCGAGCACATCGAACATCAAGAAGTTGACCGCTTCGGGATTTCCGGGCCATCAAAAGCCAGGGATTTTTCCTACATCGTCTTTGTCCATCCATTTCATGGCGATTCCCTGTATCTCGAGGAAGCGCGGGATGGAGCTGAAAATCTAGGCGCGTTCCCCACCAATCTGGCGACCACCGGACTCAACAGTCTCGGCGTCTCCGTCCTGCAGCCTGCTTATCGCGAAAGTTTTGTTTATTCTTGCGAAGGACTTACCCTTGTCCGTGGCCAGGCCGCATGGCAAGTCCACTTTCTGCAAAAAATGGGTAATTTCGCTTCCATCCGCACCTGGAAGAAAAACGGTATGGTCTATAACATCCCGCTGAAAGGTCGTGTGTGGATCTCCTCCACAAGCTACGATTTGCTCCGCATCGAGACTGATTTACGTGAGCCCTCCTCAGCGTTGCAACTCGCTCGGGATCATCTCCTGGTGGACTATGGGCCGGTAAATTTTCAGAGCGGCAGTGAGCGTCTGTGGCTCCCTTGGAGCGCGGACATGTATCTCGAAATACACGGCCGTCGCTATCACCATAAACACTACCTGAGCAATTACATGCTGTTTGCCGTCGACACCTCCAACAAAATTAACAAGCCCAAACAACAGCCCAAGGAACAATCTCAGGAACCTCCGAAGGAACCACCCGCACAGCTGTAATTCCACCTTGCCCCAACAAGAAAAGGCCCCAGCTTGCGCCAGGGCCCGGCTCTTGAATCGAATTGTGATTGGTTTACTTTTATGGCTTCGTAGCCGGTGGCTGCGCGGCAGGCTTTGGGGTCGTGGCCGCAGGCTTCGGAATCGCCGCGGGCTTCGCCGCTGGGGCTGCTCCGGCCTTCACGGGATAGGACTGGTCGTACAACTTGATGATATCCTGCGTCAAATCAATGTTGCTGGAAGCGTAGAGAATCGGTGAGTTCTGTGCGGAAGAATCTAGAACCGCAGCATATCCGTTCTCGCGCGCGTACCGGTCCAGCACATCCATCATTTTACGGCCGATCTTGTCGACCACTTCTCCCTGCGCTGCGTTTACATCTTCCTGCATTTCGGTCTGCTTGCGCTCCAGTTGTTGAGCCAGGCGCTGACCCTGAACGGTTGCACGCTGCTTTTGCTCGTCGCTCCACGTCGTCTGGTTCGCGGCTAACTGCTGGCGCACGTCGTTCACCTGCTTGTTCAACGCTTCGAGCTCGTTTTGCCTGGCCGCAAATTGCGACTGCAGTTCTGCGGAGGCTTGCTTGCCCTCGGCGGTCGCCACAATCGCTTGCCGAACATTAATCACCCCTACTTTTGCGCCGCTTGTTGAAGCG
>Ga0209526_10002795_pt1 | contig 11795 bp, 8 predicted proteins | sample JacPinW_OM2H0_M1_FD_188566 | JGI IMG/M metagenome (GOLD analysis project Ga0209526, IMG submission 188566) | Forest soil microbial communities from Algoma, Ontario, Canada - Jack Pine, Ontario site 1_JW_OM2H0_M1 (SPAdes) (version 2) | ecosystem: Environmental > Terrestrial > Soil > Boreal...
CGATGTGCGGCGCAGCTTCAGCGACCGTACCGAAGCGCTGCGGCATCTCGTAGCGGCCGCTTGAAGCGCACCACGGGGAACGCGGCGCGGGTGCTCGGCGGCCAACTCATCGGCGAGGACGTGAGCTTCGGCGTGGTGTCGAGCGACAGCCGAACGCTGGAACCCGGCTCGCTGTTCGTCGCACTGCGCGGTTCCAACCATGATGGCCACGATTTTGTCTGCGCCGCTCTGGAGCGCGGCGCCGGTGCCGCGGTGGTGGATCATGAAATCCCGGATCTCCCGATGGCGGCGCCATTGCTGCGTGTCTCCGACACGCTGGCCGCGCTCGGCGCCCTCGGCGCAGCCGCTCGCAACCGCAGCCGCGCGCGGATCATCGCGGTCACCGGCAGTGTCGGCAAGACCGGGACCAAAGAGGCTCTGCGCCTGGCGCTCGCGCCTTCGGGCTCGACTTACGCCTCGGCCGGCGGGCTCAACAACCATTGGGGAGCGCCGTTGTCGCTCGCCCGCCTGCCACCCGACGCCGCGTATGGCGTCTTCGAACTGGGCATGAACCACGCCGGCGAAATCGCTTCCCTGACCCGGCTGGTGCGGCCGCATATCGCGGTGATCACGACGGTGGAGCCAGCTCATCTCGGCTTCTTCCCTTCGGTCGAGGCGATCGCCGACGCCAAGGCCGAAATCTTTCTGGGGCTCGAGCCCGGCGGGATTGCAATTCTCAACCGCGACAATCCGCATTACGCGCGCCTGGCCTCGGCGGCGATGCGCGTCGGCGCCGAAGTGATCGGCTTCGGAACCCACCGTGAGGCGACGGTCCGCCTCATCGATTGCGTCCTCGATTCGCGGGGCAGCACGGTCGAGGCCGCCCTCCGAGACTCGGTCTTGCGTTTTCGCCTGCCGGTCCCCGGGCGGCATTGGGTCATGAACGCGCTCGCCGTGCTCGCCGCGGTAAAGGCTGCCGGAGCGGACGTCCGGCGAGGCGCCGAGGCGTTGGCCGGGTTCGAGGCGTTGCCGGGGCGGGGCCGACGGTGTGAGATTGCTTGGCGCGCGGGCACCTTGACCTTGATCGACGAGAGCTACAATGCGAGCCCGGCGGCAATGTGTGCCGCCCTTGCCGTGCTCGCCGTCACCGAGCCCGCTTCCGGAGCGAGGCGGATTGCGGTGCTCGGCGACATGCTCGAACTCGGCGATGCGGCCGAGCGCCTCCACCGCGAACTCGCCGAGCCGCTAGCTGCCGCCGAGGTCGATCGCGTTTTCCTCGTCGGCGAGGCGATGGCGGCGCTCCACGAGGCTTTGCCCGAGGGGAAGCGCGGCGGATTGTGGCAATCGGCCGACGAAGCCATCCCCGCGCTGCTCCGCTTTCTCGAGCCCGGCGATGTCGTAACGATCAAAGGCTCCCGCGGCGTGCGTGTCAGCCGCATCGTGGAACGGCTGTGTGCGCCATCGGTCCAGCCAGAGACGTGATCCTATGCTGTACCCGCTGCTGTACCCTCTCGCGGACCAATTCCAGGTCTTCAACCTGTTTCGTTACATTACGTTTCGCTCGGGAGGGGCTGTCGTCACCGCACTCCTGATCAGCTTTCTGCTCGGCCCGCACCTGATCCTTTGGCTGCGCCGGAAACAGAGCAACGGTCAGCCGATCCGTCCCGACGGTCCAAACGGCCATCTGTTACGCAAGAAGGGGACGCCGACAATGGGCGGCTTCCTGATCCTGCTTGCGCTGACCATTTCGACCCTGCTGTGGGCGGATTTGACGAACCCTTATGTGTGGATCGTGCTGGCGGTCACCGTCGGGTTCGGGTTGATCGGCTTTTTCGACGATTACCGGAAACTCACCAAAAATTCGCACCGCGGGCTCTCCGGCCGCGCCAAGCTCGCTCTCGAAGCGGTGCTCGGTGTCGCCGCCTGCATCGCCATCACGTATATAACGCCGCCGGGTCTCGGGACGGCGCTGGCCCTGCCGTTCTTCAAGAACGTGCTGCTCGATCTCGGCTGGTTTTTTGTGCCGTTCGGGGTCTTGGTCATCGTCGGCGCCTCGAACTCTGTGAACCTGACAGATGGGCTCGACGGGCTGGCCATCGTACCTTCGATGATCGCGGCCGGCTGTTTCGCCGTCATCGCCTATCTCGCCGGTAATCTGATCTTCGCCAACTACCTGCAGATCCATCACGTCGTCGGCGCCGGAGAGCTGACGGTTTTTTGCGGCGCGATGGTCGGGGCGAGCCTCGGTTTCCTGTGGTTCAACGCCCCGCCGGCTATGGTCTTCATGGGCGACACAGGGTCGCTGTCGATCGGCGCCGCGCTCGGGACGATCAGCGTCATCACGAAGCATGAGCTGGTCCTTGCCATCATCGGCGGCCTCTTCGTGCTCGAGGCGATATCGGTCATCGTCCAGGTCGCGAGCTTCAAGATGACCGGGCGGCGCGTCTTCCGCATGGCGCCGTTGCACCACCACTTCGAGCAGAAGGGGTGGGAGGAGCCGACGATCGTGATCCGCTTCTGGATCATCGCCTGGATTCTGGCGATCGCCGGACTTGCCACCCTCAAATTGCGATGAATCGATGAAAATCGCTCCCCCCGCGCCGGGAGCACCCCCCTCGTCACACCGGCCCACGGGCCGGGATGACGGGCTACGTCGCTTCCCTTTATCTTGTAGCGCGATCGTACGATTAGTAGCTAGGCACGCTCGATCACGCTATATATTCGATTTTGAGGGTGTCGGCGAGGCGTGCCAAGGGGTGCCGACCGGCCGGACCATAGGGGAGTCTGCTGTCACCTGCGATAACAAGCTTTGCGCCAGACGCCGCACGGGTCGAGTCGGATGACATTCGCCCGAATCGATCAGAGCCCGGTTGCCCGCTGGTGGTGGACGGTCGATCGCTGGAGCCTAGCCGCGCTCGGCATGCTGATCGGTTTTGGCGTTGTGATGAGCCTCGCCGCCAGCCCTCCGGTCGCCGAACGGATCGGTTATGACGGGCTCCATTTCGTCCGCCGGCACCTTGCCATGCTGCCATTGGCGGTCGGCGTGATGTTCTTGGTCTCGCTGCAGCCGCCGCGGACAATCCGCCGGATCGCCGTGATCGGGTTTGTTGTCTCGCTCGCGCTGCTTGCCGCAACTTTCATCGTCGGCATCGAGATCAAAGGCGCGCGACGCTGGATCAACCTGCCGGGCCTGTCGTTGCAGCCGTCTGAATTCGTCAAGCCGACCTTTGCCGTGGTTGCCGCCTGGTTATTCTCGGAACAGAAGTTGCGCCCGCGATTTCCCGGCAATTTGATTTGCGCGGCGCTGTTTCTCGCGGTTGTCGCAATGTTGATAAAGCAGCCGGATATCGGCATGGCGGCCGTCGTCGCTGCCGTCTGGTTCTCGCAATTTTTTATGGCGGGACTGCGCCTCTACTGGGTTGTGGCGGGCGCGCTCGCCGGAATCGCAGGACTGGTCGGCACCTATATGTACCTCCCGCATGTCAGGGTCCGGGTTGACCATTTCCTCGATCCCTCGACCGGCGACAGCTATCAGGTGAACCGCTCGATCGAGGCCTTCACAAATGGCGGTCTGTGGGGGCGCGGCCCGGGCGAAGGCACGATCAAGGACGTCCTTCCGGACGCCCATGCCGATTTTGTCTTCGCGGTTGCCGGTGAAGAGTTCGGAGTAGTCGTCTGCCTCGCCATCGTCGGGCTGTTCGCGTTTATCGTGCTGCGCGGGTTTTCGCGGATGTCGCAGGAGGGCAGCCTTTTCGTTCTCCTCGCTGCGACCGGTCTGCTGGTCCAATTCGGGCTGCAAGCCGCGATCAACATGGCCTCGAGCCTGCATCTGATCCCGACCAAAGGGATGACGTTGCCGTTTCTGTCTTACGGTGGGTCCTCGATGCTGGCGCTCGGGCTCGGGATGGGGATGATGCTCGCGCTGACCCGGCGCCGCCTGGGGGGAAGCCCGTTGTGAACCGGCCCTTCGTGCTCGCCGCCGGCGGCACCGGCGGACACCTATTCCCGGCCGAGGCGCTTGCCGGCGAGCTCCTCGGGCGTGGCAAAGAGGTTCATCTCCTCAGCGATGCACGAGCCGACGCATTTGCCGGACGCGTTCCCGGGCTCGAGATCCACCACGTGCGGGCCGGGCGGATCGGGGGCGGACCGGCCCAGGCCGCCCACGCGCTCGGCGAAATGGCATTGGGGGTTTTGCAGGCGGGTCGGTTGCTGCGCCGGCTGTCTCCGGCCTGTGTGGTCGGGTTCGGGGGCTACCCCTCGGTTCCGACGATGCTGGCGGCCGTCTATCTGGGTCTGCCAACCGTGATCCACGAGCAGAACGCTGTTCTCGGCCGTGCCAATCGGCTTCTGGCACCACGTGTCCGGCGGATCGCCAGCGGTTTCCCCACAATGGCGGGGTTGCGTCCGAGCGACCGTGCCCGAACCGTCCATATCGGAAATCCGGTGCGCCCAGCCATACTGGCGATCGGGCACACGAGCTACAAGGCGCCGCAACGGGGTAGCCCGATCGAGCTCCTGATTCTGGGTGGCAGCCAGGGAGCACGGATCATGAGCGAGGTCGTGCCGCCGTCTCTGGCCGCGTTGCCCACCCGGTTCCGCGAGATGCTGCGGGTGAGCCACCAGGCGCGTGCGGAGGATCTGCCCGCCGCGGAGGCGATTTATCGGAGAAATCGTATTACGGCGGAGTTGCAGAGCTTTTTCACCGATGTGCCGGAGAGGCTGGCGCGGGCGCATCTGGCGATTTGCCGTGCTGGCGCCTCGACCGTCGCGGAGCTCGCCGCGATCGGCCGGCCCGCGATCCTGATCCCCTACCCGTATGCGACCGATGACCACCAGACCGCGAACGCCCGAGCCTTCGCGGCGGCGGGAGGCGGATGGGTCATCTCACAACCGGAGCTGCGGGCGGACACTCTCGCGCTTCACCTGGAGAATTTGCTTGTCGACAATGGCGCATTGACCGTGGCCGCACAAAGCGCCGCGGAGTTCGGCCGGCGGGAGGCGACACATGATCTCGCTCGGCTCGCCGGCGAGCTCGAGCCGGGCGCCGGTGTGGGTTCGTGGCCGCAAGGGCGCGCGGCATGAGAGCGCTTCCCCGCTCGATCGGACCGATACATTTCGTGGGCATCGGCGGGATCGGCATGAGCGGCATCGCCGAGGTGTTGCATAATCTCGGCTATCGGGTTCAGGGCAGCGACCTCGCGGACAGCGCCAATGTCCGGCGGCTCGTCGACCTCGGGATTCCGGTCGCTGTCGGACACGACGCCGAGAATTTGAGCGGCGCAGAGGTCGTCGTGATCTCCTCGGCCGTCAAACCGGACAATCCTGAGGTCATCGCGGCGCGGGTACGCCGCGTTCCAGTGGTGCGCCGTGCCGAAATGCTGGGCGAGCTGATGCGGCTCAAATGGTCGCTGGCGATCGCCGGAACCCATGGCAAGACGACGACGACCTCGATGATCGGTGCGCTGCTCGAGACGGCGCAGCTCGATCCGACCGTGATCAACGGCGGCATCATCAATGCCTACGGCACCAACACCCGGCTGGGAGCCGGCGATTGGATGGTGGTGGAGGCCGACGAGAGCGACGGGACCTTCACTCGATTGCCGGCGACGATCGCGATCGTCACCAACATCGACCCCGAGCATCTCGATTTTTACGGAGACTTCGACGCACTGCGCCAGGCCTTCGAGGACTTTGTCGGCAACATTCCGTTCTACGGCTTCGCCGCGCTGTGCATCGATCACCCAATCGTGCAGGGGATGATCCCCAAATTGTCCGATCGGCGGGTCCTGACCTACGGTTTCAGCCCGCAGGCGGACATCCGGGCCATCGAGGTCAGGCTCGTAGGCGACGGCGCGTGGTACGACATCGTCGTGTCTGACGCGCTGTCGGATCGGGGACGGACGATCTCCAACATGTTCCTGCCGATGTTCGGCCGGCACAACGTGCAAAACTCTCTGGCTGCCGCGGCGGTCGCCGAAGCAATGGCGCTCGGCGATGATGCCTTGCGCGCCGCCATGCGCAATTTCAAGGGGGTCAAGCGCCGCTTTACCAAGACCGGCGAGTGGAATGGTGTGACCGTGATCGATGACTACGGTCACCATCCGGTCGAGATCGCAGCGGTGCTGAAGGCGGCGCGCGCAATCATCGAGGGCAAAGTGATCGCCGTCGTGCAGCCGCATCGCTACACCCGCCTTGCCCACCTCTTCGATGATTTCTGCACCTGCTTCAACGACGCCGACATCGTTCTCGTCGCCGACATCTACGCGGCGGGCGAAGCGGCGATCGAAGGCGTCAGCCGGGACCGTCTGGTCGCCGGCTTGATCGAGCACGGGCATCGCAGCGTACGCGCCCTGGCGGACCCTGGCGAGCTCGCCCCGATTGTCAAGGAACTGGCGCGCCCAGGCGATATGGTTGTCTGTCTGGGCGCGGGGTCGATTACCAGCTGGGCGAATAGCCTGCCGGGCGACCTCGCTGCTCTGCAGTCCTCGAGCCGCGTCGCGTGACGGCGCAACGCGAGCCCTCCACTGCCGCGTTGGTCGGGGTGCTGCCGCCGGTACGCGGGCAGCTGATCGCGAATGCGCCGATCGGCAAACAGACCTGGTTTGGTGTCGGCGGCCCGGCTGAGATGTTGTTCCGGCCCGCCGATAGCGCCGATCTTGCCGTTTTCTTGGCGGCGCTCCCGCCGGAGATCCCGCTGACGGTGATCGGGTGCGGCTCGAACCTGTTGGTGCGCGACGGCGGTATCTCCGGCCTCACGATCCGCATGGGGCGGAGGTGTGCAGGAATCACGAAGGAGGGCGATGAAGTTTGCGTCGGCGCCTCGGCGCTCGACCGTATTGTGGCCTGCGCGGCGGCTGAAGCCGGGATCGGCGGGCTCGAGTTCTTGTCGGGTATCCCCGGTTCGATCGGCGGCAGCGTGCGGATGAATGCCGGTGCATATGGCCGGGAGATCAAGGACGTGCTCGTGTCGGCGACGGCGCTCGACCGCGGCGGTCAGGCCCATACGATCGATTGTGCCGCGATGGGATTTTCCTACCGTCACAGCGATGTCGACCCGAGCTGGATTTTTGTCGAAGCGCGTCTGCGCGGAGCCGTCGGCGATCGCTTTGCGATCGCGTCTCGGCTGAGCGAGATCCGGGCGACGCGTGAGGCGACGCAGCCGGTGCGTGCCCGAACCGGAGGGTCGACGTTCAAGAACCCGCCGGGCGAGAGCGCGTGGCGTCTGATCGAAGCGGCGGGTTGCCGGGGGCTCGTCCGCGGCGGCGCGATGGTCTCGGAGAAGCACACCAATTTTCTGATCAATACCGGGGAAGCCACCGCCGGCGATCTCGAAGGTCTCGGCGAGGAAATCAGGCGGCGCGTCTACGAGACCTCGGGAATTGCGCTCGAATGGGAGATCGAGCGGATCGGTCACCCAATTCCGGGAATGGCGCCAGTTGTGGAAGCGGTCATTGTTTGAGAGGGGAAATTGAGCAAGAGCGTGGCCGTGGTTATGGGAGGATGGTCGCCCGAACGCGAGGTCTCGTTATCGAGCGGGCGGGAATGTGCCAAGGCGCTAGTGGACCGCGGCTATAAGGTGCGGGTCATCGATGTCGAGTGTGATCTCCCGGCATTGTTGCGCGCGCTCGAGCCACGCCCCGATGTCATCTTCAACGCATTGCACGGGGTCGGGGGGGAGGACGGCACGGTCCAGGGGGTGTTCGAGATGCTCGGCGTCCCCTACACCCATTCGGGCGTCCTCGCCTCGGCCATGGCGATGCACAAGCCGACGGCAAAGACGATCTTCCGCGATGCCGGCCTGCGGGTCGTAGAGGGCGTGGTGAAGCGTCCCGAGGAACTCACCGAGCGCGATCCGATGCCGGCTCCCTTTGTCGTCAAGCCGGCCAACCAAGGTTCCAGCGTCGGCGTGCGCATCGTGCGGATCAACGACAATTCGTGGCGTGAGGAGGTGACGGAATGGTGTTTCGGCAGCGAGGTGCTGGTCGAGCGCTTTGTTCCCGGACGGGAGCTGACCGTCGCGGTCATGGGAGACCGGGCGCTCGGCGTATGTGAAATCGTGCCGCGCGGCACCTTCTACGACTACACGGCGAAATACGCCGCGGGGGGGTCGGACCATTTGGTGCCCGCGCCCATTCCGGCGATCATCTGCGAAGAGGCGCTCGACATCGGTCTGCGCGCCCATCAGGCACTCGGGTGCCGCGGGGTGAGCCGTGCGGATCTGCGCTATGACGATACGCCGGCGGGTGACAGTCGGCTGTATCTTTTGGAGGTCAACACCCAACCCGGGATGACGCCCACGTCACTGGTGCCCGACATCGCCCGTCACATCGGTATCGGCTTTGATGAGCTGGTCGCGTGGATGGTGGAGAATGCTTCGTGCGACGGATGAGGAGGGCGGCACCTCGGCGCCCGGGCCGGAGCGCGTTTTTCGGCAGGGTCTGCCGTTTCGGGCTGTGGATCGGCGTCCCGGCCCTGTTGGCCGGCGGCCTTTACGGCGCGGTTCTGCTGAGCAACTCGCCGCTTGGGCAAGCGGCGCTGCGATATACCGTCGACCGAATGCTCGACGGGACCGCGCGGCTGGGCCTGGTGGTTGCCGACATCAAGGTCGAAGGACGCGAAACGACCGATCGCGAGACGATCGTGACCGCGCTTGGCGCCGGGCCCGGCACCCCGATCCTCGCCATGAGCCCGAGGCGGGCCAAGGAGCAGCTCGAGATCCTGCCCTGGGTCCGCTCGGCAGTGGTCGAGCGCCGCTTGCCCGATACGCTCTACGTCCGTCTCGTCGAACGCAAGCCGCTCGCGCTTTGGCAGCATGGCGGCAAGCTCGATTTGATCGACCACGAGGGCGCGGTCATTCCAGTGGCGCATCTCGACCGTTTTGCCAAGTTGCCGATGGTCGTCGGCGAGAGTGCCGCGAGCCACGCCGCGGATCTGATCGATATGCTGGCAGTCGAGCCCGATCTTGCCGCGCGGGTCAGCGCCGCGATCCGCGTCGGCGATCGCCGTTGGAATCTGCGCATCGACAATGCGATCGATGTTCTCCTCCCGGGCGATGGGGCAGCGAGCGCGTGGACCCAACTCGCTCGACTGGAGCGGTCGAGCGCTATCCTGAAACGCGACGTGCAGGTCGTCGATGTGCGCCTCCCGGACCGGCTCGTCCTGCGGGTCAACCCAGAGGTGCCGAAAGAGGCGCCGACATCCAAGAAGGGACGCCCACCGGCGAAGAATACATGACAGCAACGGACGAGGCGCCGCCGCGCGCAAAAAAGGTGAGAGAAACCGCGAGCGACAGAAACGGTGGTCAGGCCAAGGCGCGTCGGCCGGCGATCCGGCCGCGCGGCAGCCTGATCGCGGCGCTCGACATCGGCACCACAAAGATCTGCTGCTTCATCGCGCGGGTTGAGGACGACAATCCGCGCGTCCTCGGAATCGGCCATCAGATCTCTCGCGGCATGCGCAACGGGGCCATTGTCGACCTCGAAGCGGCCAGCGCCTCCGTTCTGAATGCGGTGCACGCCGCCGAGGAGATGGCGAGCGAGACGATACAAAGCGTTGTAGCAAACCTGTCGGGTGGCTTCTCTGCGTCACGCATCATCAAAGCTGAGATCGGCATTACCGGGCGTGAGATCGGGGACGCCGATATGCGTCGGGTGCTCGAGCACGGCTACCTGATGCGCGAGCCGGGCGATCGTCAGATCATCCATTCGGTCCCGGTCGGGTTCTCGGTCGACGACAGCCGCGGGATCCGCGACCCGCGCGGCATGCTCGGCGAGCGGCTCGGGGTCAACATGCATGTGGTGACCGCGAGCGCCGCCAGCGTCCGTAACCACAGCTCGGCCGTCGGGCGCTCGCATCTCGAGGTCGACGCACTCGTCGTCAGCCCGTATGCCTCCGGCCTCTCGTGCCTTGTCGAAGACGAGATCGGTCTCGGCGTAACCGTCATCGACATGGGTGGGGGAACGACGACGATCGGCGTGTTCTTTGATGGGAACCTGATTTTTGCCGACTATGTGCCGGTCGGCGGGTGTCACGTCACAAACGACATTGCCCGCGGGCTCTCGACTCCAATCGCTCACGCCGAACGCATGAAGACGTTGTTTGGCAGCGCCATGTCTTCGAGCACTGACGAGCGCGAGATGATTGCCGTCCCGCAGATCGGCGAGGAGGAAGAGGGGCACGTCAATCATGTGCCGAAATCGCTGCTCGTCGGGATCATTGCGCCGCGCATCGAGGAGACCTTTGAGCTCGTCCGCAATCGGCTGGAGGCGAGCGGGTTCGACAAGGTCGCGGGCCGGCGCGTCGTGCTGACCGGCGGCGCCTGTCAGCTGCACGGGTCACGCGAGTTTGCCGGATTGATCCTCGACAAACAGGTCCGGATCGGCCGGCCGCAGCGCGTCGCCGGATTGGCCGAGGCGACCGGCGGCCCGGCCTTTGCGACCACTGCCGGGCTCTTGCATTTTGCCCTATCGGAGCGCGCCGAGGTGTCAAGTGCGAGGCGCAACGCGAAAAGCGCGCCGAGCGGGGTCTTCGGCCGATTGGGTCACTGGCTGAAGCAGAACTTTTGAGGCAAATTTCTACTTTGTTGCTCGCCCTGGCACGCGCGAGCCAGCGAGGGGGAATCCCGGACCGGACCGGGGATCGTAGAGGCAGCTTTTGTGGGGGACGACCGCATGATCAACCTGAGCATCCCAAAGGACGAGCACGAGATGAAGCCCCGCATCACGGTGGTCGGGGTGGGTGGCGCCGGGGGAAACGCCGTCAACAACATGATCCGCTCGAATTTGATCGGGTGCGAGTTCGTAGTCTGCAACACCGACGCGCAAGCGCTGCTGCAGTCGAGCGCACAGCGCAAGATCCAGCTGGGGATCGGAGTCACCCGAGGGCTCGGCGCCGGGTCGCGGCCCGATGTCGGCCGTGCCGCGGCAGAGGAAGCGCTCGATGAGATCCTGGAGGCGATGGGCGGCTCCAATATGGTTTTCATCACCGCCGGAATGGGCGGTGGCACCGGCACGGGGGGTGCTCCGGTGATCGCGCGAATCGCGCGCGAATCGGGAATCCTGACTGTCGGTGTCGTGACCAAGCCGTTTCATTTCGAGGGCAGTCACCGCATGCGCATCGCCGAAGCCGGCATCGACGAGCTGCAGAAATTTGTCGATACCCTGATCATCATCCCGAACCAGAACCTGTTCCGCGTCGCGAACGAGCGCACGACCTTTGCCGACGCGTTCAAGATGGCGGACGACGTGCTGCACTCCGGCGTACGCGGCGTCACCGATTTGATGGTCATGCCCGGGCTGATCAATCTCGATTTCGCCGATATCCGCACGGTGATGGGCGAAATGGGCAAGGCCATGATGGGCACGGGCGAGGCCGAAGGCGAGAAACGGGCGACCGATGCCGCCGAGGCTGCAATCTCGAACCCATTGCTCGAAGACGTGTCGATGAAGGGCGCGAGAGGCGTCCTGATCAACATCACCGGTGGTCTCGACATGACATTGTTCGAAGTCGACGAGGCGGCCAATCGTATCCGCGAGGAGGTCGACCCCGAGGCCAACATCATCTTCGGCTCGACCTTCGACGAGAGGCTCGAGGGGAAGATGCGGATCTCCGTGGTCGCGACCGGGATCGACGCGGAAGCCGTAGCTCAGCCACGGCCGGCGATCAGCCTGGTCAGCAGCCGGGATGCGGCGCCTGGGTTGCGGGAGGCGACTACCGGGGGCTATACCCAACCCGTGCTCACCCAGAATGCCGCGCACCCCTCGAAGCTGACGGCGCGTCCGGAACTCGACAACGAGCCGCTGCCACAGGCAGCGGAG
>Ga0209526_10002796_pt1 | contig 11794 bp, 10 predicted proteins | sample JacPinW_OM2H0_M1_FD_188566 | JGI IMG/M metagenome (GOLD analysis project Ga0209526, IMG submission 188566) | Forest soil microbial communities from Algoma, Ontario, Canada - Jack Pine, Ontario site 1_JW_OM2H0_M1 (SPAdes) (version 2) | ecosystem: Environmental > Terrestrial > Soil > Boreal...
AGGACCGGGTCCGGGTCGCGGATGGCCGCTGCCAGCAGGCCCTTGGCGTCGGCCGGGTTCGAGGGAGCCACCACCTTCAGGCCCGGAACGGCCATTCCCCAGTTCTCCAGGCTCTGCGAGTGCTGGGCGCCGAAGCGGGTCCCGCCGCCGTTGGCCGTGCGAATCACGAGCGGCAGCGAAACCTGGCCGTCGGTCATGTAGCGCGTCTTGGCCACCTGGTTCGCCACCATGTCCCAGCAGGTCGCGAGAAAGTCCGAGAACATGATCTCCGCGATCGGCCTGAGCCCGGTCATCGCCGCGCCCATGGCGGCGCCGATGATCGCCTGCTCCGAGATCGGCGTATCACGGACGCGCTCCGCGCCAAAGCGCTCGAACAGTCCGACGGTCGCCTTGAACACACCGCCCGCGGCGCCGACGTCTTCGCCGATGAAGTACACCGTCTCGTCCCGGGCCATCTCCTGCGCGATTCCGGCCGCGATCGCCTCCCGGAAGCTCAGTTCCGCCATGCGGATCCTCCGTCGCTCCAGACCTGGCGCTCGATCTCGTCCACCCGAGCCGCGGCGCCGTTGCGGGCCTCCTCGGTCGCCGCATCGACCTTCTGCTGGGCGCGGGTATCGATCTCGTTAACCTCGGCCTCGCCGATGCCAGCGGTGAGCAGCCGCTCCCGATAGCGCTTGACCGGGTCGCGGCTCAGCCACTCGCGGACCTCGGCGTCCGGCCGGTACTTGGCGGGGTCGGCGCGCGAGTGACCACCGTGCCGGTAGGTGAGTGCCTCGATCAGCGATGGGCCACCACCAGTGCGGGCCTTTTCGATCGTCTGCCGCGCCGTCCCGTACATCACGTCGGCATCGTTGCCGTCGACGAGGATGGACTCAAGGCCGTACGCCGACGCCCGGTCGGCGGCGGGATGCTCGACCGCGGTGACCGAGCGAATCGGTGTGTACTCCATGTACTGGTTGTTTTCGCAGACGAAGACCACCGGCAGCTTCCAGATGACGGCCAGGTTGAGCGCCTCGTGGAACGCCCCGATGTTCGTCGTCCCATCGCCGAAGAAGCAGACCGCCACCTGCCCGGACTTGCGAACCTGTGCCGACCAGGCCGCGCCGGCCGCGATCGGCAGGTGTGCGCCGACGATCGCGTAGGAACCCATCGCGCCGTGCTTGACGTCGGTCAGGTGCATCGAGCCACCCTTGCCGTGGAGCATGCCGTTGCCGCGGCCGAGCAACTCCGCCATGGCGGCGGCCATCGACGCGCCGCGGGCGAGCGTGTGACCGTGGCCGCGGTAGGTGCAGAAGGTGTAGTCGTCCGGCCGCATCGCCACCGCGTAGCCGGCCGAGATCGCTTCCTGGCCGAGCGCGAGGTGGCTCGTGCCCCGCACCAGGTTCTCGAGGAACAGCTCGTAAGCGCGCTGCTCGAAATCGCGCAGTTCGACCATCAGTTGATAGAGCCGCAGCCGCGTCGGGCGGTCGACCTCAGCCGCCGCCGGCTTTTCGACCCGGGTGCTCAATAGGCGTTCGCGATGACGAGCTCCTCGGCAGGGAAGAGGGTGATCACCTCGTGCCCCGTCGCCGTCACCACGATTTCCTCCTCGATGCGGGCCGCCGAATGGCCGTCCGACGCCGGGCAGTAGGTCTCCAGCGCGAAGACCATCCCCTCCTTCAGCTCGACCGGATGATCGAGCGAGTTGAGGCGGCTGATGATCGGTCGCTCATGTAACGCCAAGCCCAGGCCGTGGCCAAATTGCAGGCCGAAGGCCTCCATCTCGTTCTCGAAACCGAAATCCTGCGCTTTCGGCCAGGCCTTGGCAATCAGGTCGGTCGTGACACCGGGTTTCACCATGTCGATCCCGGCATCGATCCACTCGCGCGCTTTCTTGTAGGCGTCGCGCTGACTCTGCGTGGCCCGGCCGACGTTGAAGGTCCGGTAGTAGCAGGTGCGGTAGCCGTTGTAGGCCTGGATGATGTCGAAAAACGCCTGGTCGCCTGGACGGATGAGGCGATCGGAGAAGACGTGCGGATGCGGGCTGCAGCGCTCGCCGGAGACGGCGTTGATCGCCTCGACATCATCGGAGCCCATGTCGTAGAGCTGCTTGTTCGCGATCGCGACGATCTCGTTCTCCCGGATCCCCGGCTTCAACACCTCGTAGATCGTCTGGTAGACGCCGTCCACCAGGGCTGCCGACATGCTGAGCAGCGTGATCTCGTCCCTGGACTTGATCTGGCGCGCGTCGAGCATCGCCTGCTGCCCGTCAACCACCTTGATGCCGCAGTTCTGGAGCGCAAAGACCATCGGCATCTCGGCGATGTCGACACCCAGCGGTTCGCCGGCGACGCCCTGCTCGCGCATCAGGTCCTTGACGGTTTTCGCGACGTCATCCGACAGGCCGGCCTGGGGAGCGACCGACCCGCGCAGGCCGGTCATCCCGGCGCGCGAATTCTCGGGCTTCAGCCAGGGGGCATGCAGCCGGTGTGCCTTCGCCGCCGAGCCGAAGTCCCAGAGGATCGGGTCGCCGGTGCGGGTCAGCAGGGCGAAGCGTGCGACCTTGTCTCGCGCCCACTCGCCGATCGTGGTGCTGGTGACGTAGCGGATGTTGTTCATATCGAAGACCAACACACCACCAAGGCCGGCGTTTGCGATTGCCTGGCGGGCGCGCCCGAGCCGGTACTCGTGCAGGCGGCGGAAATCGACCCGCTCCTCCCAGTCGACCGCCATGCGCCCTGGTGCGGGGACGGACGTCACGGTGAACTCGGATCTCGTTCGCGCCACGAAGCTCAAGGTTAACGAATATCGGGAGCCGCGCCCGTCGATCGGCGCACCACCAGGGTCGGGGGGAGCTTGCGCGCAGCCGGCGGACGGCCCGGGGATGTGAGCATCTCCACCAGCAGCTCCGCGGCGACGCGTCCGACCTCCTCGCGGGGTTGACGGATCGAGGTCAGCGGCGGCACGATGCGATCGTCGTGCGGCAAGTCATGATAGCCGACGATCGACAGGTCCTTGGGACACATCAAGCCACGTTCCTCCGCCGCGGTGAGCGCTCCAAACGCCATCAGGTCATGGTGGGCGAAGATCCCGGTCGCCCGAGCTCCCTTGCTATCGAGGAGCCTGCGCATGAGAAGGCTGCCTTCCTCAGGCGATCCGGTGGGGGCGGTGGACCGGACCACGACCTCCACCGCGCCGGCGGCCGCGACCGTTTTGCTGAAACCTTCGGCGCGCTGGACGCAGGAGTAAATGTCGGTCGGCCCCCGCAGTTGAGCCAGTCGCCGATGCCCGAGTGAGAGGAGATGTTGGGCGGCGAGCACGCCGCCAAGGTGGTCGTCGTTGGTGCTGGCCGGCAACCGGATTCCGGGCACGTCTTGAACAGCGAGTACCAGGGGCATGCCCTGCCGGCGGATCCGGCGGAGCTGCGCGGCGTCCGCGAGTCGTGCTCCGGTCATGATCATGGCGTCGACCCGCCGGCTCATCAGGTGGCTGAGGATGCGCTCGAGACGTACCGAGTCGTCCTGGGTCTCGCTGATCAGTGACATCAGGCCCGCCGCTTCCAGCCGGTTCGCGATCCCCCGGAGCACCGGGGCGATGTTCGGGTTCCCGAGGTCGCCGACGATCACGGCGACGGTCTGCGTCCGACCTTTCTTCAGACCGCTCGCCACCAGGTCTCGCTGATAGCCCATCCGCTTGGCCAGGGCCTGGACGCGCTTTCCGGTCACGAGGCTGACCCGCCAGGCCTTGGTCGGATCGAGAGCCCGCGAGACGGTGGAGTAGTGGACGCCCGCTTCGCGGGCGACATCCTCCAGGGTCACGACCTCGCGTCCCTGGCGCAGCTCCCCGCCCCCGCCGCGCCTACGTTGCATGCCTGGGGACCCCCCGGCCCCAGGCTCCACGTTAACGACTTCCTAAAGGGTTTGCACGGGGCAAACGTTTGCCACGAGGAGGAACGCCTATTCGGATTTGCGCGAGCGTTATGCAAACGTTTGACGCCGAAATGATAAGCGACTAGGATGGCGAGCAGCGATCGGTCGGAGCGGCGATGTGGATACCGGCGCAGACGGTGGTCTGCAACGCCGCTCCGCCCGGTGCGCATGGTGCGTGGCGGGGCGCGATGGCCACGGTCATCCCGCCTCCAACCCGTCCGACACCTGACGCCCTTCCGGCTCGAGCTTCAGGTTCGCTTCACGCGCCTCGAGCTCGAGGAGCGCGGCGAAGTCGACGTCCCCCAGGCCGTTGCCGATCAACTTGACGATGATCTGGTGGGTGAGTGCCGCCACTGGGAGCGGCACGTTGAGCGGCCGAGCGGCGTCCAGCCCCAGCTCGAAGTCCTTTCGCAGCAGGTGACCGGTGAAGGTTGGCGTGAAGTCGAGGTTGACGAATGCCGGCGTCTTGTAGCGGCTGAAGGTGGAGCCCATCACGCTGCCGTTGATGAACTCCAGGTAGTCGGCGCGTGCAATGCCGCCGCGCTCGGCCAGCACGGTGGTCTCGGCGAGGATCTGGGTGACCACACCAAGGATGAGGTTGTGGCAGATCTTCACGAGGCGGGCGGCCTCGCCCTCGCCGACATAGGTCACGCTCTTTCCCAGCATCCGAAGGTACGGAAGGGCCTGCTCGAAGGACGCGCGCGGTCCCGACACGGCGAGGCTGAGCTTGCCCGCGCGGGCGACCTTTGGATTCCCGCTGACCGGTGCCGCCAGCAGCACCGACCCCAGCTGGGCGGCTTTCTCACGAATGGCCTGTGAGACGTCCATCGAGACGGTGGAGGTGTCGATCACCATTGACGGCACGCGACTGCCGTTCGCCAGTAGCCCCTGCGGCCCGGTCATCACCTCGGCGAAGTCCGTGGATCCGGCGACGGACGTGATGACGACGTCGCGATCGCTCAGGTCTGCCGGCCGGTCGACGAGGCGCGCGCCGAGCTTCTGGAGCGGCTCGGCCTTGGCCCGGGTGCGGTTGTAGACCATGAGGTCACACCCTTGCTCCAGCAAGCGCGAAGCGAGGACGGACCCCATCCGGCCGGTGCCGATCCAGCCGAGCGTGTGCCGGTCAGGTTTCTGTGCGGTCATCCGGTTTCCCCTCCGCAAACGTTTGTTACTGATAGCCGCGTTCTCATTCGGTCGCAAACGCCGGCGCAGCCCGTCGGGTGGTGTCGCCGCCGGCCCCGGCCACGGTCGATCCGCGGACGATCAGCTCCGGATTGAAGATCACCCGCCGTTGGGTGGGTTCGCCGCTCTCGATCTGCTCCAGCAACAACTGCGCGGCCGCGGAGCCGAAATCGTGGATCGGCACGTGAACCGTGGTGAGCGCGGGCACCATCCGGCTCGCCAGCGGGATGTCGTTGTAGCCAACGATCGCGACATCCTCCGGGACCCGCAGCCCCATTCGCCGCGCCACCCCGAAGGCGCCGACGGCGGTCATGTCGGTCACGGCGAAGATCGCCGTCGGGCGATCATCGAGCCCAAACAGGCGCTCGGCCGCCCACGCGCCACCCTCCTCCGTGTACCCGGACTCGATGATCAGGCGCGGGTCGGGTGCGAGACCGCGCTCCACCAGCGCGGCGAGGTAGCCCAGCCGTCGCATCACTCCCGTGCTCACGGTGGGCTTGCCGGCGAGGTGCCCGATCCGGCGGTGGCCGAGCTGCACGAGATGCCCGGTGGCGATCCGGCCGCCGAGCAGGTCATCCGAACCGACAAAGGGATCATGGTCGTCGTCGCTGAACCGATTCACCAGGACATGAGGAATCCGCTGGTGTCGCAGCCAGCGGACGGTTGGATCCTTGAGGAAGCTGCTGGCAAGGATCACCCCGTCGACCCGCCGGTCGTGCAGGCTCTGCAAATGCGACCTCTGCCGTTCGGGGCTGCCGTCCGTATTGCAGAGGAGGACGTTATAGCCTCGCGACGAAGCGCCGTCCTCGACGCCGCGGAACATGGCGGCGAAGAAGGGGTTGGTGATGTCCGGGATGACGACCGCCAGCACGAACGTCTGGCGCAACTTCAGCCCGCGGGCGATCCCGTTGGGGCGATAGTCGGTTTCTCGCAGCAGTGCCTCGATCCGCTGCCGGGTGATGGGCGCGATCCGCAGGCGGGGGTCCTTGTTCGCCACCCGCGAGACCGTCGAGGGGTGGACGCGGGCGCGAGCGCCCAGCTCCTTCAGCGTGACCGGCATGCTCGCGTCCTCATTGACATCGTTTGACCCGGTGCCTAACATAGGACAATCGTTTGTTCAATGCAAGGAACAAGCTCAACGCCGCCAACCATTAGTCGGTCGGCAGAAGGGAGGGAGCATGCGTAAGCCCGTGTCGATGATCGCGGCGGGATTCGCCCTGGTTCTTTCGGCGTGCGGCACAAGCGGAGGCACCAGCACCTCGCCGCCGGCGTCGACGCCGATTACCATCGGTGTCTCTGTCTCACTCAGCGGGGACTTCGCCGGCGACGGCAAGGCTCTCGTGCAGGGCTACGACCTGTGGGCGCAGGACGTCAACGCGAAGGGCGGCCTGCTCGGCCACAAGGTCACGATGAAGTACGTCGACGACGCCAGCAGCACCCAGCAGGTGGTGACCAACTATCAAGCCCTGATCACCCAGGACAAGGTCGCGCTGGTCTTCGGGCCGTTCAGCTCGCTGCTGACGATCCCGGCCTCGACCGTCACCGACCGCTACGGTTATGCGTTCCCCGAGCCGGCAGGGGGCGGGCCGGCCGTCTTCAAACTTGGCCTCCATTCCATCTTCTTCGTGCAGCCTGCCGCCGTCGAGGACAACCTGGTCAGCTACACGAAGTGGCTGCTGTCGCTCCCGGCCGACCAGCGGCCCAAGACCGCGGCCTATGCGACGCAGGACGACCCCTTCACGCAGCCGCAGGTCGACAAGGCCAAGGGCCTCCTGGAGGCTGGTGGGGTGCAGACGGCGTCGTACAAGGTCTATCCGGCGGAGACACCGACCTGGGATACGCTGGCGCAACAGGTCGTCAACTCCAAGGCTGATGTCGTGATCCTCGGGACGCAGGAGCCGGATGGTGTCGCCTTTGTCAAGGCGTTCCAGCGGCAGCACTTCAATCCGAAATCGATCGTCGAAACCACCGGCCCCGACCAGGGCAAGGACTTCGCGGACAAGGTTGGCGCCGCCAACACCGAGGGCATCATCGTGCCCTCCGGCTGGTGGTCCAATGCCAAGGCCAAAGACAACGACAAATTCGTTCGCGAATTCCTCGCCAAGTACGGTGGCGCGGCGGGCGACATCAGCGCCGACGCCGCCGAGGCCTATAGCGTGGGCGAGGTGGTCGACCAGGCCGCGACCAAAGCCAATAGCATCGACAACAAGAAGCTGATCGATGCGTTGCACAGCGGGACATTCCAGACGATCCAGGGACCGATTGCCTTCGACGCGGTCGGCAGGCCGAACGGTTCATCGTTCCTGGTGCAATGGCAGAGTGGCGCCACGGTGCCGGTCTATCCAACGGCCATCGCCGCCGCGAAGCCGGAATATCCCAAGCCGAACTGGCCCTAAGTACCTAGGTCGGGGACGGTGAGCATCGCACGCCGTCCCCGCTCCTCGCTCCTCGACTCGTGATGGCCCTGGTCCTCGAGGCGGTGGTTCTTGGCGTCCTGATCGGCGGCGTCTATGCGCTGATGGCCTCCGGGCTCACGCTGATCTTCGGCGTCATGCGGATCATCAACGTGGGCCACGGCGCGCTGGTCATCCTGGGCGCCTACTTGAGCTTTGCGCTGTTCCGGTCGCTTCACATCGACCCCTTCCTCACGTTGGTCGTAACCGTACCGGCGATGTTTGCCCTTGGGGTCCTGATCCAGTTCATCTTCATCCGGCCGCTCCGGACCGACCGGGAGGCGTTGTCCGTGCTCGTCACCTATGCCCTGGCGCTGGGCATCGAAGGCGTGCTCGGCTACATTTTTACGACGAACTACGTCGAGCTGCGAGCCTGGTACGAGACGGCGAGCTTCCCGATCTTCGGCTTTTACATCACCTGGGTCTACGTCTTCGGCTTTGTCCTGTGTCTCGCCGTCCTCGGTGCGCTCTTCCTGATGCTCTATCGAACCCCATTCGGTGGCGCGGTTCGGGCCACCATGCTCAACCGGACGGCGGCGCAACTGATCGGCGTGGACGTCGATCGGGTGTCCGCGCTGGCCTTCGGCGTCGGCATGGCGACGGCCGCGGCGGGCGGTGTGGTCTTCGGCCTCACGAATGCCTTCAACCCGGGCAGCCATTACGACTTGATATCGCGGTTGCTGACGATCATCGTGCTCGGTGGACTGGGCAGCCTGCGAGGCGCCGTGATTGCCGCGCTGATCATGCTGATCACCACGGAAGTGGCCGCCGTCCTGATCTCACCCGTCTGGGCGAGCTTTGTGTTCTTCGCCATCCTCGTCGCCGTCTTGATCGTGCGGCCGCAGGGCCTCTACGGCGTTCGCGTCCGGGAGCGGATTTGAGTCGAACCGTCGCGCTCAAGGCGCTTGGCCTGGTCGTCCTTGCGGTCCTGGCGCTGCTCGTGCCCGTGCTCGCCCCGGACCCGGCGACGACGAACGTCGCGGTCTTCACCATGATGTACGTCGGGCTCGCGACCGCCTGGAACATCATGGGCGGCTATACCGGCTACATCTCACTCGGTCACGCCGCCTTCTTCGGCTTCGGAGCCTACTCGCTCGGCCTGCTGCTCAACCAGCTCCATATCGCCCCGGGCTATGGGCCGTTCGTCCTGGTTCCGGTAGCGGGTCTGCTCGCCGCCCTGCTCGCCGTTGGGATCGGCTGGGTGGCGCTGCGCACCCGGGCGGCCACTTTCGTCATCGTCACCATCGCGTTCATGTTCATGCTCCAGCTGCTGGCCGAAAACCTGGTCAAGCTGACCGGTGGGGGCGCCGGCCTGAGCCTTCCGTACCCGCGCGACTGGGGCGGCGACTTCTTCAACACGCCGTACTACTACGCGATGCTGGCGCTCGCTGTCCTCGCGCTCGTCGTTTCCTGGTGGATCCGCCGATCGAAGTTCGGCCTTGGCCTGCTGGCGATTCGCGACGACGAGGACAAGGCGCTGGCGGTTGGCGTCCCGACGCGCGCGTTCAAGCTGACGGCATTTGTGATCAGCGCAGGGCTGGTGGGAATGATCGGCGCGGTCTACGGCTACTACGTGACGTTTATCTATCCCCAGTTCGTCATCGACCCGTTGATCGGGATCTCGATGGTCTTGATGGTCTTCCTCGGTGGGCTGGGGACGCTCAGCGGCCCGGTGCTCGGCGCGGTGCTCCTCGAGCCGGCCCAGCTGCAGTTTGCCTACCACTTCGGAGCGAGCCGCCTCTACCTCGTTCTGTACTCGGCGGTCTTCCTGGTCGTCATCCTCCTCATGCCCCGAGGCATCGTTCCGTCCGTCGCCGACCTCTGGCATCGCTGGCGGCGGCGGCGCGCCGCCGGACCCACGGCGACAGCGCGCGGGCCGCGCAAGGCCGTCAAGGCGGCATCGCCGTGAGCCTGCTGGAAATATCCGAGCTTTCGAAGCGGTTTGGCGGCGTGGTGGCCGTTGATGGCTGCTCGCTCTCGGTCCCGGCCGGCAGCATCACCGGCCTGATCGGCCCAAACGGCTCCGGAAAGACGACGGTGTTCAACCTCGTCACCGGCTTCCTGCCGCGAGACGGTGGCGAGATACGGTTCAAGTCACGCTCGATCGCCGGCCTCGGCCCCGACCGCGTCTACGGCCTGGGCATCGGGCGCACCTTTCAGCTGGCGCGCATCTTTCCGCGGTTGACCGCGCTGGAGAACATGCTGGTGCCGGTGCGCCGGGCCGGTTTCCGTGCGCTTCTCTCACGCGGCCAGTGGGGTCACGAGAAGGAACACGCAATGGAGATGCTCGACTTCATGGACATCAGCCAGGTAGCTGGCACGCTCGGCGGCGCCCTGTCGTATGGCCAGCGCAAGCTCCTCGAGCTCGCCGCCGTGATGATGGCGCGGCCGGAGCTGGTGCTGCTCGACGAGCCCGCCGGCGGCGTCAACCCGGCGCTGCTGGAGCGGATCGCCGAGCACATCCGGCAGCTCAATGGGCAGGGGGTGACGTTCCTGCTGGTCGAACACAACATGGGTTTCGTGATGAACCTCTGCCACGAGGTCGTCGTCATGCAGCAGGGACGGGTGATCGCCAAAGGCAAGCCGAGCGAGATCCGTGAGAATCCTGCTGTGCTCGACGCCTACCTGGGAGCGTGAGCATGGGCGCGCTGCTCGAACTCCAGGGTGTGACCGCCGGCTACGGCGGAGGCGACATCCTGCGCGAGCTGGACTTGAGCGTCGAGGAGGCCGCCATCACCTGCATCGTCGGTCCCAACGGCGCCGGCAAATCGACGGTGTTGCGCGTGGTCAGCGGCCTGCTGCGACCGCGCCTCGGCCAGGTACGGTTTCGCGGCGCCTCGATCGGCGGGCTCAGCCCCCGCGCCATCCTCCACCGTGGGATCGTCCAGGTCCCGCAGGAACGCAGCCTCTTCCCGACGATGACCGTATGGGAGAACGTTCGGATGGGGGCCTACACGGTGCACGACCGGCAACTGGTCGAGCGGCGACTGCAGGCGGTCTGTGACACGTTCCCGATCGTGCGCGAGCGACGGCAGGAGCCGGCCGCGTCGCTCTCCGGCGGGCAGCAGAAGATCGTGGAGTTTGCGCGGGCGCTGATGCTCGACCCGGCCCTGCTGGTTCTCGACGAGCCGTCGATGGGACTCGACCCGAAGACGCGCACGATCGTCTTCGACACCATCCGCGCCATGAACCAGGCAGGGCGAACCATCCTGCTGGTCGAGCAGAATGCGCGCTCCGGGCTCGGCCTGGCCAGCCATGGCGTCGTCATGGAAAGCGGGCGGGTGCGGCTGCAGGGGCCCGGCTCGGCGGTGCTCAACAACCCCGAGATCGGCCGCCTCTACCTGGGAGCGACGGCGTGAGCCAGTGGGACATCGTGGTGGCCGGCGCCGGCCACAACAGCTTGCTGACGGCGGCCTATGCGGCGAAGGCCGGCTTCAAGGTGCTGGTCCTGGAGGGTGCGGCACGCATCGGCGGTGACACCACCTGCGAGGAACTCACTCTGCCCGGCTTCGTCCACGATCCTTGCTCGACGGCGCACAACCTGATCCAGAGCAACCCGCTGATGCGCGACAACGAACTGCAACTCGACCGTCGTGGCCTGCGCTACCTGTATCCCGATCCGGTGTTCACGATGCCATTTCGCGACGGCCGGAGCATCACCATGTGGCGCGACCTCGATCGCACTTGCGCCGAGCTCGCTCGCTTCTCTCAAGCCGATGCCCAGGCATACCGTCAACTGCTCGACGACTGGCAGGCTATGGCGCCGATCGTCAACGACGAGCGTGAAAATCCGCCGCGGCCGCCGCGAGAGGTCGCCGCCCGTACCGTGGGGAGCAAGCTGGGCGAGCGGATGTTGCAGATTCGCCGTTCGACGGCGCTTGACATCATCACGGAACGCTTCGCTGATGAGCACGTTCGCGCCTTCTTCGCCTGGATTGCCTTCATGACGCTCCATCCGCTCGACGAGCCGGAGACCGGACTTCTGGCGTTTTCCCTGGTGGCGGGCCGGCAGCGCTTCAGCTGGATCCTGCCAGAAGGCGGTTCGATCCGCCTGCCTCTCGCGCTGGCACGGGTGATCGAGGAGAACGGCGGGCAGGTGCTGACCTCCAAGCCCGTGACGCGAATCATGGTCGACGGTGGCCGAGCGACCGGCGTTGTGACGGGGGACGGGTCGACTTACACCGCGTCGAAGGCGGTGGTCTCGACGATCCATATCGCGAACCTGCCCGCCATCGTCGGGGAGGAGAACCT
>Ga0209526_10002797_pt1 | contig 11791 bp, 12 predicted proteins | sample JacPinW_OM2H0_M1_FD_188566 | JGI IMG/M metagenome (GOLD analysis project Ga0209526, IMG submission 188566) | Forest soil microbial communities from Algoma, Ontario, Canada - Jack Pine, Ontario site 1_JW_OM2H0_M1 (SPAdes) (version 2) | ecosystem: Environmental > Terrestrial > Soil > Boreal...
CCCGCGTGGTCCGCTCTCGCCGGGATGCCGAGCAGGTGCGCCCTGGAGATGTGCTGGTCGCGGGCGCGGCCGGCCCTGACTGGACGCCGCTGTTTTCGGTGATCTCGGGCCTCGTGACCGAGGTTGGCGGCGTCGCCAGCCACGCTGCGGGTGTCGCCCGCGAGTACGGTCTGCCCGCCGTCACGGGTGCGGCCGGTGCCACCCGGGTGATCGGCGAGGGCGACCTGGTCGAGGTCGACGGCGCACGCGGCGTGGTCCACATCCTCCATGCGGCTACCCCCGCCTCCTGAACCTTCTGGCGTTTGGCCGGGTAACCCCTGCCCAGCGACCGGAGGAGACACGATCGCCGCAGTTCCGCAGATCGCTTGCCGCTAGGCTGGCGACTGATGGACTCGACCAGGGATGTGGCTTCCTGCCCGATCTGCTCCGGTACCGGCGGGCGTCCCGCCGGTGTAGTGGCAGAGTGGACTTCCACGTGGGTTACTGCCGAGACGAATGCTCCGCTGCCCGGCTACGCGTGCGTGGTGGCGAAGAGGCACGTAGTGGAGCCTTACCACCTGGTAGATCGAGAGCGCGCCCTGTTCTGGGAGGAGTGCCTGCTCGTGGCCGAAGCGCTCTCCGACCTATTTCACGCGACCAAGATGAACTACGAAATCCACGGCAACACGGTTCCCCACCTCCATATGCATCTATACCCGCGATACCTTGGTGACCCCTATGAGGGCGGCTCCATTGACAACCGTGCACTGTTTACTCGAACGGCGCGCGATATCGACCGTATCCGCCACGCACTGGAGACAGGAGCCTCACGAGGGCTCTAGGCCCGCTGATCGCTCGCCACAGGCGGTGGACTTCCGTCGGCTCTTTGGCGTCGCGCACGCCTGGCAACCAGGCGTAACTGAACGATCCGGCCTCCCCCGAAGGCCAGCGCGATGACCGTCCCCAGAATGGCGGCGAAGAGCAGTGCTATGCCGAGCGGCAGCTGACCCCGCCAGGCCAGGAAGTGCACGTCCACGCTCTGTAAGTTCTGCAGGATGAAGACGAGGATCACCATCAGGGCCACCACGCCCCCAACGAGCGCAGTCCACGCCCCGCTGAGCCTGGTCTGTTGCTCGCCAGGATACGGGCCGCTGGGGGATACCTCGGGAGAAGAAGGTCTGTTCATGATTCACCACTCTGGAGGCCCTTCCATCACCGCGGCGTGACGCCAGACGGGCGGACGAACGAGGCCGGACCATTGCCCGACCTCGGCTCCCGCTCCGGGCTCAGCTCTTGACGGCCTTGTCGGTCGCCCCAATCGCGATTTGCAAGGGTTGCGCCTTGACCGCCTTTGGCATGGTCACTGCCAGCACGCCGTTGTTGAACTCAGCAGTGATGCCGGCGGAGTCGACCCCTTTGGGCAGTTGGAGCTTGCGGCTCCAGTTACCCCACGGCCGCTCCTGCCGAATGAGCTTGCCTTGGGTCTCGAACGGTACGGCCTTCACCGCGAGATTGAGCATGCCGTCATCGAAGGTCACCTCAACGCCGTCCTCGGGAACGCCCGCGACCGTGGCGTAGAGCTCGTAGGCGTCATCCGTCTCTACGATGTCGATCGGCAGTGCGTGTGTCGGAGTGCCGCCTTCCTCAGTTCTCGGGCCGTAGCCAAAGAATTGCTCGAACACACGATCCATGGGGTGGGCGCCACTGACTAGATCGAAGCCTGGGCCCATCCAACGCGTTGTGATTGCCATAACGTTTACACCTTTTGTAGTGGAGTGTGAGAGTGGATTTCGGGTGTGAGATCCTTATCGTTCATACCCGAATTACGCCACTCTGAAACACTGACCTACTGTCGCCGAGTCCTCCACTGCCGTGCCGTGTCTGGATGTCCAAGAACATTTGACAATATCGAGGTGGGCACCTAAGGTCTAATCTGGGTTGGTCTTCGACGTCGGAGGATCACTGTAGGAGGAGGACCATGTCAAGTCCAGATGCGCTTGGCATCGGGGACTTCAAGGTCCAGCTCGACGATGAGGTCGCAGGCGGCGTGGCCGCGAAGGTAGCTCGCCGTGGGCGCCTTCATCGCCCTCAGCGCTGCGCTGCGGCTCACCTGAGGCAGCCTGGCCGCGTGCTACGAACGCCAGGCATCCCGGCCATTCCTGAGCTCAAGGAGGGAAATGTCCATGGCTGAAACCGCCGCCGAGGCTACTGTCGAACTGCCGCTCCGGACCCCAGTCGGCACCGTCCACATCGTAGATCCGCACCCGCTGAACTGGCTCTATATCACGTGGAACACTATGGAGGAGCCGGTGCGGACCGACGCTCAGGGCCACCTCGTGGGGGCCGCTATGGAGGAGTCGCGCTGGATCGACGATAAGACGCTTGAAGTCAGGATGCGTCCGGGCGTCCGCTTCCAGGACGGCGAGCAGTGCAACGCCAACTCCTTTAGGCGGGCCTTCGACGAGGTCCAGCGCTGGCGAGCCCCGCACCCTCCCGGAACCTCACTGAACTTCCATCCCCAAACGCGCCTCGAGGTAGTGGACGACCACACCCTGAGGATGCATTTCCCGGAACCAGACGGGCTGATCCTGGGCAAGTTCCGAGGCTTCCACATCCCGAGCACACGCTTCTGGGACGAGCACGGATTCGGCTACAAGAAGCTGGGCAGCGGGGAGGGCCACTGGTGAGTCATCGATGCTCCGGGCCCGTGGGGCACCGGCCCGTTCACCCTCGCTGAGGGTTACTCCTCCCTCTACACCGAGATCGCAATTCAGGCCGCCGACCCGCTCACCTGCATCTGGCTGGATACCCGGCAGGACCGCACGCCCAGGGTGGTGCTGAAGGCCAACACGGATCATTGGAACCGGGAACGTGGTCCCCGGCTGGAGACGGTGGTCTTCCGCAACGACCTAGACCCCGCGGAGGCTCTTCGCCTGGTCTGCGACACCGAGGGTGAGGTCGACATCGTGACCGAGGTCTCGCCCGCGGACGCCGGTCGGGTACGGGACTCCAAGCACGCCCGGCTGGTCACCACCGATGCCATGCGACTCGTGGTCGGGATCATCAACCGGGACCACGCCCCCTTCGACGACGTGCGCGCCCGCCGGGCCCTCAACCTGGCGGTGGACCGCGACAAGTTCGTTAAGGAGGGCTTCGGCGGCTACGCCTACGCGACAGCCGGGGTCACGCCGCACTATGCGACGGGCCGGGCGCCCGATCTTCAGCCCTACCCCTACGACCCCGGGCAGGCGCGCCGGCTCCTCCAGGAGTCCGGCTATCCCGCGGGCCGCCCGCTGATCCTCGCCGCACTGCCCGCAATGGACCGCCTGGCCGACCTCTTGGCCGCTGACCTCCGCTCCACCCTCGGCGTCGAGGTGACGGTGGTCGTAATCCCTGAGGGTGACCTGCTGGCGGCCCAGCACTCCTTCGTCGAGAAGGTGCTCCCGGCGCCCTTCGACATCCTCCTCTTCGCCTGGTTCGACCTCACCTCGGACGCTCCGGCGGCCTTCATGCACAGCTGGCTCTACGGCGCCATGGGCGCGTTCCGGGCCGGCCCACCGATCCCCGAGTTCGACCAGATCCTGGATCGTTACGTCCGCCAGACCGACGGCGCCGAGCTCAACGCCCTCGACGAGCAAATGGACAGGCTGGCTCACGCTCAGGCGCTCTCCCTCTTCCTATGCGCGCCCCAGGCGCTGTACGCCGTCAACAAGCACGTCAGCTTCGTCGGCCACGCGACCACGTTCGAGGTCGCCGAGACCGAGGTTTCTGAGGGCCACTGGTCACGCCGGCAGGCATGACCTCATTCGTTTGGGGGCGGGGGTCGTGCCCCGCCCCCAAACGACCTCAGGCTCTTCACGATCCTTACGTCCGACAGAGTTACCCTCCACCGATGACGATTCTGGGACCCGGCTCCATCCTCGGTCATGCCGTTCGCCGCCGCGAGGACGAACGCCTCGTCACCGGGACGGGCCGCTACGTTGACGATGTCCAACCTCCGGGCTGCTTGCAGGTGGCGTTCGTGCGCTCTGCCCTTGCTCACGCGGAGATCCGCGGCGTCGACACCGGTGCAGCTCTGGCCGAGCCAGGAGTGGTTGGGGTGTTCACCTCGGCGGACCTCGATCTGCCGGCGCGGGTTGGCTTCCCAATGGTTCCAGCGCCCTTCGCGCGGCCGCGGCTCGCATCTGGCCGTGTCCGCTTCGTCGGCGAGGCGGTTGCGGTTGTCGTTGCTGAGAGCCGGGAGGCGGCCGCCGACGCCGCCCAACTCGTTTCTGTCGACCTTGAACCGCTGCCGCCTCTGCTCGGGCCGGGCGCGGCCCTCCACAATCCGTCCGTGATCCTCTTCGCCGATCACCCCTCCAACGTTGCCGGTCATTTCGTCTCAGGCGGCGACCAGGACCCCCTCGAGGGGGCGGAGGTGACGATTCAAGGCCGCTTCATCAATCAGCGTCTGGCACCAGTCCCCATGGAGCCGGAGGCCATCCTGGTAGTTCCCGAAGCCGGCCGGTTGAGCGTTTGGGTAACCAGCCAAACGCCCTTCGATCTGCGGGCGGAAATCGCCTCCTCGCTCGGGCTCGACGAGCGCGACGTTCGAGTTGTGGTTCCGGACATGGGTGGCGGGTTCGGGGCCAAGGCGGGTGCGCGATCGGAGCTAATCGTCGTCGCCGCACTCGCGCGCCGCCTTGGCCGCCCATTGAAGTGGATCGAAACGCGCTCCGAAAACCTGGTTGCTATGACGCATGGGCGCGGCCAGATTCAAGAGGTAGAGCTTGGCGCAACGCGCGAGGGGCGGCTGGTCGGGATGCGTGCTCGGGTACTCGCGGACGTCGGCGCCTATCCGGGCATCGCGATGCTCCTGCCATTCCTGACAGGTCAGATGTCTTCCGGTGTATACGACATGCCTCGCATCCACTACGAGGCGCACTCCGTGGTGACTACGACTACCCCGTTTGGCGCCTACCGAGGCGCCGGCCGGCCGGAGGCGGCGGCGATGGTCGAGCGTGCGATGGATATGCTGGCCGTGGAGCTGGGGCTGGACCCGGCCGAACTCAGACGGCACAACTTCATTCAGCCCGAACGCTTCCCACATAAGACCCAGGGAGGTGCGACCTACGACTCAGGCAACTATGAAAGGGCGCTCGACGCCCTGCTCGAGCTTTCGCAATACTCCGAGCTCCGTTCCGAGCAGGCCGGACGCCGGGAGCAAGGTGAAAGGCTGCAGCTCGGGATCGGCCTCTCCGTTTACGTCGAGGTGACGGCGGTCGGAATCGGCCCGGAATGGGGCGCCGTGTCCGTCGAGCAGGATGGAAGCGTGCTCGTACGCTGCGGCACCACGTCCTTCGGGCAGGGCCATGAGACATCTCTGGCCCAAGTCGCCGCCGAGCAGCTCGGCGTATCGATGGAATCGGTTCGTGTGATCGAGTCGGATACCGACGCGGTGGAGCGTGGTCACGGATCGGTGGGCTCGCGCTCGATGCAGCATGGCGGATCGGCCGTCCACGAGGCGGCCCAGGGAGTTCGCGACAAGGCGCGCGAGCTGGCCGCACATCTGCTCGAAGCAGACCCGCAGGACATCGTCTTCGTCTCCGGGAGAGTTGGGCCGGCGGGCGTTCCCGACCGAGCTCTGACATGGGCAGCTCTGGCGGCCGCTGCGGTCGACCCGGCACGCCTGCCGGAAGGCATGGAGCCGGGGCTGGCCGAAGAGGTCGACTTCAACGGCGACGGCAGTTACCCGTTCGGCGCGCATTGCGCCGTCGTCGAGGTCGACGTTGAAACCGGCGACGTCCGACTCCTCCGCTACTTCGCCGTCGACGACTGTGGCCGCATCATCAACCCGCTGCTGGCGGAAGGACAGGTGCATGGAGGCATCGCGCAGGGCGTGGGCCAGGCGCTGTATGAGGAGTTCCTGTTCGACGCGCAGGGGAACCCGCTCACGGCCTCTCTGCTGGACTATGCGATCCCGACCATCGGGGAGATGCCTCAGGTGGTGGCCCGTCCAACAGTGACGCCGAGTCCCAACAACCCGCTGGGCGCGAAGGGAATCGGCGAGTCGGGCACGATCGGCTCTACCCCGGCGGTGCAGAACGCGGTGGTCGACGCGCTCTCTCACCTCGGCGTCCGGCACATAGACATGCCGCTCAGTCCGGAGCGTGTCTGGAGCGCGATCCAGGCGATGACTGTCTAGCGGGCCGCTCGCCAAGCATCGCTGAGCTACTCGGCGTGCAGGCACAGGAAAGCACTCGGAGATGGGGGGTTGGAGCGGGAGCCGGGCTTCGAACCCGCTACCTCAACCTTGGCAAAGTTGCGCTCTCTCCTGGCACCGCCCGCGACCCCATTCGAACTCAATAAGAGCGGTTTCTGCCGAGACCGCTGTTCAGGAGCGCAAACCCCACAGCATTGTCTTCCTCCGTCCACAGCGCCCCGATTGGGCCACCATTGGCAGAGTGAAAGCCGGCCGATCTACTGGTCGGCCAACATTTCGACGTCCACCCCCAGCGCACGATAAGTGACGAATGCTCGCTGGTCCCGGGTGGCCAGTTTGAGACCGTGTTCAATCGCCGTCGCGGCGACCAGCGCATCGTACACCGAGCCGCCGGCAATACCAGCCTTGCCGAGAGCCTCGATCAGCACCGTGGCGCGATCGGGCGAGAGGAAGCGATTCTGGGGGAAATTGTCAGCCAGCAATCTCGCCACCACGTCAGGTGGCCGGCGAGCCGGCGGCGGCAGCCTGGTCAGGACTGAGAAGGTCTCGAAAGCCGCGTGGCCAGCCAGGCCTAGTCGACGGTCACCGATTGCCCCGATCGTTGCCAGGTGATGCTCATGGTCGGCGACCACTAGAGCGACGGCCACGCTGGTATCGATGAGGATCTGGGGTCCGTCACCTCTGGTCGGCATCGCGAAGGGCGCGGACACCCTCGTCGTCGAGTTTCATGCCGGAGGCCGGGATGACCAAACGTCCAGATCTCCGCTCCAGCCCCTTGTCCGTAATTGGTTCGACTCGCAGCGCGGCGCCGTCGGCAGCGATCTCCACTGCGCCGGGGCGCAAGCCCAGCCGATCCCGGAGTACCTTTGGAATAACCAGGCGTCCTGCCTTGTCAATGGTTGCACGCATGCCATAAAAATACCATTGTCATGGCGGTGAGCCAATGTCGGGATATCGGAGGAGGCTGTCGGCTAACCGAGTCGGCGGGAGAGCTGCGTCCGCGACCTTACGTCGAGCTTCCGAAACGCCTTGCGCAGGTGGTACTCGACCGTGCTCGGGCTGATGAACAACTGGGCGGCGATCTCCCGGTTCGTCTGACCCTCAGCGGCCAAGCGCGAGATCTGCGCCTCCTGGGGCGTGAGCTGGTCCTGCGTAGCGAAGGTTCGCTTCCGGGCGTGCTCGCCGGTCGCTTGCAGCTCGACGCGTGCGCGCTCAGCGAACGCCTCGAGCCTGAAGTTGGAGAACAGCTCGTGCGCCGTCCGCAGCTGCTGGCGGGCTTCGAGGCGCCGGCGCTGGCGCCGCAGCCACTCACCATAGAGAAGGTGGGCTCGGGCCAGGTCGACGGCCATTCGGCAGCGACCAAGTCGGGTGATCGCCTCCACATAGAGCTCTTCGGCGTTGTCGTCCGCGGCCAGCAGCGCTTCGCAGCGCGCGGCGACGCCGAGCGCCCACTCAGTGCCGGCTGCGATCGTCCTTTGCAGCAGGCGCTCTCGAGCTTCGGCCGCCAGTTCCGGGGTGCCGGCTCGCACGGCGGCTTCGATCAGTTCCACCAGGCCCCAATTGGAGGTGCCGAGGTCGTGCTCGTATTCAGCGACCCGGAGCGCCGCGGTGCGGGCCGCCTCGTAGCGGCCGAGGCCGTTGTAGAGGACCGCCTCGGCCCAGTCCAGCACCGAGATCCCGACCCCCTCCCCGCGCTGGATCACGTCGGCGCGAGTTCGGCCGATGAGATAGACGGCCTCCGCCTCGAGGCCGCGCAGAGCGGCCAGCCCCACCGCGCCGTAGGGAGTGATGTTGCCACCGGTTGCTTCGGCCGCCGCCTCGATCTCATCCACGAGCGAGGCAGCCACTGTCAACTCGCCGGCGAAGAGGTGCGTGAAAGTGCGCTGACTGAGTGCCAGAGGTAGCTCGGCGAGCGCGCCCGTCTCACGGGCGAGGCGAACGTGCCGCCGTGAAAGCTCCTCCCAGCCGGCGTCATCCCACAGGTGCAAGCACGCGACGCTCCCCAACCACAGCCAATGCAGCTGCTCAGCCGATGGCACGTCGCGAGTGCAAGCGTCCTGCGCCTGCCGAATCCTCGGCGCGGCGGCCTCGTAGTTCTCGCTGAGGAGAGCAACCAGGCCGTCGAGGAGCAGGTCGGAGACGCCAGACCTATCGGGCTGCGGCGCCGCCCGCGCGTCGCGAGCCACGTCCTGCGCACGCCCGCCCGGTCCGGCGAGCCGGCCGGCGAACAGCGCAGCCGACACGGCTTCCAGGTACGTCTTGCGCGCGACGATGGGGTCCACGGGGCTCAGCCGCCGGGCGGCCTGGAGCAGCAGCGCCGGCGCCTCGCTGCCGCGGGTCGAGACGAACGCGATCTGCGCCCGCAGCAGGTCGGCACTCGCCGCCTGCAGCTCGCTGAACGTTGCTGCATCCACCGTGCCGAGCAGGCCGAGGGCGTCGTCGAGGGCACCGGCCTGGAACTTGGTCTGCGCGGCGGCCAGGGCACGCCGCGCGCGAACTACCGGCTCCGGCGTAAGCGCGGCGGCCCGTTCCAGGAAGGCGGCCGCGGCGGCGAAACCGCCCCGCGCCTGGGCTCGAGCCGCCGAACGCTCGAGTTCAGCGGCGATCTCGGCATCGGGCCCGGACGCGGCCTGGGCGCGATGCCAGGCGCGCCGGTCGGGGTCGATCTGGGGGTCGGTGGCCGCCGCCAAGGCCTGGTGGGCCTCGGCCCGCTCGACGGGTCCGGCCGCCCGGTACACGGCCGAGCGCACCAAGGGATGCCGGAACGCCACCCCCGCTTCGAGCGCCAGGAATCCCTCGGACTCGGCCGTCCGCGCCGCCGGCTCCGGAACCCCGAGCTGGCGAGCCGCCCGCCAGACGAGGGCCGAGTCGCCCGCCGGATCAGCGGCGGCCAGCAGCAGGAAGCGCCGCACGTCAGGCGGCTGCCGGGACAGCCGCTTCGTGAAGCCTTCCTCGATCCGTTCCCAAACCGGCATCGCGGCCGGCAGGCCGAATCCGCCCGCGAGCTGCGCGGCGGTCAGGCCGCGGGGCAGCTCCAACAGGGCGAGCGGATTGCCACGGGTCTCGACGACGATGCGCTCCAGCACCTGCTCGTCGAGCGGGCTGGCCAGGACAGATTCCAGCAGCGCCCGCGCCTCACGGCGCCCCAAGGGCCGCACCTGAAGCTCCGGTAAACCTGCCAGCGCGTCGCCGACCGTGCGTGCTGCAAAGAGGAGTGCCAGCTTCTCCGCCAGCAGGCGACGAGCGACGAAGGCCAGGGCGCGCGCCGACTCCCGGTCGAGCCAGTGCGCGTCATCCACGACGCACAGCAGCGGCCGCTTGTTCGCAGCCTCGGACAGCAGGCCGAGCACCGCCAGTCCGACCAGGAAGGGGCTCGGAGCCTCTCCGACGCTTATCCCGAAAGCCACCTCGAGCGCATTCCGTTGGGGATCGGGCAGGTGCTGGGCAAGCTCGAGGATGGGCGAACAGAGCTGCTGCAGCGCCGCGTAGGGAAGCTCGGTCTCACCCTCGACGCCGACCGTTCGCAGCGCTCGAAATTCATGGGCAGCTTGCACTGCCCCTTCCAGCAGCGCCGTCTTGCCCACGCCGGCTTCGCCATGCACCACCAGGACGCCGCCGCGCCCGCCACGCGCTGCTTCCAGGAGCCGGTCGAGCGCCTCGCGCTCACGCTGGCGGCCGAGCAGCTTCGGAGCCTGAGTCAGCTGCGCGCCCACAGCAGTACGAACTCCGGAAAGGACTAAGGACTTCCGGGATTCGATCAGCCGGCCTCCGCTGCCACTCTGCCCGGATGAGTCAAACCGCAGTGGACGCCTTGCCGGACTACGGCCCCGTCCCGCAGTCGGCGCTCGGTCCCGCCCTCAACGAGCAGGGGTACTACGTCGGACGTGTCGAGCGAAACCTGTACTGGGTCACCGACGGAACCTACCTGTCGGCGTTCCTGACCACCTCGGACGGCGTCGTCCTGCTCGACGCCCCGCCCACCATCGGCCACAACCTGCAGCGGGCCGTGGACGAGATCGCCGCCGCCAACGGCGTCAGCAACAAGGTCAACTACCTCATCTACTCGCACCACCACGCTGACCACGTGGGCGCGTCCTCGCTCTTCGATAAGAACGTGGTTCGCATCGGGCACGAGGAGACGAAGCGGCTCCTGCTGCGCGACAACGACCCGGCCCGGCCGGCACCGGACGAGACCTTCTCCGACCGCCGCTCGCTGGAGATCGGGGGCGACCGCATCGAGCTGGCCTGGCATGGCTCCAACCACTCGCCGGACAACATCTTCATCCACCTGCCCGACCACGACGCGCTGATGCTGATCGACATCGTCAACCCGGGCTGGGCGCCGGTCTACATCTCCAACCTCACCGAGGACGTGCCCGGCTACATCGAGGCCGCTGGCACGGCGCTCACCTACCCCTGGAAGCACTACATCGGCGGCCACCTCGGCCGCCTGGGCACCCGCGACGACGTGACGCTGCACCAGCAGTACATGGCGGACATCTCGGCGAGCGTCAAGACGGCGATCGACACGCTCGACCCAACTCCGTACTTCCAGAAGTACGGCGTAAACGCCTGGGCGGGCGTCAAAGGCTACCTGGACGCGGTCACCGACGCGGCTGCGGCACCCGTCATCGAGAAGTACACCGGCGTCCTTGCGGCGGCCGACGTGTTCACCCCGAGCACCGCCTTCTGGGTGATGGAGTCGATCCGGCTCGACTTCGGCTACGCCTCCTACGTCCACCCCTGAGGTACCGAGATGAGCACTCTCACAACCATCCCTTCACCGAGCGACTTCTCAAGGAATAAGGAGCTGAAATGACCACCGGAATCATCGGTATCGGCAACATCGGCGGAACCGTGGCGCGCGAACTCGCTGCGGGCGGCGAGCCCGTGGTGCTCTCCGCCACCAACCGAGATGCCGTTCAGAAGCTGGCCTCCGAGATCGGTCCCATGGCAAGCGCGGCTGCCGACAACCGCGACGCCGTCAGGCGAGCCGACCGGGTCCTGCTCGCCCTCTGGCTCGGCCCGATGCAGGAAGTGATCGCCGAGATCCGCGACCTGCTGCCTGGCAAGCTGGTCATCGACCCCTCCAACCCGGTCGCCTACGGCGCCGACGGGACCGTCTCGCGCACGCTGCCGGACGGTCAGTCGTCCGGAGAGGTCGTGGCTGGCTTGCTGCCGGCCGGAACCCGGTTCGCCAAAGCGTTCGGAACGATCCCGGCCCCCATGCTGTCCTCGGAAACGAACCGACAGCCGGAGCGCGCCGTCCTCTTCTACGCCACGGATGACGCAGCAGCGGGGACCGAGGTCGAGGGCTTGATCCGGACCGCGGGCTTCGAGCCGGTCCGTGCGGGCGGCGTCAGCGCGTCTGGACGGATCGAGGTCGGGGGCGAGCTGCACGTGGCCGGCGCCTTGGGCCGCCTCGTCACCAGGGAGGAGGCCGCGGCGCTGGTCTCCAGGCCCCAAAATGCCTTGATGTGACAGGGGTCGACGCGCAGGCGCGGGACCATCTTCGGAAGGCCGACCCGGTGTTGAAGCAGATCATCGACGCACGACCCGACTTCCAACCCCGCGCCTGGCTCGACCAGCTGCCTCCGCTCGACGCGTTCG
>Ga0209526_10002798_pt1 | contig 11791 bp, 9 predicted proteins | sample JacPinW_OM2H0_M1_FD_188566 | JGI IMG/M metagenome (GOLD analysis project Ga0209526, IMG submission 188566) | Forest soil microbial communities from Algoma, Ontario, Canada - Jack Pine, Ontario site 1_JW_OM2H0_M1 (SPAdes) (version 2) | ecosystem: Environmental > Terrestrial > Soil > Boreal...
CGGGCCGGCGAACCTGGGCGCCGCCGCGTCTCCAACGAAGAACGGCGCGATCACCAGGTGGAGTTCGTCCACCAGCCCGCTGGTGAGGAACTGGGTGCCCAGGCTCGCACCGCCCTCCACCATGAGGCGGCGCACCCCCCGTCCGGCCAGATCGGCAAGAACCTCCGGCAGCCGCGGCGGGTCGCCAATGTCGATGATCTCCGCCCGGCCGCCGAGCCGGCCGCGGGCGGCCGTCACGACCGGGCTCGCGCAGTAGACGAGTCGTTCCGGCGGACCGCCCGGCCCGGCGGGCTCGCCGCTCCACGGGCGGCGGTCGAAGAAACGCAGTGACGGGTCGAGTTGGCCGCTCGCGGTGATCGTCACCCCGGCCGGGTGCTCCGGCAGGCCCCGGGCGGCGCGGGCGGCGCGGCGCTCCGCCGAGCGGACCAGCAGCCTGGGGTCATCCCGGCGGATGGTGCCCGCGCCCACCATGATGGCGTCAGACGCGGCACGCTCCGCGTCCACCCGGTCCAGATCCGCGAGACCGGACAGCACCAGCCGGGCCGGGCCGGTCCCGTCGATGCGGCCGTCCACCGACATGGCCGTGCTGAGCAGAACATAGGGACGTTCGGTCAATGAAGGCACTTCCGGTGTGGCACTGGGCAACTGGCAGGGGGCAAACTGGCCCGGGGCAAACTGGCGCGGGCGAGACTGCGGCAGATGGTCATCCAAGGCTATCTGGCCTGTTGCCCGGGTGGTTTACTGTCTCGCGGGGGGTCCGAACGTCGGAGCGCTGGATGAAGCGATGGTGAGGGCCATGGACACCACGGTATGGACCCGCGGGCCGGCTGGCTCCGCGCAGACTTTCGACACGGTCAACCCCGCGACATCCGAGGTGATCGCGACCTTTCCGGCCATGCGGGACAGCGAGGTCGCCGCGACCGTCGAGACCGCGCGGATCGCGGCCACGTGGTGGTCGGGCCTGGACTGGAAGGAACGGCGGACCCGGCTTCTGGCCTGGAAATCCCACCTCACGAGGTATATAGCGCGGCTCGCGGAACTCGTGCACACCGAGACGGGCAAGCCGCTGGCTGACGCCCAGCTGGAGATCATCCTCGCGATCGTGCACATCGACTGGGCGGCCAGGAACGCCCGTAAGGTGCTCGGCCCGCGCCGCGTCCGCAGTGGGCTCATCGCCATCAACCAGGCCGCCACGGTCGAATACCAGCCGCTGGGCGTGGTCGGCGTGCTCGGGCCGTGGAACTACCCGGTGTTCACCCCCATGGGCTCGATCGCCTACGCCCTCGCGGCCGGCAACGCGGTGGTGTTCAAGCCCAGCGAGTTCACGCCCGCGGTCGGCGGCTGGCTAGTCAGCTCGTTCGCCGATGTCGTGCCCGAACAGCCGGTGCTGCAACTGATCACGGGGGCGGCCGAGACCGGCCAGGCCCTGGCCGCGAGCGCGGTCGACAAGATTGCCTTCACCGGCTCGGCGGCCACGGCGAAGAAGGTCATGGCCGCCTGCGCGGAGAACCTGACCCCGATGGTGGCCGAGTGCGGCGGCAAGGACGCGTTCCTGGTCAGCGCTGACGCCGACCTGGACGCGGCCGCCGACGCCGCCGCCTGGGGGGCTCTGTCCAACGCCGGGCAGACCTGTGTCGGCGTCGAGCGCGTGTACGTCATGGAGCACGTGTACCACACGTTCCTGGAGAAGCTTTCCGAACGGATCGGCGCCGCCCGTCCCGGTGATGACCGGGAGGCGTCGTATGGCCCGATGACCATGCCGGGCCAGATCGATGTCATCGAGCGGCACATCGCCGACGCGCTCGCCCGTGGAGGCCGACCGGTGATCGGGGACATGTCGAGCATCCGCAAGCCCTATGTCAGCCCCGTGGTGCTCGCCGATGTGCCGGAGGAAAGCCGGGCGATCACGGAGGAGACGTTCGGGCCCACGCTGACCGTGACCAGGGTTGCGGACCTGGAGGAGGGCGTACGCCTGGCCAACGCCGGCCGCTACGGCCTCGGCGCCACGGTGTTCTCGGGCAACAAGAAATCCGCCCTGGAGGCCGCCCGCACGCTGCGCAGCGGGATGACCGCCATCAACTCGGTCATCGCGTTCGCGTCAGTACCGGCTCTTCCGTTCGGCGGGAGCGGTGATTCCGGTTTCGGCAGAATTCATGGTGCCGACGGGCTCCGCGAGTTCTCCCACGCCAAAGCGATCACCCGGCAGCGGATGCGCCCGCTGGTAAACCTCACCTCGCTGGCGCGCTCGGACAAGGACATGCGCCGGGTGCTCAGCCTGGTCACGCTCCTGCACGGCAAGCGCTACCGCTGACCGGGCGCGCAGACCACTAGCGCTGGTCAGCGGGCAGCGGCTCGCCGACCAGGGCGGGGTCCACCGGCTCCAGGGGTGCCCGGCCGGAGATAAGGTCCGCGGCCCGCTCCGCGATGGCGATGGTCGGCGCGTTGGTGTTGCCCCTCGGGACCGCGGGCATGACCGAGGCGTCCACCACGCGCAGGCCCTCGATCCCCCTAACGCGCAATTCCGGGTCCACCACGCTGGTCAGCCTGCTCGCGGCCAGCCGGGAATCGCCGCCCATCGCGCAGGTGCCGACCGGGTGATAGAGCGTCCCGATATCGTTCCGGATGAACTCGACCAACTCGGTGTCGGTGCGGACACCCGGGCCGGGGGCCAGTTCCACCGTGCAGAGCTTGGCCATCGCGCTGGCGGCGGCGAACTCCCTGGCCATCCGCAGCCCGCTGATAATCGGGTCGATATCGGCGCCGTCCGACAGGTAGGCCGGATCGATGGCCGGCTTGTGCCTGGGGTCGTCGCTGCGCAACCTGACGAAGCCGCGGCTCCCCACGGATACCAGCGTGACCAGCAACGAGATGGCCCTGGTGGCCGGGTCGCCGAGCCCGTTGCGGGTGAACGGGGTGGGCAGGACGTGCCACTGGAGATCGGGCGCCTGGAGCGACGGCATGGAGCGGCTGAACCCGCCTGCTTCGGCGACGTTCGACGTCAGCGGGCCGGAGTGCAGGTACCGCCAGCGGGCCAGGTTCGACGGCTTGGCCGCCTCCCACAGCCCCGCGGTCTTGGGCGTGTGCCACATGGTCGTGACGACCGGGTGGTCGGACAGGTTCGCGCCCACTCCTGGACTGTCCGCGTGCACCCGGATGCCGTGTTCGATCAGGTGATCGGCGGGGCCGATGCCGGACAGCATGAGCAGTTGCGGGCTGCCGATGGCACCGGCCGAGAGGATGACCTCGCCGTCGGCGCGGGCTTCCTCCTCCTCGCCGCGCAGAAGGTAGCGGACGCCGACCGCCCGGTCGGCCTCGATGACGATCCCGGTCACCCGGGCATCGGTCAGCACGGTCAGGTTGGGCCGCGACATCGCCGGGTGCAGGTAAGCGTCCGCCGCTGACCAGCGCCGCCCATCGCGCTGCGTGACCTGGTAGAAGCCGCTGCCGTCCTGGGCCGCGCCGTTGAAGTCCTCGTTCGCCGGCAGCCCGCACTCCCGGGAGGCGGCCACGAACGCCTTGGTCAGCGGCGACTTGTACTTCAGGTCCTGGACGCTCAGCGGCCCGGATACCCCGTGATAGGCCGACTCGCCGCGGGAGTTGTCCTCGGCCCGGCGGAAGTAGGGCAGCAGGTCGCAGTAGCCCCATCCGGCGCAGCCGTACTCGTCACGCCAGGTGTCGTAGTCGTGGCGGCTGCCCCGGATGTAGATCATCGCGTTGATCGACGATGATCCGCCGAGGGTGCGCCCCCGGGGCCAGTAGATGGACCGGCCGGCGGCGCGCTCCTGGGGGACGGTGTGGAAGTCCCAGTCGTAGGCGCTCTGGAAGAGCAGGTTCAGCGCGGCCGGGATGTGTATCTCTTCGGCGTCATCGGGCGGGCCTGCCTCCAGGAGCAGGACGCGCGCGGACGGGTTCTCCGTGAGGCGCGACGCAAGGACGCATCCGGCGCTACCGGCACCGATGATGACATAGTCGTACACGGCCACCTCACGACCACAGTTTCAGGGTTACGCGACACCCTACTCGTGCGTAAGAGAGGGATCACGCCACATTGCCCAGGCATACGACCCGCTGGCGCTCCTGGAACAGCAGCGCCAGCGGGTCGTGGCCGGATCCGGCTGACCGGCCAGCACGCTCGCTTGGTGCGGATGCGTGCCGGGCGGACCAGGCGGGATCAGTTGTTGTCGAATCCGAACGGTGGGGTCAGGCCGGTGTAGTCACCGATGACCTTGGCGTCATAGGGCGCGTTGAGCAGGTTGAAGCTGTTGCCGTCGGTGTTGATCTTGCCCTGGGAGAACACGATCGTGCCGTGGGAGTTGATCTCGATGACCTGGTCGTTGAACTGATCGCTGATCAGCGTGTCCCCGTCGCGCAGGCGGACGGCCCGGGTGGGCAGCGGCGCGGCGATGCTGCCGGGGCGGGTGTTGGTGACGTAGGTGAACACCACCTTCTTGCCCTTGGTGACCTCGACGACGCGGTTGTTGTTGGAGTCGGTGATCAGCGTGTGGCCATTGGCCAGGCGGCTGGCGAACGCGGCTCCGCTGAGGATGGTGGTGTCGTTCGGGTCGCCGTACTGCCAGACGATCTGGTGGTCGCGGTTGACCTCGATGACCCGGTTGTTGTTCTCGTCGGCGATGAGGATGTGGCCGTTGGCCAGCAGTTCTGCGCTGTTGGGGTTGTTGAGCTGGTCAGTGCCCGCGCCAGGTGTGCCCGTCTGCCCGTACTGCCAGACGATCTCGTGCTCGAGGTTGACCTCGATCACCCGGCTGTTGCCCTGATCGGTGATCAGCACGTGGCCGCCGGGCAGCCAGGTGGCCTGGACGGGGGTGTTGAGCTGGTTGGCACCGGCTCCGGTCACGCCGGCCTGGCCGTACTGCCAGACGATGTGGCCCCCGGGGCTGACCAGGATCACCCGGTTATCCGGGCAGCCGTTGACGAGGTCGGGGCATGAGGGGTCGGCCCCGGCGGGTGTCCCGGTGCCCGAGATCAGGGTGAAGGGGCCCACCCGCTGGGCGTCGTTCGGCCCCACGATGGAATTGGGCCCGGCCACCGGCGAGCCGTTGCCGAAGTGCCATATCACGTGATGCGAGTGGTCTACTTCGACGATCCGGTTGTTGAACTGGTCGGCGATCAAGATGTTGCCTGGTTCGTTGAACTCGCTAGCGGGGTGAGCCGACGCGAACGCGGGGGCCGCCGCCAGGCCGGCCGAGCCAGCCGCCACCATGGCCAGCGCCACGCCGGAGCCTGCCAGGCGCCACCGGCCGCGTACTCGTTTCGTCGATACCGATTTCATGCTCCGCTCCTCTTCGATCCGGCGCATGCCGAACTGGCAGGGGCGCCAGCAAAGTCAGACAGTGCCTCTTTCCGACAGCACGTTCCGGACCGGCCCGTGGTTCACCTAGGAACCAGCTTTTTATTCATCGCGAGCCGTCTGCCGGGAGGCGCGGCGCCGGGACAAGGTAAAGCGCGCTCCCGGCTGAAAACACCGGGAGCGCGCTCCCTCCCCTGTGGCCACCGCCGTGCGCTGGCGGGCCCCCGAGAACCGCCTGGCTCCGTGATGCGGTGGCCGTGCAGGCTCAGGGCTGATGGCCCCGCGCCTGCAATTACCCTTCGTGTTCATACGATGCCACATCGTGGCCATTTTGGGAATACCCCAGTTCAGGGGATTGATCAGCGGACCGACTTCGCGCCATCTCGGCGGCCCGCTACGGTGGATCGCATGGCGCGCGACCGCAGGGAGCAGCCCGTCGTGCTCTCCCGCATCTACACCAGAACCGGCGACGACGGCACGACGGCGCTGGGCGACACCAGCCGGGTCCCCAAGACAGATCCCCGGCTAGCCGCCTACGCCGACACCGACGAGGCCAATTGCGCGATCGGGACGGCGATCGCGCTGGGAAATCTGCCCGGCGACATGGTGATGCTGCTGGCCAGGATCCAGAATGAGCTCTTTGATCTCGGCGCCGACCTGTGCAATCCAGTGACCGAGCACCCGGCTTACCCGCCGCTGCGGATAACCGGGGAGTACATCACCGCGCTGGAAAATGCCTGCGATACACAAAACGAAGGTCTTCCGGCGCTCCGTAGTTTTATCCTGCCCGGTGGCACTCCGGGAGCCGCACTGCTGCATACGGCGCGGACTGTCGTCCGGCGGGCCGAGCGCAGCTGCTGGGCGGCTCTTGACGCCGGTGGTGAGTCGGTCAACCCGCTCACCGCGCAGTACCTCAACCGGCTCTCCGACCTTCTGTTCATCCTCTCGCGGCGGGCCAACGAGTCCCGCGGCGACGTGCTCTGGAAGCCCGGCGGAGAACGCTAGGGGGCATCCGTACTTGGCATCCGTACAGTGAGCCGCTGGCTGGCATGGGCAGGTGACACGTCTGCTCGTAGGGCCCGAGGCGCGTTTACGGGTGGTTTCGGTCGCAACGGTTACGCCTGCGGCTCACCGCACGGACGCCCAGCACAACGCGGTGACGCCTGCGGCTCACTGCACGGAGCCTGGCACAGAGGACGCCGCCGCCTGGCTCGCCGGGGCGGTGCCGGCGGTCGCCGCGGCGCGGCACCGGCCAGCCGGGCGCATCTTGGTCCCGGCCCTCCGCAGCGCCGTTTTTCACCTGGCTGCACGTCATCACCGGCGCGCGAGAAAAAAGGCCTGCCAGCGGGCAACCACCACCGCGTGCGGCCCAGGCGTCGGGATGCTGCAGCCGGCGGTTCGCCGCGCAACTCGGGTCCGTGTCTGTACAGTCGTATGCGATGAGGGCGGCGCACCCGATGGCCCATGCGCGTGCGGTGGTACGGTGTTGGCTCGGCTTGCCCCGGTCAGTGACGGCTACCCCAGGGAGGTGGGCATGAACACGCAGCCTGCCCACTCCTCTGAGCCCAACACACCGAGAATCCCGCATACTATTGGCGGCATCGCGGAGGCTCTACGAGGTAGCCGGCGCGCCGAGTTCTTCGCCGAATTGCTGCGCGCAGCGCAGGGCCGCGAACTAGACGAGGTCCTTGTCGCCTGGTGGGGTCGGGCGATGCTCGACAGCGACCCGGACCGGGACCGCATCCACGCCGCAGCCGAGGCGGGTGCGCTCCCGGTGACAACCATGGACGCGCTCACCCGCCAGCGGCAGGAGCGCGCTGGCAGGTGAGCGACGAGGGCGCTGACCTGTGGCCTGTATTCCCATCCGAGGTCGTCGGGGATATGCTCGCCGATCCCGCCCTGTCGGCGGACCGTTTCTCGGCTGTGGTCGAACTCACGGTGGCGATCTGCCAGGACCCGTGGTTAGCGGGAAGTAACGGCCTGGAGGGCGATCCGGACTGGCGGGAGATCCTCATTCCCCACGGGTTCGGCATCGCGGAGTACTGGATCAACCGGGCCGATCATAATGTGATCCTTACGCGGATTGTGCCATTCTGACCCAGCTCGGGGTATGCCATTGCCTGGGTTATAAGCCTGGGTACATCAAGGCACATCGGCGCAGCACGCTGACCTGGCGGTTCGCTGCGGCGCAGCATCGGGCCAAGCGGGCGCATCGCGCCGCCAGCCAGCGTCACGTCGAATCCCCAGAGCGTCCAGCGCCGAGTCTATGTCAGTATCCACTGACCGTCAGTGTACACTGTCATTGCTGGCTCCTCAATCGCATGCTGCCAGCCCTCGTTCACGTGTCGTCGGGCGTGAGGCAGGATGGCCGGGGCCCTGGCCGCTGGACTTGGCCAGACCTGCGCTCAGGCATGGAAGGCATCAACCGGACGACGCCGAAGGCGGCGATCAATCCCGCTAGGGCGGTCCGCAGGAAGACACCTGGTGCTACGAGGGCTTCGCCTCACTTCATGATCAGGAACGCTGAACCGACAGCGGACGCCGCCGTCTGATCCCAGCTAGACGTTGTGCTTACTCACCAGCGCGATCCAGTTGCCGTCCGGGTCGGCGGTGTACAGGTTCGGCATCACGGACAGGACCGTCATCGTCTCTCCTTCATCTGGTTGCCGCTTGGGCGGCGATGTGCCGAGCGAAGGCGTTCAGCGGTTCGCCGCCCTTCCCGTCGAGGATCTGGCGCATCCGCTCGGCCTGCGGGCCGTAGCGTTCGAGATGCCGGTGGGTGAAGTCGACGCGGGTTACGTGCGGACCCTCGGGCGTGAACGTGACCTCGATCTCCGAGCCACGGCCCGGGTCTTGCTCATACGTCCATTCCGGGCCCACCTGCCAGGTCAGCAGCAGCCGGTACGGCGGCTGCCAGGCGAGCACGGTGCCCCAGTCGGTCTCAGTGCCGTCGGCGGCTCGCTCATACCACCGGCCGCCTGCGAACGGCTCGAGCACGACCTCGCGTCCATGCGGCTCAGCGAGGTGATGGGTGTGCACGGGCCACCACTCCTGCCCGACGAAGACCTCGAACGCCACCGCAAGAGGAGCGTTCACCCGCGCCGTTTTCGCGACCACGATCTCCTGCTCGGTCGTCATGTTCCGCTCCCTTGCCCGGGCTTCCGCAGCGCGTTGGTACGCCGCGAGTGCCCGCTCCCAATACCAATCGAGGTGGTCGCGCAGCCGCCGCAGCCCCTCGGGCTCCAGGTGGTAGACCCGGCGGTTGCCCACCGCCCGATCGCCCACCAGCCCCGCGGCCTTGAGCACGCGCAGGTGCATCGACACCGCGGTCCGGCCGACCGGCATGCCCGCGGAGATCCCGCCGACATCAAGCGGACCCGCAGCCAGCCGGCCGATGATCCTGCGTCGCGTCGAATCCCCCAGAGCGTCCAGCGCCGAGTCTATGTCAGTACTCATTGACCGTCAATATATATTGTCATTGCTGGCTCGTCAATCGCGCGCTGCGAGCCCAAGCACCCGCTGCCCCATACCGCCGAAGGCTGCGGATGTCAGGCTTAGGTCGCGAGTGATCTTGCGAAGGTCGGGATTACTCCGCGAGTCGCTACCGGTGCGCGGGCCGCGCGTCAGTGGTCGGGATCGGAAAAGCTCGGCTCCCGGCCTTCGTTGAAGGCGCCGATGCCTTCGACGCGATCGGGATGGACGGCCGAGCGCCAGTGCGCCTCCATCATGATCGCGATCGCTTGCTCGATCGGCTCGCCCTGGCCCATTCGAACCGCCTGCTTGACGGCCTGTACCGCGGTCGGCGAGTTGCTCGCGATCTTCTCTGCGATCCGGTGGGCGGCGTCGATGAGCTCGTCCTGAGCGTAGAGCTCGTTGACCATGCCGAGCCGGTATGCCTCCTGGGCGCTGATCGGCTCGCCCGTCATCAGCATCTGCATGGCCTTGCCCGGGGGGAGCAAGCGCGGGAGCAGCGCTGGCGAGCCGCCTCCGGCGGCGAGGCCGAGCATCGCTTCAGGCTGGCCGAAGGTGGCGTTGTCGGACGCGATGATGAAGTCGGTGCTCTGGGCGAGCTCGCAGCCGCCCCCATAGGCAATCCCGTTGACGGCGGTGAAGATCGGCTTCCGCAGCTGGCGCACGGTGTAGAGGGTCCGATCGAAGTCCTGGCGCTGCCGCAGCCAGTCCTCTTTGGTCATGTCCTTGCGCTGGCGGAGGTCGCTGCCGATGGAGAAGGCCCGCTGACCGGCTCCGGTGAGGATGACGGCGCGGACCGCGGGGCGAACCGCGATCGTCTCGAGGATCTCGGTCAGGCGCGTCCCCATCGCTGTTGTGATCGCGTTGTCTGCCTGCGGCCGGTTCAGCGTGATGATCGTCACGCGCTCGCCGCGCGTGTACTCGACGAGGACGGGCAGATCGGGCTCCTCCAGACCCGACGGTGGCGGGCCGAAATCGAGTGTCTTCCAGCGGTCGGTGCGTGCTGGGTTCGTTGTCACGTTCTCCTTCCTTCCTGTTCAGTCGTTCCGGGTGTCCAGCTCAGCTAGCCAGCGCAACGCTCGGAGACCCGGGGCGAAGCAGTACTCTCCGCCACGTGTGATCACGAACGGCGGCAGGCTATGCAGCCGTCGGCGGATCGGCCGCTGAGGGATGGTGAAGGTGCCGGATCCGTCGTTTGCTCCGGCGAGCGGGTCTTTCTCGGTTGGCGCGCCGATAAAGATGCCGTCGTTCAGCCACTGCGTCTTGACGAACTCAAACTGGCGCTTCGGGTAGGCGCCGACGAAGACGAAGATGATGCCGCGGTCCGCGCCGTCATCCTCGAGGACGCCTTCGGGAAGCATCGGGCCGTAGTTCGTGCCGCGCCGGAGCATACGGTGGAGGCGGACGTCGACGCTCATCTCGTGATCGAGCGCGTCCCGGGGGTTCGCGCGCCGGGCATGCGCGCCAGCGGGGCATTTGAATCCGCGCAGATCATCGCCGTAGAGGAAGTGGTTGTTGCGGTCGGGGTCCGCACCGAGATCGGGATCGTCTCGCTCAGGGCAGAGCGCGAGCGGCGCGCCGCTCTGCCAGCGGCCGACCATCTTCGCGCCGAGCAGCGCCTCCTCCTCCTCGCGGCTGGCCGCTTTGGCGCGAAGGTACTGCCGGTATGCCGCGACCCGGGTATGCAGCTTCCGGAAAGCCAGGTAGGTGCCGTTGCGTCCGAGGACCTCGGGGGTCGGCATCGGCCCCGTGCTTCCGGTCTCGTCTGGATAGCCGAGGATGAACTCGCCCGCTTTGATCGGTCGCTCGTCCGGGTTGGAGCCGGGGATTCCGGTCCCCTCTACCGCCGGCTGTCCGATTCCGTCCTTGAAGCCGAAGGAGGTGCGTCCTGTCGGGAGCTGGTAGCAGTCCTGGCGCCAGATCACCTCGATACCGGCTAGCTCCTCGTGCGCGCGGCGCGCCCGCTCGAGCAGGCTCTCCAACCGCGCCGCGTCGGGCGACAGCGCCGACAGCGCGACGTGGACCTCGGGGCTTCCGAGCGGCTTCTCCCAGTGGTCAGGGCTGCTGAGGCCGATATCGCCCAGCTCCGCCGCGCGTGCCGCCATCCCCTGCCGGAACTCCGGTGCGAAGCTGGCGAGCGAGTCCTGAGGCACGCCCAGCGCCTGCAGCCCCGAATAGGTGAACGCAACCGAGACCCACGCGTTCTGGGCCGGATCGGATGAGGACCGGGCGGACTCGATCATCGGGTGCAGCCTCTCGACCAGCTTGCGCCCCGCCTCGCGGTTACCGATGCGGAGCAGGAGGTACGTGCCGACGTAGGAGGCCGGTCGCTGGTGAAGCACTCCAAACTGGATGTCGTCGAGCTCGAGGCTAGTGTTCTCCGCGGCTGTCGCGGTGTTCGCGGACGTTCGATCGCTACGCATGCTGGGGGGCCTTCGGGGGATCCGGATTCGGGGGCGCCAGGTAGGGGAACGCACGCGACGCGGGCCTCGTCGCCTGATCGACGCCGTCGCGGATGACGGGCCCGTTCCCAGCGTTCACGAGCAGCGTGAAGATCGTGTCCATCACATCGTCGTTGAGCGCCCGGCCACCGCAGGTCCGGTGAGCTTCCCCGCGCCGGGCGGCGAGCTCGATCTCCAGGAACGAATCCTGCTCCGCGTACGGCTTAGTGATGTCGACGACGAGGAAGTCCGCGAGCATGAGCTCGGTCAGCGAGTGCGCGCCATCCTCGCGAGTTGGCCAGTCGGTCTTACCGTCAAGACCGTCCCAGAACGCGAGATTCGCGTTCAGCCGGGCACGGTACGCGCCTTCGTAAGCGCGGCTGAGGTGAAACGCGTCGTCCATGTTGTAAAGGTCGCGGATCTCAAGGTCGCGGTTCACCGGGTCGAACTGCTTCGGCGCCAGCATCAGGTTGGGCACCTCGGGCCGCCCAGCACGCTCGAGGCGGACGTTGAGGCTGCCGCGCGTGAGGGTCTCCGCGACCACGCCGAACAGTTCGGCGCCTGGTTCGGC
>Ga0209526_10002799_pt1 | contig 11787 bp, 7 predicted proteins | sample JacPinW_OM2H0_M1_FD_188566 | JGI IMG/M metagenome (GOLD analysis project Ga0209526, IMG submission 188566) | Forest soil microbial communities from Algoma, Ontario, Canada - Jack Pine, Ontario site 1_JW_OM2H0_M1 (SPAdes) (version 2) | ecosystem: Environmental > Terrestrial > Soil > Boreal...
TATTCGGGGTAATCGAGCCAGCCCGAGAACACGTTGGTGTAGAGCGGCATTTCCTTCTTGTTCAATTCGGTGCGCCAGTTGGCGCCGGGAATCTTGTTGATCGTGGTCTTGATCCCTAGCTGCGCGAGGCTTTCCTGCACCAGCACGCAGAGCGGTTCGTTGACGCCGGCAAATCCGAGATCGAACGAGATCGTGGTCTCAAAACCGTCGGCGTAACCGGCCTCGGTGAGCAGGGCTTTTGCCTTGGCCATGTCGGTCGAATATTTGGTCGGCTGCGGCCACGCGACCTCGGTGACCTTATCGGCGGGCGCGCCGAACATCGGGTTGGCGAGCCCGAACAGCACCACATCCATGATCTTCTGGTACGGAATCGCGTAGGCTACTGCCTGGCGCACCTTCGGATTGTCGAACGGCGGCTTGGTCACGTTCATGCCGATGTACTGGATGCCGTTCGAGAACGGCAACGACACGATATTGAGCTTGCCGGCCGTCTTGAGCTCCTGAAAATCCTTGTATGGCAGTTCATAGGAGATGTCGGCGTCGCCGCGCTCCAGTAGCGCGCGGCGGTTGCCGGCCTGCGGCACCATCCGCCAGATCACGCGCTTGATCTTCGGCAGGGGACCACTGACCCACCCGTCATTGCGCTCCAGGATCACTTCGGTACCGGCGGTCCATTTTGTCACCTTGTAGGCGCCGGAGCCCGCGGTCTGCTGTTTTGTGTATTCGAGGCCCCAGGGGTCTTTCTCGCTGGCGTTCCTCTTGACCAGCTCCGAATTGACTACACAGGGCACGATCACGGCGAGATCGGGGATGGTCAGGCGGTCTTTTTTGGCGAAGTCGACACGTACTGTGTTGTCGTCGACGATGACAAACTGCTCGGGCTTTGTCAGCGAGCCCGCGCTCATCTGGAACGTCGGAAAACCGCCGACGCTGACCGCGCGGTCCAGCGACCATTTGACGTCCTTCGCCGTCACCGGCGCACCGTCATGGAATTTGGCGTTCTTCTTCAGTTTGAAGGTCACCGACATATCACTGAGGTTCATGTCTTCGGCGAGTTCGGGTTTAAACTTGTCGCGGTCGTAATACGGCACGCCGCCGGGACCGCTTTTCATCTCGTGGCTGATCAATCGGTCGTAGCAATTCCACGACACTTCATAGCCGGGCACGTTGGTGCCGACGCCGTGAATGTCGAGATTGTTGGGACCGCCTTCCGAGACGATCAGAAGCGTCTCCGAGCGCGCGTCGGCCTTGGCGGCGGACCAGATCGCGGGCGCGGGAACCATCGCACCAGCCGCAACCCCAGTGACGGATTTGAGGAAATCGCGGCGCTTCATGTGATGCTCCAATGCGCGAGGGGATCGGGCTTTGGAACAACAGTCGCAAGGTTCGTGCCAAACCTTAACGCAATGCTAATTGGCCTCTAAACAACTGACTTAGCTTCCGAATATTGAATCAACCGATGACGCCGCGCGGGGCTAGATTGCATACAAAGAAAGGCCTCTGCCTAATAAAAGCGCAACCATTTTGCGCGCCTTTTTCTTAAGCGTGGCCCGCGACCGAGCAGACGTCGGCGACTATCGATCCGGGTTGGCCCGCTCGAACGAACGCAACAGCCGGTTGCCGCGCTCGACCGCGGAATCCATTGCGGCCTGCGCGGATTTCTTGCCGGCAAAGGCGTGCTCCAATTCGTCGTCGATCACATCGCGAATCAAGACGAACGATCCGAGCCGAAGCCCCCGCGAATTTTCGGTCGGCGGTTTTAGGGTAATCTGCTCGATCGATATCGCGGTGCCGGGATTATGGTCGTAAAAGCCTTGCGCGCGGGTCAGATCGAAGGCGGCGCGGGTCACCGGCAGATATCCAGTGTTCTGGTGCCAGGCGGCCTGGACCTCCGGCTTCGACAAATAGCCGAAGAATTTTGCCACCCCTTTGTATTCGGCGGCCGACCGGCCGCGCAGCACCCACAGGGTCGCGCCGCCGATGATGGTGTTTTGCGGCGCGCCTTCCACGTCCGCCCAATACGGCAGCATGCCGTAGCCGACCGCGAATTTCGAATTGGCCTTGATATCGGCGCGCGTTGCCGACGAGCCGATGAAGATTGCGCACTCGCCCTTTTGAAACCGCGGCTCCGCCGAGGTCGCGCGGCCGCTATAGTCGAACGCTTTCGTGCTCTGCCATTCGGCCAATTGCGCTATGTGGCGCACCACGACCGGATTGTTGAAGTTGAGCACGGCATCGAGGCCGTCGAAGCCGTTGGCCCTTGTCGCGATCGGCAGATTGTGGAAGGCGGAAAAATTCTCGACGTTGATCCAGGACGGCCACGAGGTGGTGAAGCCGCAAGCAGCGCCCGATGCACGAAGCCGCTTTGCGGCGGCGCCCACCTCGGCCCAGGTCTTTGGCGCGATTTCCGGATCGAGGCCGGCTCCGCGGAACAGGTCCTTGTTATAGTAGAGGATCGGCGTCGAGGCGTTGAACGGGAATGACAGCATGTTGCCGGCGACGTCGGAATAATAGCCGGTCACGGCCGGAAGATAGGCGGCAGGCGAAAACGGCTCCTGCTCGTCCCGCATCAACTCGAACACCGGATAGATCGCGCCCCTTGCCGCCATCATGGTCGCGGTGCCGATTTCGTTGACCTGAACGATGGCGGGCTGGCTGCGCGAGCGAAACGCAAAGATCGCCGCCGTCACGGTCTCGGTATAGTTCCCCTTGTAACCCGGCACGATTCTGTAATCGGACTGCGAGGCGTTGAAATCCGCGGCGAGTTTTTCCAGTTGCCGGCCGAGCTCGCCCGACATGGCGTGCCACCACAGGATGTCGGTGGCGGCCTTCGCCGGGGACGCCACGTTAGCCATCACGGCGACAGCAGCGACTTGCAAACATCTCAAAGCCCATTTCACCATGAAATCATTCTACTCTTAGGAAGCGCGAAAACGCTATTTTGCGCGGGCACGCGCCTTGATAGAACTCCCGGCCCGCGGTTTCAATCCGCCTCGGGCCGGCGGCGCACCATTGACCAGGCCAACGGCGCTGTCAGGATAGTCATCTCGCCCGCCCGCCTCCGCCAAAATTGCATTGAACCTTTTCTTCCCTCACGAGACATCATCACAAGGGATGAAGTTGCCTGTGCACAGCCGCGCCGACCTTTCGCGGACCGTAGCTCTTGTTGTCGCGCTGTGTATCACAGCAGCCTCGACGAGCGCGGTCGCGCGCGAATTTCGTGCCGCCGATACCCAAAGCGAGGACTATCCGACCGTACAGGCGCTGCAATATATGGGCCGCCTGATCGCAGAGAGCAGCAGCGGCCGCCTGCAGATCCGGGTGTTTCATTCCCGCCAACTCGGCGAGGAAAAAGAAACCATCGAGCAGACCCGCGCCGGCGCCATCGATCTCAACCGCACCAATGTGGCGCTGATCGGGACCTTCGTGCCGGCCATGAACGTGCTGGCGATGCCGTTTCTGTTCCGCTCCATCGAGCATCTGCAGAAGGTGCTCGACGGGCCGATCGGCAATGAAATCCTCGGCAGTTTTGAACCTTATGGATTTGTCGGGCTGGCATTTTACGATTCAGGCGCCAGGTCGATCTACAATAGCGTCAGGCCGGTTCGTTCGCTGGCCGATATGAGAGGTTTGCGGCTTCGCGTGCAGCAATCGGCGCTGATGTCCGACATGATCAGGGCGCTCGGCGCGGAGCCGGTCGAGCTTCCTTACGGACAGGTCCTCACTGGCCTCGCGACAAAATTGATCGACGGCGCGGAGAACAACTGGCCGTCCTTTGTCACCACGGATCATTACAAATATGCCGGCTTCTACACCCTGACCGAACACACCATGAGCCCGGAAGTGCTGGTGATGTCGCAGAAAGCCTGGCAAAGCCTGTCGAAAGAGGATCAAAAGATTTTCCGCGACGCCGCGATAAAATCCAGTCAATTCATGCGCGCGAAGTGGAAGGATCTCGAGGAGCGGTCGCGCCAGATGGCAAAAGCCGCCGGCGTCACGATCGTGACCGACATCGACCGCAAGCCCTTCGAGGACGCGATGGCCGGAATCTACGCCAAGGCGCAAGCTGATCCTGCGGCCGCCGCGCTGATCGAACGAATTCGCAAGGTGGAGTGAAAAAAGTCTTGGCAACAGCGCACCAGGACGAAGCTGCGGAACGGCCGGCGGGTTTTGCTGCGCGCGGTCGCGCTATCATCGTCCGGCTGCTCCGCGCGGTGCCGATCCGCTGGCGCATCCTGTCGATTGCGGCGCTGAACTCGGCGGTCGTGGTGGCGCTTGTCGCGCTGATCTGGAACGGCGCGCAGGTGCTCGGCTCGGCCTGGGACGATGTCCGGCAGGTGCGGGAGTCGGACAAGATCCTGGCGCTGCTGGAGAGCGAAACCGGCCGCCTCCAAAACCTGATCCATCGCTACATCAATCAGCCGAGCCCTGAATTATTCGCCGAGATCCTGCTGCTGCGCGAAGCCGTGCTCGGTACGCTGACCAGCCGCGCCTCGACCGACCCGATGCTGTCGGGATCGGTGGCCGAGCTCGAACGCGTCACCGAACGTTTCCTCAACGGTTTTGGCGAATTGCGCGGCGTTCAGGCGACCATTACGAAAACCTATGAGGGCGAGGTGCTGGGTCCCGCCAGGGACATGGCCGGGCTTTATTCGATCATCGAGGGCGCTACCGGCCACCGCGATGCCCTGATCTGGCCGTCGCTTGGAAAATCCCGCGAGGCGTTCACCGCGATGCTGGTCGCGGCCAATGCCTATTATCTTTCGCTCGCAACCGCATCCGCGGAGGATGCCCGCCGCAACACCGAGACGATCGAGAAAACCATTCCTGTGATGTCCGACCTTGCCGACAACGACCTGCAGCGGATGGCGCTGCGGCGCCTGCAGGGGCGGGCGGCGGCGTTGCGCCAGGGCCTTGAGAAATTGTCCGAAGAACTTGCCAGCCGAACCGAATTGCTGCGCAACACCATCGACGCCAGCCAGGCCGAAGCGATCGGCGCGATCGACGATCTGTCGGTCAAGATGCGCCAGCGCGAGCAGAAGGCGCAGGAGACGTTCGACCAGACGCTCGCCGATATCTCCCGCCGGGTATTATCGATTGCGGTGATCTTTCTCGGCATCATCATCACCGCGGGCGTCCTGATCGCGCTCTCGATCCGCCTGCCGCTGCAGCAGATCATGACGGCGATGCGCGCCATCACCTCGGGCGATTACGATCGAAAGGTGCAGGGCACCGACGCCAGCGACGAGGTCGGCGCGATGGCGCGCGCGGTCGAAGTGTTCCGCGAAAACGCCATCGCCAAGCGCACGACCGAAGACGAATTGCGAACGTCCAAGGAGAAGGCCGAAGGCGCGCTGTTGGAATTGAACACCGCGCAACAAAACCTGATCGACGCCGAGCGGCTGGCGGCGCTAGGCGGCCTGGTCGCCGGTGTCGCCCATGAGGTCAACAACCCCATCGGCATCAGCCTGACGGTGGCGTCAAGCTTTTCGCGACGTGCGGAGATGTTCGAGGCCGAGCTAAAATCGGCTTCCCCATTGCGACGCTCGCAACTGGAAGAGTTCGTCCGCACCTCGCGCGACGCAGCTCAGCAATTGGTGGCGAACCTGCATCGCGCCGGCGAACTGATCCAGTCCTTCAAGCAGGTCGCGGTCGACCGCTCGCATGTCGAGCGCCGGCAGTTCAGCCTGAGCGAGGCGACCGACCAGATCATCGCAAGCCTGCGGCCGGTTCTGAAGAAGGCGCCGATCACGCTGTCGGTTGACGTGCCCGAAGGGCTCCTGATCGACGGCTATCCGGGCTCCTATGGCCAGATCCTGACCAACCTGTTCCTCAATGCCGCCAATCACGCGTTTGCCGACGGCCGCGCTGGCGCCATCTCGATCTCGGCGCGGCCTCGCGGCCATGACGATATCGAGATCATTTTTGCCGACAACGGCGCCGGAATGACGTCCGACGTGCAGCGGCAGGCGTTCGACCCGTTTTTCACCACCCGCCGCAACGAGGGCGGCACGGGTTTGGGCCTGCATATCGTCTACAATCTCGTCACCCAGCAGCTCGGCGGCCGGATGATGCTGGATTCAAGGCCGGGACAAGGCACCACATTTCGCATTATCATGCCGAGGGCCGCCAAAGGCGGCTCGGCAACGACAGACCAGGCAAGCGACGGAACCCCTCAATGGCCGAACAGGACGATGTCCTCCACCTGATCGACGATACCGGAACCGCCCCGGAGACGTCGACCGCGCGGAAGTGGAAGATCGCCGTCATCGACGACGATCAGGCCGTGCATGAAGGCACAAGGTTCGCGCTGAGCGATTACAGCCTGCATGGCCAGACGCTGGAAATCCTGTCGGCCTATTCCGCGGCCGAGGGCCGCGTTTTGATGCGCGCCCATCCCGACATCGCAGCCGTGCTGCTCGACGTCATCATGGAGACCGACGCCGCCGGCCTCGATCTCGTCGAATACATCCGCAACGAAATCAGGAACGAGACCGTCCGCATCATTCTGCGCACCGGACAGCCCGGCCAGGCGCCGGAGCGGCGGGTGATCGTCCAATACGACATCAACGACTACAAGGCGAAGACCGAGCTCACCGCGGACAAGCTGTTCACTTCGCTGACCGCGGCGCTGCGCAGCTATCAGCAGCTCGAGCGCATGGTACAAACCAGGCGCGGCTTGGAGATTATCATCGATGCCGCCTCGACGCTGTACGATTTCAAATCGATGCAGCGCCTCGCCGAAGGCGTGCTGACGCAGCTCGCCTCGCTGCTCAATGTCGATTGCGCCGGCATCCTGGTGCTGCGCGATGACGGCAAGTCGGACTCGGATTTCTCGGTGCTGGCCGGCTCCGGCTGCTACAGCCGCTTCATCGGAACCACCAGCTCCAAATCGCTCGATCCGGACCTGCGCCAGATGGTCGAAGCGGCCTTCCAGCGCCGCAAGAATGAATTCTTCGATCACCGCAGCGTGCTCTATCTGCGCACCGGCAGCGGGCGCGAAGTCGTGGTGCTGCTGCAGGCCGAGCGCCAGCTCTCCGAAACCGACCGGGCGCTGGTCGAGATTTTCGGCAGCCGGCTCTCGATCGCCTTCGACAACGTCATTCTCTATCAGCAATTGCATGACGCCAACACCCAGCTCGAGGACCGCGTCGCCCAACGTACTCGCGCACTGATGCAGGCCAACCGCAGACTGTCGTCGCAATGGCTGCGGCTGCAGCGCGCCAACGGCTTTAAGAATGAAATTCTCGGTACCGTTGCTCATGATTTAAAGAATCCGCTCGGCGTGATCCTCGGCCGCACCGAAATGCTGACGGAGTTGATCGGCGCCGGCTCATCCAAGGAGAACGTCACCGCCCAGGTCGAACACATTCGCGACGCCACCAAGCGGCTGACCTCGATGGTCGATCATTTGATTTCGGACGCGATGGCGGATGCTTTCGACATCACCATCCGCCGCGAGCCGGTGGATATCGCAGGCCTGGTCGGTGAAGTCGTCGATGCCAATCAGCCGTTGGCCAGAAACAAGCAGCAGGCCATCACGGTGTCGGCGCCGCCGAACTTCGTCACCATGTGCGATACCGACCGGATGCGGGAGGCGATCGACAATCTCGTCAGCAACGCCATCAAATACTCACCGATCGGCGGCAAGATCACCGTGGTGGTCGGTCACGAAGGAACTAACACCGTCATCCGCATCGCCGACCAGGGCGCGGGTCTTTCGCCGGAAGATCTCGGGCGGTTGTTCGGCCGCTTCCAGCGGCTGTCCGCAAAACCCACCGCCGGTGAAAGCTCGACCGGGCTGGGCCTGTCCATCGTCAAGCGTATCATCGACATGCATGGCGGCGAGGTGACCGCCAGCAGCGCCGGCCCCGGACAGGGATCGACCTTCACCGTCACATTGCCCGCGACAGAGTCATGACCCAAAGTCAGCATATCATCATCGTTGACGACGAGGCGCCGGCCCGCGAGATGGTCGGCGACTATCTCAAGATGCACGGCTTCACGGTGACGCTATGCGACGGCGGCAAGAGCCTGCGCGGCGCGATCGAATCAGGCGTGCCCGATCTCGTGGTGCTCGATCTGAACATGCCGGAGGAAGACGGGCTTTCGATCATCCGCGATCTCAAAAGCCGCATCAACGTCCCCGTCATCATGCTGACGGCGACCGCAAGCCCGATCGACCGCGTCGTCGGTCTCGAGCTCGGCGCCGACGATTATATCGCCAAGCCCTGCGAATTGCGCGAATTGATGGCACGGATCCGCTCGGTGCTGCGGCGGAGCGCGCCGGTCAAGGCACAGGCGGCCGCGGCGGAAACCGCCGCGGCAAAGGCGGCAAAGGATCAGCTGGTGCGGTTCGGAACCAAATGGCTCGATCTCGAAGCGCAGGCGCTGCGCGACGACGAGGGCAACGAACATCCGCTGACCGCTTCCGAATTCGGGCTATTGAAAGTGTTCGCGGCCAATCCGAAGCGGGTGCTGTCGCGCGAGCGGCTGTTGGAATTGGCCAATGCGCGCGACGCCGAAGCCTTCGACCGCGCCGTCGATCTGCGCATCATGCGGATCCGGCGCAAGATCGAGCCCGACCCGACCAAGCCTGCGGTGATCCGCACCATCCGCGGCGGCGGATACCTGTTTTCGCCGACGGGGGATAAGGCCTAGCTCTCGGGTCGTCCCGGCGAAGGCCTGGCGAAGGCCGGGACCTATAACCACAAATGCGGGTTGTTGGGACCTGCTGTGGCCCCGGCTTTTTGCAACGCAGACATCTGGGGTTGTGGGTCCCGGCTCGCGCGGAGCCTGTCATCGGGCCGGCCAGAGGCCGGACCCGTTGGCTTGGCCGGGACGACGACTCTTGGAATCCCCTCCAATTTTACGCTCATTGAAATTACTCGCATTTCCGTCCCGAATGTTTCGTCGCGCGCGCCGCGACGAAACAATTCTCCTGCGCATGAAACCATTTTTTGGTTTACGTGCAGACATCCCGAAACGTTGGCTGATTAACAATTTGCCTAACGAAGCGCCGCTCAAGCGGTTCACCGGGAGCCTGTCATGCAGAACGTCGTCGCCATCAACGCCGCAGCCCGCCAAGGCATCATCGCAGCGCAAGCGACCTCCGACGAAATGCTGTTGGAAAGCATTGCCGATGGCGGCCGGACTGCGATGCACATCCTCTATTCGCGTCATAATGTGCGAGTTTATCGTTTCATTCTCCGCATCGTGCGCGATACCACGACCGCCGAAGACCTCACCAGCCAGGTGTTTTTGGACGTGTGGCGGACTGCCTGCCAGTTCGAAGGCCGTTCGCAGGTCTCCACCTGGTTGCTGTCGATCGCGCGTTTCAAGGCGCTGACCGCGCTGCGCCAGCGCCGCTACGAGGACATCGACCAGGAAGACGTACGTGAGATCGCCGACGAGGCCGACACGCCCGAAGCCTCGCTCGACCGCAGCACCACCAGCGCCATCCTGCGCGCCTGCGTCGCAAAATTGTCGCCGGCGCATCGCGAGATCATCAACCTCGTCTACTACCACGAGAAGTCGGTGGAGGAGGTCGGTGCCATTATCGGGATTCCCCAGAGCACGGTGAAGACCCGGATGTTCTATGCCCGCAAGCAGCTCGCCGATTTGCTCAAGGGCGCCGGCGTCGACAGTTTGGCAGCGTAGGGTAAAACATAGCAAATTCAGATAGTTACGGCCATCACGATGGCAAAATCCGGCTTCGGCTTTTGCGGGAAAAGTTACCGACAACGAAACAATTGAAACAATCGGCGACATCAGGCGGAAAAACTCCTTCGCTATAAAGTGAGCATCAAGTTTCTAGCCGACCAGTCTTCCAACCTCCCAAGGACCTCCAACGACCCGGACGGGATGCCCCCCTCCGGGTCGCTCTGTTTTTGGGGGCTCGTCATTGCGATCGGCATAGGGGCGTGGAGTTTAAGCTCCACGTCCCCTGCCACACCACCCGGCATGCGGGTCCGCACCGGGCGGTTCGATGGGTTGAGGTTAGCTGGCAAGGCGGGGAATCCCCAACTTGTCGAAGAAGCGGTTTGGCAGTGCGACGTGGAGCCCTTTGGCGGAGCTGTACCACCATCTGCGGACATTGGCAGCCACTTGTCTGGCTTCGTGGTGTGACATTCCGCGAGCAATCATTTCGCGGTAGATGACCGGACCACGCTTCCAGTGCTTGAGCTGTACTGCCCGCAAACGATGGCGAACCCAACCGTCGAGATCGGCGAACACGCTCGGTGTCTGTGCGAGCCGGAAGTAGCCTTTCCAGCCCGACAGGTACCTTCCGAGCGGTTTGCACATCTGCGCGAGGCTTCGTCCGGCACTGCGCCGGGTCAGCCCTCGCACGCGCTCCTTCATGCGCGCGATGGCCTGTGACGCCACGCGCCGCCGGATCGTCTTTCCTGTGCCTATCCAGAACGAGAAGCCGAGGAACTTCGATGCCGTGGCGCGCGTCACCTTGCTCTTGGTCTCGTTGACGCGGAGCTTCAGCTTGGTGAACAGCTTGCGCAGCGAGGTCATGACCCGCTCGCCCGAGCGCTGCGTCCGAACGTAGACATTCAGGTCGTCAGCGTAGCGGACGAAAGCATGTCCGCGCCGTTCCAGCTCCTTGTCGACTTCATCCAACAGCATGTTGGCCAACAGCGGCGAGAGGGGCCCACCTTGCGGCGTGCCTTCGTCCCGCTCGATCACCACCCCGTTTGCGAGCACGCCCGCTTGGAGGTAGCGGCGGATCAGCCGCAGCACCCGACCATCCGCTATCCGTCTGGCCAGCCTTCCCATCAGGATGTCGTGGTTGACCCGGTCGAAGAACTTCTCCAGATCGATGTCCACCACAAAGCTGCGGCCTTCCTGCACATAGGTTTGCGCGCGAAGCACGGCGTCGTGCGCACTCCGTCCGGGCCGGAAGCCGTAGCTTGCATCCGAGAAGGTCGGATCGAACAGCGGTTGCAGGACCTGCAGCAGGGCCTGCTGGATGAACCGGTCGAGCACCGTCGGAATGCCGAGCTCGCGCTCGCCTCCGCCGGGCTTGGGGATCGCCACCCGTCTCACCGGCTGCGGCCGGTAGCGTCCCGCGAGCAGTTCCTCGCGCAGACGCGGCCAGTGCACGCGCAGATAGCCGGGCAGCACTTCGACCGTCATCCCGTCGATGCCGGGACTTCCCGCGTTCTGTCGAACACGCTTCAATGCGGCCAGAAGGTTCTGGCGTTCGCACGCCCTCTCCATCAGGTCGCTGCTTCCCAGGCGCTCGTCTCCGCTGCCAGCCGATGACGCTTCCACACGCAAGCGCGGCCCTTGCGGCTTCACCGCGCCGACCGTTTGTGCGCTCGGACCTTGATCCGACTTCTGTGACATGGCGTCCCCGAGGTTCGCGGGCGTTTCGCCCTCTCCATCGTTTGGCCCTTCGCCGCCTCCGCCGAAGCTTCGGCGCACTACTACGGCCTCTGCTGACTTCTCGCTCCAAAGGCCTTGCGGCCGTCGTCGCCCTTTCAGGCGCAAGGCGAGATCTCCCCGGGTAAGGACATCGACCTTCGCTGCACGACCGCCGGATCTACGTCGCCTTGCCTTGGTCACAACAGCTTCGCGGTCGACTGCCCGCTCGCCGTGCTCGGCTCCGCCTTCTATCCGGTTCCTGTTCGTCGGCCCGCAGCTTCGCTCCCCGCTTCCTTCACGCCAGCCTCGCGGTCCGACGCTCTGCGGTTCGCTTCGCTCGCTGTGACCAGCTCACGAGAGGACTTCCACCTCCTAGTCAATGCCCATGCCGGGCACACAGCCAACGGGTCG
>Ga0209526_10002801_pt1 | contig 11786 bp, 10 predicted proteins | sample JacPinW_OM2H0_M1_FD_188566 | JGI IMG/M metagenome (GOLD analysis project Ga0209526, IMG submission 188566) | Forest soil microbial communities from Algoma, Ontario, Canada - Jack Pine, Ontario site 1_JW_OM2H0_M1 (SPAdes) (version 2) | ecosystem: Environmental > Terrestrial > Soil > Boreal...
GAGGAATTGAGAGCGCGACCGCGATGCACACCATCGTTGGCTGAGCACTGCGACGTAGCCTTCGAGACGTAGCGCTACGCTTGAAAGTTTAGCCTGGAAACCTGATTGTACTGTCGCTCTTGGCGCGAAGCGGACATTCGCAAATCGTCGACGTCTGTGCCGCAAAGCGACCTTGAGTCTCCTTTCAAAAGGTGGATTAGCTTAAGCTTTCGCTCGTGATGGATTGGACCGACTGAGCGGAAAAGCGAAGCAGCATCAGCCCTTAGCGTGGACGCGATGAGGAAGGCCGATCGCGTCCCTGCATTTTGAATTTCCCACTTGACTGGTTCTAAAATAGAACTGTATAGCCGAGTTAACGTCGCGATGGGATGAAACGAGCTGCCAACGTCATCAAGGCGCGCAGGCGCAAGGGACGAGCGATCAAGATGTCTCAGGGCTTCAGGTTGGCCGCCGGCGCGCTCTTGCTGGCAACCGTGACTTCGATTTCGACGCCGGTTTGGGCCGCCGACGCGCCGGGCGTGACGGCGACCGAGATCAAGATCGGAAGCGTCTTTCCGTTCAGCGGCCCGGCTTCTTCGATCGGTCTGACTGGGCGCGGCATCATCGCCTATGTGCAGTCGGTCAACGACCGCGGCGGCGTCAACGGCCGCAAGATCAATTATATCGCGCTCGACGATGCCTATAGTCCGCCAAAGGCGTTCGAGCATGCCCGCCGCCTGGTCGAGAGCGACGTCGTCGCCTTCATGTTCGGGCAGCTCGGCACAGCCGGCAATTCCGCCGTGGCAAAATATCTCGCGGCGAAGGCCGTGCCGACGATCGCGATCTTCTCGGGCGCGAGCAAGTTCACGAACGTGAAGGACTATCCGCTCACGACGACCGGCCTCGTCAGCTACGACACCGAGGGCAAGATCTACGCAAAATATCTCACGCGTACGCTACCGACGGCAAAATACGCGATCCTCTACCAGAACGACGACCTCGGGCGGGACTACGTCAACGCCTTCAAGGCGGTGCTCGGCGCCGATTTCGACAAGCGCGTGGTGACCGCAAGCTATGAGGTGACAGAGCCGACGGTCGATTCGCAGGTGGTCTCGCTGAAGAGCTCGGGTGCCGCAGCATTGTTCGTTGCGGGCACGCCCAAGTTTGCGGCGCAGGCAATCCGCCGCGCCGCCGAAACCGGCTGGAAGGCGACGATCATCATAAACTATCCCTCCAGCTCGATCGGCGGAACGCTCGCGCCTGCAGGCCTTGAGAATTCGATCGGCGTCATAGTTGGCACGATGAACAAGGATCCCACCGATCCCAAATGGAGCGACGACCCTGGCGTAAAGGCCTATCGCGCCTTCTTCGAAAAATACCTTGCCGGCTCGGATATCACCAACACCAGCTATTTGGCGGGCTATCAGCAGGGCGTGTTGCTCGAGCAAATACTCAAGCAATGCGGCGACGACCTTTCGCGCGCCAACATCATCAAGCAGGCAAAATCGCTGAAGGATTTTGTGCAGCCGACCGCGCTGCCCGGCATCAGTATCAACACCAGCGCCACCAACAACATGGTCTGGACCCAGCTGCAATTGCAGCGCTGGACCGGCACGACGTGGGAAAAGGTCAGCGAAGTTCTGGATGCGGGGTCGGAGTAGGGCGTTAGGCCGTCTGAGGCGGCGCACTCGAAACTTTCTCCCGTCACCCCCGGATGAGCGCAATTGCGCTCACTCGGGAGGAGCGCGAAGCGCGTCTCGAAGGGCGACGGCCACCAGCGAGGGCCATTCACCCTTGTTGGCTCGCTAACGCTCGCACCTCGGGATAACGGGTTGGGATCGGTTTGCTGGTTCGGCGGAAGCTTTTTCGTGCCCTAGCCGGCACCCGCCTTCGCCTTCCTGCCATCTTTCGCCTTCGCATGCGCCGGCGAGGCCTGTCGCGCGCCCGGGCCTGGATGCACATGCACCCCCTTGGCCGCGACCGGCTCACCGCATTCGGAGCAGATCATCACGGGATCGAACAGTTTTCCACAGGCTTTGTGCTCATGCAGCATCGGGCGGCCGCGGGCGTCGACCATGTGGATGTTGCCCCAATGCACGATTGACATGATGATCGGATAGAGGTCGAGGCCCTTCTGCGTCAAAATGTATTCGTAGCGTTTTGGCGATTCCTGGTATGGGATCCGGCGCAGCACACCGAAGCGCACCAATTTTTTCAAGCGCTCCGCCAACAGATGGCGGGTGATGCCGAGCGACGCCTGGAACGCCTCGAACCGGCGCTTGCGCAGAAAACATTCGCGCAGGATCAGCAGGCTCCAGCGGTCGCCGATCACGGCGACAGTGCGGGCCAGTGAGCACGGCTCTTCTTCAAGCGCATCCCATTTCATGAACTTCTCCAGTCATCTGCGGGCAAGCAAGGCATGATTCATTCTAATTCGGAACCCACGACCGTTCAACTGGTCGTGTGGGCAATCAACCATGCATACGTGAAGATCGTGTTGACAGTTCTAAAATAGAACTATAAAAGCCGAAACGCAAATTGAACAGGCGGCGGACACCGCCGCTATTGACGGGAAGGGCGCGATCCGATGACCGTACCGCTCAGGGCGGAATTTCACTTCGATTTCGGCAGTCCGAACGCCTATCTCGCCGAATTGGTAATGCCAGAGATCGAGCAGCGCACCGGAGTGAAGTTCGACTATGTCCCGGTGCTGCTCGGCGGCGTCTATAAGGCGACCGGCAACATGTCGCCGTCCGACTCGCTGCGCGGCATCAAGAACAAGGCTGAATACAACGCGCTCGAGACCGAACGCTTTCTGCGCCGTCACCGCATTACGAAATTCAAAACGAACCCGTTCTTTCCGGTGAATACCCTGATGCTGATGCGCGGCGTGGTCGCGGCGCAGTTCGAGGGTCTATTCGAGCGGTATTTCCGGGCCGCCTATCATCACATGTGGGTGGAGCCGAAGAAGATGGACGAGCTTCAGATATTTAGGGACGCCTTCATCTCCTCGGGTCTCGATATCGACCGCCTGATCGCGCGGGCACAGCAGGATGACGTCAAGAAGAAGCTGATCGACAACACCCAGAACGCGGTGGCGCGCGGCGAGTTCGGCTCGCCGACCTTCTTCGTCGGGGACGAAATGTTCTTTGGCAAGGATCGCTTGCGCGAGGTCGAGGAATCGATCGTCGAACAACTGGGTGCCGCCCGGCGCAGGACCGCGTGATCCGCTAAACTCAGAGCAAATCAAGGCCCAAAGTGGCTACCGCGGTGGGAGGTATCATTGGCGACACTGGAACTAGAGAGCGCGGCAACCGATATTCTTGATGGTCTGCCAAGCCGTATCCACGAGGTGATGGATCGGCACGTCGCGGCTACGCCAGATCGCGTGGCGCTGATCGACGACAGCGCAACCTTGACGTATCGCGAATTGGATCGTGCGGTGCGCGGCACCGCAGATGCGCTGCGTGCGCTCGGCATCCGCGCCGGCGACCGCGTGACGATCGTCAGCGAGAACTGCATCGCGCTGGCGTGCCTGCTGTTCGCCGTGTTCCGCCTCGACGCCTGGGCGATCGTCGCCAACCCGCGGCTGTCGCCGCGCGAGCTCGACCAAATTCGCGACCACAGCGGCGCGCGCCGCGCCTTCTTCACGGCAGATGTTTCGCCGGAGGCGGCCGCCCATGCATCGCGCTATGGGGCGCCGGTGCTGGATGTGGGGCCGCTCTTCGGTATTGGCGTTTCTCCGCTCAACGAGAATACCTCCGCCGAGCCGGTCGAGGCGGCTGGCGCAAAGCAGGTCGCGGTCCTGATTTACACGTCGGGCACGACGGGAACGCCGAAGGGCGTGATGCTGACCCACTGCAATCTCCTGTTCAGCGCCAAGACGACGGCGGAGCTGCGCAGCATGACGCCGGCCGACGTGCAATATTGCGTGCTGCCGATCTCGCACATCGTCGGGATTTCGCTGCTCACGATGACCCTGATGGTCGGCGCGACCGTCCGCCTTGTCGCCAAGTATGATCCAGCCGCGCTTGCCAGGGCGATGGCCGACGAGGGAATCACCATTCTCAACGGCGTGCCCGCGACCTTTCAACGATTGCTCGAATACCGGCGGATCGCCGGCCTTTCGAAACTGGACCGCGGCACGCTGCGCCTGATCTCGGTGGCGGGCGCGCCGCTCGATCTCGAATTGAAGTCGCGGGTGGAGCACGAGCTCGGTCTGACGCTGCTCAACGGTTACGGCATCACGGAATGTTCGCCGGGAATTTCCGGCGTGCGTCCGGAAGCGCCGCGCAAGGATCAGGCCGTCGGCTCGCTACTGCCGGGGCTTGAAGCCAAAATCATCGGCCGCGACGGCAAGATCGTCGCCAATGGCGAGGTCGGCGAGCTGCATGTCCGCGGAGCCAACGTGATGCGCGGCTATTACCGTGCACCGGACCTCACCGCCAAGGCCATCGATCCCGACGGCTGGTTCAACACCGGCGATCTCGCCCGCTTCGAGGGCGATTGTCTCTATATCGTTGGCCGCACCAAGGAGATGATCATCCGCTCCGGCTTCAACGTCTATCCCGCCGAGATCGAAGCGGTGCTCTCTACCCACGATGCGGTGGTGCAATGCGCGGTGGTCGGCCGCCCGGTCGAGGGCAATGAGGAGGTGGTCGCGTTCGTGCAACTCCTGAAAGGCTCGACCGCCAGTCCGCAGGAGCTGATGGCCCATGTCGCGCCGCAGCTCACCTCCTACAAGCGCCCGTCGGAGATCGTCGTGCTCGATGCCCTGCCGGCGACCTCGACCGGGAAGATTTTGAAGCACAAACTGGCGGAATCGTTGCGCGGCACCGTGTGACGCCGCCTTCGAATTGCAAACAACTCACTCAAGGGCCGGAGAACACCCATGCAGAAGAGAAGCGCGACGGTTGCGGTCATCGGTGCCGGCGACTTTATCGGCGGCGAGATCGCCAAGAAATTCGCCTCCGAAGGATTTACGATCTTCGCCGGCCGCCGCAACGGTGCCAAGCTGGAGCCGCTCGTCAAGGAAATCGAAGCGGCCGGCGGCGAAATCCACGCTCGTTCGCTGGATGCGCGGAAAGAGGAGGAGATCACAGCCTTCCTCAATGACGCCGACAAACACGCGCCGCTGGACGCATGCATCTTCAACATTGGCGCCAACGTCAATTTCCCGATCCTGGAAACCACCGAGCGGGTGTTCCGGAAAGTATGGGAGATGGCCTGCTATTCCGGCTTCCTCGCCGGCCGCGAGGCAGCGCGTCTGATGCTGCCGCGTGGAAAGGGCAATATCTTCTTTACCGGCGCGACTGCGTCTTTGCGCGGCGGCAGCGGCTATGCCGCCTTTGCCAGCGCCAAATTCGGCCTGCGCGCGGTGGCGCAGGCGATGGCGCGCGAGTTGGGTCCGAAGAACATCCATGTCGCGCATCTCATCATCGATGCCGGCGTCGATACCGAATGGGTGCGGCAGCGCCGCCTGGAGGCGCTCGGGCCGAATGCGCTCGACAAGCCTGATTTGCTGATGCCACCGGCCTCGGTCGCGGCATCCTATTGGCAGCTCTACCAGCAGCCGAAGAGTGCCTGGACGTTCGAATTGGAGATCAGGCCGTTTGGCGAGACGTGGTAGGGAGCGATTCCGATGGAGCTCGCGCTTTCTCCCGAAGATGCGGCATTCCGCGACGAGGTACGCGCCTTCATTGCGGAGAATTACCCGCGGGAGATGCGAGTTCCGAATCCGGAGACCGATCTGACCAAGGAGCAGATGCTGCTGTGGCATCGCATCCTCCACCAGAAGGGCTGGATCGCGCCGCTGTGGCCGAGGGAGTATGGCGGGCCCGGCTGGTCGATCAGCCGGCGTTTCATCTTCGAGCAGGAGACTTCCCGTGCCGGAACGCTGCCGCCGCTGGCGTTCAGCGTCACCATGGTCGGCCCTGTGATCTACACGTTTGGCAACGAGGCGCAGAAGCAAAAATTCCTGCCGCGGATTCTTTCCGGCGAGGACTGGTGGTGCCAGGGCTATTCCGAGCCGGGCTCAGGCTCCGACCTCGCCTCCGTGCGCACCAAGGCGGTGCGCGGCGGCGATCATTACATCGTCAACGGCCACAAGACCTGGACCACGCTCGCGCAGCACGCCGACTGGATTTTTTGCCTCGTGCGCACCGACGTATCCACAAAACCGCAATCCGGCATTTCATTCTTGCTGATCGACATGAAGTCGCCCGGCGTCACCGTGCGTCCGATCATCACCATCGACGGCTCCCATGAGGTCAACGACGTCTTCCTCGAAGACGTCCGCGTTCCCGTCGCCAATTTGATCGGCGAAGAGAACAAGGGCTGGACCTATGCAAAATTCCTGCTCGGCAATGAGCGCACCAGTATGGCCGGCATCGGCCGCTCCACGCGCTATCTCGATCGCCTCAAGCAGATCGTGAACGCGGAAATTCCGAACGGCGATCCCGCCCGTCTCGAGTTTATCCGGGACATCGCCCGCATCGAGCTCGATGTGCTGGCACTGGAGGCGACCGAGCTCCGCGTCGTCGCGCAGATGGCGCGCGGCATCGAGCCCGGCCCGGCGGCGTCGCTGTTCAAGATCCGAGGCACCGAGATCTTCCAGAACATCACCGAGCTTACGCATCGGGCAATCGGCAATTACGGGCTGGCAATCCGGGAGCATCCCGTCAGCGCTAACCATTTCATGCCGGGTCCCGACTACGGGCACACTGCGTCCGAGAAATATCTCAACTCGCGAAAACTCAGCATCTACGGTGGATCGAACGAGATCCAGCGCAACATTATCGCCAAGGCGGTGCTCGGCCTTTGAGACCGCGCAAGGGGAAACGGATGGATATCCAGTTCACGGAAGAGCAGGAGCTACTACGGTCGAGCGTGCAGCGCCTGTTGCGCGACCAGTACGGCTTCGATGCGCGCCGCAAGATCGTCGCGACCGAAGAGGGCTTTAGCCGCAAGCACTGGACGTCTTTCGCCGAGCTCGGCCTCCTTGCCGCGCCGTTCTCGGAAGACGTGGGCGGGCTCGGCGGCGGACCGCTCTCGACCATGATCGTCATGCACGAGTGCGGCCGTCATCTCGTGGTCGAGCCCTTCATCGAAACGGTGGTGATTGCCGGTAGCCTGATCGAGAGCGAAGGGTCGACCGCGCAAAAGGGCGCCTTCATTCCGGACATTGTTTCCGGAAAGTCGATCTGGGCGCTGGCCTGGGCTGAAAAGGGCTCGCGTTACGATGTTGCCAATGTCATGACGACGGCGCGGCGGGAGGGCGGCGAGTACGTCTTGAACGGCGAGAAGGCTGCCGTCGTTGGCGCGCCTTGGGCGGATTTCCTGATTGTCTCCGCGCGCACGTCGGGTAATCGCAATGACCGCAACGGCGTGAGCCTTTTCGTCGTCGATCGTCACGCAGCCAACCAGCATCTGCAGAGTTACAAAACCCTCGACGGCCGCCGCGCGGCCGAGATCAGCCTGCGTGACGTGCGCGTTGGCGCCGATCGGCTGCTTGGCGCCGAAGGCGAGGGCGCCGCTGTATTGGAGGCCTGTCGCGATCGCGCCATCGCGGCGCTCTGCGCAGAAGCCGTCGGTGCCATCGGCGAATTGAACGCGGCGACGCTGGAATACTCCAAGACGCGAAAGCAGTTCGGCACGACGCTCGGCACCTTCCAGGTGCTTCAGCATCGGATGGTCGACATGTTCATTGCCCATCAGGAAGCGATCTCCCTGATGCAGCATCTCAACCTCAGCCTCGCCGCGAATACGCCAGGCGGATCAAGGCTCGCCTCGGGCGCCAAGTCGAAGATCGGCTACGCGGCCAAGTTCGTCGCGGACCAGGCAGTGCAGCTGCATGGCGGCATGGGCATGAGCGACGAGCTCAATATCGGGCACTATTTCAAGCGTATCTCCGCCATCAACATCCAGTTCGGCGATCCGGCCTATCACGTGCTGCGCTACGCGCAGGTCGACGCCGCCGCTTAAACCAGAGGTAAACATGACAGAAGCAGTGATCGTATCGACCGCCCGTACCGGCGTCGGCAAGGCCTATCGCGGCGCGCTCAACAACACCGAAGGCCCGACCATGGCCGGCCATGTGATCGCGGCGGCGGTCAAGCGCGCCAACATCGAGCCCGGTGAAGTTGAGGACGTGGTGATGGGCTGCGCCATGCAGCAGGGCACCATGGTCATGAACGTGGCCCGAAAGGGCGCGATCCGGGCCGGGCTGCCTGTGACGGTCGCCGGCACCACCATCGACCGGCAATGTGCGTCCGGCCTGCAGGCGATCGCGGTTGCGGCGCGTTCCGTGATGCATGATGGCGTGGAGATCGCGGTCGGCGGCGGCATCGAATCGATCAGCCTGGTGCAGAACGAGCACATGAACAAGTTTCATGCCGTCGACGCTGAATTGATGGCGATGAAACCGGAAATTTACATGTCAATGCTGGAGACGGCCGAGGTCGTCGCCGAACGTTACAAGATCGGGCGCGATCGCCAGGACGAATACTCGCTCGAATGCCAGCGCCGCGTCGGCGCCGCATTGCAGGGCGGCCGTTTTAATGACGAGATCGTGCCGTTCACCACCAGGATGGCCGTGGCGGACAAGGACACCAAGGAAATTACCTACCAGGAGGTCACGCTTTCAAGGGACGAAGGCCCGCGCCCTGACACGACGGCGGAGGGCCTCGCAAAAATCAAGCCGGTGTTCGAAGGCAAGACCATCAGCGCCGGTAACGCCAGCCAGCTCTCGGATGGCGCGTCAGCCTGCGTGATCATGAGCGGCCGGGTCGCCGCGCAAAAGGGACTAAAACCGCTCGGCATTTTCCGCGGCTTTGTCGCTGCGGGCGTCGAGCCGGACGAGATGGGTGTTGGCCCAGTGGCCGCGATTCCGCGCCTTTTGAAGCGGCACGGTTTGAAGATCGACGACATCGATCTCTGGGAATTGAACGAAGCCTATGCGGTGCAGGTCATCTATTGCCGCGACAAGCTCGGCATCGATCCCGAAAAACTCAACGTCAATGGCGGCTCGATCGCGATCGGGCATCCCTATGGCATGACGGGATCGCGATTGACCGGCCATCTCCTGATCGAGGGTCGGCGGCGCAAGGCGAAATATGGCGTGGTGACCATGTGCATCGGTGGCGGCATGGGCGCGGCGGGACTTTTTGAAATCGTCCACTGATCGGAAGAGCGGAGGTTTTTCGTGAAGACAGCTATCACTGAACTGTTGGGCATCCGGCATCCGATCATCCAGGGCGGTATGCATTTTGTCGGCTTTGCCGAACTCGCCGCCGCGGTGTCGAACGCCGGCGGCCTCGGCATCATCACCGGGCTGACCCAGAAGACACCGGAACTATTGGCAAAAGAAATCGCGCGCTGCCGCGCCATGACCGACAAGCCGTTCGGCGTCAACCTCACCTTCCTGCCGAGTTTCACCGCGCCGCCCTATCCGGAATATATCGCCGCGATCCGCGAAGGCGGCGTCAAGATCGTTGAGACCGCGGGCCGTAGCCCCGAGCAGTATATGCCGGCGCTGAAGGCCGCGGGCATCAAGGTGATCCACAAATGTACCTCCGTCCGGCATTCGCTGAAAGCGGAAAAAATCGGCTGCGACGCCGTCAGCGTCGACGGGTTTGAATGCGGCGGTCATCCCGGCGAGGACGATATCCCGAACATGATCCTGTTGCCGCGCGCGGCGGAGGAATTGAAGATTCCGTTCGTGGCGTCGGGCGGCATGGCGGACGCGCGCAGCCTGGTCGCTTCGCTCGCGATGGGCGCGGCCGGCATGAACATGGGCACGCGCTTCATCGCCACCAGAGAGGCGCCGGTTCATGACAATGTGAAGCAGGCCCTGGTCGCCGCGTCCGAGCTCGACACGCGGCTCGTGATGCGCGAGCTGCGCAACACCGAGCGCGTGCTGAAGAACAAAGGCGTCGATCGCCTGCTCGAGATCGAGCGCGAAAGAGGCAAGAGCATCAAGATCGAAGACATCCACGATCAGGTCGCGGGGGTCTATCCCAAGGTGATGATCGATGGCGAAATGGATGCCGGCGCCTGGAGCTGCGGTATGGTGGCAGGCCTGATTCATGACATTCCCTCGGTGAAGGAATTGATCGATCGCATAATGACGGAGGCCGAGCAGATCATCCGGCAACGTCTCACCGGTTTCCTCGACGGCGCCGAGGTCAAAGTGCCGGCCCGCGCCGTCGCCTGAAGGAGGATTTTGTGACCGAACACGTCAAGACCGAGATGGCAGGCGGCGTCATGACGCTGACATTGCAACGCCCCGACAAGAAGAATGCGCTCACCGGCGCCATGTACGGTGCGCTGTCGGACGCGCTGGAATGTCGTTGCCACGGCATACCTGACGATCCGTCCCATCGGTATGAGTTGCCGAAGGTTCGTCTCGAAGTATTCGATTAGTTCGTCGAGTTCGTCTTGTGTAGGTCGTCGGTCACGCTCTTTGCCTCGTCCAACCAGATTGAGGTGACTTAGTGCCACCCGTGCTAGCCGGGCCTCCCCGGCCGAAACTTCGATGCCGTGGACCGCAGCGGCATGCGTTATGATTGTCCGGATGAAAGACAAATCGATGGCCAACGCTGCGGGACCAGCGCCTTGCTTGGCGCGCTTTCGTCCGAACTCGATCAGCCGCTCTCGATTGAGCGCGGGAAGCTTCACACTGCCGGGCTCAGCCTTTAGCGACGCCATCACGGCAGCTTTTGACCGGCGAGGGGGCTTTCCAACTTCGTGCATGTCTTCGTCGTGCAGGTCGATCAGATCGCCAAACGTGCGAACGTTGGGCGCCGCGCGTGGAGCGGGTCCTGTCCCTGCTCGTCGTGGGTGCCAGCGTGTTGGGCGGAAGCACCGCATTGCTGATACAGGCCACCATCAAAGAATGTCGGTATCGGCGGTCGCGAGTCCCCGCAACCACTTCCAGCCTAACTTAATCACCGTCCCGGTTTGACTACGGGGCGGTGTTTGCATGTCCCCGCGAGCAAGTTGAGTTGGCGCGCATTTTCTTCGGGTCCGCGGATTTGGAGCGACCGCGGCCGAAAAGGCCGGTCAGCCCGCCGGGCAACAACACGACGAACAGAGGCAATATCAGCCCCATGCCGAGAGCGCGCCAGTCCTGAAATTCCTTGAAACCCTCATCCGCGACCATCAGGATGGCCGCGCCGACCAACGGGCCCCAGACGGATCCCATGCCGCCGACGACGATCATGGACAGAAGAAACAAGAGCAGCGTGAACGAGAAGATGGTCGGCCCCACGACGCGAAAGTCGGCGGCATAGACGGCGCCGGCGAGCGCCGTGAAAAAGGCTGATAGCGCGAAGACCCACAATTGATATTTGAACTGGCTGATTCCGCGGGACATGGCGTAGCCCGGATTGTCGCGCAATGCCCGGAACGCGAGGCCGAGCGGACCGCGAATGACGATCACGGAAAAGCCGAAGGCGGCGGCGAGGAGAGCCAAGCCGAGAAAATAGTTCGCCACAATGAATTTCGAACCGAACAAATCACGAAAACCGAGATCACCGAACTTGCCGATGCCGCGCACGCCGCCGAACAGCGGCATGCAGCCGCCTTCGTTGGTCGTGAAGCATTCGGTGTCGTTGATGATCACGAGATAGATGACTTGGGCGATTGCAAGCGTGAGCAACGCGACATAGGGGCCCTTGAGTCGCAGACAGGCGAGCCCAATCAGCATCGAGGCAGCCATCGCCAGGACTGCCGAAGCCGGCATGGCAAGCCAGAGCGGCCAATGCAAGTAATAGCCGAGCATCGCAGTTCCATAGGAGCCGCAGGCA
>Ga0209526_10002802_pt1 | contig 11784 bp, 10 predicted proteins | sample JacPinW_OM2H0_M1_FD_188566 | JGI IMG/M metagenome (GOLD analysis project Ga0209526, IMG submission 188566) | Forest soil microbial communities from Algoma, Ontario, Canada - Jack Pine, Ontario site 1_JW_OM2H0_M1 (SPAdes) (version 2) | ecosystem: Environmental > Terrestrial > Soil > Boreal...
GTTCACGTAACCGTCCAACGTCCCAACCCACTCGCCGGTAAGTGACACATCCGTCGGCTCGACCTTTACAACTGTGACAGGCATTGGCGGCGGTGGCCCGGCAGCCGAAGTATTTTTGTTGCCACAGCCTGAAAGCAATGCGGTGCCCAATAACAGCACTATGGCAGTGCAAGCTGACGTGAGTGCCATGCGAACTGGTATAGCTAAAACACTTGCTGGCCGCGCGTTCATAAACCTCCCCAACAACACTGCGATAATTTTTCTCGGCTCCGCATCTTTAATGGAACCGCAACGGAAAACGAACTCTCGTTTGAGGCTTATGGCTACCGCGGATATGAACCTGGATGCCTCACCTACGAACCGAAAGTCACGTCCCAGTTAGATTCAGGCAACATGTTTTTATGTACATTTCGCCCCACAAATGAAAACGGCCCGGAATGACAGGTGCTCTAGAGCGCCAAAATTTGTCACCTGCCGCTAATGAAAGTTGCTATACGTCGGGGATCCCGGACTTGATGCGCCATCATGGAGTGACTCTGTTTTTGAAACAAACCCAGTTGGAGTAGTCTTTTTGCTACTCCATGGTGGACGGGCATGGTACGTCTTTAGTGGGATCGGAAGACGTTTACGGGCGCTTGTACTACAAATCGCATGATCAACGCGGATAATCCGAAAGCGGAATGGCACTTTACCGCCACGTGTCGGATATCACTAGCCATGAATCAAAATTTTTGTTTGTTTTAATTAAAATATCGACTTGAATTCTTCGGTGCGCATCGATCTGGTGAGTGATGAACGAAAAACAGATCGCCGCTGAATCGGCGGCCCAGCTAGTAAAGAGCGGAATGGTGATCGGCTTGGGCTCGGGGTCGACGGCCGAGATCGCCATCCGTATCCTTGGCGACAAAGTGAGAAACGGCCTACAAATTATTGGCGTGCCGACTTCTGAAAGATCCGAGCAAATCGCTCTAGGATTGGGCATACGATTGGCGACGCTTGAGGTTTTTCCGGAGCTGGACCTGACCATTGATGGGGCTGACGAGGTGGAACTTGGTTCACTCGATCTGATCAAGGGGCGCGGCGGTGCGCTACTGCGCGAAAAAATTGTAGCGAGTTCCAGCCGGCGGCTAATCATCGTTGTAGATGAAAGCAAAATTGTAAAAAGGCTTGGGTCACATGGCGAAGTTCCGGTCGAAATCGTTCCGTTCGGATGGCAGTCGACGGCGCGGCGGCTGGAGAAACTGGGATGGAAACCAATGTTGCGTGCGGAAGTTGGCAGTCTGCCGTTTGTGACCGATGGGGGCCATTACATTCTGGATTGCTCTTTTGAAAAAGGCATCTCGATACAAGCCAAAGCGGCACAATTGCACGACACGGTGGGCGTTGTCGAACATGGAATGTTCCTGGGCATGGCTGCCGAGGCACATGTGGGGAGCGCGACGGGTGTTCGCGTGCTGCGAAAGGATGCCAACGATACTCAGGATCGAGGCGGAGCAAGCTAGATGCGGACGCGGCTAGATGCGGACGCGGCTAGTTGCGTCGTTTTGCGGCTTTCTCCGCCGCAGTTCGCAGAGCTGGTTACCTGTGTGCGGCGCTGACGGTCTGCGGACTTTCCTGCAATTTCCCCGCTAGGTTAGCGAGCAGTTCGTAGGAATGAAGGCGATCCTCGAAGTTGTACGTGTTGGTGACGACGATCAACTCATCTGCTTGCGTCTCTTCCAAAAATGCGTCTAAGCGTGCGGCGACTCGTTCGGGCCCTCCAAAGATAGCTGCGCCAAGTTTCGTTGCAACTGCTTCTCGTTCTACGGAAGTCCATTCGAGAGTTTTTGTTGGAGGCGGTAGCGGTCCCGGGACTCCACGCATCAAATTCAAAAACATTTGAATTGGAGTCGTGGCGAGAAATTGGGCCTGTTCATCGGAGTCGGCCACGATGATCGGGATGCCAACCATGGCGTAGGGCCGATCGAGAACTGCTGACGGGCGGAATGAGGAGCGATAAATCCGCAGGGCCGGGAGTAGCGGTCCGGGTTGAAAATGAGCGGCGAAGGCAAACGGCAAACCGAGTTCTCCGGCAAGGCGCGCGCTGAAGTCGCTGGAGCCGAGAAGATAAATGGGCACGTTAGTGTCTTCGCCGGGATAAGCATGGACGCGTTGCGAAGGTTGTGGCTTCCCGAGATAACGGCGCAGTTCGTCCAGAAGTTCGGGAAAGTCCTCGCCTGAAGTAACCAATGGTCCACGCAGGGCGCGAGCTGCTGCGGAGTCACCGCCCGGGGCGCGACCGACACCCAGGTCAATGCGACCGGGAAACAACGATTCGAGCGTGCCGAATTGTTCGGCGATGGCGAGCGGGGAATGATTCGGCAGCATGATGCCGCCGGCACCGACTCGAATCTTTGAAGTAGCATTCGCCATGTAGCCAATCAAAACAGAAGTCGCCGAGCACGCGACTCCTCGAATATTGTGATGTTCAGCGAGCCAGAAGCGTTTGTAATTGAGGGACTCCGCGCGTTGAGCTAGCACGCGCGAGTTGTGGAAGGCCTCGCTGGGGGTTCCGCCCTGACGTATATGCGCTAAATCCAAAATAGAGAGAGGCGTGCTCGCGAGACGCGCAGAAGCCGACATGGGTACCTCGATTTTCGCCGCCCGCGACGAACTGGTTCGCAAGCCAGGCATATTGATTGGATGACTACATTGTTTCGATAGGTACGAAGAGGTTCCACGCGGCGGAGCAGTTTGAATATCCCATGGCGCCGTCGTTATTGGACTTGCTAACCGATCGTGTTGGCAAAATATTGCCGCAGCCTGTAACATGAGCCGCCTCCGGTCATGATCGTTGACCCTCAGTCTCAAGTTAGGTTCGAGACCGTACAATCGCGCGTAATCAAACTTCGACGGTCTCGCGCACGGCATGCAGTGCACCGCTTCGCCCGCGTGGAAATCGTTTTTGCTCTTTGCTTCTTGCTATGCAGTTGCCGCCCAAGGCCGACAACTGCCGGACCTTCCATTGAGTTCAGCAAAGTGCCCCCGGCCATGCAAGGTGGGCGCGAGAAAGTCGACACCATCTCAGGACGGGTCACCGGCGCCCGACGCGGCCAACAAATTGTCGTTTATGCCAGGAGCGGACCTTGGTGGGTGCAGCCTTGGCCTGCCGCACCCTTCATTCCCATTCAATCGGATTCCAGCTGGAGCACCGAGACGCACATGGGCTTTGAGTATGCGGCGTTATTAGTAGAGCCGGGATACCAGCCCTCGCCCACGATGGATGTACTTCCTCCGCAGGGAGGACCGATCGTCGCTATCGCAGATGTAAAAGGTGTTGGTCCAATTGCGCTGGCACCTACCAAGGCGGTTCATTTCAGTGGGTACGATTGGAAAGTTCGCACCATTGCGAGCGATCGCGGCGGACTGAATAATTTGTACGACGGCGACAATGTGTGGACAGATGACCGCGGCGCTATGCATCTGCGTATTAAAAAAAGGGACGGACGATGGTCGTGTTCCGAGGTGTTTCTCACGCGTAGCCTGGGGTACGGGACATATGTTGCAGGAATGCGTGACATTTCTCATCTGGAGCCTGCGGTAGTCTTAAGTATGACCACCTTCGACGATTGGGCCGGAGAACAGCATTACCGCGAAATGGATGTGGAAATCAGCCGCTGGGGAGATGCTGCCAGCAAGAGCAATGCGCAATATGGCATTCAACCGTTTTACGTTCCGGGCAATGTCGCTCCATTCACAGCGCCTGCGGGTCCTCTGACGCATTCGATGCAGTGGGAATCCGGGCGGGCTAGCTTCAAAACGGTCCGTGGCACGTCGATGCACGCCGGGGCGCCGGTAGTTTCCGAACATGTCTTTACCTCGGGCGTACCCTCGCCGGGGCGGGAAACGTTCCAACTGCTTTTCTACGTAGTCGACAGCGAAAAGAATCCTTTGCAACACGAAACTGAGGTTGTAGTTGAGAAATTCGAATATTTGCCGTGAAGTGCGCTTCACAAGGCGTCGGCTTCCCTTCATCGTTTTGGCCGCACTAGCCGCCGCTTGTCTCGCGCACTCGGTTTTGGCGATCGATCCAAACCGAATCATCGCGCAGTATATTCACGACTATTGGGGCAGCGAAAAAGGGTTCACCGGCGGATCTGTTTCTGCTTTCGCACAAACCACGGATGGTTATTTGTGGATCGGAACAGCCAAGGGATTGTTCAGGTTCGACGGCTTCAGTTTTCGCGCATTTCCGGTAGCCACTCCGACATCGTTTCCCATCGGTGCAGTGCAGGGACTTGCGGCCGATCCGCACGGGAATCTGTGGATCCTGTTGCAAAATACCAAACTTCTGCGCTACCACGACGGAAAATTTGACCTTGGAAACGAGGAAGCGGAGTTCGGCATTACTTCCGTCGGTAATCGCAGAGACGGTACGACCCTTTTCTCCTCCCTGGCTCTAGGAATACTCACATACAGAAACGGTAAATTTGAAGCGCTGACCCGCGCAGTTGAGTCGGCGAACTCTTCCGCGTCTGCAGAGTCGATCAGTCGGGACGTTTTATCGAGCCGGCACAGTTGGGCTACAGGCGTTACGCCGCACCGCTTTGCCGAACCGAACTCTCCTGTCACTGCCGTCGCGGAAACGTCGGACCAAAGAGTTTGGCTGGGCACCAGGGACAAAGGCCTTTTTTATATGAGCGAAGGTCGCGTGTTACCGGCGCCGAATGCCCCGCCCAACACCAAGATCAATTGTTTGCTCGCGTTGAACAATCGAGAACTACTAATCGGAACGGATAAAGGTGTCTTGCGGTGGAATGGTGCGTCAGTGACGGAGCAAGCGGTCCCCGTCGCGCTTCGTCACACACAGATACTCTCTTTGATCCGTGACCGTGATTCGAATGTCTGGGTCGGTACTGCCGGCGAATTGATACGGATCAGTCCCGATGAGCTGACCGGCGATTCACAACGTCACCAGGCAGTATCCGCGATGTTTGAGGATCGAGAAGGAAATTTGTGGCTCGGCACTTCGTCGGGTATTGAGCGCCTGCGCGACAGTGCGTTCGTCACCTATCCTGTGAGCGCTGCGGGACCAGAAAGCACGGGTCCGATCTACGCCGATGCCACTCAGAATATTTGGATTGCTCCTCTTGAGGGTGGGCTGCGCTGGATGAAAGGCGGGAAAAGCGGAAGCGTGGAGCTAGAAGGCCTCGCTCATGATGTGGTCTATTCCATAAGCGGCAGAGGCAGCGAACTGTGGGTTGGCAGGCGGCAAGGCGGACTGACGCATCTGGAGTCGCGTGGACGCCAACTCACCGCGAAGACGTATAGAGAACGAGACGGGCTACCTCAGAACAGCGTTTACGCGACCTACGAAACCACTGATGGCGCGGTATGGGCAGGCACTTTGAGCGGTGGCGTCAGCGAATACAGGAACGGTCATTTTAAAAATTACACCACCGCCGATGGCTTGGCGTCGAACACCATCGCTGCGATTACTCAATCGAATGATGGCACCATGTGGTTTGCAACGCCGAGCGGAATTAGCGCGCTGTCCGATGGACATTGGCGATCTTTCCGAACTCCCGATGGATTGCCATCAGGCGATGTAAACTGCCTCCTGCCTGATTCGAATGGCACCCTTTGGATTGGCACTGCCTCTGGCTTGGCGTTTGCTCGCTCCGGTCGTGTGCAGGTGCCCGGTGGATTACCGCCCTCCTTGCAGGAGCAGATTCTCGGCCTGGCGGTGGATAAGCTTGGCTGGCTTTGGATTTCCACCTCCAACCATGTGCTGCGCGTGAAACGCGATAGTTTAATGAGTGGCGCGATCAGCGATGAGGATGTTCACACCTACGGACTAGAAGATGGTTTGCTTGGTACCGAAGGAGTAAAACGAAACGCATCGGCTTTTACTGATTCGCTAGGCAGGATCTGGTTTTCAATGAATCGTGGGCTCTCGGTAGTGGATCCTGCACGTGCGACGAGCAATTCGGCTCCTGCCATGGTGCATATCGACGGCTTATCGGCAGACGGAAACCCAGTTGAGATTAAAAAATCAGTACGGTTTGCTCAAGCGCACCGCCGCATCACCTTTGACTATACCGCGCTGAGCCTTTCTGTTCCCGAGCGTGTTCGATATAAATATAAACTTGACGGTCTCGACGACAATTGGAGTGAGCCGGTCTCCACGCGGACAGTTACTTATAACAATCTCGGTTCGGGCGCGTATCGTTTTCGGGTAATTGCCAGCAATAGCGACGGTCTGTGGAACAGTTCGGAATCCGTCATTCCCTTTGAAATTGAGCGCGCCTACTGGCAGACCTGGTGGTTCCGGATTGCCAGCGTTTTAGTCGCGGCATTAGCGATGCTGCTATTCTTTCGGCTTCGCATGCTGAGACTGAAGAAGCAAATGAACATGCGATTCGAAGAACGTCTCTCAGAGCGCACCCGCATCGCGCAGGAACTGCACGACACGTTGCTGCAAGGTTTCCTGAGCGCCTCCATGCAGCTGCATGTTGCAGATGATCAGCTTGCCGAGGAGTCGCCCGCGAAACCTTTTGTCGGCCGTGTTCTTGAACTGATGGGCCGAGTCATCGATGAAGGCAGGAACGCCGTTCGGGGTCTACGTTCGCCAGACGCGCGTTCTGAAAATCTCGAGCAGGCTTTCTCCGGACTGCAACAAGAGCTAGGGTTCACTCGCGGAAGTAGTTTTCGTGTTTTTGCCGAAGGAGGCGCACGGGTTCTCCGCCCCGTCATCGGCGAAACGGTGTATCGCATCGGTCGCGAGGCGGTTACCAACGCATTTCGCCACTCACAAGCGACTAAGATTGAGGTCGAACTGCAATATGCGCCAAAATATTTGCGCCTACTGGTTCGTGACAATGGTGTAGGCATCGACCAAGGCGTGGTCCGCACGGGGTTGGACGGGCACTGGGGTTTGTCAGGTATGCGGGAACGCGCCGAAGAAATTGGAGCGAGGTTAAGAGTCTTGAGCAGCCCTGCAGCGGGAACCGAAATTGAGCTTTCCGTTCCGAGTCGCATTGCGTTCGAATCGCGACATACAAATAACCGCTGGGGATGGCTATCCAGATTGAGGCCGCCTACAACGTCAGCAACGGATCAAGAAACCGAAAACCGGAAGCCGCAATGAACGACCAACCACGGATTCGCGTTTTCAGTGTGGACGACCATCCGCTCTTGCGCGAGGGCATCGCCGCCATCATTAATAATCAGCCGGATATGCAGGTGATTGGGCAGGCCGCGAATGGCAAGGATGCTGTTCAAGAATTCAAGAAGCATCAGCCTGACGTGACGCTGATGGACCTCCGTCTTCCGGATATGAGTGGCATCGACGCCATGATCGCTATCCGCGCAGAATATCCCGAGGCACGCATCATCCTGCTAACCACCTTTGAAGGGGACGTGGAGATTAAACGTGCGTTGGAGGCTGGAGCACGCGGCTACTTGCTGAAGAGCATGCCTCCCAAAGAATTGGTCGAAGTGATTCGCCAGGTCCACGCCGGCAAAAAGCGCATCCCGCCACAACTAGCAGCTCAGCTTGCCGAACACATGAGTGACGAGGCCTTGACCACACGCGAAATCGAAGTCCTGGGGCAAATTGCGGGAGGCAATCGCAATCGCGACATCGCGGAGCAACTATTCATTTCCGAAGAAACCGTGAAAGTTCATATCAAGCACATCATGGAAAAGTTGGGCGCGAGTGATCGAACCCAGGCGGTGGCCATTGGCATTCGCCGCGGAATTATCCAGCTATAACAGTACTTCTTGCCCAGAACTGATACCCATTTAGGGGAATGCAAAGATACCGAAATGTCGGATTTCGCGGTGGAAGTCCTCCGCTTACCTTTGGTTGCTGCGCGTTTTCTGAACAAACAGGGTGAAGGCACTGTTAAGACTATGCTCCACTTTTCCAGATAGCTGGCCAGGCGCAGCGTTGCTGTTGCTGCGCGCCATTGTGGGCTTCGCCGCGATCGTGCAAGGGTTTTTGTACCTTTCGAGGGGCGGAAAGTCGAGCGCTGGCGGGCTGCTTCTCGGCGTGCTTCTGGCCATCAGCGGCATTAGCCTGGTGATTGGGTTTCTCACCCCTATCGCCAGTATTTTGGCTGGTGTCGGGTGTGTGGCGAGCAATACTTCGTGGCTTCCTACCCCTGTGACTACTTTGTTCGATGGCCAACTGGTTTCGCTGGAGATGATCGTCATGGCGGTATCCATCGCAATGCTGGGTCCTGGAGCCTTCGCGTTGGATGCGCGCCTTTTTGGCCGTCGCGAGATTGTGATTCCTCCGGTACCTCGCGATCCCGAAGTTTGATCTTCGGGTTGCGCCGTCGAAATTCATCCCTTCCCTGCTCTCAATTCAATCAGCGCCCTGCACAACGGTGATCCTAGCGTAGTCCGATGGTGGTATCTAGCAGCAGCCTGATGGTGGTAACCCAAAAACATTCGAAGTGGTGATGTTGTTTGTCATGCGTCAGCGCAAGGTGTGTTCACGACGACAATGCTACACGCCGCGGCCGAACTTCATCCGACGAGCGATGTACACAAGCTTCGTCGTAAATCTAGCGCACGTTAAACGAGGAATTAAACGCCATGAACTCGATGCCGCAAGAAGTCCCCCAAACCCGGCCGGAGATAAATAACGCAATTCTGCTCGAACAAATGTACCTGGAACTTCGTCCCAGATTTCTGGCGCTGGCTTATTCGATTTTGCGAAACCGCGAGGATGCGGAAGATGCCGTGCAGGAAGCTTTCGCTTCGGCACACCGCAACTTCCCGGGTTTTGAAGGGCGCTCGGCTGTGGCCACGTGGCTCACCCGCATCGTCGTGAACGCTGCCTTGATGCAACTACGGAAACGCAAATCCTCGCTGCTGGTGGCTCCTCCGGAATCCGACGTGAAGGAGGGCACTCCCTGGATGGAGCGCGTACGTACCTCTACACCTGATCCCGAAGCGCTTTTCGCTGAAGCGGAGACGCTACAGCTGGTCGAGGATCTATTGCGAACCGCGAGCCCGCTGATTAGTGCCGCCTTCAAGATGAAATTGTACGACGATGTTTCCGCCGAGACCGGGGCGAAGCATCTCGGGATTACTGCCAACACTTTCAAGTCTCGCGTGTTTCGTGCCCGCAGGCACTTACGGGCACGCGGCAAACACTCACTGATCGCCCCGATCAGAAAACCGGTGCATGCGGCAGCTCGTGCCAACGATGGCGACTCCTGGAGTTATGGAAATGCAGCCTGAATGACCCTGGCAGCCGCACTTGCAAATGGCGCGAAGTTCTGGAGAACTCCAATGTCTAGCGTACTCGGATGGCTGGCGACGGCAGTGACTGCCGGTTCTTTCCTCTCTCGCCAGGCGGCCACGTTGAAAAGGGTTCAGGCTGCTGCCGCATGTCTGTGGATTATTTACGGAGTGAATATTGATGCGGCGCCGGTGATCGTTGCGAACCTCATCGTGGCGGCCATGGCTTTTTACTCGTCTCTTGCTGAGAGATCTACGTGGAAAGAACCGTGGTCCGCCCGACTAAGCCGGCAGGTAGGGCGAGGCGAGATGGGTCATGTTGCTGAGAAGAGCCGTTCCAGTGGTTCGCATACCGCGATGGTGGTATCTACTTACCCACCCCGCGGAGTTACGGAAAGAACATCCGATTTAGTGATGTTTCGTGGCGGCGCTTGCGACAGAGTGCAACCAGAAAACATCGATTTCTGAAGCTCGCAAAGGTTTGGTTCCAGAAAACTCGTAACATCCTTTATGAAGGAGAAATTTGCATGGCAACTATTACAACCAAAGACGGCACGCAAATCTATTACAAGGATTGGGGCAAAGGACAACCCATCGTCTTCAGCCACGGATGGCCGCTGTCGGCCGACGATTGGGACGGACAAATGTTGTTTTTCGGCCAGCGTGGTTACCGGGTAATCGCGCATGACCGCCGAGGTCACGGCCGCTCCACCCAGACGTGGGATGGCAACGATATGGATACCTATGCGGACGATCTCGCGGAGCTATTCAAAGCTCTCGACCTTAAGGACGCCATCATGGTCGGACATTCCACCGGAGGCGGCGAAGTGGCCCGCTACTTGGGGCGTCACGGCACCGGACGCGTTGCCAAGGCCGCCCTCATCAGCGCCATCACACCGCTGATGTTGAAGACCGAAAACAATCCTACCGGCACACCTCTGTCGGCCTTCGATGAGCTCCGTGCGGCACTCGCGGCCAACCGCCCACAGTTCTACAAAGACATCACCTTGCCCTTTTACGGATACAACCGCCCTGGAGCAAAAATTTCTGAAGGCATCCGGGAGCATTGGTGGTTGCAAGGAATGTTGGGCGGCGTTAAAGCTCACTACGACTGCATCAAGGTTTTCTCAGAGACCGATTTGACCGAAGACCTGAAGAAGATCGATATCCCCGTACTGGTGCAGCACAGCGATGATGATCAGATTGTTCCCATCGCGGCTGCCGGCCCTTTGGCCGCAAAGCTCCTGAAGAAATCGACACTTAAGGTTTATCACGGCCTTCCGCACGGCATGCCCGCCACCAACGCGGACCAAATCAATGCCGACCTGCTTGCATTCTTTAAAGGCAGCACTGCTACAGCCACGGCCTGACATCTATGGGCGGGCTGCGGCGGCGGGCACAGAGCCTTTCTCAGCGGCCCGCGCCGTTCTTCAGGTAAACCGCAGTCACCGGACAGAACAGACCACTTCGGGAAAATTGTTTTAAAGAGGTCGGCCTAGTTTCTTCACCATCCGGTAATTCGAATCACAAGATTTTGTAAGAAGGAGGAATGCACCATGATTCTGTCGATTTTTACTTTCACCCACGTGGTAATCAGTCTGGTAGGTATTTTGTCAGGGTTAGTTCTCGCGTATGCCCTGATCAATGCCAAGCAACTCGACCGTTGGACGTCTGTTTTTCTGTGGACTACGGTGCTCACCAGTGTCACGGGCTTTATGTTTCCGTTTCACGGATTTCAGCCGTCTTACGTGGTTGGCGCCATTTCGCTGCTAGTTCTGGCGCTAGCTCTCTTCGCGCTATACCGCCGTCACCTGGAGGGTGGCTGGCGGCGAACCTACGTGATCAGTGCCATGATCGCTCTGTATCTCAATGCGTTTGTTTTAATCGTGCAACTTTTCCGTCGCGTGCCGGCGTTGAAAGCGCTCGCTCCGACGCAGACTGAACCGGCGTTCAAGATCACTCAGTTAGTTGTGCTGCTGGTGTTCGTAGCCGTTACGGTTCTCGCCACAACCAAGTTCAGCCATGCGCAGCTTCGTACTGCGTAATTTCATGCTGCGTTATTTGGTTTTCAGCACTGAGTAGTGCCCCGCCTAACTCGTCGTCAATGCGATTGGAGAAAAACGAAAGGGGATCTCATGTCTAAGTTAACCAAAAAGGTAGCACTGGTCACCGGCGGATCGCGTGGCATTGGTGCCGCGATCGCGAAGCGTCTGGCCGCGGATGGAGCGCGTGTGGCGATCACGTACGCGAAAGATGCAAACGCGGCCTCGTCGGTTGTCAAAGCAATCGAAGGCGCCGGCGGCAAGGCCATAGCCATTCAAGCGGACGCCGTCGATGCCGAGGCCATTAAGGGCGCGGTACAGAAGACGGTCGCCGCATTCGGTGGGATCGACGTGCTTGTGAACAATGCTGGCACGGCCATTCCGAAGACGTTCGAGGAGACCACGCTGGAGGAACTGGACCGCTTGTTTGACATCAATGTCCGCGGCGTAATGGTCGCAACCCAGGCAGCGCTAAAGCACATGAAAAGCGGCGGTCGTATCATCA
>Ga0209526_10002803_pt1 | contig 11784 bp, 11 predicted proteins | sample JacPinW_OM2H0_M1_FD_188566 | JGI IMG/M metagenome (GOLD analysis project Ga0209526, IMG submission 188566) | Forest soil microbial communities from Algoma, Ontario, Canada - Jack Pine, Ontario site 1_JW_OM2H0_M1 (SPAdes) (version 2) | ecosystem: Environmental > Terrestrial > Soil > Boreal...
CCGAATCTCTACTTGAAGTTTTCCAGCGTAAACCTGTACGCGGCGCGAAGAGGAAAGAGCACTCCCAAGGAGTTCTTCACCCAACTCGTTGATATCTTCGGGGCCACGCGCCTGATGTGGGGCTCGATTTTCCCCGCTACTTACGGTCGGAGCCTCAAGGACCAGTTCGACCTGACCATGCTCTTCACCCGCCTTCTTGATCGGGTCGGTGCCAGGCGCCTGATGCGGGGCTCGATCCTCTCCGCCATTTGCGATCGGAGTCTCAAGGACCAGCTCGACCTGGCCAGGCAAGAACTCTCGTTCTTGTCGCAAGAAGACCAGCACTGGCTTTTCGGTGAGACCGCGCTTACGCTCTGGCCGATGCTGCGATAAAAAACGGCGCGCCGCGCGTCGCCGAAACTCCTGTATCACCCGACATCGCTGGGAACAGCGGGTTCCGGCGGCGCGGGAAGCTCGCTATTTCACTGTTGCGTCTGGCGGTCCCGCGGACTGGAAGGACCATCTGTCAGGCCAGCCGCGCTCGTGTGTTCGACGTTGAGATCGACCGTCATCACCTGGCTGGTTGCGCTGCTCCGGTACATCCCCTTAAGCGGTGGCACGTCGGCATAGTCGCGTCCGACAGCGACCCTGATATGGCGCTCGTCGGTGCGATATCGATTGGTCGGATCGAAGCCAGTCCATCCGGCGTGCGGCAACCAGGCTTCAAGCCACGCGTGGCTCGCCTGCTCGCCAAGCGGCGCACTGACATCGCGCGAAGCGGCGGGAGCAAGGTAGCCCGAGACGTAGCGGGCCGGCACACCGGACAGCCGCAACAGCCCGATGGTCAGGTGTGCGAAGTCCTGGCATACGCCGCTGCCGGTCTTCAGGATATCGTCGAGGCTCGAATAAACATTGGTGCTCGCCTTCTGGTAATCGAACTGGTCACGCACCCAGGCCACGATTCGCGCCACATAGCTGGCGACGTCCTCGGTCCCGGCAGGGCGCGCCATCCAGAACAGCTTACGCAGCCGTCCACTGAACGGGACATAGTGGCTCGCGTTCAGAAACTCGCAATAGTCACTTTTGTGCGCATCGTCCTCGGCCAGGAAGCTGCGAAACGCCACTTCCGGATAAACCTTCGCTGCCGTCTCGAGGCGCTCGACCAGAGATTGGGCGACAATCGTCAGCTCCCGATGGGGAGCGCTCACCGACACCGAATGCGCGTGGTTGCCGAAAAAGTCACGGTATGAAAAGACGGCGGCGGGCCGGTCAACGCTGAGTTCGAATTCGAGGCATCGTTGCCCCTCATCCTCCAGCGGCCGCAGCCGCATTTCGTTGTGCGAATCGCAGGCCGGCTGCTCATACACGAAGAGCGTGGTGTGCCTTATCCGCAACAACATCGATCGCAGTCTACTCGAGCGACATGTAGCGGTCGAATACGTGGCCGGCCAGGCGTGCACACATGGCCTCAATACCGATTAGGAATTCGTGCAGGCCGTCGGCGATGGTCTGTGGTGCGGAGCCAGCACGCAGAATCTTAAGTAAATCCGCGCAGGGCAGGCTTCGAGGCGCGGGTTCGTCTTCTCGCGCCGCGATCCGCGCCAGCACCCGCGCGAGCCGCTCGATACCAAAGCGTATCGAGCGCGGAAAAGCCGGGTCGAAAACCAGTATCTCGACCACCCGGTCCACCCTCACCGCGTTGCCATAGACTTTACGAAAGGCCTCGAACGCCGAAGCGCTTCTCAGCACCGCCGCCCATTGGCGCAAATCGGCGGGTCCGCCGATCTCTTCCTGCCGCGGCAGCAGGTAGTGGTACTTGACGTCGAGCAGGCGCGAGACGTTGTCCGGCCGCTCGAGCATCGTGCCGATTTCGATCAGATCGTACGCCATGTCCCGCGGCATCGTATTAACGATGATTCCTTCGATGGTGTAGAAGTGGCGCTGGAGGTCGGCGAAGAAAGCCGACACGCCGGCCGCGGACAACGTCTGCGCGGTCCATCCATGGCTCTCCAAATAAAGCCGATTAACCGCCAGCCAGAGGTCCGAGGAGATCAGGTGGCGCAGCGGGCTCAGGTTTGCGCGCACCGACTCGATGCAGTTCCGGATCGAGGAGCGGTTCTCTTTTTCGAAGACATAGAAATCTATTACCGAAGCCTCGGTAACGTGGCTATGCAGGGTCGCGAATAGCTCCTGCTCGGCGGTGATCCACACCAGCGGCTCCCACGGCTCGGCATCGCGCGGCGGGACCTCGAGCAAGAGATGGTAGTTGACGTCCACCAGGCGCGCGCGCCATTGCGCGCGTTCCAGATAGCGCGCCGCCCAGAACAATGAACCCGCAATACGCCGCAGCACTATTCTTCCAGCACCCAGGTATCCTTGCTGCCCCCGCCCTGCGAGGAATTCACGATCAGCGAGCCTTCGCGCAGCGCGACCCGCGTCAGTCCGCCGGCCAGCACACGCGGCCTTGCCCCAAGCAGCACGAACGGCCGCAGATCGACGTGTCGCGCAACCAATGCGGCCTTGCCGCCGGCGACTCCACCGGCAAGCGTCGGATGCACCGAGAGCGGAAAGACCGGCTGCGCGATAAAGTCGGCCGGGGCCGCTGCGATGCGCCGGCGCGCCTGCTCAAGCTCCTCATCCGTCGCACTAGGCCCGATCACAACTCCATAACCGCCCGAGGCTCCGGTCGGTTTGACCACGTAGTGATCGAGATCGCGCAGCACCGCCGCTCTGACCTCGGGGTCGCGCAGCAGGTAGGTCTCGACAATCGGCAGCAATGGCTCTTCGCCAAGGTAGTAGCGAATCATCGCCGGCGTGTATGCGAAGATGCCCTTGTCGTCAGCGACCCCAGTGCCGATCGCATTGGCCAGCGTCGCGTTGCCGGCCCGCAGCACCGCGGTCAGGCCCGCGACGCCGAGCAGCGAATCGGGACGAAAGACGACCGGGTCGAGAAAGTCGTCGTCAATCCGCCGGTACAGAACGTGGATTCGCCGCAGCCCGTGAACCGTCTTCATGAACAGCTTATGACCCACGCATACCAGGTCGCGGCCCTCGACCAGCTCGACTCCCATCTGTTGCGACAGGAACACGTGCTCGAAGAATGCCGAATTGAACGGGCCAGGCGTAAGCAGCGCGACCGTCGGATCCGAGATGCCGCCAGGCGCCACCTCGCGCAGACTGGCCAGGAGATAGGCGGGGTAGTTCTCGACGCTGCTCACCCGCAAGGCGCGAATCAACTCGGGCAACAGGCGGGTCATGATGCGCCGGTTCTCGATGACGTACGACACGCCCGACGGCGTGCGCACGTTGTCTTCCAACACATGAAAGCGCCCGTCGGCGCCGCGTACGAGGTCGATTCCGGCCACCGTGATGTAAACGCCGCAAGGCGACTTGATACCGGCCGCGGCGTGCCTGAACTGCGGCGAACCGATTACCAGGTCACGCGGAATCGCTCCGTCCTTGATGATCTGGCCTTCGCCATAGATGTCGGCGACGAAAGCGTTGAGCGCTCGAGCGCGCTGGATCAGGCCGGCTTCGAGTCCGGCCCAGACCCCGGCCGGGATGATCCGGGGAATAGGGTCGAAGGGGAATATTCGCTCCCCTCCTTCATGGTCGCCGTAGACGTTGAAGGTCACGCCCATCGTCTGGAACATCCGATGCGCGCGCTCTCCGAGATCGGCTAGCCGCGTGGACTCCATCGCGAGCAGGTAGGCGATTACCCGAGCGCACTCGGGCCGCGCTTGCCCTTGCGCGTCGAACATCTCGTTGATCGGCTGAAGCACGGCCACCTCTGCCTTCCAACCGGGCACTGCAATGCCCGCCTGCTGTGCATCCATCACGTCCACCTCGCGCGAGGCACTGTATTTCGGGCGAGTTCGCACGAAATACGCGCCTTCACCAGCAAGGGGCGTGCCCTGCCAAAGATGTGCGACCAGCGGCGCAGGTTGGGGCGGTTACGAGAGGCGCGCGCGGCGAATCTCTAAGATCGCCCGAGTCAGACGCGGCAAGACCTCGGCCGAGCCGCCGCGAAGGCTCGAATCGCAGATCTGTGTAATCTCCGATTCGTACAGATTTACTTCAATGAGACGGCCGCCCCGCTCCTTGACCTCGATCGCGAAGCCGGCCGCCGGATAGACCGTGGCCGAAGTCCCGCCCAGGATCACCAGGTCGGCGCGCGCCGCATGCTCGGCGCATTCGCGCAGCACGTCGGGCGGAATCGGTTCGCCGAACGCGACCGTGTCGGCCTTGAGCATGCCGCGGCATTTCGGACACGGCGGCGGCAGCACCTTGAGACTTATCTCTCCTGATTGAAAGCGCGTCCCGCACTGAAGGCAGCGGATGAGCTTCCAGTTGCCGTGAATCTCGGCGAGCCCTTTGTGCCCGGCCTGGCGATGAAGGTCGTCGACGTTCTGCGTGATGAGGAAACGCAGCACGCCCATCTGCTCGAGCTCGGCAAAGGCGTAGTGGCCGGGGTTGGGCGTGGCGACCTTGAGCGGAGCGAACAGCTCGTCGTCCTGGCGCTTGATTCTGTCCTCCCATCCCTTCTTCGGATCGGCGAGGAAAATCTGGTAGCCGTTCATCGGCGGTTCGCCGTACTTGGTCCATAGCCCGCCCGGGCCGCGAAACGGCGGGATGCCGCTTTCTACCGACATCCCCGCGCCCGTGAGCGCGATCGGGTAGCGCGCCGCGAGCAGCATTTCGGCCGCATGCCTTATTTTTTCATCGGTCGCACGTACGATCTCTTTCGCCATCGCGCTCGCGTCTCCCTGCGCCACAAGCGGCGCCGCCTATGCCACCACGCACGAGACGAAGGTAAAGGCGTACGCGCTCCATCCCGGCTCGCGCGCCTTGAGTACCAGCGTCCCCGGCATCACCGATTCGTTGGCCACCAGGTTGTACATCCGCGGCCGATCGATCGTCACCAAGAGGGTGCCGTTGCCGCCACGCGCATCGTCGCCCGGATGCTGGTCCGCCGCGAGCACCAGTTCCGCGTGTACGGTCTCGCCCTTGGGCGGCGTCAGCACCAGGTTGACGTCCTTGCCCGTGTAACGCAGCGCGAGCGAGGCCCCCGCCATCGCGGCGCACGCGCTCTCCTGCTCGACCGTCCATCGCCCGCCCAGGTACGCGAGCCCCTCCGCATGATGGCCGGGATCGGCGTAGTCATGCGGGCGGTCCTGTTCGATGCCGCCGGGATTGCCGAACTGGCCGCGCGCGTAGCCCAGGTAAAGCTCTGGTGTGACGCGGTAACAGAGCGCGCCGGGATGGTCGGTGTCGCGCATCGGTTCCATCGGCGCCGGTGCGTCGAACTGCGCATTGAGATCCTTGAGTGCCCGCTGCAGCGCGCGCTCGCTCTCCTGATAGCCGCCTTCGCCGAAGTGGTAGTAGCGGATGCGCCCCTGCGCATCGACCAGGTACTTGGCCGGCCAACAGCGGTTGGAGAATGCGCGCCAGATCGCGTAGTCGTTGTCGAGCACGACTGGATATTCGAGCCCGAAGCTCTCGATCGCCGCGAGCACGTTTTGCCGTTCGCGTGCGAAGGAGAACTCGGGCGCGTGCACGCCGGCGACGATGAGACCGTCGCCACGGTAGCGGCGATACCATCCAGCGACGTACGGCAGAGTGCGGATGCAGTTGATGCAGGTATAGTCCCAGAAGTCGACCAGCACTACAGCCTTGCCACGCTGCTCGCGCAAGCTGAGCGGCCCGCCTTGCAGCCATTCACCGCCTTCGAGTTCCGGCGCGTAGATGCTCTCGCTGATCTCGGGCATGTTTCGTTCTCCACCGGCCGGCCCCGCGCAGCCGCGTGCTCATTGCATTGCGAGCCTAGCACAACGCCGACACTGGCCCCCAAGTGGATTCGAGGCTGTGAAGCGCCAACGGCGCGACGCCCGCGGCGCATTTGACGATGCGCCGGGGCGCGCGCTAGTGGAAATGCGATGGACGCTCCGGTGGCACTAAGCGTCATGGAAATAGGCGAGGACCGCTCACGCATGGAACAGGCGTGGGCGTTACGCCGTCGCGTCTTCATCGAAGAGCAGCACGTGCCGGAGGAGATCGAGCTCGACGCCGACGACGCTCGTGCCTTCCACGCGCTGGCGCTCGAAGACGGGCGGCCGGTGGGATGCGGCCGGATGGTGCCGCACGGCGATTACGTCAAGATTGGGCGGATGGCCGTACTGGCCGAGCGCCGCGGCGCCGGCGTCGGACGACGCGTGCTGGAGTTCTTGATCGAGCATGCACGCCGTCGCGGCTTTCGGCGCGCCGTGCTCGACGCGCAACTGCACGCCGAGCGCTTCTACCTCAAACAGGGCTTTACTCCCGTGGGCGACACGTTCGAGGAAGCGGGCATCATGCATCGAAGGATGGAGCACACGCTGTAAGCTGCTCATCATCGCGTTTATCGCGCACGACACCCATGCCCGCGTTGACACGTCCAGATAAAATGCGCATCCACGTATCCTCGATTCGCTTGTGCGGGCAATCGGTTCGCTGGCGATGGAACCGGTTCGCCAGTGCGGGAATTGTTTAGAAGGGAGGTGTCCGATGGTTCGGCGCGCGCTAGGAAGCTTCGCGGTCGCCGCGCTGCTCGTTGTGCTTTGCGTACCCGGGCGCCCGATGGCTGCCGGCATGGACGGTGTCATCATGCAGGGCGGGAAAATGATGATGATGAAGGCAGGAAAAGCGATGGACCCGATGACCGCGAACATGACCATGTCCAACGGCGCTATCGTGATGCCGGATGGAACGGTCAAACTGCCCTCAGGCGAAACGATACATCTTAAGGACGGGCAGATGGTCATGATGGACGGGACTATTATGGATGGGGGTAAGCCCAAGCCGATGATGAAGCCCCAGGGTATGGACACGAATGAGTAACGCGATGCCATCCAACGCTGCAGGTATAGGCAGCCCGCGCAAGCCAGTGAATGAAGTAGTCACTGAAGCCCGATTCAAGGGCCGGCGCATCCAGCCGCTCACGATTCGGCTGAATCACTGGATGAACGCACTGTTCATCGTTTTAATGGCGGGGAGCGGGCTTGAAATTTTCGCCGCCTACCCTTCGCTCGGGCCGCAGGGCGCGCAATACGGGTGGTATCCGTGGCAGGGCGTGGCCCCGCCGGGGTGGCTTCGGATCGGCGGATGGCTGGCCGGCGCGCGCCATTGGCATTTCGCGATCGCCTGGTTCCTGGTGCTGAACGGCCTCATCTACCTCGCGTACTTTTTCGGGCGTGGCGAATGGCGACGGCGGCTCTTTCTGCCGGCGCGTGACGCAGGCAACGCCGTCCTGATGTTCGGTTACTACCTGCGTTTGCTCAAGACGCCGCCGCCGACCGGCTTCTACAATGGCTTGCAGCGTTTCGCCTACAGTTCCGTGACAATAGTCATAATCATCCAGGTGCTGTCGGGACTAGCTATTTATAAGCCGGTCCAACTTCACTGGCTATTGAACTTATTCGGTGGTTACGACGCGGCCCGCGTTATCCACCTGCTGGGGCTGGTCTTTATCGCGATGTTCGTGGCCACTCACATCGTGCTGGTGCTGTTGCATCCGCGCGAGTTGCTGGCGATGCTCACCGGAGGCGAGCGTGGCTAAAGTAATCACGCGGCGAAAGCTCCTTGTCGGGTTCGCTGCGGCTTCGTTGCTGGCCGGATGCGACGCGCCCCATCCGGTTTCGCTTTTTCTCAAGCGGATGCTGCGCTTCAACGAGCGTTTCGAGGGTTTCATTTTCTCGCCTTCGCGCCTCGCCCCTGAGTCGCCCGAGAAAGACCTGACTCCCGAGCGTGCGTTCCCGCGTTATTTCATCGCCGACACGATGCCATTTCCGCCCGTCGGATGGACGCTCAAGGTGGGCGGGATGGTTGCGCGCCCAGGCGTGTTCACGCTCGATCAGTTGAAGGCCATGCCGCAGGCCGCCATGCGCGTGCGCCATCACTGCGTCGAAGGCTGGTCGGCGGTCGCGGCGTGGAACGGTCTGCGCCTGAGCGATCTCGCGCGCGCCGTGGGCATCGACCCTCGCGTGCGCTACGTGGAGTTCCGCTCGTTCGACGCCAACTACTGGTCGTCGTGGGACCTCGGCAGCGCGCTTCATCCGCAGACCCTGCTCGCCTATGGCATGAACGGCCACGATTTGCGCCCCGACCACGGCGCGCCGCTGAGAGTCTACTCGGCGGTCAAGCTCGGCTACAAAAACGTCAAGTATCTCACCGAGGTAAACTTCCTCCCCAATCGAACCGGTGGCTATTGGGAAGACCAGGGCTATGACTGGTTCGCCGGGGTATAAGGCGTGACGCCAAGACATTCAAAAGGCATGGAAGTGAGAGAAGGCATGGGAGTGAGCGACTTGGCGCTTTATTTGAGGAACATAAACGAACATAGTCGGAATCTCCAAGGGACCCTCACCCTACCGCTCCCGCGAACAACGCGGGCGACGGCATCGAAGAAGCGTGAAGCGGGCGAAGCGCTCTTATGACAAAGCTTGAACGCCATGGCTGGGTGATAGTTGGGGTTCTCTCTATTGCGCTATTTCTGATGATGGGAGCAGCGTTCGACACCTTCGGAATATTCCTGCTTCCACTGCAGCGGCAATTCGGATGGGACCGGGCGCAAATCTCACTGCTATTCACTGCCATGGCTCTGCTCTATGCGGCCAACATGCCGGTGGCCGGATGGCTGTTAGATCGTTTCGATGCGCGGCTCGTGATGGCTACCGGGGCCATGTTTTGCGGAGTCGGGCTGGTTTGTGCGAGTTTGAGTAAGTCCTACACATCCATGATGGCAGCGTATGTGCTGATGGGCGCCGGCATCGGTCTGGCCGCGTACGTGCCGGTCACGGTAGTAATCACCAATTGGTTCGACAAGCGACGTGGGTTGGCACTGGGCGTCGCCTTGGCCGGGGAATTTTGCGGCATTATGGTGATGGCGCCGATTCTGACTCGCACGATCTCCATTTTCAACTGGCGCTGGGGCTATCTGACTATCGCAACGCCCATGTTTGTTGTTCTCTTGCCGCTGGCGTTTGCAATCGTGCGCACGCGCCCGAGCTCGGCTCAGAGTATCGCGCATGGCCGCGGCGCCCACGACAATGTCCCGGGAATGGAGGTCCGTGAGGCTCTGCGCAGCCGTTCGTTTTGGATGATAGCAGTTGCTCAGATTTGCTGGGGCTGTTCTATCACCGGGCTGTTCATGCATCTCGCCCCGTATATGAGCGGAGTCGGCTACTCCTCGGAGACCGCGGCTTTGGCGATGAGCGTGTTCGCGGGGCTGGGCACGGTGGGGCAACCGCTCGCGGGCGTCATCACAGATCGCCTGGGCGCGCGCTTGAGCCTGGTGTTTACGTTCAGCTTGATGGCCGCGGGTAGCCTATGCCTGGTATGGGCACACCATATAGGCTTTCTCAGTATGTATATCGCCACAGGCCTCATCGCGAACTCGCCTGTATTAATGACTGGGATATTAGTGGCGGACTGTTTGGGCCTCAAGCGCTATGGTTCGCTCGAAGGCCTGCTAGGAAGCGCCGCGCAGTTTGGTGCAGCTCTCGGTCCCGAGCTATCCGGGTTGATATTCGACGCGACCGCGAGTTACAGGCGCGCCTTTCAACTCCTCGCGCTTCTCCAGGCCATAGGGGCAATCACAGCCTTCGCTTGTATACCCGGTGAATACACACACTTTACTGCCGATACTCAGTCCATCGGCAGGCCGACGTAATTCTCGGCGAGCGATTGCGCGGCCGCGTGCGAGCTGGTTACGTAGTCCAGCTCGGCGAGCTGGCGGCGATGGTCGAAGGCGTTTTCGTCCTCGAAACGGTGCAGCATCGAGGTCATCCACCACGAAAACCGCTGCACCTTCCATACGCGGCGCAAACAAATCTCCGAGTAGCCTTCGAGGCCGGCGCGCGAGCCAGCCGTATAAAAATCGCCGAAAGCGCGGGCGAGCACGCGAATGTCGGCAATCGCGAGGTTGAGCCCCTTGGCCCCGGTCGGCGGCACGATATGGGCTGCGTCGCCGGCGAGGAAAAGCCTGCCGTACTGCATCGGCTCGACCACGAAGCTATGCATCGGCGTGATCCCCTTCTGGACGATCGGCCCGCGCTTGAGCTTGAAACCGTCGTGGGTTTCGAACCGCCGCTCGAGTTCGTCCCAGATTCTTTCATCAGGCCAGTTGTCGATCTCCTCGTCGCGCGCGACCTGCAAGTAGAGCCGCGTGAGCTCGGGCGAGCGCATGCTGTGGAGCGCGAAGCCGCGCTCATGGCGGGAGTAAATCAGTTCTTCCGACGAAGGCTCCACCTCGGCGAGAATCCCAATCCATGCGAACGGGTAAACGCGGTCGAACTCGGTCAGCACGCCGGCCGGGACCGAAGGCCGGCACACGCCGTGGAAGCCGTCGCATCCGGCGATGAAATCGCAGCGCAACTCGACCGCCTCGCCGTCCGCCCGAAAGCGGACCGTCGGCGCCCCGCCGTCGAGGCCATGCACACTCACGTCTTCGGCCGCGAAAAAAATTCTCCCTCCCGCAGCGAGCCGCGCGTCGGTCAAATCTTCGACGACCTTATTCTGTCCATAGATCGTGATCGCTTTTCCCCCGGTCAGACCGAACAAGTCGATGCGATGGCCGCGGCCGGCGAAGCGCAGTTCAAGACCACGATGAACCAGGCCCTCGCGACGCAGACGTTCGCCCACGCCGGTTTCGTTCATCAGATCGACGGTGCCCTGTTCGAGCACGCCCGCGCGCACCCGTTCCTGGACGTATTGGCGCGTGCGATTCTCGACCACCACGGATTCGATGCCGGCGCGATGGAGCAGATGCGAGAGCATCAATCCCGCCGGTCCCGCCCCAACTATTCCGACTTGCGTGCGCATTTTCGCCTGAGGTCTCGAATCTACGACACACCCGCGATTCGATGCCACACGCGCCGTCGCGGTCTCGCCGCGAGGGCCACGCTACGCCGCCGCGAGGAACTCCTCGATGGCGCGTGCGACCGCCGCCGGCTGTTCGAGTATCACATGATGATGCGCGCCGGGGATTGTCACCAGGCTTGCCGACGGGTTGGCAGCGACTGCGCGCGCGGCCGCGTCGGCGGTCATGATGCGGCTGTGCTCGGCGCGAACCAGCAGCACCGGGTCGCGAATCCGCCCGATGGCCGCAAGCACATCGATGCCGTCGCTGCCGCGGAAGCTGTCGCGATCGAACTTCATCGTCCAACGGCCCTCGGAGGTTTGTCCGAGGCTTTTTTCAGCGATCATCCTCAACGTCGCCGGCGCAATCTCGCCCTCCCTGGGCATCAGGCGAAAGCGCGCGAGGGCGGTTTCGAGGTCGGGATAAGCGATGACCGGCAACCCTTTGAGCCGGCGCAGATAATGGTTGCGCCGCGCGCTGGAGGTCACCGCGACGTCGATCGCGACGATCGCGTGGGCGACGGCGGGATACTCGGCTGCGAAAGTGATCGCGCTAATCCCGCCCATGCTGTGTCCGACCACGAACGGCGGCGGTGGCGCGTATTCCGCGATGAAGCGCGCGAGGTCGTGCGCGTACTCCAACGGGCCGTAGGCCGGCGGCTGCACCCATTCGCTGTCGCCGTGGCCGCGCTGGTCGAGCGCGAGCAGGCGGAAATCCGCCGCACGCATCGCCTCGGCGAGCGGCTGCCACCACCAGGCATTGGCCGAATTGCCGTGGAGCAACACGATGGTGCGCGACGCGCCGGGATTCCATTCGAGATAGTGCAGGCGCGGCGAAGCGCCGGTGAAGTGGCTCAGCGGTTTGCTCATTGGCTCATTTGCGGTTTGCTCATTTGTAAAGATCGCGGCCCG
>Ga0209526_10002804_pt1 | contig 11783 bp, 5 predicted proteins | sample JacPinW_OM2H0_M1_FD_188566 | JGI IMG/M metagenome (GOLD analysis project Ga0209526, IMG submission 188566) | Forest soil microbial communities from Algoma, Ontario, Canada - Jack Pine, Ontario site 1_JW_OM2H0_M1 (SPAdes) (version 2) | ecosystem: Environmental > Terrestrial > Soil > Boreal...
TCCTTCCATACGGCAGACAGCAGCCGGTCATCGTTGGTCGCGATGCAGCCATTCGGTTCCGCGACCGCGGGGTTGCACGTGCCCGATGGCGCCTGCGGTGCGTTCGGCGGGATGGTCGTCGGATTGATGGGCGGGTCGACTTCAGTGACCTGGACCGCTCCCGCCATGCCCTGGACAATGGTTGGATCGCCGATCGCGGCGAGCACTCCGAGGGTCGGGGTGAGGGACTGCGGCTGCTCACCGAGATTGAACGCCATGAATTCCGTAGTCGTCGCGGACTGCGAGATGGCGGGAACGACGCTGAAGGCCGAGAGATTCGGACCAAATCGGCTGATTCCCTGCGGCGGCACTGCCAGCCCCGACAGGATCTGGCTTTTGCTCATCACCATGATGTAGGCGCCGTCGAAGGTGGTGCCGTTGTAGAGGTCGCAGGCCACGACCAGTTTGTCATCGCTCATCCCGAGCTTTGGCTGATCGCATAGGTCCGGCTTGCCGAACACACCCGAGTCATAGATCGTGTGCTTTACCCATACGGTGTTGATGTTGCCCGGATCGGTGGCCTTTGTCGTCGCGATGATGACCAGGAAGCCGTTGGGCGTTGCGGTGGTGTTGAGAGCGGCGATCGTCGCGATCCACGCGCCTGACCCAGCGTCATACAGAACCCGAGGATCAGTCACCGAATATCCCGTCGGGACCGCGAACGGATAGGCGTTGAGGTCGAAGGCCGTGCCAACCATGGCGCCGGTGGCCTTGTCCCAGACGGATCCGGTCTCGTTCACCATTTCGAGCAAGTTCACGGTTCCGGCCGCGACTTGGGTGTCCGGCGGTTCGATGGTCTGGGTCGGAAAGGCGGTCTTCTCCTTGTCCCGCGACATCAGAGCGAGTCCGGGGGTTAGCGGCTGGGCCTGCTGGGGGCGATGACCCGTACCTGACGCACTGGGCGCGAGGGTGCGGATGGTGCCGGCCCCGGAGGCTGTGAGCTGGTGCTTGGCCACCGCCTGGGCGCTCTGGTCCTTGACCCGGCGGGGCTGCGAGTCGCGAGGCGCGGTAGACGCCGGCGGGTTGGTCCGGGTCACCCGCTCTGGCGCACCCAGCGCGCCGCTGGGAGCGGCGTGCCAGCTTCGGGCGGCATGGGCCGGCAGCACCGGGATCGAGAGCGCAATGCCGAATGAGGCCAGTACGACCGGTACTGCCAGTAGAGGTGCGCGCCGCCCGCCCAGGAACCTCATGCCCCGCTGCATGTTAGCGGGCGGCGCGCCCGAAAAGAGGACTTACCGGACTAACAAATTGACCGCGAGATCAGAATTCGGCCAGTAGGCGCCCGCCGCGACGTGCGGCGCACCACCGAACGGATGGATGCCACCGTAGCCGTCGAGGACCCAGCCCTGGGGGGCCGCGGCTGTGCTGGTCGGGCTGAGCGTCACGGCCCGTGCGATGTCCCAATTTCCCCAATAGCCCGTGATCACCGGCGTCGCGGCGACCGACTGCGACCCACCCGAGAAGGGATGGACCCCACCGAAACCGTCGAGCGTCACTCCGGAAAGCGCGGTTGCGGTGCTACCGGGTGTGAGGGTGAAGTCCCGCGCGATAGACCAGTTCACCCAGTAGGCATTGTTGGTGATGAAGGGAGGCATCCCATTGGTGCCGATGCTGAACGGATGCAGTCCGCCCAGGCCGTCGAGGACGTAGCCACCGGTCCCGTCGCTGAGGATCGCGAGTCGTTTCGCGATGTCCCAATTTTTCCAATAGCCGGAGGCGGTCGCGGCGGGCGCCCCGCCGAAGGGATGCAATCCGCCGAAGCCGTCGAGGACGTAGCCCTTGGCGGTGGTCGCGGTCGAGCCCGGGAGGATGGCGACGTCACGCGCGATGTTCCAATTCGCCCAGTAACCGCTCGTGACGACAGGGCCTGCCGATCCGAACGGATGCAGGCCGCCGAAGCCATCGAGCAGATATCCGCCGGTCCCGTCGGGCAACAGTGCGGCCGACTGACCGATCCGCCAGCCGGGCCATTCGGTCGACAGCCCTTGCACCAGCGAGCTGCCGTCGGCGTGCACGCCGCCGAACGCGTCAACGGTGACCATCGCCGTGAACGGATCGGCTGCCGGTACCGGCGCATTGAGGAATTCCTCCGCGATGTAGCCATAGCCGTTGGACGCCACGGTCCAGGCGGTTGCGACAAGGGTGAAGCCGCCAAGAATGTTCGCCCGATGGGGCGGGCTGTTCATGAACATGGTGTTGGCGAGGGCGTCGTTGATCCCGCTCGAGTCATAAGCGATGTTCTCGCCGGCGTAGGTCGCGCCGGAAAGACATCCCAGATCCAGCGTCGGTCCATTCGTGTGCGATAGATAGCCCTGCTGTGCGATGCGGTCGGCGTTCTGCTGCGCGATGTTGGCGAGGCAGTTGTTCCAGGCGAGAGGCGCCAGCGCGCCGTTGGCGGCGCGGTCCTGGTTGACCAGCGTCTGCTGCGCCGAAAAGTTGTACGGGTCAACGGCCGACGCCGTCGCCGCCTGTCCTAACGAGAACGCAAGCGAGAGCGCGGTAACAAGCGTGAGTGAACGCCGGAAAAAAGTCCCCATGACACGAATAACCGGCTTCGAGGAGCGACACCTTCGGGCAGAGACCGCCCCGCTGCCAAGTTCCTACCGGGCCTTGTTGCCTCGTAACAGCCTTGTGTCGAAATCCCCCTCCCCCTCTGGGGGAGGGCAGGGTGGGGGCGCTCTACCCCAGGATCAGCTGCGTCGCGATATCCCAGTTCCAGTAGCCGCCGGCGGGGACGTCCAGCGCGCCACCGAACGGATGAAGGCCTCCGTAGCCGTCGAGCACCCACCCCTTGGGGCTGGCCGCGGTGCTGTCGGGCGAGTAGCGGACGGCACGCGCGATGTCCCAGTTTTGCCAGAAAGCGGTCGCGCCGCTGATGGCGCCCGAGCTCCCGAATGGGTGCACGCCGCCCCATCCGTCGAGCGTGACGCCAGACACGTTGGCCGCGGTGCTCCCGGGCGCGAGAGCGACGTCGCGGGCGATGGCCCAGTTTGCCCAATAGGCGTTGTTGGTGATCTCGGGCGGCATCGCGTTGGTGCCGATGGCGAACGGATGCAGGCCGCCGAGCCCGTCGAGCACATAGCCACCGCTGCCATCACTCAGCAAGACCAATCGCTTGGCGATGTCGTAGCCGCGCCAGTAGGGGCCACCCTGCACCGCGGGCGCGCCGCCGAAGGGATGGATGCCGCCGTAACCATCGAGGGTGTATCCCTGCGGGCTGGCGACCGTCGCGGCCGGCAAGAGCGCGATGTCGCGCGCGATGTCCCATCCGAAGTACGCGGTCGGAACCGTCGTCGTGCTGCCAAACGTGTGCGCGCCGCCATAGCCGTCGAGCACGTAACCACCGGTCGCATCCGGCAGCAGGGCGCCGGAGCGCGCGATCTTCCACCCGGGCCAGGACGCGCTATCCGTCATCGGCGGCGTCCCGCCGTCGGCGTGCAAGCCGCCCCAACCGTCGAGGGTATAAGCGCCCTTGATCGGCAAGGAGTACCCGGTCAAGCCGAGCTGATGCGGGCTTCCGGCCGCGTTGTCGGCGACGTTGACCGTGCCGGTTCGCGTGCCGGCGGCGGTTGGCGTGAAGGTGACGCTCACGTTGCAGCCCGCACCCGGTGCAAAGGTCGCCGGCAGCGTCCCGCAGGTGTTGGTCTGCCCGAAGTCCCCGGTGGTCGTGATCGCCGTGATCGTCAACGGCGCGGTGCCGTTATTCGTGATCGCTGACGTCTGCGGTGGGCTCGTCGTCGTCTGGGCCTGGTTGCCAAAAGTGAGGCTCGATGGATTGAACCGAACGCTCGGGCTCTGCGTCAACAGATAGGCGCGGATCACCGTTCCGGCCGGGACGAACAGCCGGCCGTTCGACGCGGCCGGCGTCGCGAAGTGATTGGCGGAGGTGATGCCGATGCTGTACCGGGTGGCGCCGCTCACCGGATCCAGTCCATACAGCGTCCCGGCCGGGTCGATGGTCCAGACCACCCCGCCGGCGAGGATCGGCGGCCCCGAGTACGACACCGCGGGGCCCTGCCAGGCGACCGTGAAGCTCGGCGTGGTCGTATTCACATTGAGGGCAACCAGCTTGGTGCGGCACGGTACATAGATGTAGGGCGCGGCCCACGCCGTGCCACCGAACGCGGCGTCCGAGGTCAGGCCGGGGCATGCCGATGCCGAGAACGGCGCGTTGCTGATATGCCCCATCGCGCCGGCGTTGATCAGATAGCCGGTCCCCGCCTTCCCCGCCTGGAAGATGAAGTTGTTCGGCAGCAACGCCGGCGTGATCGAACCCACGTCGACGTCCCCGCTGTTGAGCGCGGCGTAGTTCGTCGGCGCCCACCAGTCGGCGATGGCCAGCGCCGGCGTCAGCTTGAGGACCGTTTCGCCGTAATCGAACGGGTTGCAATTCGCCCCGCAGGTTGTATTTCCGGTGGTGACGAAGATGTTGCCCGACGCGTCGACGGAAGCTCCGCCGGAGGCCCAGATGCCGCCCTCCGCCGGACCGTTCGGAAGCGAGAACGCAATCAACGAGCCCGTTCCGCTCGCCAGCGCCCCGACCACCCAGCCACTGTAAGTGCCGCAGTCACCCCAGCGACCGCCGAATGGAATATAGACCCGCCCGTTCGCGAGCGACAGCGCGCCGCGCTGTCCCTGGTAACGCGCGTCGAAGCCCGGCGCGATCGTCTCATGCCAGGCCGTGGCGCCGTTCGTGATATTGATGGCGTAGAGCTCGTAATGGAGGCTCGGCGACCCCAGCGTCGCGACTACATACATCAGGCCGCTGGTCGTGTCCACCACGGGCGTGCCGGTGATCCCGACCGGATCGACGTTGCCGCAGGGCAGGCTGGACTGGGGGACGGGAGCGCCCAGGGAGGTGTTCGACCAGAGCACGGCCCCACTCGCCGCATCCAGCCCGTAGACGTTGTTTTGCTCGGTCGCGACCAGCACGGTGTTCCCGACGATCAGCGGTTCGGCGTACACCTGGCCGACGACCGTCGTATTCCAGGCGCTCGTCACGGTGCTGGCCGCCGGCTCCGTGGTGTCATTACCCGTCCGCGCGTTGTCGAGGTGGTAGGTCGTCCAATCGGCCAGCCCGCTGGTGGGCAGCAGGGCGAGCGCGGCCGCGGACGCGAGGACCAGGCGGCGCAACGGGGCCATTACGACTCTTGTCCTGCCAGAACGCCGACTACCTTACCTGATCAGGGGGAACCGGGGCCGCCCCCCGGTTCCCGCTCGAGATCGACTCCTACTGCACGACGAGCCGGACGGCCAGGTTGGTGTTGGGCCAGTATCCGCCGCTCGGCACATACACCGCCCCGCCGAATGGATGCAGGCCACCCCAGGCGTCCAACACCCAGCCCTGAGGTTGGGCGGCCGTGCTGCTCGGTGCCAAACGCACACCCCGGGCGATATCCCAATTCGGCCAGAAAGTCCCGGCGGCCGCCGGGCCGGCGGAGCCGAAGGGATGGAGCCCGCCCCAGCCATCGAGCGTCAGGCCGGACACGTTGGCCGCGGTGCTCCCCGGCGACAGCACGATGTCGCGCGCGATCGCCCAATTCGCCCAATAGGCATTGTTCGTGATCACCGGCGGCATCGGATTCTGGCCGATGCCGAAGGCATGCAGGCCGCCGTACAGGTCCATGACGTAGCCACCGCTGCCATCACTCAACAGCACCACGCGCCGGGCGATGTCGAGATTCGGCCAGTAGCCACCCCCGGACACGGCGGGCGCGCCGCCAAACGGGTGAAGACCGCCCCACGCGTCGAGGGTGTAGCCCGACGCCTGGGCGCTGGTCGAGGTGGGCAGCAACGCGAGGTCGCGGGCCAGGTCTGACCCGGGCCACGACGCCGCCCCGGTCGGCGCCGATGCGGCGCCAAAGGGGTGGAGGTCACCGCTTTGCTCGAGCACGTATCCGCCCGACCCGTCGGGAAGGAGCGCCGCGCCCCGGGCGCGAGCTCGGCCGGCCCAGTACGCGGTCGTCGACAGCGCCGCAGAGGCGCCGTCGGCGTGGATGCCGCCATAGGCATCGAGGGTGTACATGGCATGAATCGGATAGGGCACGATCGGGTTCGACACATTCGACGCCAGGCTGGTCCCGTTGACGTTGGCGGCCGCGACGGTGAAGGTGTACGTCCCGCTGGCCAGGTTGGGCACGGTGGCCGACCGCGCGCTGGCCGGGGTGTTGACGGTCGCGCCGCCCGGAGCGGTCGTCACGGTGTAGCCGGTCACCGGACTACCCCCATCGAAGGTCGGCGCCGACCACGAGACCGTCGCGCCCTGGTTCGCCGGGCTGGCGGTCACGCCCACCGGCGGTCTCGGTACCGAGGTCGGGGTGACGGCGGGGGACGCGGCGGACCACAGGCCATTCGCGAACGAGTTGGCCGGAAGGACCGCGAAGGTATACGGCGTGCCGTTGGTCAGGCCGGTGACGTTCGCCGTCAAGACGCCGCCCTTCACCACCGTCTGGGCGCCGCCGGGGGTCGCCAGGACGGTGTAGGTCGTGATCGGTAAGCCACCGTCGAAGTCGGGCGGCTGCCAGCTGACCGCTGCCGATCCATTGCCCGGGATCGCGGTGACGTTCTGCGGCGCCGTCGGGATCGGGTCCTGCGGGTTACCCGTCAGCCAGAGGTTGCCAATGTCGGAGGGCCAGGGATCCATCCCCGGCGCCCCGGTCCAGCCATACGGGTCGATGGCGGTCCACGAGCTCGTGATGTACACGCCGAAATGGAGATGGGCGCCGGTGCTGCAGCCGGTGTTGCCGCTCTGCGCGATCAGTTGCGCGCGGTCGACAACCTGGCCCACGCTGACGTAGATCTGCTGCAGGTGCGCGTACCGGGTGCTGAGCCCGTTCGGGTGATTGATGATGATGGTGTTGCCGAAGCACGGGTTCACCGAATCGGTCCCGGCCAGCGACACCGTCCCACCAGCCGCCGCGAGCACGTTCTCGTAGTAGAGCGGCATGTCCCAGCCGTTGTGCCCGTCGTAGTAGACGTAGTTGCTACCGCCGGGCGTCATCGCGTACCCCTTGGGGAACGATGGGTCGACGCCGTAGGAGGAGAAGCCCGCGGTGCCATCGGAGGCGCAAACCTTTCCATCGAGGCTGTAGTCCGGGTTGCAGTGGTCGAAGATCGAGGTCGCGATGTGAAGGCCGATGTAGGGACGCGTCAGGAAGGCCTTCGACAGGTCGATGGCCGCCAGGACATTGGGGCCCCTTCGCGTCGTGCTGCTGACCACTTTGACGGTCGGCATCTGGTTGCGCACCGCCCGCACCACCGGCTTGCCGGCGAAGGGGGTCAGATGCTCGTTTTTGATGTAGGCCGGCTGCGTGGCCGCGGTCGTGGCCACCGCCCCGGCGAAGACTGGCCTCGCCGCCGTCGGCGTGATTGGCGTCGTCGGTGCGGCGGCACTGGCCTGCTGAATCGACAGGATCAAGACCGCAATCGGGACGGCCGCGAGGCGATGAACACGCATAGAAGGAACCTCCAGCATTTCGATTCGACGTAACGAACCGGCAAAATCTTTCGCCGGTTCGGCTTCCGGTTCCTTTTCCTGCTTACTCGAGAAGTAGCTGCGCCGCGATATCTTTGCCCGGCCAGTAGCTGTACGAGTACATGGGTTGGGCGCCGCCGAATGGGTGCATGCCACCCCAGCCATCCATCACCCAACCCTGCGGCTGGGCAGACGTGCTGCTCGGCGAGAGCCGCACCGCGCGGGCGATGTCCCAGTTGCGCCATACCGCCGATGCCGAGGTGGCCGATGCCGACCCGAACGGATGGACCCCACCCCAGCCGTCGAGGGTCACGCCGGCCACATTGGCGGCGGTCGATCCCGGATTGAGCGACAGGTCCCGGGCGATATTCCAATTTTTCCAGTAGGCCGTGTTGCTGATCGCCGGCGGTGGCGCGTTGCTGCCGATGGCGAAGGGGTGCACGCCGCCGTAGCCGTCGAGCACGTAGCCGCCGGTGCCATCACTCAACAACGCCAGGCGTTTGGCGATGTCGAAGTTCTGCCAGTAGGGGTTGCCGCTGACGTCGGGCGCGCCGCCGAACGGATGGATGCCGCCGAAGCCGTCGAGCGTGTAGCCCTGCGGCTGCGTGCCGGTTGCCGATGGCAACAGCGCAATGTCGCGCGCGATGTCCCAGCCCCAGTACGCGCTGGTCGAGATTGGAGACGCGCTGCCGAATTGATGAATCCCGCCGTAGCCGTCCACGACGTAGCCACCGCTGGCGTCCGTCAGCAACGCTGCCGAGCGCGCGATTTTCCATCCAGGCCAGTAGGCACTGCTGCCAAGCGGTTTGGAACCGGCGTCCGGGCCGATGCCGCCATAGGCATCGAGCGTATGCATCGCCTTGAAGGGATAGGTGACGGTGAACTTGGTGGCGATCGCGTTCCACAGGTCCGGCGAGGTCCCGTCGAAACCGAGCGCCCACATCCCAGTGCCGCGCAGATTGTTCGCGTTCACCAGGTCGTACTTCTGCGCCAGCGAGGAGGCGTTGTCGTAGTACAGCTCGCGATAGGTGCCGTAGTTGCCGCCGCAGGGGTCACCGCTGGATGGGCTGAACCACGACGCCCACGGCGATTGCGCGGTGGCATCCCATCCCTGGAGGAGCGATTGCGCGCCGCAGGAGAGGTCCGCCTGAACACCGGAATAAGTGTCGGCGATGGCCCCCGAGCCGGGGACGATCGATGAATACGGCTGCGCGTCGACCGTCGACCACTTGTAGCCGTAGTAAGGGACACCGAGGATCACCTTGGACGCCGGCGCTTTGGTCAGGTACTGCGAGACGGACAGGGTGTCGTTGTACGTCCAACCGTACAGCGGTGCGTTCGGCCCGGCATGGCCGGACATGTTGCCGAACGACATGTCGTACGTCATGACGAAGAACGCGTCGACGTTGGGCGCCAGCGCGCCGATGTTCATGAACCCCTGGTCCCAACTCGCCGATCCCGAGTAAGTGTCGACACTGACCATCGCCGACGGCCAGCGCTGGTGCACCTGCGACGAGAGCTGGGCGACGAAGTTGGTGAACTGCGCCGGCAGGTTCGGATAGCTGGGATTGGTGCTCCCCTCGAAGTCGACGTTGACACCGTCGAGGCCACGCGCCGCGATCGCATTGATGACGTTGGTGATCGCGGTCTGGGTCAAGCTCGGGGAACTGAAGAGCTGGTTGAGCGTCGCATCGTTGGATTGCTTGATCACCAGCACCGCGCGGTCGCCCGCCTGATGCGCGCGGTTGAAGGTATCGGTCAAGGCCTGGCTGGTCCAGCCGGTCCAGCCGGCGTCCGGCGTGCCGTCGCCGTTCATGGTGTTGAAGTTGCCGTCGCCGTTGAGGTTCAACCCGAAATAGGCGACGGTGCTGAGCAGCGAGTAGTTCCAGTTCGCGTTGTTGTTGATTTCCCAGTAGGTCGCGAAGCCGAAGACCTCGCGAGTCAGCTGGGTGTTCGAGCTCGCCGCCAGCGCCCCGGCGGTGGCCGGCGTCCTGCCCACGGTTTTTGGCTGGCGCGGCACGATCGCGGTTTGGGCCGCCGGAGCCAGGTGGAGCGCCATGTGCGCGTGCTCGGCGTCCTGCTGCGCGTGCGGGCCAATCGCGGGGTCACGCTGCGTGGTGCTGGCGCCCTGCGCGGGTACACTCTGGAACGCAAGCGCACCCAGTAGCACGGCGGCAATCGTGCCCCCAATACACAATCGACGGAGTCTGCTGGCCATCGCCTCCACGAGCCCGGATGCTAGTCGCCTACCCGTTGTTGAAACGAGCGCGGCGACTGTAACGTTATCGTTCTATCAAACTTGGGCGCTGCGGGGCCGCTTCAGCTCGGCCCGCGCCTGGGCATCCCACCACTCGACCGTCTGCCGAAGTCCGGTCAAGAAATCGGTTGACGCCGTGAAATCGAACGCGGCTTTCGCGCGGCTCACATCGAGTGACCGGCGCGGCTGGCCGTTCGGCTTGGTCGTGTCCCATTTCACCGTTCCCTGGTAACCGATCAGCTGGCTCAGGATGGCGACGAGCTCCTTGATGGTGATCTCCATCCCGGAGCCGATGTTCACCGGCTCGGCCCCCTCATAGCGTTCCGCGGCCAGGACAATTCCTTCGGCGGCATCCTCGACGTAAAGAAACTCCCGGCTGGCGGAGCCGTCGCCCCAGACCTCGACCGAATCGCGGCCCTCGTGCGTCGCCGACCAGAGCTTGCGGATCAGCGCCGGGATCACGTGCGAGGAGCGCGGATCGAAGTTGTCCCCCGGGCCGTAGAGATTGACCGGCAACAGGAAGATGGCATCGAAGCCGTACTGCTGCCGGTAGGCCTGGGCCTGCACCAGCAGCATCTTCTTCGCCAGCCCATAAGGCGCATTCGTCTCTTCCGGGTAGCCGTTCCAGAGATCATCCTCGCGAAACGGAACCGGCGTGAACTTCGGATAGGCGCAGACCGTGCCCAACGCAACGAATTTCTTCACACCGGCCACCCGCGCCTCCTCCATCAGCTGGGACCCCATGATCAGGTTCTCGTAGAAGAGGGTCGCCGGGTTGTCGCGGTTGAAGCCGATGCCACCGACCTTCGCCGCCATGTGGATCACGAGGTCGGCGCCTGCCACCGCCTTGCGGCAGTTCTCCCGCTCGCGCAAATCCATGGTGGCCGTGCGTGGCACGAGCACGTCTTTGGCACCACGCGCCTGCAACCGAGCCACCACCCGCGATCCGAGAAAGCCGGCGCCTCCGGTGACCACGATCCGTTGATCCGCAAACGGTTTACGGGTCGGGTCGTTTTCCGATTTCACTAATCTCACTCTGGCCCGATGATACCGTGACCAAACCGCTCCGCGTCCTCTGTGATGCATCGTTGGCTTTGAACCCAGCGGGCACAGGGACCTACGTTCGCGGCCTGCTTGCCGCGCTCAAGGCGCGCGATGACGTCGAGATCGTGGAGACGACGTTCCATTCGACGTCCACCGGAACCGTCGATCTCGCCCGCAAGTCGCCGCTGACCCGCATCACCAACGGCGTCAACCATCTCGCGTACTATCTGCGGGCGCTGCCTCGACGGGCCAGGGCGTTGGGTTGCGATCTGATCTTCTGCCCCAGTGGGCTCGTCCCGCTCGGTGCTCATATTCCCTACGTGATGACGGTCTACGACCTAACCCCCTTGCGCTACTCCAGCACCCAGAATTGGTTGAGCCGCTGGTATCTCTCCGGCATGCTGCGCTGGGGAATCCCCCGCGCTCGAGCGATCTGCACCATCTCGCGCGCAGTCGGCGACGAGGTGGTGGAACGGTTTGCCGTTCCGCGCGAGCGAATCGTCGTCACCTATCCCGGCCCAAACCCGGAGCTACAGCACGCCCGGCCGGCGCCGGCGCCCATCCCGGATCGCCCATTCGTCCTGATGGTCGGGACGGTCGAACCGCGCAAGAACCATCTGACCGTCCTGCGCGCGCTGGCCCAGCATCTCCAGCACCGCCCCGGCTCTGAGCTGCTGCTGGTGACCGCGGGGTCCGCCGGCTGGCGTTATCAGCCGGTACTGGACGCGATCCAGGAGCTCGGCCTGCGCGACCGGGTCGTGCGCCTGGGCGCCGTCGATCCGGGCGTCTTGAAGTGGCTGTACCAGCACGCCCGGGCGCTGCTGTTTCCATCGCTGTACGAAGGCTTCGGCCTCCCGGTCCTGGAGGCGCTCTTGCTGCAGTGCCCCGTGATCGCCGCTCGCATTCCCTCGGTGGTCGAGATTACTGCTGAGAACACCGCGACGCTGCTGGAGCCCACGGGCGTCCTCG
>Ga0209526_10002805_pt1 | contig 11773 bp, 10 predicted proteins | sample JacPinW_OM2H0_M1_FD_188566 | JGI IMG/M metagenome (GOLD analysis project Ga0209526, IMG submission 188566) | Forest soil microbial communities from Algoma, Ontario, Canada - Jack Pine, Ontario site 1_JW_OM2H0_M1 (SPAdes) (version 2) | ecosystem: Environmental > Terrestrial > Soil > Boreal...
CGTCGTCAAGCGAGATGTTTTCGTCGTGTTCTCCCAGTTCGGCTTTGGTGGCCGGGGTGAACAACGGCTCGTCGAACTTGCTGGCCTCGACCAATCCGGGCGGCAGCTCGATCCCGCACAGCGTGCCCGTCTTCTCGTAGTCCAGCAGACCGGATCCGGTCAGGTACCCGCGCGCGACGCATTCGACCGGCAGCATCTCGAGTCGGCGCACCAGCAGCGCCCGGCCCAGCACCTCTTCGGGAATCCGTGGATCGTCGGGAGGGCCTGCGAGGTGGTTGGGCGCGTCGAGGTGGTCGAAGAAGAACACGCTCATCGCGGTCAGGATGCGGCCCTTGTCCGGGATCTGCGTCTGCAGCACGTAGTCGAAGGCCGAGATGCGGTCGGTGGCGACGAACAGCAGGTGCGCGTCGTCCACCTCGTAGAGCTCGCGCACCTTGCCGCTGGCCAGGTGGCGGTAGTCGGTCAGGGCCGGGCGCATCGCGTCAGCCTAACGGCAACGCCGCGGGTGCCCGCTGTGCTGGGATCGACGGATGATGACCCGTTACGTGCCCTATGCCAGCAGACCGCATCGGTTGGCCTTCCAGCTCATCAGCGACATCGTCGTCATCGGCTGGGCGGTGCTCTGGGTGTGGATCGGGCTGGCGGTACACCATGCGATATCGACGATCGGTGCGGCCGGCCGCGACGTGGAGAACGGCGCCAACGGAATCGCCGGCAACCTGCAATCCGCGGGCCACAGCACCAGCAGGGTGCCGTTGATCGGCGACGCACTGGGTAAGCCGCTGAACGCCGCCGCCGACGCGGCGCGCGACATCGCCGGCGCAGGACACAGCATCGAGACGACCGCCAGCTGGCTTGCCGTGCTGCTGGCGCTGGCCGTGGCGGCGCCGCCGATCCTCGCGCTCGCGATGCCGTGGCTTTTCCTGCGGCTGCGTTTCTTCCTGCGCAAACAGAGGCTCGTCGGGCTGGCCGCGACGCCGGCCGGTGTTCAGCTGCTGGCGTTGAGAGCGTTGGCGAACCGGCCGCTGCGCCGGCTCGCGAGCGTCCACACCGATCCGGTGGGTGCCTGGCGGCGAGAGGATCCGGCCGCCATTTCCGGCCTCGCCGCGCTGGAGCTGCGCGCCGCCGGTATCGGGTTTCGCGGCCTGAAGGGCTAGTAGCGCGCTCAGCGTGGGCGGGCGCGCCAGGCTGCGACGATCGCGACGACGGAGGCCAGGGCCACGGCCAGCCACGCCGCGAACGCGACCCAGAAGAACACCACCGACGCCATCTTGAATGGCCGCCACCCGGTCTCGACCTTCATCGCGAACGTCGCGGCCGAATACATCCCGAGCGGGAACACCATCGCCCACCATGCCCCGGCGAAGCGCAGATGCAGGTGGCGCACGGTCGCATACACCAGCGGAGCTATCCACAGCGTGGCGGCCACCCAGGTCACCACGGTCGCCGAGCGGATGGCCGCGAGCAGCCAGTCATGCGTGACAATCGCAAGTCCCGCGCGGTGCAGCTGATCCCCGGCGAGCGTCCCAATGGCCAAGCCGCCCATCAGGATCCAGATGTCCGGATGCCAGAAGTCGTCGCCCGGCCCCTCGGCACCCCGCCACAAGATCAGCCAGGTGGCCACGCCGTAAAAGCCGAGTGCGGCCAGCCACATCACGATTCCGATGGTCAGTAGCTCAGCGTCGTGACCGAGCCGCGCCAGTTGTGCGGTGACGATGGCCAGGCCCGACGTCGCGACGCTCACGAGCTCCCACGCCCCGTGAGCGCGGTCGCGCAGGTCGGTCCCCAGGTGCGGCCACATGCTGCGCGCGGTAACTGCGATGAGCACAAACCAGGTGATCCACGCGATCGTGGCAAGGATTCCGAGGATCCCCGGATGGGCGAGGAATCGCGCACCCAGCACAGTGCAGGCCGCGACGAAAGTGAACAACCGGACGGCCACGTCCGGATCGGTCAAGTCGAACGGAAAGCGCTGTCGCACAGCAGTTTTTACTGCGGCCAGGGCTGTCAGCACGACCATCGCCGCCACCGCGATCGCCGCGAGCAGAAAGCTGATCAAGCGATAGTGATGATCCTGCGCCGAGATCGACACGATGCCGGTCGCCATCACCGACGCACATGCGTCAGGCGCGAGCGGGAGGCCGGCGAACCTGGACCGCATCGTGGTTAAAGGATCGCCCCGGGCGTGTACTTCGCGGCCTCGGGATAGCGGCTCACGAGGTCGTCCACCGCGGCCACCACGGCGTCCACCTGGCTGCCGGCGGCACCGATGAACGCCTGCCGGTCGGCAAGCGCCTCGTCGAGCGCGGCCCGATCCAGCGGCAGCCGCGGGTCGGCGGCCAGGCGGTCCAACAGATCGGGTTCGGCGCCGCGCTCGCGCATCGCCAGCGCGACCGCAACCGCGTGTTGGGAGATCAACTGGTGTGCGGCTTCCCGGCCCATTCCCGCCCTCACCGCGGCGATCAGGATGCGGGTGGTCGCAAGGAAAGGCAGATAGCGGTTGAGCTCTCGCTCGATCACGGCGGGATACGCGCCGAACTCCTCGAGCACCGTCAGGAACGTCTCGATCTGCCCGTCGATCGCGAAGAACGCGTCGGGCAGCGCCACTCGACGCACCACCGAGCAGAACACGTCACCTTCGTTCCACTGCGCACCGGCCAGTTCCGCGGCCATCGAAGCGTATCCGCGGAGCACGACCTGCAGTCCGTTGACTCGTTCGCAACTGCGGGTGTTCATCTTGTGCGGCATCGCCGATGAGCCGACCTGACCAGGGGCGAACCCTTCGGTGACCAGCTCGTGGCCGGCCATCAGCCGGATGGTGTGGGCCATCGACGACGGCCCCGCACCGAGCTGCACGAGTGCCGAAGTGACGTCGTGGTCCAGGGAGCGCGGGTACACCTGTCCGACGCTGCTCAGCACGTCGGCGAAGCCGAGAAATTCCGCGATGCGGCGCTCGAGCTCGGCGAGCCGATCCGCGTCGCCGCCGAACAGGTCGAGCATGTCCTGGCTGGTGCCCATCGGCCCCTTGATGCCGCGCAGCGGGTAACGGTCGATCAGCTCGCGCAGTCGCGTCAGCGCGATCAACGTCTCCTGTGCGGCCGATGCGAAGCGCTTACCCAGCGTGGTCGCCTGCGCGGCGACGTTGTGGCTGCGCCCTGCCATCGCCAGGTCGCGGTACTGGACGGCCCGCTCGGCGAGCCGGGCCACCACCGCGACCCCGTGCGCGTGCACCAGTTCCAGCGACCGGCGGATCTGCAGCTGCTCGACGTTCTCGGTGAGATCTCGGCTCGTCATCCCCTTGTGCACGTGCTCATGGCCGGCCAGCGCGTTGAACTCCTCGATGCGGGCCTTCACGTCGTGGCGCAACACCCGTTCGCGTGCGGTGATCGAGGCCAGGTCGACATCGTCGGAGACCCTTTCGTAGTCGGCGAGCGCCACCGACGGCACGGGCCCGATCTCGGCGCCCAGCTCGATCTGGGCGCGAAGCACCGCGAGCCAGAGCCGCCGCTCGGCGACGACCTTGGCCTCCGGCGCCCAGATGGACACCATGGCGGCACTGGCGTAGCGCGTGGCCAACACGTTTCGGATCGTCACGAACACACAGCTTACGGTCGCGATGCGGCGATTCGGCGGTTAGCGCAACGGGGCCAGGACGTCGATCACGTCGATCAGCGCGGCGGTGGCCGTCGCACGGAGGTTCCCACCATCTTCGACGAGCGCGGCGACGACCGCCCCGTCGATCCCGCACGTCAACGCCTTGATCCGGTCGGGGCGCACCGTCCGGCCGCAACGTTCGATGGCCTCGATTACCGCAGAGGTCCACTCCTCACCGATCCTGCGCTGGGCGTCACGCAGCCACGGATGCCGAGCACATGCGATGTATCGCTCATACCGCGAGATCAGCTCCTCGCTGATCTCCGAGGGGGCGCAGTCACCCAGCAGCAGGTCGACAAGCACGTCGGCGGTCGCCTCCACCCCGCGGCGCCGCCGGGATAGGCCCGCCAGCCGGGCGTGCAGCTGCGCCGCCTCCTGCGCTCCCGTGTGCTCGACCGCCTGGACCACCAGATCTTCAAGCGACGAGAAGTAGTACGTCGTCGATGCCAGCGGCAGACCGGCTCGCCGGGCGACCGCGCGGTGGCGCACCGCTTCGAACCCGCCCTCGCACAGCAAGTCGGCGGCCGCCGCGATGAGGGCGTGCCGCCGGCGTTCCCCCTTCGGGGTGACTGCGGCTGTCACGTTTAATGATGGTGCCAGCAATATGGCCCTTAAACTGGGCTTTCGCACAAACACGAGCGGCCACAATCTCACGTCCGGCGGGGCCGATGGCATGATGGCCCGCATGCCACAGCTGAGCCGCCGAGCGCTGCTGCGACTCGGTGGTGGCGCAGCCGTCGGTGCGGCGGGCGCGTATGCGCTCGGCACGATGCTTCAGTCGCAGCCGTCGACCGCCCGGCCAAGCGTTGCGATGACGAGCGTCGGCGCGCCGCTCGCGCCACCGCCACCCCTGGAGCCCCCGCCCGCAGCGGTGGCACCCACGATGGTCAGCGGGTCGTTCGTGTCGGCGGCCCGTGGCGGTGTCGCCACCAACTGGGCGATCGCGCGCCCGCCCGGTCAGACGAAGGCGCTCCGGCCGGTGATCGCGCTGCACGGGAAGGGCAGCGACGCGGCCACCGTGATGGCCGGCGGCGTGGAACAGGGGCTGGCGCAAGCGGTCTCGGCGGGCCTACCGCCGTTCGCGGTGGTCAGTGTCGACGGCGGCGGCGGCTACTGGCACAAGCGGGCGTCGGGTGAAGACTCCGGCGCCATGGTGCTGACCGAACTGCTGCCGATGCTGGACGCGCAGGCGCTGGACACGTCGCGGGTGGGGTTCTTGGGCTGGTCGATGGGTGGCTATGGGGCGCTGCTGCTCGGCGGCCGGCTCGGAGCCGGCCGCACCGCCGCGATCACCGCGGTCAGCCCCGCGTTGTGGATGTCGTACGGTGCGACGGCGCCCGGAGCATTCGACAGTGCCGACGACTGGTCAGCAAACACGGTGTTCGGCCTGCCGGCGCTCGCGTCAATCCCGATCCGCGTCGACTGCGGCAACAGCGACCCGTTCTTCTCGGCGACCAAGCAGTTCATCGCCCAGTTGCCGACGCCGCCGTCGGGCGGCTTCTCACCGGGCGGTCACGACCCCGGCTTCTGGAGTGCGCAACTGCCGGCCGAGCTGATCTGGATGGCGCCGCTGCTGGTCGCCTAGCCGCCGACCTCGATGCGGCCCTCGGCGGCGGCGAGCCCGATGTCGCTACGAAAATGACTGCCGGGCAATCGAATTGATTTGATCGTCTGATACGCGGCGGATCGGGCCGCAGTCAGATCCGGTCCGGTGCCCACCACGGACAGCACCCGGCCGCCGGTCGAAACCAGTGCGCCGTCCTCGCGGCGGGCGGTCGCCGCGTGCAGCACGCCGTCCAGGTCGTTTATGTCGGCGCCCACGATGACATCGCCCACCCGCGGCCGGCCGGGATAGTTCTCGGCCGCGAGCACGACCGTCACCGCGGCACCGGGGCGCCAGCGCAGCGCGGGCTGCCCTGCGAGGGTGCCGGTCGCCCCGGCGTGAAGGAGTTGCCCGAGCGGGCTGTCCAGCAACGCGAGCACGGCCTGCGTCTCCGGATCCCCGAAGCGGCAGTTGAACTCGACCACCGCGGGCCCGGCCGACGTGATCGCCAGGCCTGCGTAGAGGATGCCGCTGAACGGGCATCCGCGCCGGACCAGCTCCACGGCCACCGGCTTGATGATCTCGCCGACGATCCGGTCGATGAGCTCCTCGGGCAGCCAGGGCAGCGGCGCGTAGGCACCCATGCCGCCGGTGTTGGGTCCGGCATCGTGATCGCCGACCCGTTTGAAGTCCTGGGCCGGGAGCAGCGGCACCACTGTCTCGCCGTCGACGATGCACAACATCGAGACCTCGGGGCCGTCGAGAAACGACTCCAGCAGCACCGGGCGGCCGGCGTCGAGCAACGCCGCGGCGTGGGCTCGCGCGGCGTCACGGTCGGCGGTCACGAGCACGCCCTTGCCGGCGGCCAGCCCGTCGTCCTTGACCACCCACGCCTTGTCCTCGGTGTGTTCGGGACCGAAGCGGTCCAACGCGGCATCCAGGCGCGCGGGATTGTCGACAATCTCGCTGCGCGCCGTCCGAACGCCTGCGCCCGCCATCACGTCTTTGGCGAACGCCTTGCTGCCCTCGATCCGCGCGGCGGCCGCCGAGGGGCCGAAGCACGCGATCCCGGCGGCGCGCACCGTGTCCGCGACGCCGAGCACCAGCGGCACCTCGGGCCCGATGACCACCAGGTCGGCGGCGGTGTCGGCGGCCAGCTTGGCGACGGCCTCGCCGGAGGTGACATCGACGGCATGGGCTTCGGCGACCGCCGCGGTGCCGGCATTGCCCGGCGCTGTTATCAGACCGTCGACGTCAGGATCGCGCCGCAGCGCCAGCAGCACAGCGTGTTCACGGGCACCGGAGCCGATCACCAGGACGCGCACAGCTGCCAACCCTAATCGCGGAAGGCAAACATTCGGCGAAAGCTTCGAGCATACACTTGACCGGATGGTGTATGGTCTATGGAAAGCCGCACACGAGGAGGTTCGCGATGACGGCAGCCCGCATGGTCTGTCCCTTCGGTCAGGATTTCGACTTCACCGACCCGGACGTGCTCGTCAACGGCATGCCCGTCGCCGAGTTCGCCGAGCTGCGAAAGACGGCCCCGGTCTGGTGGAACGAGCAGCCCGCGGGCGCCACCGTGTTCGATGACGGCGGGTACTGGGTGATCAGCCGCCACGAGGACATCAAGGCCATCTCGAGGAACAACGACGTGTGGTCCACCAACGCGAAGGGCGCCGTGATGCGGCTTCCGGTGGGGACGACCGGTGAACAGCTCGAGCTCACCAAGGCGCTGCTAATCAATCACGACGCACCCGCCCACACTCGCCTCCGCAAGCTGATCTCCAGGCTCTTCACGCCGCGATCGGTGGCCGCGCTCGAGGAGAAGCTCGCCGCCGCGGCGCACGGGATCGTGCGATCGGCCGCCGACAAACAGACCGGGAACTTCGTCGACGACGTCGCGATGAGCCTCCCGCTGCAGGCGATCGCCGACCTCATCGGCGTGCCGGAGGCCGACCGTGAGCGGCTGTTCCACTGGACGAACTCGATCATGAACACCGACGACCCGGACTTCGACGACGACCCGATGGCCGCCAACGCCGAACTGATGGCCTACGCCTACACCATGGCCGAGGAGCGCAGGCGCTGCCCGGCCGACGACATCGTCACCCGGCTGATCGAGGCCGACGTCGACGGCGATGTGCTCGGCGACACCGAGTTCGCGTTCTTCGTGATCCTGCTCGCCGTCGCGGGGAATGAAACGACCCGAAATGCGATGACGCACGGGATGAATGCGTACTTCGACAACCCCGACCAGTGGGAGCTATTCAAGCGCGAACGGCCCGACACCGCCGTCGACGAGATCATCCGGTGGGCGACGCCCGTGCACTGTTTCCAGCGAACCGCGCTGGCGGACACCGAGATCGGCGGCGTCAGCATCCGCAAGGGCCAACGCGCCGGCTTGTTCTACAGCTCGGCCAACTATGACGAGAGCGTGTTTGACCGGCCGTTCGAGTTCAACATCAGTCGAGACCCCAACCCACACTTGGCGTTCGGCGGCAACGGCGCACACTATTGCATCGGCGCGAACCTGGCCCGGATGGAGATCAAGCTCATCTTCAACGAGATCGCAGACATCATGCCGGACATCACTCGGCTGGCGGAGCCCCGGCGGCTGAGGTCCGGATGGATCAACGGCGTGAAGGAGCTGATGGTCTCCTACCGCGGATAGCAGTTCTGCGGGTCAGCGGTAAAAGCGTCAGCGGTAATAGCGTCAGCGGTAATAGACGTCGAGCGTTTGCACCAGGCCGTCGTCGTTCATTGTGAAGATGTCGCAGGTATTAACGATGGTGTCCTCGTTGAGCGGGCTGGTGCCTTCCAACTGCGCCACTTCGATGTTGCCCTGTTCGATGGTGCGTGAGAGCGTCATGTGCACCTGACCCTCAAAGATGACATCGGTGTGAAAGTCCGCGATCTCGGTGTGCCCCTGATCGGTGCCGACTGGGTGCGTCAGCGTGGCGTCCTCCGCGAAAAGCGCCAGCAATGCCGGGGTGTCGGCGTTATTGACCGCCTCGATGTACCGTTCGGCCACGCTCATGGGTTCTCCCGTCCCGAAGTGATGTCGCCCACAGTGACGACTACTTCACCTATTTCACCCGTATTTCACCCGCAACCAATGTAGCCGACGGCTGTTCGCGCAGCGCCACGGTTCGGGGTTGCGACCATACGCCACTATGATGGCCGTATGGTCCGGCCGGCGATGAGTGCCCTCTGATGCGCACCCACGGCTGGTCGGGGTCGGCCCCGGCGAGCGACGAGGAGGCCGTCGCGCGGATCCTCGCCGCGGCGAGCAAGGCCATCGACGCCCATGGCGCCGACATCAGCATCGCCGACGTCGCCCGCACGCTCGGCGTGACCCGGCAGACGGTCTACCGCTACTTCGAAAGCACCGACGCGCTGCTGTCGGCCGCCGCGCTGAACGCCGCCACCGGCTACCTCGACCGGCTGGCCGATCACCTCGCGGGCATCACGGATCCGGCAGATGCCGCGGTCGAGGGCATCGCGACCACGTTGGAGTGGCTGCCCAGGGACAAACACATGAGTCTGCTGCTGGGTCCCGACCGCGCGGGCGCGTTCAGCGCGGACGTCACCTCCGACATCGCCGTGAAATTCGCGCGGACCATGCTCGGCCGCTTCGACGTGGACTGGGCCGGCATCGGCTTCGCGGACGGCGACCTCGACGAACTCGCCGAACACCTGCTGAGGATCATCCAGTCGTTCGTGATCGACCCCGGACGGCCACCGAAGACCGGGGCGAAGCTCCGGCGGTATCTGCGACGGTGGGTCGCCCCGGCGCTCAGCACGGTCAGCGATGAGCCGTTTGCGCGAAGATCAGAAGGTGCCGTCGGCAGCTAACACCACCCGTGTTGGCCGAAGTGGCCCGCACCGCCCGCCCATTGGCGGTTATATAGGGGTCGGGGCCACGTAGGAGGGGCTGGTGTGAAGCGACTCAGCGGTTGGGACGCGATGCTGCTGTACGGCGAGACCCCCACCGTGCACATGCACACGATCAAGGCCGGCATCATCGACGTCAGCGGCTTCGACGGCACCCCCACCATCGAGGCGTTCCGCGAGATCCTGCGCCACCGGCTGCACAAACTCGACCCGCTGCGATTCCTGCTCGTCGACATCCCGTTCAAGTTCCACCACCCGATGTGGCGGGAGCATGTCGACGTCGATCTGGACTACCACGTCCGGCCGTTGGGACTGCCCAGCCCGGGCGGGCGGCGCGAGTTCGACGAGGCCGTCGGCGAGATCGCGAGCACACCGCTGGACCGCAGCAAGCCGCTGTGGGTGATGTACTTCGTCGAAGGCTTGGCCGACGGAAACGTCGCGGTCATCAACAAGGTGCACCATGCGCTGGCCGACGGTGTCGCCTCGGGCAACCTGATCGCGCGCGCGATGGACCTGCAGGACGCGGACGACGATCGCGACTCCTACGAAACCGACCCGCCCCCTTCCCGATCCGAGCTGATGACCGCCGCCATGCGGGATCACTTCCGGCAGATCGGGCGAATTCCGGCCACCGTTCGATACACCGCCCAGGGAATAGGCCGGGTCCGTCGCAGCTCGCGCACCGTTTCGTCGTCGCTGAAAGGCCCCTTCACGCCACCGCCGACGTTCATGAACCACATCCTCACCCCGCAGCGGCGGTTCGCCACCGCCACACTCGCGCTGGACGACATCAAGGAGGTCAAGAAGCACCTCGGGGTCACGATCAACGATGTGGTGCTGGCGATTTCGGCCGGAGCGGTGCGCAAACTGCTGTTGAAGTACGACGGTCAGGCCGAGGAACCGTTGTTGGTGTCGGTTCCGGTGAGCATCGACGCAGACCCGGGCCGCATCTGGGGCAACAAGTTCACCACCATCATGGTGGCGGTGCCCACGCAGATCGCCGACCCGATCGAGCGTGTCCACGAGGTGCATGCCGCCGCCGAGTCGGCGAAGGAAGCCCATCACCTGGTCGGTCCCGAACTGTTCGCGCGGTGGGCGGCATACTTCCCGCCCGCTCCCGTGCAGGCGATGTCGCGACGGTCGGCGCTGAGCGAAAAGCAAACCAAGTTACTGAATTTCGCGGTGTCCAACGTTCCGGGTCCGCGCGAGCGCGGCAAGGTGGCGGGTGCCGTCGTGCGCGAGATTTACTCGGTTGGTCCGCTGATCACCGGCAGCGGCTTGAACATCACCGTGTGGAGTTATGTGGACCAGCTCAGCATCTCGGTACTCACCGACGGGGCCACCGTAGATGACCCGCACGAGGTGACCGAGGCCATGGTCGACGATTTCCGCGAACTGCGCAGGGCGGCGGGGCTTTCCAGTGACCTGACCATGGTGGCTGACGCAATGCCGCAGGCGACGGCCTGACCGCGTTCGGCGAGCCGCGGGTTTTCGCGAGTGTGAAGTTTTGGTGGGGCGCATCGGCGCGTCGCCGCACAGGTTTCACATTGGCGAGACGAACTAGACCACGGTTAGCGGCAGCGAACGCCGTGGTTCGAATTCGAAGGTGGTACCGCGGCTGACCTTCGCCACCGACACCTCCCGGAACTCCTTCGCGGGGGTATCATTCTGCACCACGCGGGCCGTCCAGTCGGCGTCGGTCCCGGTGATCTCAACGTCCAGGTGCGGGTCGACGGCAGCGACGATCGCCTGCAGCGGGCGCAGCTCCTCGGGTGAGCACAGGGAGATCCAGGTTCCATCGGCGTGGGCGGCCGACGAATGCACTTGTACCGCATCTGAACCGACCTCGGCGTCGACGTACGCCGCGGGATTGATCAACGGATGCAGGTCAAGTACCCGCAGCGCGCCCTCGATGCCCCCGGGTAACTGCAGCGCCCGATGGATGCGCTCGGCGCCGACCCCGGCGATCCCGATCAGCTGCTTGGTGCAGATATCGCGAGCCTGCTGCTCATTTTCCGCCCGCGCCCGAACCGCGATACCGAACGACAGGTTCAGCAGGTGCATCTGCAGGCACACTTCGTCGGCGATGCGAACCAGCGCGGAATGCGAGAACGCGCCGAAGTCGAAATCGGACAGCAGCGGCCCCGAGTAATCGGACTCGCCCTCGTCGTCGGGATCGATTTTGTCGAGTTCCGTTGCGGCGGCCCGCGTCTGGCCGATGATGTCCAGCGCCGGGATGCCGCTCACCGGGGGATACGACTCGTCGATTGTGACCGTCCACCGGCAGTGCGGATGCTGGTCGGCGGGCACCCGCGGCGGCCGGTGGATCGGTCGCACCTGGGCCTTCGGGTTGGTGGCGACCGCTGTCGCGTCGAATGTCGGATCCTCGATGTCATGGCACATGCCGCGGACGTAGTCCTCGCCCATCGGCTCGACGTCCATCAGCGCGCCACAGAAGTCGAGGTGGAATTCGCCGTGCCAGCGGTCGTGCACCGTGTAGCGGAAATCCATGAACTGCGGCGGTGCACCGATGTCGAGCTGCAGGCCCTTGAAGATTGTGATGACGTCGTCGCCTTCGAACTTCAGCGCCTTCTGCATGCGCTTGGTGTAGACCGGGCTGCACCCGGCCCATTGCTCGATCGCGATCTGCAGCATTCCCTCGTGACCGAAAGGCCGGAT
>Ga0209526_10002806_pt1 | contig 11773 bp, 9 predicted proteins | sample JacPinW_OM2H0_M1_FD_188566 | JGI IMG/M metagenome (GOLD analysis project Ga0209526, IMG submission 188566) | Forest soil microbial communities from Algoma, Ontario, Canada - Jack Pine, Ontario site 1_JW_OM2H0_M1 (SPAdes) (version 2) | ecosystem: Environmental > Terrestrial > Soil > Boreal...
CTCCGCCAAGCCGACGCAGTCGATGGCGGCCTGCTTCGTCGCGGCGATGCGCGAATGGAAACGGTCGTTCGAAAGCCAGGCGCGATCCTTTGCCGGGCTTCAAATGCGGATCGAGAAGGTCATGAACGTCTCCATCGCCCGGGAAATCGAGCGGCTGGAACGCCGCCTGCTGGTGCTGGCGACGGTCGGCTCGGCGGGCCCGTTCGTCGGCCTGTTCGGCACGGTGTGGGGCATCATGTCGAGCTTCCAGTCGATCGCCGCCTCGAAAAACACCTCGCTGGCCGTGGTGGCCCCGGGCATCGCGGAGGCCCTGTTTGCAACGGCTATCGGCCTTATCGCCGCCATTCCGGCCACTATCTTCTACAATAAGTTCACCTCCGAGGTGAACCGGCAGGCGCAGCGGCTGGAAGGCTTCGCCGATGAATTTTCAGCGATCCTGTCGCGCCAGATCGACGAGCGGGCATGAGGCGCGATATGCTATGAACCCCCTTATGAGAACCAGATCATGGCGATGAACATGGCGGGCTCGTCGGGCGGCGGCGGTCGCCGCGGCCGGCGCAAAGCAGTGATGGCGGAGATCAACGTCACGCCGATGGTGGACGTAATGCTGGTGTTGCTGATCATCTTCATGGTGTCGGCGCCGCTGCTGACGGTCGGCGTGCCGCTCGATCTGCCGCAGACCCAGGCCAAGAGCCTGGATCAGGACAAGACGCCGCTGCAGCTTTCAGTCGATGTTCAGGGAAAGGTGTTCATCAATAATACCGAAGTGGCGATGAACGAGCTGATACCGAAATTAAAGGCGATCACGGACGCCCGTGGTGGCATGGACGAGCGTATATTCATGCGGGCGGACAAGAAGGCGGATTACGGAACCGTGGCGAGGATCATGGGACAGTTGTCGGGCGCCGGCTTCAAGCGGCTGGCGCTGGTGACCGAGGTGGAGCAGGGGTCCTGAAGGTGAAGGTCGACAAGACACTTGTTGCGTCCGTGGCCTTGCACGTCGTCGTGCTCGGCTGGGGACTGGTGTCGTTCTCGTCCAGGGCATTTGAGTCGACCGAGATCGAGTCCGTTCCCGTTGAATTCGTGACCGACAACGAATTGTCCAAGATTACGGCCGGCATCAAATCCGGTAAAAAGGAAAATCCGAAGCCGCTGGTGGAGAAGGTCGCCGAAGCCAAGCCGATGGATGACGCGGTTGGCAAGGTTACCGAAAAAAAACCGGTCGTGACCGACGCCGCCCCCGACCCGACGCCGAAGCCGGTGGAAAAACCCGTCGAGAAAACGCCCGATCCGCCGAAGCCGGTCGCCGAGACCAAACCCAAGGATGAACCGAAGCCGATCGAAAAGAAGCCGGATCCCCCCAAGGTCGATTCGATCGCAGAGGCTCTGAAAAAAGAAGAAGCCAAGAAGCCGACACCGAAGCCCGCCGCCAAGGCGGCGCCGCCGCCACCGGTCAAGAAACGCGAATACGTATTCGACAGGGAATCCATCTCGGCGCTGGTCGACAAACAGGCTCCGTCCCGGCAGGCGTTTGCCGGCGACGCGCTGAATTCGACCGCGGCGCTCGGAACGGCCAAGGGAACCGCGGCAACGCTGTCGGCAAGTTACCTTTCCGCGCTTGTCAGCAGGATTCACGATTGCTGGCAGCGCGACGGCGGCGGGTTCGATGAGGACGATCTGAAGATTCCGATCACGCTTACGTTTAAGGTCGACGGTACGCTTTCATCGGCGCCGCTGATCGAAATCGAGCCGCGCAATATCCGCGAGCGTGCAATTTTCGAAGGGGCCCGACGGGCTATCATTGCCTGTCAGCCATACACCATGCTGCCGCAGGCAAAATATGCCGAGTGGAAGGTGCTTCCCTTCTTGTTCCATAACAAGGCTTACTAGCATGTTTGATTTGTTCCGCGGCAATCCGGCGCCGGGTCTGTCGTCACTGATGTCCCGGCGCGCTTTCACGTTCTCCGCTGGCGCGTTGGCGGTGTCGGGAATGATGCGTCCCGGTGGACTCGCCGCGCAAGGGCAGCAGCGACTTGAAGTCGTACCCGGCGGCACCCAGGCGATCCCGATCGCGATACCGAATTTCGCGGCGGGAACGCCATCGGACGGCGAAGCCGGTGTGAATGTCGCCCAGGTCATCACCAACAACCTCAGGCGCAGCGGACTGTTCGCCCCGATCGATCAGGCGGCCTATATCGAAAAAACCATCAACATCGACGCCGCCCCGCAATTCCAGAACTGGAAGACCATCAACGCCCAGGCGCTGGTGACCGGTCGCATGACCCGGCAGCCCGACGGACGCCTGAAGGCGGAATTCCGCTTGTGGGACGTCACCTCGGGCCAGCAGATCACCGGCCAGCAATATTTCACCTCGCCGGAATATTGGCGCAGGATCGCGCACATCATTTCCGACCAGATCTACGAGCATCTGATCGGGGACAAAGGCTATTTCGACAGCCGCGTGGTATTCGTCGACGAATCCGGACCCAAGGAGCGGCGCGTCAAGAAGCTGGCGCTGATGGATCAGGACGGCGCCAATGTTCGCTATCTGACCAAGGGCGCCGATCTCGTGCTGACGCCGCGGTTTTCGCCCGCGCGCGACGAGCAGTTGATCACCTATATGGAATTCGGCCAGGGCGACCCGCGGGTCTACCTGTATCGAATCGAGACCGGTGAGCGCGAAATCGTCGGCAATTTTCCCGGCATGTCGTTCTCGCCGCGGTTCTCGCCGGATGGCCAGCGCGTGATCATGAGCCTGCAGCAGGGCGGCAATTCGAACCTGTTCGTGATGGATCTGCGCTCGAAGTCGACCACGCGTCTGACCGACACCCCCGCGATCGATACCTCGCCATCTTATGCGCCCGACGGGACCCGTCTGTGTTTCGAATCCGACCGTGGCGGAAAGCCGCAGATCTATGTGATGCCGGCAACCGGGGGGCCTGCGCAACGCATCTCCTTTGGCGAAGGCAGCTATTCCACCCCGGTGTGGTCGCCGCGGGGCGACTATATCGCCTTCACCAAGCAAGGCGGCGGTCAGTTTTCCATTGGCATCATGAAGACCGACGGCTCGGGCGAGCGGATTCTCACCAGCGGATTCCACAACGAGGGACCTACCTTCGCGCCGAACGGCCGGGTTTTGATGTTCTTCCGCGACCCCGGCGGCAGTGGCGGGCCTTCGCTCTTCACCGTGGACGTTTCCGGACGTAACGAGCAACGGGTTCCCACTCCCGGCTTCGCGTCCGATCCGGCCTGGTCGCCCCTGCTATCCTGAAGATTGGCGCCGCCATCCCCGAGGCTGGTGCCGTGGTTGTCGGCAAAGCTTGCCCAGCCTGCTGATTTATCAGGCAGATTTTCGCTTCCGGACAAAAAACAACTTTCCGGTAACGATGTTCCCTCAGAAAGACTTCATCTGCGAGAGGTAAAAACTGCGCAGCCCAAGAGGACGTGCGCACCCCCGATGCAGCTTGCAAGCGAGACCGGCGACCCCGATGAGAAGATGCCGCCGTCGATCTATGCGGCGCTGATCGATTCGTTATTCCAGGACCCTGGTCCGCTGTTTGCGGGCGCGCTTTGCGCCGCGGCCGGGGCGATCATGACGGCCGTGAAGACCGGCAACCCATGGCTCTGGCCCTGCGTCGCGCTTCTGGTCGTGACCGGCGCCGTGCGTGCGCTCGACACGCGTCAATACCGGCAGCGCAATTGCGGTCTGACGTTGAAGGAAGTGGCACGCTGGGAAGTCCGCTACCAGTTCGGTGCGATGCTCTATGCGGCGGCGCTCGGGCTATGGTGCGTGGTGACGCTGCTGGGGAGCAGCGATGCCGTCGCACACATGATCGCCATCTCGGTCACCCTTTGCTACGTGGCGGCCGGGGGCGGTCGAACCTATGGGCGCCCGTGGATCTTTCATGTGCAAATGCTGCTGGCCTGCGGACCGCTGACGCTGGCGCTGGCGCTGTATGGAAGTCCGTACTATTTCGGGATGGCGATCCTGAACGTACTGTTCTTCCTCGCCCTCAAACACATCTCGACCAGCCTGCAGAAGATTTTCGTACGGGCGCTGGTTGCGCGCGAGCGCGAGGCCGCACTGGCGAGCCAGTTCGACACCGCCTTGAACAACATGCCGCACGGCCTGTGCATGTTTCGCGCGGACGGCCGGCTTGCCGTCGTCAATCATCGCTTCACCGCCATGATGAACCTGCGCGACGATCTCGTGCATCGCGGCGCCGGCGCGCCCGATATTGTCGACGCGTGCGTTAGCGCCGGGTCGCTCTCGGCGGCGAGCGGAAGGATGATTCTCTCGGAAATCGGCAATTCACAGGCCAAGGACATCATCACCACCGACACCGGTGCCGCGAGCGGCCGGTCGGTGGCCTGGACGTTTCAACCGATGGCCGGCGGCGGCACCGTTGTGCTGGTGGAAGACATCACCGAGCGGAAGAATGCGGAAGCCAGGATCAGCCGTCTCGCGCGTTACGACGAACTGACCGCGCTGCCCAACAGGGTCAATTTCCGCGACGAAATCGAGCGCCTGCTGGCGATTTCGCACAGCGCCGAGCGATTGTCGGCATTGCTGTTTGTCGATCTCGATCAATTCAAGCAGGTCAACGACACCCTGGGCCACCCGTGCGGCGACCAGCTGTTGTGCGCCGTCGCCGACAGATTACGCGAAATGCTGCGCCCGGAGGACTTCGTGGCGCGGTTCGGCGGCGACGAATTCGTGGTGTTCCAGCAGAACATCTTGTCCAACGAGGACGCCGCGGGCCTCGCCCGGCGCATTGTCGATCGCCTCAGCGAGCGTTACAAAATCGACAATCATCTGGTCGAGATCGGTGCCAGCGTCGGCATCGCGATGACGTCGCCCGCCGGCATCAGCGCCGATACGCTTCTGAAGAACGCGGATATGGCGCTCTACCGCGCCAAGGCGGACGGCCGCGGCACCTTCTGCTTCTTCCGCGACGAGATGGCGCAAACCGTCGAGGCCCGCCGCATTCTGGAGTTGGACCTGCGCAAGGCGCTGGCCCATGAGGAATTCGAGTTGTTCTATCAACCGCTCGTCAATCTCAAATCCGGGCGGATCGCGACGTGCGAAGCGCTGCTGCGATGGAATCATCCGGTGCGGGGCACGGTTTCCCCGATCGATATCATTCCGGTCGCCGAAGACATGGGCCTCATCGTCGATCTTGGCCGCTGGATCCTGCGCAAGGCCTGCATGGAATGCATGAAATGGCCGGAGGGCGTCAGCGTCGCGGTCAATTTCTCGCCGCAGCAGTTCCATCAGCGCGACGTGCTGAGCGAGGTTCGCTACGCGCTCGAGGTCTCCGGGTTGCCGGCACACCGCCTCGAAATCGAGATCACCGAATCGTCGCTGTTGCGCAACACGCAATTGACCCACGACGTGCTGTCGCAATTGCACATGATCGGCGTGCGAATATCGCTGGACGATTTCGGCACCGGCTATTCAAGCCTGAGTTATCTGCATAATTTTCCGCTGCAGAAAGTGAAGATCGATCGTTCCTTCCTGGAGGGCATCGATAGTGATCGTCCGCTGACGCTGTTGCGCGGCGTGGCGCGGCTCAGTGCCGATCTTGGAATGTCGGTCGTGGTCGAAGGCATCGAGACCAACGAGCAACTCGAACTGATCAGCGTCGACGGCACGGTGTCCGAGGCGCAGGGCTATTTGTTCAGCCGGCCGGTGCCGGCAGTGCGGATACGCCAGTTGCTGAACGCTTCGCACGGCCGCCGCCTGTCGGACGAGAAGTTGCTCGAATTGCCGTCGCGATCGATCGCCTAGAAAATCCGGAACATAACGAAAAGTTCGTCGGTGTGATTTTTCCACACCGGTTTGGGCGCGGCGTGGAATTTGAGCCGCCGGATTAACCCTATCGTCGCGATCCCTTTGCATTGCCGTTAGCAAGCTGTTAACATTCCTCTCTGCCCGCATAAGTTGTTGAGAAGTCGTCGCGCGCGGAAGTTGTTGGGAAGTTGTAAGGAGTAGCATATGAGGCCGGCGGCCGAAGCGATCGCCCTTGTGCCTGAACGAACCGCCGATCCCCTCGAACATGTAGACTACCGCCTCGCCGAAACGCCCGAGGACAAGGACAGGATTTACCGTCTGCGCTACCGCGCCTATCTCCGTGAGGGCGCGATCCTGCCATCGGAATCCGAGCGCGTCACCGATCGTTACGATGACCTGCCCAATAACTATACATTCGGCGTGTATGTTCAGGGCGAGCTTTACAGTTCGATACGTATCAGCGTGCTGACCTCGGAGTACCGGGGATCTCCCTCGTCCGAAATGTTTACCGAGCTTCTGCATCCGGAGCTCGACCGGGGGAAGGTCGTCATCGATCCGACCCGTTTCGTCGCGGATCCCGAGAAGGCGAAAACCTTTCCCGAGCTTCCCTATGTCACGGTGCGGCTGGGCTATATCGCGTGCGGCCATTTCAATGCCGATATCGGGCTTGCCAACGTCCGCCCCGAACATCGGGCGTTCTATCGCAAGGTCTTTCTGCAGGAGCCCTGGGGCGAACCGAAATTGTACCCGGGCCTGATCAAGCCGGTCGGACTGGTGGCTGCCCATTATCCGAGCATTCGGGAAAAGGTGTTCCAGCGCTTCCCCTATATGCGTTCCAGCGCGTTCGAGCGACGGATGTTGTTTCAGCGCCGCGGCGAGCGCGACTCATCGCCGCCGGGAGCGATAATGTCGCAGCCCACCGCGATCCTCCCGCGGTCCTGACGAATCAGGGCGGCGCCACTTCCTGCCAGTTTTGCGCCAATGGGCGCTGGCGGCGGCTTCCGCGGCAGGTTCCAGCTCGGCAGGCACGCATTGCGCGAGGCGGGCGCGCGTTGCACGAAATCGGTGGATTTTGTTGACCTGGAAACGGGTTATCCCCATCGCGCCTTCGCGCGCCTTCACCGTCGCGCCACATTTACAACTCATTAACTATCGCGGTTGCTTTTCGGGATTTGCTGGCATTTGATCGGGTCTGGCAACACCTCATCAAGGTTGACGGAACGTTCGCTTAACCATCGCCCTGTAGACCGGGTAACAGTCGAAAAACGCGAGCGTGGAGGCTCCCGAATGAAACATCAGATGCGTATCCTCCAGGGATTGAAGCTGGCCGCGGTGCTCGCGGTAGCGCTTTCAATGGGCGCCTGCGCGAACAAGAACCTCGGCGCCGACGGCGCCATGGCAAGTGCTGCGACCCCGGGTAGCCAGCAGGACTTCGTGGTCAATGTCGGCGACCGCGTGTTCTTCGAAAGCGACCAGACCGATCTGTCGCCGCAGGCGATCGCGACCCTGGAAAAGCAGGCGCAATGGCTGCAGAGCTACAACCGCTATTCCTTCACCATCGAAGGCCATGCGGATGAGCGCGGCACCCGCGAATACAATATCGCGCTGGGTGCGCGGCGTGCCCAATCGGTTCGTACCTACCTCGCATCGCGCGGCATCGATCCAAGCCGGATGCGGACGATTTCTTATGGCAAGGAACGCCCGGTCGCGGTGTGTAACGACATCTCGTGCTGGTCGCAGAACCGCCGCGCCGTCACGGTGCTGAACGCCAGCTCTTAACGGGTTCACTTCAAAAAAAGCCTTTCGCCGGCGCCTTCGGGCGCCGGCTTTGTTTTGGCGGCTTGGCTCATTTGCGTCCGATGAAGTTCCGGATCACCTCCATGGCACGTTCGGGCGCATCGGGGACCACCGCATGCCGGCAATTGGCAAACCGTTCGAATTGCACAAGATGCGCCGGCAGCGCCGCTGCGATATCGGCCTGGCTCTCGATCGGGTGTATCGGATCATCTTCGCCAGCGAGCACGAGGGTCGGACACTGGATGCGGCCAAGATCGGAAAACATATTGAACGTGTGGCTTTCGCCGCCCGGTTTTGTGAACCAACGCAGCACTTCTGACCGGATAACCGCGCGGCGTGCCATGTCCGGGTCGCGCGGGGTCCGCGTATAGAGCGGAAAGGCCAGCCGCTGCCAGGCGTCGAGCGAAGCCTGGTCCGGGTGACCCCCAACCTCAAGGAACCGGCGGCGCGCCAGGGCGCCGACTTCCGGGCCGCCAAAGCGTTCGAACAGGGCCACGCGGCGGTCCCGATGGGTGCCTCCGGCGGCTTCGGTGCTGATCAGCACCAGCTTGGCGGGGTGGGCCGGATGGCGCGTCGCGTAAGCGAGCGCCACCATGCCGCCAAATGACGCGCCGAGGACGATTGGGCTCTCGATGCCCAGGGCGTCGCAGAACGCATGCACGTCATCGCCCCACTGCGCCAGGTTCCAGCCCGTTTGAGGACCATCCTCGCTTCGACCATTGCCGCGATGATCGAGATAGATGATCTGCGCAACATCCGCCAAGGCCGAATAGGCCGGCCTGTAGATCGAGTGGTCGAAGCCGGGACCGCCATGCAGCAGCAGCAATGTCGGCCGTTCCCGCATGGCGGGACCGTTTGGGACCAGTTTTGTTCCTTCAACATCGAAGAACAGCCGCACCCCGTTGACGAGTACCCGCATGGCCAAATCTCCCGGCGAACCGGCCTCGTTGCGAATCGGCGGATCGATCCGGCTGGTCAGGCCGCTTGATTGTTTCGCACGGGACATTAGACCATGCGGCATGAGACGAACGGCGGATGTGACCCAGTCACATTTTTGGCGTACTCCCTCTCTCAATGTGCTCCGCTTTCGATGTCAGGTCGAATACGTCGTCAGGCCCCAATGTCATCCAGATTTCATCAAATTGCGTGCGCGGCGGCCATGTTCGCCATGCTGGTGTTGTCCTCGCAGGCGTCAGCGCAATCCGATGACGTCGACCCGGAAATGCGAATTCAGCAGCTCGAGAATCGGCTGCGGCAGCTCACCGGCCAGAATGAGGAGCTGCAATACCGCAACCGGCAGCTCGAAGATCGGCTGAGGTCGCTCCAGGGTGGGGCGCCGGGCGCCCCGATCGGTCAGCCTGCCGTCGCCCAGCCCAACATGGCCGCAGCGGCGCCTCCGGTGCAGCCGTATCCGCCGGTCGGGCAGCCGCAGGCCCAGCAAGGCTATAACCAGCAAGGTTATGGCCAGCAGATCGCCCCGCCGGCGCCGATCGCCGCGGAATCACCGGGCGTTCCGCCGGCACCGCAAGGCCGGCGCCGCGGCGATGCCTTCGACCCCAATCAGAATCCGAATGCTCCGGGGGCGCCGCGGGCCCTGGGCGGTGGTCAGCTTCCGGTTCCGGCCGAAGCGCCGACCGGGGCACCGGGCGGGCGCGGGGCGGGGGAGCCGCTCGATCTGGCCAACACGGCTCCGCGCAATCCGGCGGGCGCCTTGCCGCCACCGCCGCGCAGCGCCAACGCGGCGGGTACGCTGACGACTTTGCCGCCGTCGGCAACGCCGAAGGACGAGTTCGATCTCGGCATCGGCTATATGCAGCGCAAGGACTATGCGCTGGCTGAAGAGACCATGCGCAACTTCGCGCAAAAACATCCCAGCGATCCCTTGATCGCCGATTCGCAATACTGGCTGGGCGAGAGTTTTTTCCAGCGCCAGCTTTATCGCGACGCCGCGGAGTCCTTTCTCGCGGTGACCACCAAATTCGATAAATCGGCGAAGGCCCCCGACTCATTGCTGCGGCTCGGGCAATCGCTGGCGGCCCTGAAGGAGAGGGAGGCCGCCTGTGCGGCGTTTGGCGAGGTGACGCGGAAATATCCTCGCGCCTCGAGCGGCGTCAAAGCGGCCGTGGATCGTGAACAAAAGCGGGTTAAGTGCTAAAGCGTGGCCTCGGAACTGATCCGAGGCGGAAACCGGGTTTCCGAACGCCATGCCCGACGACGACGATTCCCCGATCTCGGCACAACATGCAAAGCGCCTGTTCGCGGACTGGAAGGCCGCGCCTGCGATCGTTCTCGCCGTTTCCGGCGGCCCGGATTCGATCGCGTTGATGTGGCTCGCGGCCCGCTGGCGCCGCACTTTGGCGCGCGGTCCGCGCCTCGTCGCCGTCACCGTCGATCACGGCTTGCGCGCAGAGGCCAAGGCTGAGGCACGCGACGTCAAGCGCCTGGCGCGCGCCCTTGATCTGCCGCATCGCACGATGCGCTGGACCGGCGCCAAGCCGAAAACCGGATTGCCGGCCGCGGCGCGCGCCGCGCGATATCGTCTGCTGGCGCAGGCGGCGCGGGCCAGCGGCGCCACGCATATCCTCACCGCGCATACCCGTGACGATCAGGCCGAGACGCTGTTGATGCGGTTGCTGCGCGGCAGTGGCATCGCCGGTCTTGCTGCGATGGCGCGGCAGTCCGAGCGCGATGGCGTGCTGTTGGTACGTCCGTTTCTGCATGTTTCGAAATCGCAGCTCATCGCGACCCTCAAGAAGGCAAAGCTCGGCTTCGCCGACGATCCGACCAACCGCGATCCCAGTTTTACCCGGCCTCGTCTCCGCACGCTCATGCCGGTTCTTGCCGCGGAAGGCGGCGATACGCGCAATCTGGCGCGGCTGGCGTCGCGGCTTGCCCGGGCCAACCAGGCCGTGGAAGTTCTGGTCGATGGCGCCGAGCGCTATCTCGCGCTGAGGGATCGCGAGGCCTCGCGTCCGGAACCCGGCGCCGGCGCCAAGGCTTTCAAGGCCAAGATCTTCGACGCCAAGACCATCGATGCCAGGACCTTCGACACCAGGACTTTCGATGCCAAGGCCTGCGACGCCAAGATCTTCGATGCCGAGGCCTTTCTCGCCATGCCGGAGGAGATCCGTCTTCGGCTGCTAAAGCGCGCCATCGATCGGTTCGGACATGAGGGGCCGGCCGAACTCGGCAAGGTCGAAGCTTTGCTGGAGGTGGTGGACCGGGCCGTTGCGGAAAGCAGGAGCGCGCGCCTGCCAAGCCCTAGCCAATCAAGGCTGAAACGGACCCTTGCTGGTGCGCTGGTAAGCCTGATCGACGGTCGGATTCGCGTCGAGCCGGCGCCACCACGCCGAAGCCATGCCGATTGAGAGGGAATCGAACGCTGGCATCGTGGTCCTGTTCCATGTCGGATTCCACGCTGGAGCCTTAACCACTTCGGAAATCACCCTTTTCAGCGACATTATTTGACCGGGAATCGCGCCAATATGCGCTAAATAGTCCTATGAGGTTCCCTTGGCAGCGACCAGGGTGACACCTAGATTGTATTGCAGTCGACCGGGGGATTCCCTCGTGCCTACCCCAAGGACGCTATCCAAGGATATAAGGCCGCGATCCGCGCGACCACGAAGGAAGATCGATGAACGCCAATCTGCGCAATTTCGCCCTCTGGGTCATTATTGTCTTGCTGTTGTTGGCATTGTTCACGCTTTTCCAGAATCCTGGTCAGCGCGCATCCTCGCAGGACATCTCGTTCTCGCAGCTTTTGACCGAAGTCGACCAGAATCACGTTCGCGACGTCGTCATCCAGGGACCGGAAATTCACGGTACCTTCACCAATGGCTCCAGTTTCCAGACCTACGCGCCGAACGACCCGACGCTGGTCTCGCGCCTGTATAACGGCAAGGTATCGATCACCGCGAAGCCGCCCGGCGACAACGTGCCGTGGTTCGTCTCGCTCCTGGTCTCCTGGCTGCCCTTCATCGCCCTGATCGGGGTGTGGATCTTCCTGTCGCGGCAGATGCAGGGCGGCGCCGGCAAGGCGATGGGCTTTGGCAAGTCGCGCGCCAAGATGCTGACCGAGGCGCATGGCCGGGTGACGTTCGAGGACGTCGCCGGCGTCGATGAAGCCAAGCAGGACCTGCAGGAGATCGTCGAATTCCTGCGCGATCCCGGAAAATACCA
>Ga0209526_10002807_pt1 | contig 11772 bp, 11 predicted proteins | sample JacPinW_OM2H0_M1_FD_188566 | JGI IMG/M metagenome (GOLD analysis project Ga0209526, IMG submission 188566) | Forest soil microbial communities from Algoma, Ontario, Canada - Jack Pine, Ontario site 1_JW_OM2H0_M1 (SPAdes) (version 2) | ecosystem: Environmental > Terrestrial > Soil > Boreal...
CCCTGAAGACCAAACCCGCCAAAATCGCGGGTCCCATCAGATTCTTGCGTAGAGCGTGTAAATCAGTGCTGTGGCATCCAGCCGAATGTGTGGGAGGAGTGCAGAGGAGGAACGAGAATGGCCACTCAGCAGCAGGTATCAGAATAGGTTGGTCTTTAGAAGATCGATGACTTCGCTACCCCGGCCATTGATTACGGCCTTCATCATGAAAAGACTGAAACCCTTTACTTGGTCCAACTTAATCGTCGGCGGCAGCGCGAGCTCCTGGCGGTCGACCACAACTTCTACGAGAGCTGGTCCTGGGTGGCTTAGCGCTTGGGCAATCATGGGGCAAACTTGCTCCGGCACATTTGCCTTTAATCCGAGCACGCCCGCAGCCTCGGCCATCTTCGCGAAATCCGGGTTACGAAGGTCCGTCGCGAAGTCAAGCATGCCGGCCGCTTTCATTTCGAGTTCCACAAAGGCCAAGGCACTGTTGTCAAAGACGATCAACTTCACAGGCAAGCAGAGCTGCCGGAGTGACAGCAGGTCACCCATGAGCATTGCGAGTCCGCCGTCTCCAGACAAGGTAATCACCTGGCGATCCGGGTAAACAAGCTGTGCTCCAATCGCCTGCGGAAGCGCACTGGCCATTGACCCGTGGGAAAAGGACCCCAATAACCGGCGTTTACCGTTCATCGTAAGATAGCGCGCTGCCCAAACGGTTGGCGTGCCAACGTCGCAGGTGAAGATCGCGTCCTTTGCCGCGAGTTCGTTGATTGCTTTTGCGACATACTGTGGATGAACAGATTTCTCGCCTGTTTCACCGACTGCAAGATCATCCACTGCTGTGCGTGCTTTCTGATAGTGCTGAATCGAGGCGGAAAGGTGCTGGTCGTCCGTTTTTTCGGTGAGATTGGGGAGAAGGGCACGAAGGGTCGTTTTCACGTCACCGACCACTCCTAAATCGACCTTGGTTCGGCGGCCGATCTGTTCCCCGCGAATGTCCACTTGAATAATCGTTGCTTTCTCCGGATAGAACTGCTGATAAGGAAAATCGGTTCCCAGCATCAACAGCGTGTCGCAGTCCATCATGGCGCGATAGCCGGAGGAGAAGCCGAGCAAACCCGTCATTCCCACGTCAAATGGATTGTCATACTCGATGAATTCCTTGCCGCGGAGCGCATGCACGATAGGTGCTTTCAATTTCCCGGCCACCTCGATCAATTCGGCGTGGGCACCCGCGCATCCAGCACCGCCAAAGATGGTCACCTTCCGCGAATCGTTGAGAATGCCGGCGGTCCTGACAATCTCTTCGTCGGAAGGTCGAATCGTTGTGTGAATCGCTGGGAAGTGAAGACGAGGCTTGGAATTGATCGCGTCGCGCAAGGCCACATCGCCGGGAAGCACGACAACCGCTACGCCTCGTTTGGCGAGTGCTGTTTGGATTGCGATCTCCAGGACACGCGGCATCTGCTCCGCTTGGGAAATGAGTTCGCAGTAGTGGCTGCATTCACGGAAAATGCTTTCCGGGTGAGTCTCCTGGAAATACTGGCTTCCGATCTCATAACTCGGAATATGGCTTGCAATGGCGAGGACCGGGACACGACTGCGGTTGGCATCGTACAATCCATTAATCAAGTGCAGATTCCCAGGGCCACAGCTCCCGGCACACACCGCCAGGCTCCCGGTCAAGTGCGCCTCCGCTCCAGCAGCAAATGCGGCCGTTTCTTCGTGCCTGACGTGAATCCATTTGATTCTTTCGTCGGTACGAATTGCGTCCGTGATTCCATTGAGAGAGTCACCCGCAAGACCGTAAACTCTCTTCACTCCTGCCGCCACAAGAGTATCGACGAGGATCTCCGCGAGATTCTTCTTAGCCATTGCTGCTACCCTCATTAACGAGCGGGAATCCTGATTCTTTTATGCTTGATACCCAGACGTGAATTCCTCATCGTTCCTATGCGGCCTTACGCTGAGTTGGCACGCTCTTGCCCAGAGCCGTCGCCAGAGCAATTTGGTGGTCTTGTTCGTCGATCAAGATCTCGCGAATTTGTTCGCCCATGGCATACTCAGCCAACTCCTCGCACTGGCCGACTCGCTCGCGATAATTTCGAATCGTTTCCGTTTCGTTGTCGAGATCGAACTGCAACATCTCGGTGGCTTTTTCTGATGTCCGGACGGTCTTGGCTTCAACCGCCGGCATACCGCCAAGATAATCAATCTGCTTGGCGATGATTAGGGCGTGGCTCAGTTCTTGAGCAGCGTGTTTTTCAAGTTCGCCGGCGATGTTCATGAACTCAGCACCCTTCAAGACCTGTGAATAGACGACGTACCCGATGATTGCTTGGTATTCGCGCGACAGGTCCTGATTTAGTAACTCCACCAGTTCAGGGCGAGACACTTTCTTAAAAGTTCCAGCAGTCGTTTCATCTTTCAAGGCGCTTTCCTCCAGGATAAAGTGTGGGATTTGATGCTATTTCCGGATCTTCCGGTCCTTTGGTGTGTAGCATCGGAGTCACTTTCACCGTACCAAGAGCATCCCAACCAAAACTGTACAAAACGGAACAGCCCGGCACCTTCTAGCGGTTGCGCATGAATAACTCTTCGGAACGACGGTTAAGAACAGTGGCCTTTCTTGGCCACGCTTGGTGGATCGCTCAACGCAACTGTCTGAAACTCGCTGGATTTGGCCTCAGCAGAGATTTCTGCAATTGTTGTTTACGCTGGTTCCTTTGGAGCAGAACCAAAGTAGACCTCTACTTCCTTTATCTTGTTTCCTTCGATGGTAAAGAATTCCGTGTTCCGGGAGCTGCCGCCATTCTTGGTTTTGCAGTCGTAGAGGATGAAGGCTTCGTTGCCTTTTTCAAACAGCTTCTCAATGCCATAGGTTGGAGATTTCTCGCTATAGGGCCAGCACGTTTGAAATAGGTTTCACGGTCAATGCGATAGTCGTATGGACTGGTAAATACGAAGTCGTTGGTCAATAGACATTCGACGGCCTTACGGTCTTTGTTTTCGTAGGCGGAGAAGTACTTGCGGATGGGGTCTGAGTTGGACATCTCGTCTCTCCAACGGTCGAAAATGACAGATGCAACGACAGTGATCGGCCGCCGAAATTCTTTGGCGGGGCTAGATGGGAGATTCGGCGGGCGCTTAGGCCGAGAGGGGTCTCGAAGAAAGGCCTCAGCGATGGCGACATCATGAATCCCCCTAGGTCATCCGTTTTGGACAACGGTAAGATACCTCGTTGTTGCACTTGAATCTGTGCAGTTCTGACCACTTGGGTGGGCGGGTATTCATAAGATAGGTTCTAGATTAATCGGCAAACTTGACCGGTCTGCGCGGCAGGTGAAGGAAACAACCGGGCGAGACAGCAGAATGTTATGCCGATTCTGAAAGCTGGTGTGCTCACGTGCAATCCATTACTGCGTTAGCCGCGCCGCTTTCAAGAGCCAAGCGATCAGGCTGACGTCCACGGAATGCGAGGGTGGCGGCATCCAAGGTGGGATGAACTTCGAAAAACGCTTGGTCAATAGCTCGATGCATTGTGCAGTTGTGAACAGACAGAGTGAGGGTGTACGGCATCGGCGCGAGCGCCGGAGCTTGGAATTTTGAGGGGGCGTTACTTGCGGACGTCGGCGGAGTTGGCGGACTCCCGTACACTGCAGCGGTACGGCGGTGATGATAGAGATGCGCCGCCGGCCTTAGCGACCAGCCCGTCGGGTCTCTCAAAAGATTCGTCAGCATGAGAAATGAAACATCGAATTGTTCACACGCTTCAGAAATACGTGCTCAACCAGCCAATTAAGCTCCTATTTGCTATGGGTGTCGCGCCCCCTGGGTATGCGCTCCTGGAAACTATTGGTCGGAAGACCGGCAAGGCGCGCTGTACTCCGGTTGGCGACGCTCGCATCGGCAATCAGTTCTGGATCGTGGCCGAGCACGGCATGAAAGCAGGATACGTCCGCAATGTGGTGCGTCATCCTCGCGTGCGGCTGAAGCTGTGTGAAGGTTTCCGCGGTCGCTGGTACACCGGCACGGCGCATGTGCTGACGATGATCGGCGCAAGCGGCAGCACTGGCTCGCTGGTCAGTTGCCAAGCAGCGTAGCGAATGCGGCCCGGTCATTCGGGACCGACTTGCTCACGGTTCGGATTGATTTGGATGCGCGATGCTCACGCGGACTCGTCCAAGCCGAGTTCGAAATTTACGGATCGCGGCCATCGTTAAGACTTCTACCTTCTTCTTCTTCTTCTTCTTTGCGGCGCTGCCGTAGCCGCGATGTTGGGACAGCGGCTCGTCACAGTGATGAACCACGCTGCCAGTCTCCGGAATCGGTGATGACCTCTTTGTAGTGGTCCTTGGCCCGGTCTATCAGCCGTTCCTTTTTTATCCACTTGTCGCTCTTCCGATGGACATCGTCCCCGCTCAATCCCTCGGCCAGGGTTTTGCCGTCCGGGTTCTTGTGCTTAAACTTGACCCGCACTGCAGTTCGACTGCACCGCAGCAACCCATCAAGACTTTGCAGCCTCGCGCGGTAAATGACACTCGCAACAGGCCCGCGCCGTCGTGGGAAGACAGAGCCAAGCACTGGCCGTAAGCCGATAGACCGCTTGATTTCGGGCCGGGATCCAAGGGCCACATACTAAGTCCCGGTTGCGACCTGCGGCTTCCGCTCGCGCGCACGGACCTTTTCGCCGAAGTCCGAAACCTTGTCGGCGATGTCGGCTCGCGTTTCTTCACCGCTGGCCGGTGCGATTAGCAGGCCGACTCCTACGCCGATGCCCACTCCGATCAACAGAGCACCTACTTTGCCGAATATTTGGGAATCTTCTTTGCCGCGAAGAGCGTTGGTGGCGCGGCCTAGGCGGTAGGACGCGGTTTCATACGTCTTCCTGGCTCTGCGTTGGATGTCGTCCATGTTGTCCGGCAGACGCTCACGCAGGTTATCAAGCAGATAAAGGCCGGTACCGACCAGGGCGCTAAGAAGTGATTCTCGCTTCTTGAATTTCATGGTATCTCCAGACGATAGTATCGCCGATAAGAAGATGCAGAAATGAGGTCAGATGTTGGCAAAGATTTGCACACAAGGGCGTTTGGGTGGTTACTCGATAAGACCGTTCTTGTTTCCGGTGTGTTGGCTATCGCTATGGGATTCGTCGCTTTTTGGGGGTTCCATCGCACCAAGTCAGAGCCAAGTGCCCCAATCAATACGGAACCAGCGGTTCAGCAAGGCAGCGCCAGTATCGTCGGCGACGACCACGTCAATAAAGAGCAAACAACTGCGAAACAACCGAGGCCCCGCAAGAAAGTTTCGCGGTTTCAAGCGAAGGTGCAATTGCCTCCAGCGAAAATCTCAGTGGCAGCAGTCCCTGTTACTGCTACGCTACAGATAGAAATCGAACACCATTTTACAAATGCACTTGCCTCGGTTTGGCTGGACATGGTTTTGGTTTACACGCAACCGCTGCAAGGGGAGAAAACTCGGCGTGCGCTTCTCTTCCAGAAGGTGGTAGGCCATCAGTTTGAGGCTATCCGAGTGCCGATGGGTAGACACGAAGGTGCGGGTGCGAATCCAATCCGCATCTGAATCCCACGATCAATCCAAGACTATCGCCGACGTGTTGGTTCGGAATGAAAGCACGCTACGGATAGTGTGTGGTAATACACGTAGCGAACTGCAACTGACCTTGCAATGAGGGGTAAATAGGCTGGGGTGTCCGAAACTGACTGGAATATACCTCGCGGAATGTCTTCTTCGGGGTGAGCGCCCATCAAACTGGCAAATTCTGTTGAGAGGACATACGCGGCACGTGCATTTTGCCAAGTTTCAATATCGCGGGCAGAAAAACTACTCGACTGCTCATTGGTTCTCGGTTCATCCGCACGCCATGCGCACCGCTTCCACCGGTGATGCGCAAGGGAGAGCGTACGTGCAATCGAACTCGGTTTCTTTCAAATTCCCATCAGAAATGTCGGATTCTACCGAAATCCCATTGCCGGCGCGTGAAGGCCACGGGCGGCCGATCGCCTGAAGAAAATCGTGGGTACCGAACTCCATGATCCGTTGGAGGCTTGGAAGTTCTCCAGTGCGGTGCCTTCGTGATCTTCAGGTCGAGTAGCCCGAGTCCACGGCCGAGTCCACGGCTCGGCAACGGAACACTCGGTCTATGGCAATTCACTCTTTTTGGTGGAATTCGATATTTTCGTTAAGTTTTCGAAAGAATGTGAAGGTTCTTTCCAGCTACGCTCGCCAGGGACGACGAACTGGGAGCACGCGGATCCTCAGGGCGGTTCCTGCGGTAAAAACAACAGCGAAAACGACCCGAATTATAGTCTCGAAATCCGCAAGCAGACCGCGAAGCAGTCGTTCCTTTCCTTACCCCACGACCGCGAGCAGCTTCCCGCCGAGTCGCTCGCGAAACGTTGTTTGGGTGCGAGATCGCGCCTATTCAGATCCGCGCTGTCGAGCGAGCGCTAATGACGGAACTAGGCAGGTCCCGAGAGAGTCTCGATTTCCGATCTCGCCCAATATCGATACCCAATGACCACGGGAAATTGCGCCAGGATCTCGCGAGTCTTAGGCCCGGAAGCTTGTTCGTCAGCACCGGCCCATGGCAGTCAAAGGCAGGGAAAAGTTCTCGTTTCTCGTGCTGACGAAAGCGGGCAAGCGTGTCCTCGAGCAGTTGCGCCGGAGCCATCGGCGCAAGCGTTTTACGCAGGATTTGTGAAGGCGCTGAAAGCCGGTTTCAAGTTATATGCCGATAGCGCATCTGCATCCACGCTAAACGCTGCGTTGACGTACGGGCGCAGCGCTGTTTGCGAAGGGCCGGAATTGACCGCTGTCATTCTTTCCTTATGACCAACGACGAGCGCATCACCGCGATCCGAGAGCTCGGTTACAGCGAGCGCCAAGGGGCATTCCTGTGCCTTGCTACCTCCACGGCGGGTATTTTCTCCGCCGTCAATACAACCGCTTTTTGGGCGGGGAGCGGGGCGGCAATGCGGAGCGTTTCATCGAAAGAGCGATTCGCAAAGGGTCACGTTCGGGCCCATGAATCGGCCAATCGCACCGTCATTTATCACATCGGTGCCAAGCGCTTGTTCGAAGCAATTGGAGAGCAGGACAATCGCAACCGGCGATGGCGACAACCATATTCCATCAAGATCAAACTCATGGGTTTCGACTATGTGCTTGCCCATCGCGAGCATCACTACCTGGCCACGGAAACCGAGAAACTGGACTACTTTTCCGGCACCCTGGGAATCGATCGCAGCTACTTGCCTGGACGCATCTATCGCTCGAAAGACGGTCGAATCAAGACCGCCCGGTACTTCGTGGACAAGTTCCCGCTCTTCCTCTCGGGTGCGCCTAGCGCGCCGCCTCCTGTGGTCTGTTTTTGTTACGTCGACGGGGAGGTCAGAAAGCCATCGGGCTTCGACACTTACTTGCTCCAGTACAGAGATCTATTCGCTCGGCTGGACTCGTTCCGGGTGGTGTACGTCGCGGTGGACCAGTCTATGTTTCCGAAGGCGGAGAGGATTTTCTCGCGCCTGTGCGGGGGGGCCGGCAGGGGATCTAACGGTATACCCCTCGATCCGGAAGTCCGGCGACTGCTGGATCATTTTCACGATCGCGATCTGTTAGAACGGCGGCAGACTGCCTCGTTCGACAAGCGCCAGCTGGACCAACTCAGCGATGAGTTAAGGGAGTTCCGAGGGCCGAAGTACGAGGTTCTGTACCGCCATTGGCAGCGGCAAGGGGAGGGGGCTGTTCTTAACGCAATGGGCCTCGGAGGACGACTGCCGGGCTCGCTCACTACCTATCTGCTGACTACCGATCACAGGCTCTTCGGAGACCTCTGCGCCAGCATGAAAAGCCTGCCCGATCAGCGGACCATTCCCATAGTTGATTTGGTCCGGGATGCGGTCCAGTGAACGGTCCGCCTATTGTCATCGGTAAACAGATGCGAAAAAACGACTCCCACAAGGAGCCGCGGTCTGCAAAGTACAGCCCGCTGGGTCATGAAAAGGGCGGGAGCGACCCCGGTTTGTGGGCGGTCGAGCCGCCACAAACCCGCATCGCTCGTATCCTCGCTATGGGGGTCGCTCCCGCCCTTGAGGGAAGTAAGATCTGTACCTGTTCTGCATGCCAAAGACCATCAATTTTTGAAGCGGCTGGACAAGGAGAAACGAACAATGACTTCCTACCATACCGCAACGCGTCAAACGAGCCAAGCAGCAGATTGCCTTCAGGCTCTACGAGGATCAGTTGGCGATGCTCGACCGCTATGGTCGCTTTATCGAAGACAACCGCGACTACATCATCAGCCAGGCACTTCAGTTGGTGTTCAAGAAAGATCGAGAATTCGCTCGTTGGTTGTAGGCGCTGGAGATGCAGAGACCTGTATTGAAGGTATCGGCGCGCGGGCACTGATTCAGCAGTGAATCGAGCAGGACCACACCGGGAAGAAAGAACAAGACGGCTACGACGGGAGCTCGGGGGCGAAACGAGGAAAAGAGCCTGGATGGCAGGGCAAGGAGTAAAGCCGTTAAACAGATTGCCGAGTGCCGGAATTTCATCAGTTTCGACTTGGCCTCAGAGGTGGCCGCGCTTGGGGAGCGCCGCTCAACACCCTACGATGTTAGAAACATGCAAGACTTGCGGGCGGAGCTGGCGCATGAAAGATACGCGGTGTGGCGTGACGGCAGTTGACGTGGCTGCACAACCGCGATTTCACCAGCAACTCAAGTGGCGAAACAAGAATTTCTGCTCTGGGGGGAATCAAGCAATGGGTCTACGGGGATAGCCCGGCCTACTGCAACTTCCGCCTTGGCTTGCTTCAGGATGGGAGGTTCGGGGTCGGCGTCTGAAGCGTGGACTGCGCGAACACCGGGTCACAACATTACGCAGTCCATCGCAAGTCCTGGCACCTCCCTCCTGATGGTTAGCGGTTGAGGCCGACTTCAGCGATCAGTTTGTTGAATCGAGGATCTGACCTGAGGCTGTCGAGCTTCGGATCAGCGCCAATCACAGCCATGTACCAGGAGCGCGCTTCATACGCTTTGTCGAGTTCGGCGAAGGCGCGGTCTTTGTCCCCGAGCCCAGCGTAAATGATGGCATAAAAATAGGGTTCGACCCAGTGCCTCTTCGCGCGGGCATCGAGCTCGGCGAGCATTGCTTCGGACGTTTTGCGATCACCCTTGAGAGCGCTGGCCCAGCCGAGCGAGGCGACAGCCTCCGTGAATTCCGGCTGGGCCTGGCGGGCCTTTTCTATCGCCTGGATGGCCTCGTCGAGCTGGCCCTTCTTGGCGTAGCTCCATCCGAGTAGGTCGGAGGCCGTTGGGACGATTCCGTGGCCCGGAAACATATCGATGGTCGCCCGCTCCTGCTTGATTGCGTCGTCATATCGGTGGGCGTAGTAGTAGGTCTGGCCCAGCACGAGATTGGTTTCGGCCGAGATCGGGTCGAGCTTCACACTCTCCAAGTTCTGCGAAATTGCCTCGTCGGAGCGATTCAAATCTACGAGGCACCAGCCGTACATGGCGTGAATTTCGGCATCGTTCGGGTCAAGTTCGAGAGCGTGTTGAAATTCCTGGACGGCCTGGGCTTGGTTGTAGTTATAGAAATGGTCCGTGTAGGCCAGCCAGCCTTCGGCATCGCCCAAGGTTGGATCGAGTTCGAGAGCCTTCTTGGCAGCCGCTTCGGTTTCTGGCATGACTTCTCTCGGAGGCGCGTACCAGTCTTCGACGATGGCGTAGTTGTGGGAGATGGCGGAGTAGGCGAGAGAGTACTTTGGGTCCAAAGCAACGGCCTGGCGAAGGTAAACCAATCCTTGGGCCAGGCTGTCGTGGCTGAATTGATTGGTAAAGTAGAGCCCTTTCAGGTAAGCGTCGTAGGCCGCAGTGTTTTCGGTGGAATGGGCGAGCAGGCGGCCTTGCTGTTTGCCGGTGAGGCGAAAGCGGAGGGCGTGAACGATCTGCTGCGAGATGTCGTCTTCAAGAGAAAGGATGTTCGCGACTTTTTCGCGGTAATGGCCACCCCAGAGCTCGGCATCGTCGCTGGCGTCCACGAGGTTTGTGTTGACTTCGAGCGTGTCGCCGACTTTGGTGACGCTGCCTTCGAGGACGCTCGATACGCCGAGCTCGCGGCCCACTTGACGGGGATCAACGTGGCGGCCCTTGTAGGTGTAGACGGAATCCGAGGCCATGACGCGCAGCGCCTGCAACTGCGAGAGATTTCCGGTCAAGGTCTCGGCGATGCCGTCGCTCAAGTATTCGAGGCTGGGGTCGCCGTTGGTGTTGACAAACGGAAGCACGGCGATGGAGCGGATTTCTGCCCGGCCGCTGGCAGCCGTCAGCTTTTGGCGCAGTCCGGCGACATTGAATATGAACAGTGGAGCAGCGATCACAGTGACCGCCGCCACAATCCCGCAGGCCCACAGCAGACGCTGGCTTTTGCGCGCCGGCACCGGCGCGAGCTGGGGCATCCCAGATTCGAGTTGGCGCTTCAGCCGCTGCAATTCCGCACGCATGTCAGAGGCGTGTTGGTAGCGCAGATCGCGGTCCTTCTCCAGTGCACGGTTGATTATGTCTTCCAGCTTGGGCGCAAGGTCAGGATTCAGCCGCACTGGGGGAGCAGGCTCTTTGTTAAGGATCGAGTCAAAGATCATCCCCGAACTCTCCCCTCGGAAAGGCAATGCGCCTGTCGCCATCTCGTAGAGCACTGCCCCGAATGAGAACAAGTCCGTTCGTGTGTCCAACTCCTTGGCACGCACCTGCTCCGGTGACATGTAGGAAATCGTTCCCACAGCCGTTCCCGGACTGGTCAGGTGCAGTTTGTCAATCGTGCGCGTCTGTGTGTTGGCGGATGCGATCTGGCTCGAAGAACTGCCAGTGGGCGCGACCTTCGCCAGTCCGAAGTCCAGAATCTTGGCGTGCCCGCGCTCGGTGACAAAGATGTTGGCGGGCTTCATGTCGCGGTGAACGATCCCTTTCACGTGGGCAGCGTCGAGTGCATCGGCAATCTCGATGGCTAGCGATAGAATCAGTTCAGTTTCCATCGGACGCCCATCGATACGGTGCTTCAGCGTCGTGCCATCCAGAAACTCCATCGCGATGTAGGACTGCTCGCCACTCTTGCCGATGTCGTAAATGGTGCAGATGTTGGGATGGTTCAGGGCGGAGGCGGCACGAGCTTCACGACGGAAACGTTCCAATGCTTGCGGGTCTCGAGAAACGTCATCTGGCATGAACTTGAGCGCAACGAATCGGCCTAGGCGCGTGTCCTCGGCCTTGTACACGATGCCCATACCGCCGCCACCGAGCTTCTCCACGATGCGGTAGTGCGAGATGCTTTGGCCGATCATGCGCAAGAATGCTATGGCGGAAGTCTAAGCAAGTCAATGAAAGCCATGGAGTTGGCGGTATCTAGGAAGGGTTGCTAGTTCGCCTTATCACTCACAACGCTAGAATTGACTCCTCACTGGAGGGTTGTCGGCCATCCTTCCCTAAGTCGGCTGTGGAGGAGTTGCCCGCCATTCCCCGTGAACGGGAAGCTGGACACTCCCAAAACCCTTGTTTTATCGGTGTCCTTCGCCAAAATATTATCCGGCCTGAACGCCTTTGAAATCAGCAACCTTCAAGAGCAGGAAACTGAGTCCCGTTACCCAAGCGATTGGGATGTAACAACGTAGGCTTTTTCGCAGACTGCGCTGCGAAAAAGTGGCCCCTGCCGGGGCAGTTGCCAAGTAGAGTGTGGCTCCGGTAAGGTTGCGCTCCATGGCCGAGG
>Ga0209526_10002809_pt1 | contig 11769 bp, 12 predicted proteins | sample JacPinW_OM2H0_M1_FD_188566 | JGI IMG/M metagenome (GOLD analysis project Ga0209526, IMG submission 188566) | Forest soil microbial communities from Algoma, Ontario, Canada - Jack Pine, Ontario site 1_JW_OM2H0_M1 (SPAdes) (version 2) | ecosystem: Environmental > Terrestrial > Soil > Boreal...
GGGGCGGGCGCTGCTTGGTTCAACATGCGGTTCAAAAGCTCCTCGGCATTTGGCGCGAATGGATTCAGCATTCCGGCCAACTGCGCCGGTGTCAGTCGTGGCCGAACGCCTTTTCCCGGACCAAATAATCCGTCCGTATAAAGAACAAATGCGTCCCCGCGGGCAAGATCGACAATCGTTTCGTCAAACTGCGATCGCTCAATTAGGCCCAATGGTGGCGCGGACGAAGAGATTGCTTCCGTCCCGCGCCCATACCGGGTGACCAGCAGAGGAGGGTGGCCCGCGCCGATCACGCTGGCGCGTCCGGTCGTTGGATCGAGGGCCACGCACATCGCCGTCATGAACATGCGCCCGCCAAAGATACTGCGAAAATCGTTGTTTACCGCCTGCATGATTTTCACTGGCGTGTCGTGTTCCACGCTGCCGTGTTGAAAAAGAAGTTTGGCCAGGGTGGTGAGCAACGCGGCTGACGCACCGTGCCCAGTGCCATCAGCGATCCAAAATAAAAGGCGATCGTTCTTCATCGGAAGCCAGCCATAAATATCGCCGCCCACCTCGATCACCGGCCGGTAACAAGCTGCGATTTCCCAGCCCGGAATCGAAGGCGGTTTTTGCGGAATGAGCGATCGCTGCGTCAATCGCGCTGCGGCTAGATCGCGCTCGAGGTTGCGCCGCCACGCTGCCAGTTCTTCATTTTGCTGTTGCAATTGCACGCGCAGCGAACGCAGACGCAGTTGCGTCTCGATCCGCGCTCGCAGGACCGCAATGTTGACCGGCTTGGTGACGAAATCATCCGCACCTGCCTCCAGGGAAAGGACTTCGTTTTCGCCGTGACCTGTAAACATGATCGCAGGAATTTGGGCGATTTCGGGATCGGGATCGGCCCGCAACCGTTTGAGCGTCTCCGCGCCGTCCAATTCCGGCATTTGGAAATCCAGAAGGAGGAGCGATGGCTGCTGCTCGCGCACAAGCTTCAAGGCTTCGATTCCATTCTCCGCTTCACGGCAATCATATCCGGCAGAAGAAAGCGCTCGCGTCAAAAGCTTGCGGCTGGTCGCGTCATCGTCCACCACCAGGACTTGCCCGTTGGATTCTTTCGACATCTTCTTCTTTGAATCGGACATCGGCTGCCCCGTTTTCGTATCCAAATTATGACCGGTCTTCACCCGAAAAGCACGACCTTCGGAGGAAAATCATTCCCCGATGATTGTGACTGAGACTTTCCGGCAGTGCGAAGCCCGGCGATGTTCGAACAGAAAGATCCCCTGCCAGGTGCCGAGTTGCATTTTTCCATCGACAATCGGTACGGTCTCGCCCGTGCGGGTCAGCACCATTCGGATGTGCGAGGGCATATCGTCTGCGCCTTCGTCGTCGTGTTCATAATCGGCATTTTCCGGCACCAGTTTCTCAAAAAATCTTTCCACATCGCGCCGCGCGGCGGGCGCGGCGTTTTCCATCATGGTGAGGCTGCAACTCGTGTGCTGAACGAAAATCGTCACGACACCATTTCGGACACCGGATTTGTCGATCTTGTCCTGCACCTGATCAGTGATTTCGTACGTGCTTTTGCCGTTTGTCCGGACTTCAAATTGTTCGTGCTGCACGCGCATAATTCAGAGCGATCAAAATAACATCGACGGAAACAGTAGTCGCGCGTTGATCTTTCGGTCGGGCAATGGCCTAATAGCTTTGTCGATGCAAGACGATCTCGATCGCATTTTATTCGACGAGACGACGATTCTGAGCCGGCTCGATGAACTGGCTGCGCAAGTCTCAAAGGATTATCGCGACCGGGAATTGACCGTGATAGCGGTCCTGACCGGAAGCCTCATGTTCATGGCCGATCTGCTGCGGCGCATTCCGCTGCCGTTGAAGCTGGATTTCTTGAGCGTGGCCAGTTACCACGGAAAAGCGCAAACCAGCGGCGAAGTGATTTTCAAGCAAGTCGCGCTGCCAGACGTGAAAGATCGGCATATACTCATTCTCGATGACATCCTCGACAGCGGTCATACCCTGGCTGCCATCCGCGAGAAATTAGAAACAGCCGGGCCGCGCAGCATTCGGGTTTGCGTGTTGCTCAGCAAAAAGAAAGAGCGCGCCCGCCACGTGGACGCCGATTACGTCGGATTCGAAATTGAGAATGAATTCGTAGTCGGTTACGGGCTCGATTTTATGGAGCGCTACCGCAATCTTCCTTACATCGGCGTGTTGCGGAAAGAATTGATCGCGCAAGCCGGCTGATTGTCGATGAAAGTTCGAGTAAGATTTTATTCGCAACTCCGGGATTTGGCCGGAGCGCCGGAGCTGGATGTCGATCTTCCCGAGAAAGCGCCCGTAGCCGATCTGCTGGAGAAAATTTATGCCAGGGTGCCGGCGCTGCGGGCGCGCGACAAAAGCATTTTGGTCGGCGCAGGGGTTGAATTTGTCGATCGGAACTACGAACTCAAAGTCGGCGACGACATCTCAATCATGCCGCCGGTCCAGGGCGGTTAGTCGCGGAAGTTCTTGAAGTTTGTGGCGACACCAAAGTCGCGACCGCGGACAAATTGAATGACGGTTTGCAGGTCGTCCTTCTTTTTTCCAGTCACGCGGATTTGCTGATCTTGTAACTGACTCTGCACTTTAAAATTCTGCGATTTGATGGCGTGAATGATTTCCTTTGCTTTCTCGCCTTCCAACCCTTGCTGAATCTTGAGTTCTTGCCGCGCGTGACCAATTGAAGAAAGAGCCGCCTCTTCCTGTTTCACGTTCCGGAGGTCGACACCGCGCTTGGAAAGCTTGCCGATGACAATTTCGCGCAGCGCCTTTAAATGCGCAGCGTCGTCGGCGGTGAGAACGACCTTTTCTTTTTCGTGAATGATCTCGGTCTTGGCGTCTTTCAAATCGAAGCGGGTGGCCAGTTCTTTGCGCGCCTGATTGAGGGCGTTGTCGATTTCCTGCTTGTCCACTTCGGAGACGATGTCGAAGGAAGGCATTTAAAGGTTTGTCAGGGGTTTGCTTCCGCGATTTTGATGTTGCCATCGGTCGCGCGGATTTCAATGCCGGCCTCGCTGCCGTCGCCAACCAATATGTCGATCTTGGTTGGCTGCTCGCCGCTGCGCTGTTCCTTTTCCGTGAAATCGTTGTCGATTTTTCCATTTGGAGTTTCTGCGACCAAATGAAATGAGGCGTCGCTTGGAATAAAGGCGAACCCATTTCCGTCCGCGATGTTTGCCTTCACCGAGAATTTGGCAGGTTCCCACCACTCGTAAACGAGAGCGACATTCCCGGTGGTCACGGCCAAATCCAGATTGCCGAAGGAATTGTGCGCAAACAATCGGCCGCTTCCCAGTCGCGCTTTTACGTTTGCTCCGCGCATTCCTTCCACCAGAACTTCCCCGTTTTCCAATTCCAACCGTGATACCTGCGCCGTTTGTGGCACCACTAGCACATAATCCACCGTGCCCGAGCGGTCTGAAAACCCCGCCACGCGCTTCGGCGGGAACTTCGTTTCGATCGAGACGGAGTTTGGCTGTGCCGTAACATTGATCGCGATGCCATTTAGCCGCGCGGCCGTGTACGCTTTCTTGGTCGCTTTCAACTTCATTTCCGCGACGGGCGCACCGTAAATTCGAATGGAACCGTCCCGATTGCCGATGCGGATGTCTGCGGTCGGACCAAGCGGGTAGGTTTGCTCAACCGTTTGTTCCAATGTCCGATCCACGGCCGACCCACAACCCATTGACAACAGCGCAACGAGAAACAAGCAACAGGCCGACCCGATAGAGACGGCCGGCCGTTGAGTGTTCCCGTTTCTTCGCTGCATCGCGCCGCTTTACTCTAAATTAAGCGGCAGCAGGAAGACCAAAAAAGCGCACGATCGCACGTGCGCCATTGATCAGCGGTATTGCTGTGGTGGCGATGATTAACGCGAAGACAAGAACTTCCACGAGGTAGTTCCAGCGGGCTTCACTCCTGAAATAATCGCGACTGATGTTTAGGAATGAGGTTGAGCTGTTGGCATGTCCGCCACCGAATCGGCCAAATGAGCCGGTGTGATAATTAAAATCGATTCGCGGGAAACATTGCGCTTTACGGTCTGCGAATGAACCGCAGCGTTTCTTATGAACGATCGGTTCGGGTCTCGGTTTCATAATTGAATTTCTTTCCTTTGAGATGCACCTCGCGCCGTCATTGGATTTAAGACTTTCAAGACCCGTTTTGGCGCGATGTCAACAGGGGGCGCTTTTCCGCCACCGGCTCCGGCAATGTTGTTTACGCGAGGTCGAAGAGAAGAAAGTGAGATGCCTCCTTCGCCACAATAACGAGCGATTGTTCATCGCTGATGGCGGCGCCGTCTCCGGCTTCGAGATCTTGTCCGTTCAGGGTGAGTTTCCCGGAGATCAGTTGCAACCAGGCGTGGCGGCCAGACGCGAGCGCGTGCTCGACCTTTTCTCCGGCATCGAGTTGACCCACGAAGAGATTTGCATCCGCGTTAATTTGCAGCTGGCCGTCGCCTCCGGCGTGCGAGGCCACCAGTTTCAATGGTCCCTTTCCAGGCACGTCATGCAGCGTTATCTGGTCGTACGTCGGCGCCACACCGCTGCGTTCCGGTAGGATCCAGATTTGCAACAAATGGATCGGTTTGTTTTTTGAAGCGTTAAATTCACTGTGTTGCACGCCGCTTCCGGCGCTCATGTGTTGAAGCTCACCCGCCTGGGTGACGCCGTCGCCGCCGCTGCTGTCGCGATGCGCCACCGCGCCCGATACTACATACGTAATGATTTCCATGTCGCGATGCGCATGCGTCGGAAATCCCGCGCCCGCCGCGATGTGGTCCTCATTGATTACGCGCAGACCGCGGAAGCCCATGTGGTCCGGATCATGGTAATCAGCGAAGGAAAAGGTGTAGCGCGTGTTTAGCCAGCCGTGATCGGCGTGGCCGCGTTCATCGGATTTGCGAATGCGAATCATAATCGTGTTGGAGCTACTGAACGCACGGATAGAATATTCTTCAAATCCAGAGCGTGCGATCGAAGGTGCGGTATTGGATCGCTTCGCTAACGTGCTCGGGCAGGATGTCGATCTTGTCCTCGAGATCGGCGATGGTGCGGGAAACTTTGAGGATGCGATCGTAAGCGCGGGCGCTCAGGTTCAATTCGTTCATCGCCACGCGAATTAAATCCTGCGACTCATCGGTGAGTTTGCAATGTTGTTTCAGATGTCTCGTCGCCATCCGCGCGTTGCAATTAGTTTTCGCATCGCGCGCAAACCGGCTCTGTTGTTTTTGGCGAGCACGGCCAACTCGTTCCCGGATCGGCACGGAACCTTCTTCCGCGCGCTCGCTCGAAACGTCGCGGTACTCAACCGCGGGGACTTCAATGTGCAGGTCGATACGATCGAGTAGGGGACCGGAAATGCGCTGGCGATAACGCTGCACCTGCACCGGGCTGCAGCGGCATTCACGTTTCAAGTCGCCGAAATATCCGCAAGGGCACGGGTTCATCGCGGCGACCAACATGAACTCGCTCGGAAAAGTCAGGCTCCCCGCCGCCCGCGAGATGGTCACTTTGCCGTCTTCGATCGGTTGGCGCATCACTTCCAAGGCAGATCTCTTGAACTCGGGCAGCTCATCGAGAAAAAGGACGCCGTTGTGCGCGAGGCTGACTTCGCCGGGATTCGGAAATGCGCCGCCGCCGAGCAAGCCGATGTCGCTGATGGTGTGATGCGGCGAACGGAACGGTCGCGTCGGCACGAAAGATTGTTCGGAAGTGAGCAGGCCGGCGATGCTGTGGATTTTGGTTGTCTCGATCGCTTCTTCCAGCGACATCGGCGGGATAATCGTCGCGATGCGTTTGGAAAGCATCGATTTGCCGGAACCGGGCGGGCCGATCATTAAAATGTTGTGCCCGCCGGCGACAGCCACTTCCATTGCCCGCTTGACGTGGCGCTGACCTTTTACGTCGCTAAAATCGACGTCGTACGTTTGGTGCGTTGCGAAAAAATTTGTCAGATCGCCGCGCGTGGGCAGGAGCGGGAGTTCGCCGCGAATAAATTGAAATGTCTCGCGCAAATTGTGCACGCCGTAGATGTCGATCTTTTCCACCATGGAAGCTTCGCGTGCGTTGGCTTCCGGAACGAAGAGTGCATGTTTTCCGCGTCGCCGCGCTTCCAGCGCAACCGGCAGCACGCCTTTAACGGGGCGCACCGTTCCATCCAGCGCCAGCTCGCCAACGAAACTGAATTTCTCAAAAGCTGAAGTGTTCAGTTCCTCGCAGACCGCGACCACGCCGAGCGCAATCGGCAGATCGAAACTGGGGCCTTCTTTTTTAATATCGGCCGGCGCGAGATTGATGGTGGTCCGGCCGCGAGGCCAGCGATATCCACTGTTGTTAATAGCGGTCCAGACGCGATCCCGGCTCTCTTTTACGGCGGCGTCCGGCAAGCCAACGACAACCACTTTTGGGTCACCACGGCCGGCGTTGACCTCGATTTCGACCTCATATGCGTCCACGCCGTAGACAGCGGCGGAATAAATTTTTGCGAGCATGGGGGGCGATTAGGTTGTCAAAGATATCAGGGGAGGAAAAGGCGCAAATTAAGAGGCGAATTTGAATGAAACCAGCGCGACGGCTTGGCGCGATCTTAGAATGAGGGCAAATACGTCTGCGACTGGCTGGGCGGTGCGGGAGCGAGTGGATTAGGTTTGCTGAGAAGGGTTTACATTCACAACGAAAAAAAGATTGAACAGAAACGGCTGGAAATCTGTCAGAATTGCGAAATATTTAACCTTGTTAACTAGTTTATCGAATGCTAAATAATGTGGTCGAGGCCCCGGCAGATGTAGCCGGTGATAACTTGTCGATCTTTTCCCCCATCAGAATTCATGAAGAAGAGCTATATGGCCGCTGAAGATAGCGATACTGGAATTAAAATTTACCTGCGCGAGATCGGGCAAATCCCGCTCTTGACGCCGCAGCAGGAGATTGAACTCGCCGCCAAGATCAAGAAGGGCGATCGGGAGGCGCGCGCGCTCATGATTCGCTCCAATCTGCGTTTGGTCGTCAAGATCGCGCACGATTACGCCAATCTCGGTCTGCCTCTGCTGGATTTGATTTCGGAAGGCAACATCGGGCTGATGAAAGCAGTCGAGCGTTTCGATCCGGCCAAAGGCGGCAAACTCAGCACCTACGCGGCGTGGTGGATCAAGCAGTCGATCAAACGCGCTTTGGCCAATCAATCGAAGACGATTCGTTTACCGGTTCATCTGGTCGACAAAATCTCCAAGATGCGCCGCGTTTCGCTGCAGATGAGCGAAGAACTTGGCCGCGAACCGACTGATGATGAGCTCGGTGAAGAGATCGGTATTGCCAGCGGAAAAGTTTCACAGCTCAAGACTGTCTCAATCCGTCCCGCTTCACTCGATGCTCCCATCAGCGACGACGACTCTACCGAATTCGGGGAGATCGTTGGGGACGAGGACGCGCAAACGCCGTTTGAACTTTTGCGCGATAAGAACCTGCGCAACGAAGTTGGCGGCTTGCTCGATGTGCTCGACGATCGGGAGAAGAAAATTATTTTTCAGCGGTTTGGCCTCGATGGCGGAAAGCCGAAGACGCTTGAAGAAGTCGGCAAGAAATTTGGCGTCACCCGCGAGCGCATTCGTCAGTTGCAAAACATTGCCTTGTCGAAATTGCGCCGCGCTTTGAGCAAAAAAGAGAAGCCGATCGACGTCGAATTGCCGGTCGAAGCGTAATCGACATCTTCGTTTGAGAACGCGCGGATAGAAATGTCCGCGCGTTTTATTTGGCCACGCGCAATTGCACGCAATCGACGCGCGAGCCTTCGGCCAAAAGGTCACTGATGATCACTAGATTGTCGCCGGATACGGCCAGATGCTTGTCGCGCAAGAATTTTTCCGCGGCCTCAATCGTCGCGTTCGGTTCTTCGGTAAATTGAATCCGCACCGGATACACGCCCCAGCAAATCGACAATTGGCGCCGGACTTCTTCGCTCGGCGTGAAAGCAAAGATTGGCGCACGCTCCGGCCGCAAATTCGAAACGTTGCGTGCCATCGTGCCGTGGCGGGTGAAGACAATGATTTTCGAGCCCCGCAGGGAATTGGCCAGTATTACCGCGGAGGAGACAGTTTTTTGCCGTGCATCTTCCAGGATGGCCGATTTGGCGTAACCGGCGCCGCCGCTGCGTTCGGTCCGCACCGCGATGCGATCCAAAACCTCAACGCATTCCACCGGATATCGGCCGACAGTTGTTTCGCCGCTTAACATGATCGCGTCGGCCTGCTCGAAAGCCGCGTTGGCCACATCGGTAATCTCTGCCCGGGTTGGCATCGGACTCTCAATCATCGATTCAAGCATTTGTGTGGCGACGACCACTGGTTTGCCTAAACGGATGCACATCTGGACGATCCGTCGCTGAATGATCGGCAATTCCTCCATCGGACACTCGATGCCGAGATCGCCGCGCGCGACCATGATTACGTCCGCGCCTTTGATGATTCGATCGATGGATTGCACTGCCGCCTGATCTTCAATTTTCGCGACGATTTGTGCTTTGCTTTTCTTTCTGGCCAGCAAACGACGCAGCTCCTCGATGTCGCTCTCTTTGCGCACAAAACTGAGCGCGATAAAGTCGGTGCCGAGTTCAGCGCCAAGTGCAACATCGACAATGTCCTTTTTGGTCAAAGGCGGCAGATTCACATACACACCCGGCAAATTAATATGGCGCCGCGAGCCGAGCGTGGCGGGGGTGATGACCTTGCAGCGGACCCGATTCGGCTTCTTCTCGAGCACGCTCAATTTGATTAGGCCGTTATCCACTAACACGGTGTCGCCGACGCTGACGTCATTGACGAATCCGGCGTAGTTTACATCGACAGAATATTTCGTCGTGCTTTTCGCGCCCCGCACTCTGAATTCCAAGATGTCGCCTTTCTTTAAACGCAAAGGCGATTTCAAGTCGCCGGTGCGAATGGCCGGCCCTTGAGTGTCGAGCAAAATGCCGATCGGCTTCGCCACTTTATCCGCGAGTTTTCGAATGCGCGGCACGATCTCGCGTACCCATTCGCGCGACGCATGGCTCATGTTCAGCCGGAAAACATCTGCTCCCCGCGCGATCAGTTTGCGCAGCGTCTCCGTTTTCTCGGTGGCCGGACCAAGCGTGCAGATGATCTTTGTCTTCCGCATCACTCAGAGGATTGAGTTTGCCGCCTGAAAAGCAAAGAGCTTTTCGCCGCTAAAAACGAACGCGGCACGTCATTTCGGACGTGCCGCGTCAAAACGTAATTCCTACAGATTTACTTCAGCTTGCCCTGCGTTTCCTCAGCGAGCTTGAGGTGCGTACTGACCATTTTCGCGCCCTTCGCCGCGAACGCCTTTACGTCGGGGTCAGTTCCGCTTTGGGCTTCTTTTTGGAATTCGGCCAGGTCCTGTTGATGGTCCTTCACCATCATAGCCATGTAATCCTTGTCGGATTTCCATTTGCCAGACGATTTGGCGGCGGGAAGTGAAACACCCTCTTCTTTCGCCAGCGCCGTCAATTCGCTGTTCGCCTTTGAATGGTCGGTCACCATCCGGCTGCCGAATTTCTTCACGTCGGCATTTTGCGCGCTTTGCGAGGCGAGTTTTCCCCATTCCACTTCCATCATGCCGCCCTTGGCCGCGTTCATCATAAACGATTTGTCCTGCGCGCTGAGCTTACTAGCAGCCGCGGGTTTACCTTTCGCGGCAGGAGCTGGGCTTGCATCGGCGTTTGCTCCCGTCCGTAGCGGCGGAAATGAGTGTGCTAGCGCGCTGGCCGTCGTAGCAAAGCAAAGGGAACCGAGCCCGAGCAGAACGATTCCAAGTTGCGAGACTATTCTGAATTTGTTTTTCATAAGCATTGTTGGTTGAGATGCCGGCATTCGGCACATTGAGATTCGCATGCTGACACAGCTTTGGACGTCAAGGCAGGCCGCGTATTCAGTTGGTGAGATCGACAACGGAGCTCGCGCAAGAGTAGCGCTCAGTTTTTTGGCGATCCTTTCCGATAGGAGCTCTCGACGCGTTGGGCTACGTCTTTGTAGCCGTAGTCGGCTTCGTAAATTTGTTTCATGCAATTGAGCGATTTTTCGCTTTCGCCCATTTTTTCGTAAACCAGGCCCAGATTGTAAACGATCTCTTTTTTCATGGCGTCCATCGACAGGATTTCTTTGGCCGCCTCGTCCAGTTGTTTCATTGCCAGATCGAGCATGCCCAGCTCGCGATAGCAAAAGCCAAGCAAGTTCATCGCCTTCAACCGCGCGTTCGGATTTTGCCGCGCGCGCTGTAATTCCGGGAGCGCTTCGCGAAACTGTCTCGCGTTCGCCAGGTTTTCGCCGAGCTCGAAACGCAGCTGCAGGTCGGTCGGATTGCGCTCGACCCGTTTGCATGCTTCTTCAACCAGTATCTGAGCGCGTTTCTTCTTCGCGGCCTCGAGCTCCTCGGCTCTCTTCGCGTAGAGGTTGTCTTTCGTGGCGTGGGTGGCCAGAAATTCCTCGTGCCCGGCGATCTCCCGTTCCGCCTGCCGCATTTTTAAATCGGCAACTTTGCGCAGCAGCCCCCCGTCGCTTCCGCCAGTCAAGTCGGCGGCGTACTGATACCAGGTGGCCGCCGATTCGATATCCTCCTTCTGTTCGTTGAGCGCTCCAAGTTTTCTCGCCAAATCAAGATTCTGCGGTTCGGCTTGATGGCGTGAATACGTTTCAGCGATTTGCTGATCGAGCGATTCGCCGGTGAGTTGCATGCGGCTTTGCTGTTCCAGCGAGATTGCAGCCTCTTTGTCCTTGATCAAATCGCGATAACTTTCCGCCAGTGTCCATCCGCCGGTGCTCATCGAAGCGCGGGCCGAAGCGTCTTTTCCTAGCCGCAACGCTTCTGCATCGAGCGGATCGATTTCCGAGATGCGATTGTAAACTTCCACCGCTTGATCGTTTTCTCCCGTGTCGTGATAGATGCGACCCAGCTCATGCAACAACTTCACGTCTTGCGGATTCTCCTCGAGCAAAGTGCGCAGCGCGAACACGCTGATCTCAGGCCAGCCGGCCGCCGCGGCGGCCTCCTTCAGCACCAGGTTCGCTTGTCGATGGTACGGCTCTTCTTCCAGGACCTTCTCCACCATTTCCACCGCGCGCTTCGGATTCTTCTTCAGCTCGCGCTGGGCTTTCATCACCGCAATCGGCGCAGTCGAAATATTGAAGAAGCTTTTTTTGACCGCCTTGTATTTCGTGACTTCGGTGCGCCGCAACAATTGCCGGCCGGTCAGAAACTCCGGTTCCTGTTTCAGGATTCCCTGTAAAAGCGAAATCGCGTAACCAAAATTGCGCATCTCAATCGCGGCCACCGCCTTCAGCCAATGACTGCGCTGAGTCTCGTTCAGTTCTTTCTCGGTCTTAACCGCCATACGTCGCGTCGCTACGATTATAAATTGCTTGGTGTTTACGGTCAGTGAAAAAGGGCCAGTCCGGCTCGGACTATCACAAAAGATCCATCTGCGGCTTCTCGCTCTGCGCCTCGCCTGATTGCTCTGCCGCGCCGGAGCCTTGGCGAAAGCGGGTCGATCTTTTCTTCGCTTTAGGCGGCGGCGCGATGGCCCCGTCCGGTTTCTCGAGCTGCGCCAGAATCTCCTTCGCGCGATCGAGGATTTCCTTCGGCAACCCGGCCAGGCGCGCGACTTGGATGCCGTAGCTCTTGTCCGCGCCGCCCGGCACGATCTTCCGCAGAAAAATGATCTGTTCGTTCCACTCCCGCACCG
>Ga0209526_10002810_pt1 | contig 11765 bp, 12 predicted proteins | sample JacPinW_OM2H0_M1_FD_188566 | JGI IMG/M metagenome (GOLD analysis project Ga0209526, IMG submission 188566) | Forest soil microbial communities from Algoma, Ontario, Canada - Jack Pine, Ontario site 1_JW_OM2H0_M1 (SPAdes) (version 2) | ecosystem: Environmental > Terrestrial > Soil > Boreal...
TTGCCGCTTCCAGCATAGGTTCGGCTCACTCTCCCCCTGAGTGTAATCTATCTCGATCGGTGTGCAACTCAGGCGAGGGTTGGCGAATCGTCGCGCTTGTCGGTAAGACGGCCGCCATCTGTGGGAGACAAGAGCTTGTCGGCACTCCACGCGGCGCTTGCCGAGATTCGCGACACGCTGCTCGAAACCCACGCGAGCAACGACGCAATGAACCAGCTCCTCCTCTCCCAGGTCGACCTCGTGCGTGCGCAGCCTGCCGGTCAAAAACAAAATCCAAGCTTAAAAGTGTTGATCTAGCCTTTGAAAAACTCCACCAACGTCGGCGCTTGCACCTTTGGCTTCAGCATGTGCGTCTGCCCTTCGAGCGTGCGGTACTGCGCGTTCGGCAATACGCTGGCAAGCGACCGGTTCGCGTGGAGCATCCACGCAGGGCTATTCCCACCGTCCATGACGAGTGCCGGTATCGTGACGGACGCCCACCGGCTGGCTGGCAGCGGCTTGCCTCTCTGGTTATCTCGCACGATCGCGCCGTCGTAGGGGAGCGTGTGCGCAACGGCTCGAAGCTTCAACCACATAGGTATCATCATTGGCATCAATGCCCTGACGAAGCCAGGAACTCCGACTAACTTGAAGAAGAGCTTGACTGCATCGCTTCGCCGACCTGCTGCGACCGCCGCGCTGATCCGGTCCCAATCGTCCTCGGTTGTGGGACGGGTGTCGTCCACGATGAACGGCGCCTCGTACAACGCCAACTTCTTGATGCCACTGAGGCGATTCGCCGCTTCCAGTGCAAGAACCGCGCCGGAGGACACGCCCCAGACAAAGGCCGCCCCACCCGCCTCGCTCAGGAGCGTTGCGATGTCTTCGACCTCGCGCTCCACCTCATAGGGCGCCGTATCACCACTGGCGCCTCGACCCCGGCGGTCGTAGGTGAAGACGGTGAAGTGCTGTGCCAGGAGCTCAGCCAGTTGCCCACTCTGACCCATACCTCGGTAGCAGAGCGCGCCGTCGATCAGAATCACAGGCAGCCCGTTACCGATTCGATCGAAAGCTATCGCCGTGCCGTCGTTCGAGAACACTTTTCCCACAAACGGGGAAGTCGCCTCCTGCGCAATCTCGGTAGCTTCTAAAACTGTGATCTTCTGCATAGATCCTCCTATTTCGCCTGTCGGTCGGCCCCTGCAAAATCCGCGCCCTCGTTTACCTTGCAGCTCGGCTTACGCGATCTTGGGAAGGTATGCCGCGAGGTTTTCCAGGGTTTGAGCCGTGCCGGCATCAATGCGCATCTGGAGCAGAGCGTCGCGCTCCTTGTTCGTCGCGCATTCAATCGTCATCGTCAGCTTCGTTTTCTTCCCATCCTCGGTGAAGACGAGCGTCCCAACCGGTTCGGGACTGGACGGAAACATCCGGACGGTGAAGACGAGCTTTTCTGGCAGGGCGATTTCTCGATAAGTGCCCGTGAACGAATGTCCCTCACCACCATCGGGAGCGCGATGGATCCAACAATCGCCTTCGAAGCTCAAGGCTATTGCAGGTCCCGCGCTGAAGGAAAAGCCCAATATTTCCGGACTCGAAGAATTTTTGGTGCACGGTCTGAAATACGCATTTCCTGCCGAACGCGGAGAGGTGACGCGGGGAGTTCCTACTTCGTATGCAGCAGAACCACTAAAAAGCGAAATTTCGCTCTCCAATGATCTTCCGCCAGTTTGGCCTTGGCATGATGGCGACACTCGAGGAGCGGGGCTTGAGCCTCTGTACAAGACTGTCCCGCGCGCGGCTTTGCGCGATCCTGTCCTCTATGAGTTTCTGGCTTTGGTCGATGCGATTCGGGATGGACGCGCGCGCGAACGAAATCTAGCAGAACGCGATTTGGTGCATAGGCTGCGGTCGATTCATGGCAAATCCTAAAATCTCCGATTTTTGTAACGTGAGCAATGCTTCGGCGTCCCACTTGATGGAACAGTGCGAAGACTCCTGCGTACTTTTATCTCGTCGCTCGTTGGTGCTCACGCATTCCGTTCGTGAACTCCCTGTTCGTCCGCCGGCTCGCTTTCCTCGCGCTTGCTCGTTAGTGCAGCCTGAGCCTTGGTGACAGTCCGTCTGGCATAGTCCTGCGGATCGGATTTGTCTGCTGCGCGGTATCGTGCAATCTGGCTGATGACTTCTTCCGGGGCATCGCCCCGCGCGAGTGCGCGCTTCGCGAAAGACCAGTCGTGTTCGGACTGGCTGAGATTGATGCGTGTCGAGGTCTCCCTCTTTGAGCGACTGTAGTAGTTGTGGCGCGGCGAACCCTGAGAGTCAATGTGGAGTTTGAAATCGTGAAGACGGTAAATTTCCGTGGATTCCTTACTGGCCACGACATAAAAGTCAGTCTCGTATTTCTTGTTGGCAAAACCAGGGAGGCGCAAGACACGCGTCGCATCGGTGGCAGCAGGATCTCCGCCGAATTCGGGTATCATGGCGTGCAAGAGTTCTTCCGCCTCATCGAGGCTCATTCCTTCCACCTTCCAAACGATCTGGAATTTCCCAGGGGAACTGTTCAGGACATAATTCGGTTTTGGCACGGCGCTGGAGTTCTTAACGAATTGCAGGGCCTCCGGCCCGCCATGATCTAGGTCGAGATAAACATGCCGGATGGACGCGATGTCTTCCTTCTTTCGCGTCGAGGCGCCCTGCCGCAGTGGGTTCATCCCTATATAGATGTCCGACCCATTCGCGTTCTTGTAGCGCAGCCAGGCTTGAAACTCGGGGCTTGCCGCCTTCTGGGCGCTGGTGATGCGTTGGATGGTTTCGCCGAAGTCTCGATTGAGGACCAGCATTGCGATCCGGTCTGTCGGCTCGAAGTTGTCGAGAATGTAGTCCGGGGCGGACCGAACAGATGTACTTAGGTTCTCTGCCGGACTCACAGCACCTCCTTGTGGCTGTCGAAAATGACGCCGAAGTTGTATTCATCCCGGTCGGGATCGTAGCCGTGAATTTCTACGACTTCGGAGACGAAGCGCCGGCCGGGGCGACGTTCGAGGTGCACGACGACATTTACGGAGTCACCGACGTTTGTTTTGATCGCGCGGTATGGCAGGTCCACACCACTCTGCAACACACAACTCGTAAAGCGAGCGAGGGCCTGCTTCGCGGAAGTCGCGTGGACCGTCGAAAGGCTGCCGGAGTGCCCCGTATTGAGAAGTTGCAGGAGATCGAAGGCCTCGCCGGCTCGAATTTCGCCAAGCAGGATACGATCCGGGCGATGCCGCAGAGCAGCCTTCAGCAGGTCGCGAACCATTACTGGCTGCACGCCATTCTGTTCCTGTCGGGCTTCGAATCGGACGAGATTCGGTTGCCTTACATACAGCTCGGCGGTGTCTTCAATGAGCAGAATGCGCTCATCTTCGGGGATAAATCTTACGAGGATGGACGCGAAGGTCGATTTGCCGCTCGCCGTGCCACCGCTGATGAGGATGTTCTTGCGATGAAGAACGTAGTCTTCAAGGCGATTGGCGAGTGGTTGGTTGAGGGTTCCACAGCGGATCAAATCGTTCATTTCGAAATGGCGGGAGTTGAACTTGCGGATGGTCAGTGTCACGCCAGTCAGACTGCAGGGCGGAATGACGGCCGCGACCCGGCTGCCGTCGGGCAGCCGTGAGTCGAGGATCGGCTTAGCTTCCGAGATGTCATTGCCGAGGCGGCGCGCAATGTTCTTCACCGCGACCATGAGGGCTTTGTCGCCGAGCGAGACACCCTTCACTTCTTGGAGGAAGCCGTCTTTTTCGATGAATACGTGGTCGGCACCATTCACCATGACTTCACTGATTGCGTCGTCGAGGATTAGGTGCTCAATGGGTTTTAGGAACGGCAGGATGGTCTCAAATCCATTCATCAGAGTTGGCCCTCCGCAAGTTGTTGAAAATAGGATTTATTGGGATCGTTGTAGTACGGCTTGAGATAGCAGAACGTGGGCGGTAGCGGGTTCAGTCCATCGTAGGCGATGACCACTGACTGAGCGTTCTTCAGTTCGGTGAACGTCTTCATGTCAAAACGGAAATCGGAATGAGGGTAGTAGCTCTTCGACGCGGCGATGTTGGCGCGGTGAGAAATCGCCTTGCCGGTTAGGAGGCTGATGCTGGCATCATGCCCGCTCTCCGAAAGGTTGTAGCTGGTCTTAAGCTGATCCTCGCGGCCGCAGAGCTCACTGGCCGTCTTTGCCGAAAAGTCATCCGAGAGCGCCAAAAAGATCTTCGTGCGGAAGGTCTGAAGCAGAGTCCGCCAGGTCTCGCCGGGAAGCGTGGATTTCAGCGAGCTGATGCTCTGCGTAGCGATGATGGGGATGCACTTCGGCTGCCGAGAGAGGCTGAAGAACTTTTCGTCACCGGTCGGTTCGTTCTCGCCGACCGTGGCAAAGTGCTGGTATTCGTCGCAGAGAAAGAGCACTTGCCGGAAGTGCCTCTCGGGATGTGCTTCAATCTGCGAGATGCGATTTAAAACGGCGCGCTGGAAGTCGAGCTTCATCATCACGCCGATCGCTTTGGCGAGTCCCGGGTTCATTGCGATAGGAAAATTTAAGGCGCAGATGCGGCCCGTTTCTATAAGCCAGCCAAACGACGGTAGAGGAACGCCGAAGCGGTGATCGGCATTGGCTTTCGGGTCGTAGCATTCCGGCGGAGGACAAAACGTCCGTTTTACCGTTGGGTTGTCGTCGAAAAGGGAAAGGAAAACGGCGATGCCTTCGACGATGGAAGTGCGGAGCTTCGGCTCGATCCTTCGCCAGTCGTTGTAGAACCACCTCTTAACGGCTTGCAACTGTTCCCGGCGCTCAGGGTCGATTTGGTTGAATCCTGCTTCGCTCAGGCACTCGAAATCGATCGGCTTTGTTTCGAGGAAATGCCGCACTCCCGGTGTGTCCTTCACGCGGTACATGCCGACAACTTCATCGAAGGCAAAGTCGAAGAGCTTCAACTCGCTGACATGTGCCATCCAGGTCTCGGCGGATATGAGTAGGGAATAGCGCTCTTCAAGGCGGCGTTCCGCGTCGTGAATCTTGGCTTCCAGAACGTCAGGAGAAATGGTGCATTCGTACACATCAAACAGAGTGACGTAGTCGTAGGCGACTTTATGGAGAAGGATGATGAACTTGACGAGGTTGGTGTACGCCTGCTGCCAGAATGGTTCCTTCCCTCTGCCAAAGAGATTGTTCAAGAGCGAGGCGATGCTGTAGGCCAGCGCGTAAGCATCGAGATCATTGTGTAGCGGATTGTAGCGGTACTGGGAGTGCAGGCTGATTTCGACATAGTCTTCCTCGCGTTTGTGCCGCGCCAAAATGCCGCGAACCTTGTTGCAAAAGTCGCCTTTTACTTCCAGGACCAGACCGCCGATACGCCTCTCTTGGTCCCGGGCTTTGTAGGCGAGGATTTGCTCTGCGAAGGGGTACATGCAGCAGCTCGTCTTGCCACTCCCTATGGCGCCGAAGATGGCGACACCGGTGAACAATCCGCGTTCGGGAACTGTGAGCCACTGCGGTGCGGGTGCGGGAACGGGCTTGCGAGGATTGTGAATCTCCCCAATGACCGCGAACAGATCATCCCGTTTTGATGGATCCGGATAGAGAGGCAGCCTCCCCGGCCGAATCTTCTGAGGAACCTTCAGCGCCGCAATGTACAGACCAGACAGCAAGATCGAATAGGCAATGAAGGGAGTGGTGTAGAGGAAAACGAGATAGGAGTATTTCAGTCCGAGAAAGACGGGCCGTGCCCAGAGAAAGATCAGCTCGAGGAAGAAGTTCTCTTCGGGGAACGGCATCCTTATATAAAGGATGATTCCCGTACCTGCGGCGAGCAGGCAGGCAATCAGATTTTTCGAATGGAGAAGACGCTGAATCATAATGCCTTCTGCGGACCGGCTGTTGCGTTGCCGGCTCCGTTGCAAGCGGGTTTCCACTTCTTGAAGCCCGGGTCGCGCCGAAGGGTCTCGCGAAGCGTGAAATTGGCGGTGCAGTCAGGAAAGGGGCAATAGTCGTCGAGCAATTCGTTGACGGGTTGGCCGAGCCTGATCGTGCAACGGACGGTTTCAGTTGGTTTCTTTACAAGTGCCATGGGTTTCCTCCAGAGAATTTGCAGACTCCAAATCCGAGACGCGGCCCAAACCCCTGGCGCAAATCCTTTCCGCCCAGATGCGGGAGCGACCGCAGGGCCAGTGACGTACGGTGTGTCACTGGGCGGGATCGCCTCCTCCCGCCTCATCCGGGGTTTGGGTCGCGTCCTCTTGGGTTGTCGTTTTCGTCTTCATCGTCCTTCTTTCTGCCGAATTGGCTTCACCATGAAGCTTCGTTCCTTGTCGCCGGAGGGCGTCTTCATTCCGGCTCGCCGCTAACACCCAAGGTCGAAACGTGACCTTGCGGTGCGGCCTCATTTGCTCAGACTCGTTCCGCAACGCTCGTTCGGCAAGGGCACCGGAAGTCCACGCCTGATACCAGCGGTCGAAACGTTCGCCATGAAAACGTTGCTTCGCGTCCTTCAGCCATTCGATATCGTTAGTGGACAACGATCCGTACTTCTTCAGCTCCCAGGCATTGCGTAGCTGGAAGTAGCGCAGTACTTCGCTCGAACCATCGGCCTCGAGCGGTGCTTTCACCACGGAAGAAAAGCATTCTTCGGCGCGCACAGAATGGGCTGAAGAATTCGCGATATAGAGGAAGGAAAAATCCCCGAGTTGGCGGAAAAGCGGCAGATACGCGTGAATGTGATTCGCGAAGCGGGCGAGATTGACCTGTCCGGGGTCGACATAAGAAAAGGTGGCCACCGGTGAGAGGGAGGAGTCCGTCCGGTCGAGAAACAGGGGGAATCTATCGACGAAGTATCGCAGCGCGGGTCCTGTGAGGCGACTGCCCTCGTAACTCTTGGCGGGAAGCGCTGTGCGCAAAATGCCAAGTTCTTCGCAGAAGAACCGGAGCTTGTCCTGTTCGGTTTCGAGGTAGGCGTATGACGGGTTAGCGAGAACGAAATCGAGCAGGAGCAGGCGGGTGCGAATGAAGTCGATGGAATGTCGGAGCCGGTTGTGGAGATTCTCGTTGCCGATCCGGCGGTAGATGGTCTTTGAAACGAGATGGTAGACGCCACCGGTCCGATCGTATTCACGCCAGGTCACGTGTCCGCGGCTTTCAAGCTTCGCGGCGAATTGAGTCGACCGTTTGCCCCACTTGGCGCCGCTCGAGACGAGAAAGTGGCGAGGCACGAAGTAGCCCGAGTGCACGGCCACGAGGTAGAGAAACCGGGCTTCTTCTTGCGTGTAGCCGAGTGAGACGATAGCAGCAATGTTTTCGGGATCGATGTTCATAGGGAAAGAATCTCCGCAGTGAGCTCTCTTTGGTCGAGTACGCGGCGAAGGCGGTCGGCTTCACCGCGAGGGGTGTACAGCGAAAATCCAGCGCGGACCTTGTCGGCGATGCTACGTCCGCGGTAGTGCTCAGTGACCAGTTCTAGATCGACACGCGCGATCTCACCATCGGGCCGCTCATACTCAATGCGCACGTCGGGAACGAGAATCTTTTCCCGAACCACCTCTAAGCCGTGCCGCGCGGCAATCTCATTCCTCGCCGCGGTTCCGAACGTGGCGAAATCGCGGTTGATTTTACTTTGCAACTGTAAGTCGAGAACGACACGCACCGGGCGTCCGCCTTTCGCTTGAATGCGCGCGGCTTCTTTCTGGTAGAGGACGTAGAGATCGGCGTCGTGATTCGCTTCGCGCGGCTTGAGGAATCCGTGATAGATCGCCTGGTCCTTCGCAACGATGCGATTCGCGTGCAGCAAGCGGTAGCCAGCCTTCGTCAGCGTGAGCAATTCACGTGGCGCGCTCTCAGGACCGTCGAAGATTCCCTTGCGAACGAGTCCCTGGCGCAAGAGATTTCGCAAATCGCTCTGCATCTCCTGGCGATTGCCGGAATAGACCTGTGTCACGAGGTCTTCCGTGCCGACGACGCGGAACTTTCCAAGATCCGTGAGCGTGCGTACTTGGGACTGACACACGCGGTAGCCGCGATCGCGGTCGTACAGCACGCTGCGGGAATTCACAAACCGGGGTTCCGGTGCGAGCGGAGGCGCAGGAGTTGGTATCTCGCGGTCTTGCTCGGAGGAGTGATCGAAATCCCCGGCAGGCTGCGGTTCGCGCGCGTGCTTTTCAGGATCGCGCTCGGCCTTGGCATGGAGCGCGTCGCGGAAATCATCGAGCTCGCGGGATGGATCGCGCGACATTTTATCGCTCCTCGTCTCGGTCCGGCGATGGGACCGGAGACTCGCCGGCGACGACTTGTTTGTCGACGTGAGTGAGCTTGCGGCCCGTGTCTTTCAGGAAGAATTTGCGTTGGACGGCGTATACGGCGGCAAGGAGATTGACGAATGAAACAGCAACCCACGTAAGAATCACGCCCCCGTACTGATGGAGGAGGATGTGCCGATAGGGAATTAGAAACTTCAACTCATCCATGAGCCAGAAGCCGATGGCGAGTAGGAGAGCGATCGTGAGAATGAGTGCGTTGGCAATCATGCCGTTTTCCTCGTAAAGTTCAGCGTTTTTCGGGCATTCCTTTCGCTCCCCCTTGGTTCACGCTTGTTTTCATTTGAAAGCCTGGTCCTCGCGAAAGTAGATGATCGTCAGACCCAGCGGATTGATGGGAATCAACTCATTCGCAACGTGGCTCTTGAAGACGAACACGAAATTGGCGGTATAAAGGTCGCGCTTCAGTTCGCTGTGATCGGCGGGCGCGTAATACACCATGTAGAAGTCGACCCGCGCGCGGAAGGGCGGATTCTGCATTTGTTCGAGTGCGACCTTCTTCACTTCGATATCGATTTCGGGGAGCGAGGAATTGGTGAGGAATTTGCGGAGCGTGTCGTCTTTCCGGTAAGCGTCCAAAATGCCGTCCGCCAACTTGCCGTCAAGGAAGTACAGCGATTTCGCGAAATCGCCGTGAATGGTGTAACGGTTGCGCCGGTAGTAGAGCGCACAGAATTGGGAGAGAAAATATTTGGCTTCAGCGTCCTGCGGCTGGTATTCGAGATTGTGGTAATTGATGGCCTCTGCTCGGCCGAGATCATCGATGCGGATGACCAAGGGGCGGAAGTCTTGAAATGTACGTATGGTCCGCAGATCGATCAAGGCAAGAGCGAGGCAAACGAGCGAGAGCAGAGCCAAGGCGATTTTGAGGTAGGTGTTCGTCACCATGGGGTCGCCATAGGATTCCAGGTACAGGCGCTTGGCATTTTCAAAGCCCGCATCGCGATGCATCAGTGCCGCCTGGCGGCAGAAGCAGCCGCAGCTTCAAGCAGTCCCGCGGAAGAGCCTCCGGCGGTACCGCTGAAAATGTGATTGGTAAGGGCGGGCACCTTGAGCAGGACATAGATGGAAGCGAGAAGCGTAATGAAGAGAACCGGGAACCAAGCGAGGAGTTGCACAGTCGAGAGCGCGCCCGCGGGAGGAAGACGGAGGGCCCCGACAACAAGGTTTCCGATAACGAAGACGACTGCCGCGGCGATCACCTGGTAGAAGGCGTACTGCAGAAAGCAGCGGAACCAGCCCCAGAACAGCCACTCCATCTTGGGGACGATGAAAAAAGGAACAAAAAGGGGGCCCACGAGCACGCACACAGCGCTGGCGATGAAACCGTAGGCGATGACGACGATGGTCACGGCCTGAGCGGCAGCTAGCAGCACGGTCACGCCGACGTAGATGGCGGTCCCGACATTGTCGCCCCAAGTCGGGGAATCCATACGGACTTCGAAGTCGGCGATTTGCGTGACAACGTTTTGCAGCTGCGCCTGGTCGATTTGGCTCGACAAAAACTGCGCTTCATTGGTCACGAGGCCGTGGAAACTCGTGCCCACGCCAGGAATGGGATTGCTGTAGTAGTTCACCATCGCGAAACCGAAGCTGATGGTGAGCACGAGACTCGCGAAATTGTCGAAGTGAAAGGGACTCCGGCCGCCCGCAGCGGCCAGCGCCGACTTGATCCCGTACCAGACGATAAGGATGGTAGCGAAGGCACGGAACAGGTTCTGTCCCATGGCGTCGAAGAAGCCGAGGTTCGCGGTCAGCAACTGGCGGATGGCTTGAAAGACAAACTGGAGGTAATCGGTCTGCATGGAGGAAACGGCTCCTTCGACGTATGGGTTCAAGCGAACGGACTACGGCATGCGGAAGTTCTGGAGCGAATCGGTCAGCGTGCCGGTGACCTCTGCAATGTTGCCGGCAAGAGCGGCGCGCCGGATGATGTCGGCATTGATGGTGTTGGTGGTGACCTCGCGCTGCTCTTTGGAGGCGAGGGTTTGCTGCTCCAACAAGGACGCCAGGAGTTTGTTCGAATCCTGAGCGGTGCGAAGTGTCAGCATGTTCGCCGCGTTGATCTTGTTCAGGACCGAGACTTCGGTATTTAGATTCGGGTCGCCCGAGAACGAATCCTCCTCAAGGTTGGCGAGCTGGTTTTGGATGTCTTCTGCGTTGCCGCGCATCGCTCCGATGGTCTGCATGGCGTTGAGGTTGATGCCGTCGGAGAGCTCGACCGAGGCGTACTGCGAGCGCACGCGCGCCAGTTCATCCGCGTTCATGCTCGCGAGAACCCTGGGGTCATAGGGAAGAAGCAGCGTGGTGGCTTGCTGGTAGCCTGCGGTGATGACCGGCATTTGCCCGGTGTTGATTCCGGCTACCCACGTTCCGGTATTTCCGTAGGTATCGTTCGCGAACGTCTTCCGCCACAGGGCAAACTGCGCCCGGTAGCGCGCGGGCATGTTTTGGATAGCGCGTGCCATCTGCAGCGCCAGGTTGTACTGGTTGACCAGCTGCAGGTAGTTGTTCCGCAGTTGAATCAAGTGTTGTTGCAACTGGTAGTAACGCAGCAGCGCATTTGAATAGTTCGTTGGATCGTAAACGATTCCTCCGAATTGCGCGGATGCCGTTCCCACAGAAGCGACTGCCACCAGCAGCAGAACTATAATTTTTCGTTTCACTGAATCGGTTCCTTTCTTGCCACCTAGAGATCGGAAGGCAGGTTGTGATGGTGGTAGTCGGGCAGGGCCAGGTCGCCCGAGAGATAGACTTTTACGCGATGCCCTTCGCGGATAGTGATGGTCGGAAGAATATTCAAAAACCGGTCGAGGATTTGCGCGGAGGATTGCGCGGTGCTCTGCCCGAATCCCTTGCGGAGACGATCCGTGCCGGACTCGGTAAAGACACTCCCTGTTCCTGCTTCGGCGACCGCGCCGATGGCGCCGACGGCGAGCGAAGCGCCGAAGATGCGCAGGTAATGGTTGTTGACCTGATCGCGGAGGCCGACATCGCCAGCCTGGTTGAGCCCTTTAAATTGGTCGAGGCTGACGGAATAGCCGTCGGGCATGAGCATCCGGTGGAAGACCACAGCGAGACGCGTCTGGCCGAAGGCTTCGACCTTGCGAGTTTCGCCGAGAACCTTGCTGCCTGCCAGCACCAGCAGATGCTGGCGGTCGCGCGAATAGACGTCCGTTGTCACCAGACATGCAATGGGGCCGGCACTCGCTCCGTCGAGACGGTTGAGCAGTACAGTTTCGAGGATGGTTCCCTCGAACAGCACGTAGGTTTTCCCTGCCGTCGTTGCGGCGCCAGTCGAAGCGGCGGCAGGGGATCTAACCTCCTTTTTGTTGGATTCCGGCTCCGCGGAACTCGCGGTGGCGGTGGGAACGGGTGCGGTTGGCACAGCAGTCGGGACAGGGAAAGCGGGTTGCATCTGCCGCAAGAGTTGCGCGAGGTCCGGA
>Ga0209526_10002811_pt1 | contig 11762 bp, 11 predicted proteins | sample JacPinW_OM2H0_M1_FD_188566 | JGI IMG/M metagenome (GOLD analysis project Ga0209526, IMG submission 188566) | Forest soil microbial communities from Algoma, Ontario, Canada - Jack Pine, Ontario site 1_JW_OM2H0_M1 (SPAdes) (version 2) | ecosystem: Environmental > Terrestrial > Soil > Boreal...
CTGATGCGCATAGATGGTGTCGTAGCCGATCACCCAGGCGATCGAACCGGCATAGAGCACGAGTGCGGTCAGATCGATCCGGCCGAAAGTGGCGGCAAATCCCATCAGCGCGCCCCATGAGAAGGCCAGGCCCAGCACGATCTGCGGCCACCAGGTGATCCGCTTCATGAACGGATAAACCGCGACGATGACGAGCGAGGCAATGCCGGTCAAAACCGCGAATCGGTTGAATTGCAGCAGCACCGCAAGGCCGATCAGCGCCTGCACCGCCAGGAACACGACCGCCTGCTTCACGCTGACCCGCCCTGCGGGTATCGGCCGCGATCGCGTCCGCTCTACCATGGCGTCGAGGTCGCGGTCGGTAATGTCGTTCCAGGTGCAGCCGGCGCCGCGCATGACAAAGGCGCCGACAAAGAACAGCGCGATGTTGAGCGGCAATGGCGTAAGGTCGTGCGCGATGCCGGCGGCAAGGGCTGCCGACCACCAGCACGGCATCAACAATAGCCAGGACCCGATCGGACGGTCGAGACGGGAGAGCCGCAAATACGGCCGCGACCATGACGGCGCGCGGGTGTCGACCCAGTTGCCGGTGGCATCGGCAACGCGGGCGGCGTCGCTCATCTGACGCTTGTCATCGCGCGAGAACGTTGCCGTTCAGCGTGTCGAACGTGCTGCCGCCCTTCTTGGCGGTCGGCGTCGCTTCCGGCAGCGCCGCGGACGAACCCAGCACCTCGCTCAGGCTCGGACCGGCCGGCCCGGCCGGTCCCCTCGTCTGTATCTGCTGCGCAACGTCGCAGACCTTCTTCTGCATGGCCTCGGTGCTCTTGTGGCCGCCCTTTAGCTGCTCGGCGATCTGCGACGGAATTCCGCATTTCGCGGAATTGACCTCGACATATTTGATCATCTTGATTTCGGACTGGCTGAAATTCTGGATCAGCTTGCAAGCCTCGGCCGGCGGCGCATGGCGATCGCTGGCAGCCTTGATCAGCTTGCCGCGCTTCTCGGCGTCTTCGCGCAGCGGAACGAATCCCTTCATGCACGCATCCTGGGGACCTCCCGCCTGCGGCGCGGCCGCCGCCGGTGGGCGCTCGAACTGCGACCCGGTGATGGGCGCGGCGCCAGTGCTCGGAAACGGCGATGCGGCCGCAGGAGGCGCCCCCAGTGACACGCCGGGCGCGGCGCCGTTGACCGGCGGAAATGCTGGATCGTTCTTCTGGACGGCCTGGCCGGGCAGCGGCGCGGGGAATGCGCCTTGCGCGTTGGACGGTCCAGCATGGACGGTAATGGTAACGATGGCCAGCGTCAGCGGCACGATCAGGCGGCGGATGGTCAAGGTAAGTTCTCCGGCGAGGTCCGATGGGTCCCCACATCTACTTCCCGGGTGTCTTTCCCGGCGACGCACGATTTCCGATGGGTGCTTTTTACGATTCCTGCCTCGTCTAAACAACCCGCCGAATTTGGCAACAGCGCGGCGCCGCGCCGCATCGGCCATAACAATTGCCCGTGATTCTAGTCATTTAGGCTAAAAGCGGCCAGTTCGGCCGATCAATTGGAAACACACCTGATGCCGCAATTCGACTTTCGTGCCCCCCGCCTGTTCGTCGACGCTCCCCTGAGCGCGGGCGCGACGGTCGCGCTTGAGGGCGGCCAGAGCAACTACCTCGGCAATGTGCTGCGGCTAAAGGCCGGCGACACTATCCTGGCCTTCAACGGACGCGACGGCGAATGGCAGGCAGAGATCGCGGGCCGGAAACGGCCGGACGCGCTCAGGATCGATGCGCAGAGGCGACCGCAGGACCGGCTCGGCGACCTCGCTTACGTGTTCGCACCGCTCAAACACGCCCGGCTCGACTACATGGTGCAGAAAGCGGTCGAAATGGGCGCCTCAATGCTGCAGCCGGTTTTGACCCGTTTCACGCAAGTCGCCCGTGTCAACGGCGAGCGGATGCGCGCCAATGTCATCGAGGCTGCGGAACAATGCGGCATCCTCAGCATCGCGGAGGTCGCCGAGCCCAAGCCGCTCGAACGTTTCCTGCAAGCGCGTGCTGCCCAGCGCCTCCTGGTGTTCTGCGATGAGGCCGCGGAGGTCACAAATCCGTTGCGGGCGCTCAAGAGCGGCCTCGGCATCGCCGCGGGCATAGACGTCCTGATCGGTCCCGAGGGCGGGTTTGCCGAGGAAGAGCGCGCGATGCTGACGAGGCAGCCTGTCGTGCTGCGGCTTTCGCTCGGACCAAGGATCCTGCGGGCCGATACCGCCGCCGTGGCGGCGCTGGCGCTGGTGCAGGCGGCGATCGGCGACTGGGCCGCAAACCCCGGGGAAGTAAACGCCTAATGGCCGTTAAGACGCTCGTTAAGGCGCACATTAAGACCCACATTAAGACACTTGCCCGATCCCTGTCGAAACGCCGTCGCAGGCGTGCTAAGGCCAGCGCCAAATTACTGATGGAACCCGTTTTTCGGGGTTTTGACGCGAAATGACCACCGCCACCCAGACTGCGACGACAGGAACCGCCCGCTGGGCGGATGCCCTGCTATTGTCGTTCGCCCAGGCCGGCTACATCCGCGCCGAACCCACGGTCCTGCAGCCGGCCGAGCCGTTCCTCGACCTCTCGGGCGAGGACATCCGCAAAAGCCTTTACCTCACGACCGATGCCACCGGCGAAGAGCTTTGCCTGCGTCCCGACCTCACCATTCCGGTGGCGCGGGACTATCTCGCCTCCCCCCGCGCCGGCCAGCCCGCTGGCTTCAGCTATCTCGGGCCGGTGTTCCGCTATCGCGGCGGCCGGCCCAGCGAATTCCTGCAGGCCGGCATCGAATCGTTCGGCCGGCAGGATCGCGCCGCGGCCGATGCCGAGATGCTGGCGCTCGCATTGGAAGCAACCTCTGCATTCGGACTGAGCGAGGTCGAAATCCGCACCGGCGACGTCGCGCTGTTCAACGCCCTGATCGACGCGCTCGGGCTCTATCCGGTGTGGCGGCGGCGGCTGGTCAAGGATTTCAACCGCAAGGTCAGCCTCACCCAGGACATCGAGCAGCTGACGCTGCAAACCGCGCCCGGCCGCAATGAATATGAGGGCGTGCTCGCAGCCCTTGCCGGCTCCGACCGCAAGGCGGCGCTCGCGCTCGTCACCGACCTGATGTCGATTGCCGGCGCCACCAATGTCGGCGGGCGCACCGTCGCCGAGATCGCCGACCGCTTTCTGGAACAGTCGACCTTAAAGGCCGGCGCGCTGCCGCGCGATGCGCTTGACATCATCAAGCGCTTTCTCGCGATCTCCGGCGATCCCGAAGCTTCGGTCGCACAACTGCGCGCGCTCGCCGCCGACGCAAAGCTCGATATCACCGCTGCGATCGACGAACTCGAGAGCCGCGTCGGCTTCATGACCGCGCGCGGCATCGCGATCAAGAATACGCGCTTCGCCACGTCGTTCGGGCGCGGGCTCGATTATTACACCGGCTTTGAGTTCGAACTGCACAACAAGGGCAACGGTGTCGAGCCGCTGGTCGCCGGCGGACGCTACGACGGATTGATGACCCAGCTCGGCTCGCGCGCGCCGATCCCGGCCGTCGGGTTCTCGGTCTGGGTCGAGACCCTCACCGCAACCGGCCGCAAGCCGGCCGCTGCCGGCAAAAGCGGGGGCGCGTCATGACCACGCCCTTCGTTCTCGCGGTGCCCTCCAAGGGCCGCCTGCAGGAGAATGCCGAAGCCTTTTTCACCCGCGCCGGCCTTGCGCTGGCGAAGCCGCGCGGCGCGCGCGAATATCGCGGCACCATCATGGGCCTCGACAATGTCGAGATCGCCTATCTTTCGGCGAGCGAGATCGCCTCGCAATTGGCCCGCGGCGCGGTGCATCTCGGCGTCACCGGCGAGGATTTGGTGCGCGAAACCATCGCGGACGCCGACAAGCGCGTGCTTCTGATCGACGCGCTCGGCTTCGGCAGCGCCAATGTCGTGGTCGCCGTGCCGCAGGCCTGGATCGACGTCCGCACCATGGCCGATCTCGACGACGTCGCCGCCGGCTTCCGCGAACAACATAACCGGCGGATGCGGGTCGCGACCAAATACATCAACCTGACGCGGGCCTTCTTCGCCTCCCACGGCGTCGTCGATTACCGCATCATCGAGAGCGCCGGCGCGACGGAAGGAGCGCCCGCGACCGGCACCGCGGAGATGATCGTCGACATCACGACGACCGGCGCGACGCTTGCCGCCAACGGGCTCAAGGTGCTCGATGACGGCGTGATCCTGCGCAGCCAGGCCAATCTGGTAGCCGCGCGCGACGCCGACTGGTCGAGCGAGGCCCGCGAAACCGCGCGCGTCATCCTGGACCACATCGCCGCCCGCGCCCGCGCCAGCAAATATCGCGAAGTCCGCACCCGCTTCAAGGAATGCAACGCCGCGCTGCTGGCGGAAGCGCATAACCGGTTTGGGGTGGTATCGCCGTTCGGCGGACCGACGTCATCGGGCATGGTCACGCTGCACTGCCCGCCGTCTCAGCTTTACGCGCTCGGCAGTTTCCTGCGCGAACACGGCGCCGACACGGTGTCGGTGGCCTCGCTTGACTATGTGCTCGACCGCGAAAACCCGCTATTCGCCAAACTCGGGGCCTTCCTGGGGCAGTGAAACCGATGGCCGTTCATCCTAGCGACAGCTTGCAACGGGTAACATATGCTGTTTAGGAATCGGTTGGGAACCTGATCGATGATGCTGGGTACGGATGTCTCTAGCTTGACCACCACCTCGGCCACCGCCGCGGCGCAGGGACTATCGATTGTCGTGCCGGTTTACAACGAGGCGGCGGGGCTTGCGGCGCTGCATCAACGCCTCAGCGATCTGGCAAGCGCGCTGCGGCAGCGCTACCGCCTTTCCTGCGAGGTCGTCTATGTCGACGACGGCAGCACCGATACGACGCTGACGATCGCCAACGGCCTTGCGGCCGACGCGCTCGATGTGCAGGTGGTGTCGCTGTCGCGCAATTTCGGCAAGGAAGCGGCGCTGATGGCCGGGCTCGACCATGCCAGGCGCGGCGCCGTGCTGTTCATGGACGGCGACGGCCAGCATCCGCCGGCGCTGGTCGAGCAACTGGTCGGCCACTGGGTCGATGGCGGCTATGATGTGGTCTATACCGCGAAGGCGCATCGCGAGAACGAAACCTTGCTGCGCCGCCTTGCGGTGCACGGCTTCTACGCCGTGATCAATTGGGGCGCGCGGCAGAAGATCCCCGAGGACGCCGGTGATTTCCGCCTGCTGTCGCCGCGCGCGGCGGCAGCGCTGCGGCAGCTTCCAGAACGCAACCGCTTCTTCAAGGGACTGGCAAGCTGGATCGGCTTCCGCCAAATCCGCGTCGACTACGAGCCGGCGCCGCGCGCGCACGGCGTGACCACTTTCAACGCCGGCCGACTGCTCGGCCTTTCGATCGAAGGGCTGACGTCGTTCTCGGTGGCGCCGCTGCGCTTTGCGAGCCTGCTCGGTGTCCTGCTCGCGGCAGGCGCCTTCCTGTTCGGCCTTTCGATCCTGTGGGAAGTCTTCACCACCGGAAAGCAGGTTCCCGGCTATCCCTCGCTGGTGGTCGGCCTGATGACGATCGGCGGCGTGCAGCTGATCATGATCGGCATCGTCGGAGAATATATCGGCAAGATCCTGTCCGAGCTGAAGGCGCGTCCGATCTATTTTGTCGCCGAGCACAGCGAGAAGCGCTTCGAGGCCGACAAGGGCGTCGAGCAAAGCGAACGGGCCGCGGCCGAATGAACGACGCCGCCTAGTGGTCCGATTCTAACATTCGCATCCCGTCTGGGAGCCACTTTGCGAATGTCAGAATCTAACGACCACTAGCAAATTATCATTGCCAGTGGGGCTTAGGATTTGACGTTCGCATCGAGGAATCGTGGCAAAATGGTAGTGAACGTCAAATCCGCTCCACTAATGCGCCGGATTTTTTTGTGCGCCGACGATTACGGTATCAGCCCCGGCGTCAACCGCGGCATTCGCGAGCTGATCGAGCGCGGGCGTCTCAACGCTACCTCCGTCATGGTGGTAGGACCCGCGGCCGGGCGCGATGAGGTCGCAGCCTTGCAGGCCGCGACAGGGCACGGCGCGCGCTGCGCCATCGGCCTGCATGCAACTCTGACCGCGCCGTTTCGCCCCCTGACCATGCATTTCCGCCCGCTCGACGGCGGCATGTTTTTGCGCTTTCCGAAACTCCTGCGCGCCGGCCTGTTCAGGCGACTTGATGTCGAGATCATACAGTCCGAACTGATGGTGCAGCTCGCAGCGTTCCACGACATGTTCGGACGCGCGCCGGATTTCGTCGACGGCCACCAGCATGTGCAGCTTTATCCGCAGGTCCGCGACGGCTTTCTGGCGGCGGTGAAGGAAAAGGCGCCCAATGCCTGGGTTCGCCAGGCAAGACGCAACCAGCCGCTTGGCCAACGGCTCGGTTCGCCGAAGGCGCTATTTCTCGATTATCTCAGCACGCAATTCCGTCGCCGAGCACTGTTGGCTGGTATCGCCTCTAACCCGGCCTTCTCCGGCGCCTATGATTATTCCCGCAACGGTGACTATGGCGCGCTGATGGACGAATTTCTCGATGGACTGCCGGAGGGTGGTGTCGTCATGTGCCACCCCGGATTCGTCGACGAGACTCTCGTCAGCCTCGACCCGCTTACCCGCACGCGCGAAACCGAATACGCCTATCTCGCGGGCGAGGATTTCCCCCGCCTCCTGGCCGCGAATAAAGTTACATTGAGTTGATATTGCTCAAGAAAGCGGCGAGGCATTTTGCCGCCTACTGAAATTTAATCCCACGGCGCACTAGCTGCGACATAAAGCTCCCCTACATTCCCCCGGCGCTTTCCGAACGGACCGCCAGGAGGACTGCCATGACACCCCAAGAACGCCAATTGGTTGACGAGCTTTTCGACCGGCTCTCCAACGTAGAGAGTGCGCCGCGCGATCCGGATGCGGCTAACGCCATCGCGGAAGGTTTGCGCAAGACACCCAGCGCAGTCTATGCGCTGGTGCAGACCGTGCTGCTGCAGGATGAAGCGCTCAAGCGCGCCAACCACCGCATCCAGGAACTGGAGCAGGCCCACGCGGGCGAGCAAAACCAGTCCGGCGGATTCCTCGATTCGATGCGCGACACCATCCTTGGGCAAAGCCAGTCGCGCGGCTCGGTGCCGAACGTCCCTCCGCCCGTTCCGAATCGTCCGGTGTGGAACAGTGGCCAGGTGCTGCAGCAGTCGCAATCCCCGGGACAGTATGATCAGGGGCCCTACGGCCAAGGATCGTACGGACAAGGCCCTTATGGACAGGGATCCTATGGACAGGGCTATGGCCAAGCAGGGCCGTATGGCCAGCCCTATGGCGCGCCGCAAGGGCCGTTCGGCGGCGGCGGCTCGTTCCTCGGAACCGCGGCGGCGGCCGCGGCCGGAATGGTCGGCGGATCGCTGCTGCTCAATAGCATCCGCTCGATGATGGGCGGCCAACATCATGGCATCGCCGATGCCGGCGCGCTCGGCGACAAGTCTTCGAGCCCGTGGAGCGATCAATCCGGCAGCACGCTGGCGCGCGATGCCGGGATCAACGACATCGGTTCATCCAGCCAGCGCGGCGATGACAATTCGCGCGCGGGATTGTTCGATACCGCCGACAACGACGATGACGATGACGATCATGATTCGGACGGGTTTGACGGCGACGATGGCGGCGGCGATTACGCCTGAGCTAGCGCCCTCTCAAACAGAAACGGCCGCCCGATCGGGCGGCCGTTTTGGTTGGTATTTTCGAAAATCGTCAGATCACGACGACCCTGGCGCCGACACCGACGCGGCCATAGAGATCGATCACGTCCTCGTTGCGCATCCGGATGCAGCCCGACGATACGTTGGTGCCGATGGTCCAGGGCTCGTTGGAGCCGTGGATGCGGTAGAGCGATGAGCCGAGATACATCGCGCGCGCGCCGAGCGGATTTTGCGGGCCGCCCTCCATGTGCCGCGGCAAATCCGGACGGCGTGCCAGCATTTCCGCCGGCGGCGTCCAATCCGGCCATTCCTTCTTGGCCGAAATCGTCTTGACGCCCGACCAGGTGAAGCCGGGACGCCCGACCCCGATGCCGTAGCGCAGCGCCTTGCCGTTGCCCTGCACCAGATACAGGAACTTGTTGGGCGTATCGACGACGATGGTGCCGGCGCCCTCATGGCCGGTGTAGTCCACGACCTGCTTTTCATATTTGGGATCGAACGGGCGCTGCGCCGGTTCGCTCGCCTCCTGCTGCGGATCGATCGGCGGCAGCGCCTGACGCGGCGATCCGTAATAATAAGGCTGCTGCTGATAGACACCCTGTTGCTGATAGGACTGGCCCTGCGCAGGACGATCGCCGAACAGGAATTCGATGAAGCCGCCGCCCATGTTGGAGGCCGTTCGGACCGGGGCGGACTGCGCCGGCTGGCTTGCGTAGATCACGGTGGGTTCGGGCGGGGCTGCGGCGTCGATCGCGGCGGCCCGGTCGATACCGGCGCCAAGGAAGGAAGCGCTGCCAAGCAGCGCCAGGGACATTCTTTTGAACATCGACGTACTCTGTACTATTTCGTCTTGAACTATTCGTGTTGAGAGCGCCGGTCGGCGCCCCTGCACAGCGCCACTTAAAATCAAAACCGCATCGGTTTGGTAAACGGAATCGGCGTTTCGATTCACCACATCGTCAACTGGCTGCGGATTTGTCCGGTAGCGTTTATTTTCGATGAACGCGGACGCGGCATGGTTAATCCTTGGTGTGTCGCGGCGAGCCGCGCGCCTGCGCATCAGTTCCCGGCGTGAACCCGTTGTTAAATCGCATCACGCTAAAACTCGCATCAGGCGAGGTGGGGGAAGAATTTCATGCCGGTTCATCGCAAGCGTTTTCGGATTGAAGAAGCCTTTGGCGGCGAGGTGACGACGCCTGAAATTGTGGATGGCGGCGAGATCGGCCCGATGCACGGCGAGATCATGGCCGAGCTGCGCGCGATCCGCGCCCAGATGGCCAACGCCGGCTCCAGCATGGTGCCCGCCGCAGGCGATCCATCGGCCTTGCGCCAAATAGCGGAGACTCAGGCGATGCTGGAAACCTATCGCGCCCAGATCGAGCAGTGCGAGAAGCTCAAGGTCGAGCTCGACCTCATTCACGATGCGATCAGCCGCACCAAGCGCGAGATCGCGGTCCTGCATGGCAAGAGCTTCAACGGCGAGGAAATGGCCAAGGTCAATGGCGAGCTCGGGGCCGTGGTCGGCGGCACCGAACAGGCGACCCAGCAGATCCTCGAAGCCACCGAGGCGATCGATCAGGCGGCCACCGCACTGTCCAGGAACATCTCGCCGGATCAGCAAAAGCTGCTCAGCGAGGAGATCCAGGAGCGTGTGGTCTCGATCTTCGAGGCCTGCAACTTCCAGGATCTGACCGGTCAGCGCATCAGCAAGGTGATGACCACGATGAAGTTCATCGAGAACCACATCAACGTGATGATGGATATCTGGGGTGGCGTCGACGCGATCAAGTCGCATGCGCCGCCGATCGTCGACACCAGGGAAGGCGACGCCCGGCTCCTGAACGGTCCCAAGATGGAAGGCGACGTCGGTCACGCCTCGCAGGACGATATCGACGCCCTGTTCAACTAGATTTGCGCGAGGAGCAAGACGAGAACGCCGGCGGGATGCCGGCGTTTTTGTTTGAGCCGTCATTGCAGGATCAGGCGCGCGGTCCGCAGCGGACATAGACCATGTTGCCGTAGCGGGTCGCGGCGTCCTTGTCGACGAAGCGCGTGATCAGCACGCGTCCGTCGAACGAGACGATCTCGCGATCCTGCTCGCCGCCGGCGGGGCCGGGCGGGCCGATGTAGTTCTTGCCGCCCTGGCTGCCTTTGAGGCGCAATTCCTGCGGCGTCGCCTGGTCGGCCAGATGCATGATCACGCCGCCGGACTGGCCGGTGCCGATCACGTAGGGCTGCTTGCACTGCGCCAGCGCGGCTTTTTCGGTGCGCGCGCGGTCGGCCGGATTCTGGAACGAGGCGAGGCCCCAGCGGCCGACAATCTCGTCGGAGCGGATGGTGGCCGGCACATCGGGCGCCACGCCGGGCTCAGGCGCCGCCGACGGGGAGGACGGCGACAGGCTGAAGCTGCTGCAGGCGCCCAGGAAGATCGTCAGCGCCGCGACGACTCCCAGATTGGCAATCGTTCGCGCCATAGGTGAACTCAGCATGCTATCCCCCGCGCAAATCCCTGGCCGCTCCCGTCCCGCAGCCAACCGCAAAAATGCTGTTGGAGCAATGACGTCCCGTAAATTACGCCGCTGCTCCGATTTGGTTTCCGAAGCATCCTATATTGGCCTCACCAAGGCCTTAACCACCTTTGCTTGACAGGACCGGTGCCAAGCCATATTTCCGGGCGCACTATTAGCACTCCGAGACCGCGATTGCTAAGGGTGCAAACCGTTTCGACCCACGAGATATCGAAACCGGCTGCATTGTTGAATCCTATACCTGAGCCTCCAAAGGGAAACGTCATGGCCAAATCCAGATTTCGTCCGCTGCACGACCGTGTCGTGGTCAAGCGTATCGACGCCGAAGAAAAGACCAAGGGCGGCATCATCATTCCCGACACCGCCAAGGAAAAGCCGTCGCAGGGCGAAATCACCGCAGTCGGACCGGGCGGCCGCGACGAGAGCGGCAAGCTGATCCCGATCGACGTCAAGGTCGGCGACCGCGTGCTGTTTGGCAAATGGTCGGGCACCGAGGTCAAGCTCGACGGCGAGGAACTCCTGATCATGAAGGAGTCCGACATCATGGGCGTGCTCGCCTAGCGTCACCTGCCTTCCTCACCCTGAGGAGGCAGCGAAGCTGCCGTCTCGAAGGGTGATCCATCCGCAAGCTCATCCTACGAGACGCGGGCAAGAGCCCGCTCCTAAAGGACGAGGAAACCCTTTCCAGGAGAGATCTCAAAATGGCTGCCAAGGACGTAAAATTTTCCGGCGACGCACGCGAGCGCATGCTGCGTGGCGTCGACATCCTCAACAACGCCGTCAAGGTCACGCTCGGCCCCAAGGGCCGCAACGTCGTCATTGAAAAGAGCTTTGGCGCGCCGCGTATCACCAAGGACGGCGTCACCGTCGCCAAGGAGATCGAGCTTGAGGACAAGTTCGAGAATATGGGCGCGCAGATGGTGCGCGAAGTCGCCTCCAAGACCAACGACACCGCCGGCGACGGCACCACCACCGCAACCGTGCTGGCGGCTGCGATCGTTCGCGAAGGCGCCAAATCGGTCGCCGCCGGGATGAACCCGATGGACTTAAAGCGCGGCATCGATATTGCGGTCCACGCCGTGGTCAAGGACCTCGAAAAGCGCGCCAAGCCGGTCGCCTCTTCCGCCGAAGTGGCGCAGGTCGGCACCATCTCGGCCAACGGCGACGCCGCGATCGGCAAGATGATCGCGCAGGCGATGCAGAAGGTCGGCAATGAGGGCGTCATCACCGTCGAAGAAAACAAGTCGCTCGTGACCGAAGTCGACATCGTCGAGGGCATGAAGTTCGACCGCGGCTACCTGTCACCCTATTTCGTCACCAACGCCGAGAAGATGACGGCTGAGCTCGAGGACGTCTACGTGCTGTTGCACGAGAAGAAGCTGTCCGGCCTGCAGGCGATGCTGCCGGTGCTGGAGGCCGTGGTGCAGTCGGGCCGTCCGCTCCTGATCATCGCCGAGGACGTCGAAGGCGAGGCGCTGGCGACGCTGGTCGTCG
>Ga0209526_10002814_pt1 | contig 11758 bp, 12 predicted proteins | sample JacPinW_OM2H0_M1_FD_188566 | JGI IMG/M metagenome (GOLD analysis project Ga0209526, IMG submission 188566) | Forest soil microbial communities from Algoma, Ontario, Canada - Jack Pine, Ontario site 1_JW_OM2H0_M1 (SPAdes) (version 2) | ecosystem: Environmental > Terrestrial > Soil > Boreal...
GGCCATTAATCCGTTGGCGGCCGACAAGTCTCTGGGTGCGGGCGCGGGGCAGAATGCAACCCAGGTACAGATGCCGGGCGTTTCGCTATTTACGGGCGGTTTTGGTGGCAAGCCGAGCGGTTTTTGGCGTTGGAATTCCTACCAGGTTTATGACGATGCTTTCCTCACCCGTGGAACCCATTCCTTAAAGTTCGGCGTCGCCGTAGAACGAATGCAAACGAAAACCGTAGCATATTCTGATGCCACTGGGCTGTTTAGTTTTGCCTCGCGGGCCGCATTTCTGACCAATCAACCAGGGCGGTTCGATTTTGGCTTCCCTCAAACATTGGCCCCTCGGTATCTTCGCCAAACTTTGTTTGGCGTCTATGTCCAGGACGATTGGCGCTGGCGTCCAAACCTGACGCTCAACCTGGGTTTACGTTATGAGATGGTGACCGTACCCACGGAAGCTCATAATAAGATCGCCTTGCTCACCAACATTACCGACCCGACACCGCATCTGGGCGGTCCGGTTTACTCCAATCCCACCCTTCGCAATTTTGAGCCACGCGTTGGATTTGCCTGGGACCCGTTCCGCACCGGAAAGACAGCAGTGCGCGGGGGCTTCGGACTATTTGACGCGCTACCTCTCGAATATGAGTTCCACCTCGACGAGTCCGCTCCATTCACCGAGTTCGGCAGTCTTGCCAAAGTGCCCCCGGGTTCATTCTATAAAGGAGCGTTGGCGTTACTGGGACCAACAGCGGCGAGCGGAACTTATATTGAGCCGCACCCCCATCGAGATTATGTGATGCAATGGAATCTTAACGTTCAGCAGCAGTTGGCCCCTAGCGTCGCCGTGATGGTCGGTTACGTTGGTGCGCGGGGTGTGCACCAGCCGTTCAAGGCCGACGATGGAAATTTCGTGATCCCGAGACTGACGCCAGCGGGCTATCTCTATCCGTCGCCGGTTGGCAGCGGAACAACGATCAACCCGAACTTTGGTAATATTTCTTACATAACGTGGTCGGAGAATTCGGCCTATGACGCCTTGCAAGTCGGCGTGCAGAAAAAGATGAGTCACGGCCTGCAGGTGCAAGGTTCTTACACTTGGGGTAAGAGCATTGACAGCAACTCTTCGACCGCGTATGGGGATACGTTTTCGAATTCGATCCCGAGCTTGCACTGGTTTGATTTGAAATTGTCCCGTGGTCTGTCGGACTTCAATATTGCTCGGACGCTGGTGATCGACGTCGTCTGGGATGTCCCTGCTCCCAAGTCGATTTCAGGGCCTGCTGGTTGGGTACTGAATGGGTGGGAGTTAGGGGGCATCTATAAGGCCAGCGATGGAGTTCCGTTCACGGCTACCTTCGGTACAGACGGTGACCCGTTGGGTCAGAACAGCAGCGACCCCTGGGCTTTTCCGAATCGTCTGACCGGGCCGGGGTGTAAGACCCTGACCAATCCCGGAAATCCCAATGCCTACATCAAGACTCAATGCTTTGCGGTCCCGACAGCGCCCTCAGCTGCCTTCTATACCGCGAACTGCGATCCGAGCTTGGGCACGGCCCCACAGTGTTTTAATCTTCTTGGAAATGCCGGTCGCAATATACTTATTGGGTCAGGAACGTCGAACCTGGATTTCTCCGTGTTCAAGAACAACCCCATCAACAGGATCTCGGAGAATTTCAACGTGCAATTTCGGGCAGAGTTCTTCAATATCTTGAACCGTACTAACTTCGCCGTACCGGTAAGCCCCGACAATACGGATATTTTCGATTCCACTGGGGCGCCCACTGGGGCCGCGGGATTATTGACTTCGACTACCACAACGTCTAGGGAAATCCAGTTCGCGTTGAAGATAGTCTGGTAGGCAGATCCAGATTCCATGGCACACGAGCCGAGCAATAAATGAAGAATCTTTCCACGTCAGGAATTCGGGAAAAGGCGACGGGTGGCTGGCGAATTGTTATTTCGCCCATCAATTCTCGGTCGACCGACTCCTGGACGAAACCTCGATCCGTCAAACTTGTTTACGACGAGCTTCGGATCAGGCTTGGCGGTTGCCGCCGCGTCCTCCAGAGCGACCCAGCCGGTGAGCGATCTCGGCCAACGTCACCTTTTCGCCTTCCGAAGGCAGCAAGCGACCCTTGATCTGATCTCTCAGGATCCGGTTCTCCGCCGAAAGATACTCGAGTTCTTGATCGACCGTTCCGGTGACGTAAGCCAGCATGCGTGCCCAAAGCATCTTGGAATCCCCTGATCTACAACCTCGTGAAAGCGAGATTGTAGGCCTGTCTCTGCGTCGGCGAAGTCCATTCGAGAGGAACCTGTGCACTTCGGATTCGACATGTACGATAGAGATTACTTCGTGGACATGAAGCGTCAGATAACCCAACGCCATCTCCCGGGCCATTCCTAGTTCGACGCTGGGCACAAAACTGGGCACAGCCGCCTCAGAGTCGAAAACCTCCGAACAGCCTCCTCAAGGATGCGTTGAATAGCGAACCTGCGTAACTCCTTGGCCGCTCGCTCCCGATGCTCGTTGATGTAGTCAGCAACGATTCCGTCCAGCTTCTCCGCTTTATTCATTTTTATCTGCCGCCTGGTCCATTCCACATTGCCACTATCCTCCGGTGACCTTTTAAGAATTCAGCGAATAAGCCGTCGTCTATCGCTATGTTACGATCGCTTGGCACTTCGGTTTCACAAAGATCGTTCTGATTACTGAGGAAAAAGCGGACGAAGTTTTGACATATCTGTGACATTCGCTTCCAAGCAAATGCCATCTGATCTCCCAGAGCATGACTCAATTCTGATGCTCACCGAATGACACACTCGAGTTGGTTTTATTGAGTTTTGTTAGGCGGTCTCAAAAGAAGGCGGTCCCTAGAGACACACTACTGATGTGAAATGAAGCGGGGGCAGCGGAGCCCGACTAGAAGACCAGTAGGCTGTTCCTGGGACCGACTTTGGTGGTGTCGATGTGACTGAGGTTTCCGATGATTGAACAACGATGCGTTTTAGGTGATGTTGCCGATGAAGTCGAACAGGGGCTCGTTCAGTCCGAGGGCTCACAGAAAGTAACTGCCGCCGAGGTTCAACGCCAATTGCAAGAAAAGCTCTCGTCCGCCGGTTTGCTTCCGAACGCGAGCCGAGTAACGGTGACGGACCGGATTTTCGTGGAGATCACCTTGCATGATGCTCCCAAGCTTTGCCTTGCGAAAGAGATCATGCGAGAGCAAGTTGGCGTGTTGGAGAAACGCGGAATATCGCTCACTCATACCGTCCGGGCTCTGTGGGTGGTGAACCACGTCCATTTCATGGGAGTTGGTAGGAGCCTTTCCGGCGAGTTCATTAATGTATTGCGTTTCAAAGCAGAGCTACGATCGGGGCAGGCACGCTCCGAGGTTGAAGTGCGAGTGGATGCACGAGCCCTAGACCGATTGCTCAAACGTCTAGGAATGGGAGCAGGTCATATGAGGCACCCCAATAACGGTACAGAACACCTCACCATTACAAAAGTGATCGAGGAATTGCTTGCTGTAGACCTCTCGTTGGGCGGCACCGATTATTGGGATCCAGTCCGCTTTCCGCGCTGGGAGCTCGGAGAGAAGGCGATGGACAATCTTTTTCGAAAAGAGTACGCGCTCAGCCTCCCAAGGTAAGCGAAGTACGACGGAGCTGAACGAATCTTCAGTGTAGCTGATGTCAGGAACCGCTAATACGTAGAGAAGCGCTAGGCCTTGAAGGCTTAGCGCTAGCATCTGCATCTACTCGGCTGAGCTGCGTTGATGTTGTAGCTGGCCAGTTGATAGTTGCGTCATTTATTCCCGGCACCGATTTCTGCCTTGGCTAGGGAATTTTCGCCGGCCCCCTTGAGTCTAGATCGCTTGTTGGCAAGTGTCGACCTCTACAGAATTACAGATGCTTCCTCAAAATTCAGCCGAGGATTGCGTGAGTGGAGCTTGCTCGGGTCTCCATAGCCCAGGTTGCAGAGAAGATTGACCTTCCACTTGCCATCAGGAAAGAATTCCGCATTCAGTCTATCTGCGTCGAAACCGGACATCGGTCCGCAGTCTAGTCCGAAAGCGCGTGCAGCCAGGATGAAGTATGCGGCTTGCAGTGAACTGTTGCGGAAGGTCCTCAATTAGAGGTTTGTTCCCGACAAAGTAGGAGCGGACATCCTGTGTTCCGAAAACCCCTCCGCGGGAGGGTCCGCAAGTGGCTGAATCTACGAGAGCGAATTTGAAGTATTGGGCAGCTGTTTTCGCGAACGACAGCGAGTCAGTAAAACGCAGAGCATTTTTAGCCAGCGTTGCGGCGCAGGATTGTCCGGAGAATGGAAACGTTAAGGGCGAGGCGGTGGGCTGAAAATGCTCTGCGTTTTCCGAACGTCCAGAGGTCATCCCGCTTGCTGCCGCTGACGAGGGGCGACTGTTACACTTCCGCAAGAAAACGCTCACGCGCCGTATTCTCTGCTCGTAGTCTATTAGACATCTGCCTGCAAGCCCGACTTGACCCCGTATGCACCCGGTATAAACTTTAGTCCCCTCCGAAGAAATCAGGGACGCGGTTGCGGGTTGCCTTTCTAAGGTTTTCCGTTTGGGTATCCGGTTTAGATCTCCCGTTCCGATTCTGCTGTGAGATGAAGACGAAATTATTGTGAATGCCATAAAACCAGCGCGAACAACTGGCGTGGGACCTGTCAAGCCCCTGGAGACTTCAGTCACGAGGGCGACGATCGCAAATCGGCTTTGGGTCATCTGTGGTTTGGCAGCAGCGGTCCTGATCGCTGTCGGCGTTCTTTCCTACCAGAACACTCGGCAACTCATCGCGGTCAACGTTCAGGTGGCAGAGACGAACGAAACTCTCGCCGAAATTTCCCAGACGTTCTCCGCAATCCAGCAGGCGCAGACCCGAGCCACCGACTTCGCTATCGTCCAGGATGAGCAGTTTCGAACCGACTATTACGTGAGCATAACCAAGACTCAGCAGCACTTCGACCATCTCAAACTTTTGACCGCTGGCGATTCCCGCCAACAGGCGCAGCTTGACGTTCTCGATCCTTTGATTGAAAACTCCTTCAGCATCTTTCATTCGGTCATGAACTTGCCACCGGGTCAGGCATTCAGAACCGCTGACGCGGCAGGCGTCAAGGTGCGTGAGGAAAAGTGTCTGGACGACATCCGTCTAAACATAAAAGCGATGGAAGACGAGGAACACCGCTTGCTTAGTCAACGCAATGCCGCTGCTGCTGCGAGCGCCCGCAGCACCATCACAATCGTCGTGCTGGGCAGCCTGCTGGCGCTCGCCATCCTAGGATCAGCCGGTGTGATGCTGCACCGCGACATGGCGGAGCAAGTGAAAGCAGAAAGGGCCCTGCGATCGTCGGAAGATCGGTACCGCTTGCTCTTCCAGAATAGCCTTGCTGCAGTCCTAGTCACGACCTTTGACGGGCAGGTCCTGGACTGTAACGAGGCTTTTGTCGAACTGATGGGTTGTTCTTCGCGGGAACAAGCCCTGGCTCGGCCCGCTACGACTTATTACGCCCGTGAGCAAGATCGAGAAGCCTTTCTGGAAGTCCTGCGCAAAGAAGGCAAGGTAACCCACCTCGAGCTCAAACTTCGCCGCGACGATGGCAATCTGGTCTGGGCCTTGATAGCCGCTGCCCTGATTACGCCTGAACCCGGTTCTCCACCCGTGATCCAGGCCACCTTCCTTGACATGACGAAACGCAAGCAGGCGGAAGAGGAACTCCTTAGTGCTAAGGAAGCCGCGGAGAGCGCTAATCGGGCCAAGAGCGACTTCCTCGTCAACGTCAGCCACGAGGTTCGCACGCCTATGAATGGGATCATCGGGATGACCGAGCTTGCTCTCGATACGGATCTAACAGAGGAACAACGAGAATACCTAGAAACTGCCCGAGCCTCGTGTGACTCCATGATGGCTGTGGTCGATGACATTCTGGATTTTTCCCGGATCGAATCTGGCAAGATCGATTTGGATACCATTCCATTCAACCTGCGCCATACTCTCGAAAAGACACTCGGGACGCTCGCGGTAAGGGCCCATCAGAAGAAGCTCGAGTTGACCGTTAACATCTCCCCTGCGGTTCCCGAAAGTGTATGCGGCGATCCGGGTCGGCTGCGGCAGATCGTGGCGAACGTTGTCGGGAACGCCATCAAGTTCACCGAGCAAGGCAAAGTCAGCATCCACATTGACGTCGAGTCCCGAGCTGAAACAACCGTTCGACTTCACTTTGTGGTCAGCGACACGGGCATTGGAATTCCCCTGGAAAAGCAGGCGATGATCTTCGAAAGGTTTACCCAGGCGGACACTTCTTCTAAGCGGAGATATGGCGGGACAGGGTTGGGTCTTGCCATTGCGTCCGAACTAATTGAGATGATGAGGGGACGCATGTGGGTGGAAAGTGAAGTGGGTCGTGGAAGTGCTTTCCACTTCACTTCAGAATTCAGCTCACCAGCGAACTCGGAGACGAAACCCGTTGCAGCATCTCCTGTGATGTTGCAGGGAGTTGCCGTGCTCGTTATCGAAAGCAATGCAGGAAACCGCGGCGTTCTGGAAGGGATACTCGATCGCTGGGGAATCAAACCGACCTTCACTGCAGATGGCATTGCCGGTTTGCGTCTTCTCGAGGAGGCCCAAGATTCTGGTAGGCCCTTCTCGCTCGTCCTGGTAGACGCGCAGATGCCCGAAATGGGTGGTTTCACGCTGGTCGAACGAATCAAGCAGGAGCCGGGGCTCGCCGGTGCGACGATTATGATGCTTTCATCCGCTGGACAGCGCGACGATGCAAAGCGGTGCCGCGAGTTGGGGATCGCTGCTTACCTGACCAGGCCCATCGATCCGGCACAGTTGCAGGAAGCGATGCTGACCATACTCGGGATGCCAGCGCCGGAAGCCGCGATCCCCTTGATCACTCAGCATTCCCTTGGCGAAAGTCGTAAGACTCTTCGTATTTTGGTCGCAGAGGACAATGAGGTAAATCGACATCTCGTCAAGCGCTTGCTGGAAAAACGCGGTCATATAGTGCTGGTCGCCACCAACGGTCGCGAGGCATTAAGTGTGTTGGAAGCGAATCATTGGAGAGGGATCGATGTTGTTTTGATGGACGTCCAGATGCCCGAAATGGACGGACTCGAAGCCACCGTTGCCATTCGGGAGCGGGAAAAGGCGCATGGAACGCATCTGCCCGTGATTGCTCTGACCGCGCATGCTATGGCGGGCGACCGAGAGCGATGCCTAGCAGCTGGAATGGACGAATACATTACGAAACCTGTCAATGCCATTCAATTGCTTGTAGTGATTGAAAATCTAATTTCGGGAGCCTTAACCGTTGGCGATCCCCATTCTCAAGGGCGGTGACGTACGAGGCTCAGTCCCATCCGTCTCAGCCGCCTAGTCTCTCCTGTGGACATCGAACGTGCCCAAAAAAAGTAACACGAGCAACAAACCCGGTTTGAGGCGAGAGCATTATTCCCTCCTTGAGTTTACTACGATGCAAAGGGGAACTTACGGCTGGATGCGGACTCTCGGCATCGATCGAGCCGCCGGATTTGGACATTCGCTCTTTTGCTCAAATTCCTCAGAAGAGCAGTAGCCCAGCGCTGAGAGTGCACTCGCTGTTGATTGTAATCCTGCTCGATGAAGTCTTCGATGTTCGTCCGCAAATGTTCAAGGTTATCGTTGGCCTAGCTTTCTTCCCGCTTCAAGGTCTTCATGAAACCTTCGCAGACCGAAGTGCACCGCGCGGCGTCGAGCATGCGACAGCACGATGAAGACAAATAGAATCTGGAATGTTGCGGTCGGAACGGTACAGAAGTCGGATCGAGGCCATCTGCTCCACCTGATTGGTCAGGAATGTTTGTCAGGTCTGCATGGGCGGCTTCCGGTGCCGTCGCAGATACTTGGCCACCGTCGATTGCGCCACCTCGGTTCCCACCTTGAGCAGTTCCCCGTGAATGCGGGGTGCTCCCCACAACGGGTTGGCGTGGCTCATCCGCCGAATCAAGTCGCGAATCTCGGCAGTTGTGTGCGGTCTTCCCGACGGGCGCCGCGACTTCCATGTCCAATACAAGGCGAAAGCTCTCCGATGCCAAGCGATGACCGTGGCGGGTTGGACCATCTGCAGACATCGGCGCCAACCCGACCAGAATCGCGACAACAGAACCCATAACACGCGGTCGGAGCGCTTAAGGCGCAAGCGACGCGGCGCATTTCGCTTGGAGAACAGCCAGTTGGTGACGAAAGACGAGAATTTCGGCCTGCAGGGCGGCACGGGTTCGAAAACTCGAGGCGATCGCGGCACAAAAGCCGAGGAGAACGGAGGTCATGATGGAGACGACTATAATCTTACGGATGACGGCAAACTATGCGTTTTCAGATTCGACGGAGTTTTCGGTACACACACCCACGTTTGGGCCTCTTCGCTGAAAAACGCGAAGTTCATCGAGTTTTCAAGAAGCGTTAACCATGCGAATCCGGTTACATGAGATTTTCGGTCCGCCTCAGGAGGGCACAAACACGTGAAAAGAATGCTTCTCGCAGCAGCAATTGGATTGATAGCTCCCGCTGTGGCCCTTGCACAAGAGTTTTCCCCTCACAACGGTCCCGTCAAGTGGACGAGCAACGGCGCGCCGACGCCGACGGCGATCACGGGCGGCCCGTGGACGCTCGAACAGTCGGGCGCGGCCAACGGCCTGAAGTCAGCGGGCTATTGCGACAGCCATGGAAACCAAATTGGGAATCCCGGCACCGAGCGCATGGAGCCGTATTACTTTCCAGTCGTCGTCGGTCACGGACCTCACTTGCAAGGGTATTTTGACTGGCGCCCGAAGGATACTGATGAGGCGGTCGTGGCCGCGTTTTCCGACGACGCCGGGTTGACCTGGACATTCCAACAGAAGGTCTTGGAGTTGAGGACGACGTGCCCTAACCAGGTGCAGAAAGATCCGGATGGGGACAAGGACAACGGGCCGGATCCAAACAATAGTGACAACGGCGACGACGACGGTCAAGGCCATCAGTTCATCATTAACATTGCGGGCCACACATACCTTTACACGCTCGTGCGCGCCACAGGCCACATTGACCACGATGATCTGTCGATTCACGATTTGTCGCCTCTGCCTGGACAGCCCCTGAATCCTGCTCCCGCACTCACCGACGCGTCCACGGACTCGTTGAATCTGCCGGAAACTCCGCTCCATACGCACGGCTTGCTGAATCCGGACGGCATTCTGGGTGTGGTTCCGGGGAGTTCCCCTCTTACGATCATTTACGAGCAGAAGATCCTGAACGGCGACAACACCGGATCGACCGCGTTTCCCGCATCCGCACAGTGCAACACATTCTGGGCGAACTATTATGCGAACAATCCGTTCGGGACAGCCGTAAACGACGACATCACGTACCTCCGGCTGGCCAGCACAACAGACGGTCTAAACTTCCAGGACCTCGGTCCGTTGCAAGGTCTGAACGACCCCACGACTGTTTCGCTGACAGGGACTCGCTGGCTGGCCACAGCCGGGACGATCCTGCGGCTCGAGGACGGACGATTTGGATTGCTATTCTCCGGCGGCGGCTGCGTTGATGGAGATTCGGACGCGTTCCACTACATCGGCTATGCCGAGTCGAGCGACTTGGTTCACTGGAGCGTGGTAAACGGGATCAACAATCCGATCATTTCAACCTTTCCGGTGACTCTCACCGTGAATGGGATGGGCGTCCCAGCGACGGGCGGTGGAACCCAGTCGGTCACGATCCCCTCGAACCCAGCGGTTGTGGGTAACACGCAGGGATTCTTCGCCGGCCGCGTGTATGCTCCGAGCGGTGCCTCATTCGATCCTTTCGACGTCACCGTGATTTTCGCTGGCTACCACACGCAGAGGCCCAAGAATGGCCTGGGCAACTATCGAACGATCGGACGGGTCAGCTTGCATGCGTCGGAACGCGTGCTAATCGGAGACGACAACTTCGGTGACGAACACTAGGACCTAAGACAAAACGGAATAGCCACGGTTTGCGGCGAAAGTGGGGCGGGAACGAATCCCGCCTCGCTTTCCGTTTTGGCCGCGCGGATCATCACTTCGAGGCCAAGGCTGGCCGTGGAGTGGGCGAGGCTACTGCTCCAGCAAGTGGTACAGTGGCAAATAATTTTCGACCAATTTCCACAAAAGTCCGCACATGGTGGGATTCTATGCGCCAGCCGACCGTGCCCTCGACGAGCTTTGCTTCCGTGGCTCTCCGTCAAAGGTTTGGACATCGCTGATTGCATATATGTTTTCGCACTCGCACAGCTTGCAGCGAGCTATGAATGTGTGGGTTGCATTCGTCTCCTTGTATTCGAGTTCGTCTTGCAGGCTCGCAACCTTTGCGGAAACAGGAATTGACTGTTTGCACCACATACAAGACACTCCACGGTAAGTCTTCCTCAGTTCTGCAATCATTTGAACCTCATGAAGCGATTTGTAGGGGAGGCGAATCATACCATTAGGCAGAGCCGAAATCTATCCTACTAGCAATGACGCTTCATGGCGTCCGTTTCGTCTTGGTGTGGTACTCGCGTCGGTACCGAATGAGATTCTCAATCTGTTCGTCGATGAGAGCCGAGGCTCTGCCCGTGTTCACCTCGGACTCTGTCGGGAGAACTTGGGGAGCGAGGGGCTTGCTTGAGGCAACTTGCTCGTTCTCCTCCACATCGTCTCGAATCCGCATCGCCTCCATCGGCTCTCGGGTGATGCTTCTCATACTGCTCCCAGAGTTCTTTCAGGTCGCTTACTGGTACGTGCGCGGAAGTGAAGCGAGTATCGCAAAAGGTGCATATATTTTTCTGCGACGAGATTTCACCTCCCTTTCATCTGGCTACAACAACGAGCGCATATTCACGTCGTGCATGCGTTTGACTCCGATACTTCCGCGCAACGTATGTGTCGTGGTACGGGTGTGGAGCTACACAAGTTCAATCGCACATTTCACGACTAGGAGAATTCATGATCTGGAAGAATCTTCGCTGGATGGCTGCCGTCGCAGTTGCTACCAATCTCGCCATTGTGACTCCGAGCGGATTGATGGCTGGCCAAGGAGACGCGCATAAGAAGGATGCTGATACTTTTCGTACGACACACCAATCAAGCACGTGGTCGTGATATTTCAGGAAAATGTCTCATTCGACCACTACTTTGCGACGTACCCGAATGCAACGAATCCGTCCGGCGAACCAACGTTCCATCCGAAATCTGGAACCCCTAATCCTAATGTAAATGGATTATCCGATGCTTTGCTCTTACACAATCCCAATTCCGCCAACCCGATCTGTCTGGATCGCAGTCAAGCCCATACGTGCGACCAAAATCACGACTACATTACGGAACAGCAGGCTTTTGATGGCGGGCTAATGGACAAGTTCCTCGAATTCGTTACAGTCGCCTGTACAGGATCGTCATTCCCACAGAGCGTAGACAACTTAGCCGGAAAGAGCGCACAGTATTGGGACAAGAAGTGACCAGGAGCAGGCGCTGACTTCCTGACAATAAAGAAAGCGTGTCTGACTGTCCGGTTAGCGCGTTACTCAGCCGTCGCGAGATGAAGGTACATCGATTGTAGCCCCACACGCCCCGGACCCGTAAACCTATTCCATACGAGCTGTCCCGCGCTGGCGAACAATCCCGTCGAGAGCTTCTGAAACTGTGTTTCCATGGTCACGCTGCGGTCCTTATAAATCCAGCCGCCCGGTTCAATATCGACGCGTTCTCCT
>Ga0209526_10002815_pt1 | contig 11757 bp, 10 predicted proteins | sample JacPinW_OM2H0_M1_FD_188566 | JGI IMG/M metagenome (GOLD analysis project Ga0209526, IMG submission 188566) | Forest soil microbial communities from Algoma, Ontario, Canada - Jack Pine, Ontario site 1_JW_OM2H0_M1 (SPAdes) (version 2) | ecosystem: Environmental > Terrestrial > Soil > Boreal...
GAGAAAAAGTTCCGCGGACTCAGCCGAATGGCGGCGCAAGAATCCTCTAGGAGGAATAAAACATGAAGCGATCGATTCTATTGGCTTTGATTTTGGCGACGGCCGGTACGATCTTGACGCTCACAATTCCAACGGCGACGGTGTATTCAGCGGACAAGGAGCCGCGGTTTCCGCAACTCAAGATGGAACAGTTGAACGAGCAGCAGCGGCCATTCGCGGATGAGATCATGAAAGTTTCCAGCATTGGAATCACCGGCCCATACAATTCGATGTTGCGCAGCCCCATTATGGGCCAGCGCCTTTTCAATCTGCTCGACTATGTCCGGTTCAACACCTCTGTGCCCCGCAAATTGAACGAGTTTGCGATTCTGATCCAGGCCCGGCTGTGGACATCGCAGGTAGAGTGGTACGCTCACTATCCGCTGGCGATCAAAGCAGGCCTCCCGGAGGCGGTGGCGGCCGATCTGAAGGAAGGAAAGCGCCCGGCGTCCATGCAACCCGACGAAGCGGCTGTGTATGACTTCTGCATGGAACTTTCGACCAAGCACGAAGTGAGCGATGCCACTTTCAAAAAGACGCGCGAACTATTTAGCGAGCAGCAAGTGATCGACCTGATCGCGGTCAGCGGCACCTACATCACTGCTGCCATGATGGCTAATACAGCCGAGGAAAAAGTTCCGGCAGGCAAGACGCCGCCGCTCCAGCCGCTGCCCGCGCGTTGAGGCGGCGCCCGCATCATGCTCGCCCTGAGGCAGGAAGGGCCAGCGGTGTTGGCGCTGCAGGAATGAGCAAGGAGCCGGTGGGACGCCGGCGCTACCACGAATGTTTGAGGAATTCCGATGAAAAAGATTTTCGCCCTGCTGGTCGCCGCAGCGGCTGCTTGGCCCGTATCTTCAAACTTCTTTTCGGGACAGGGGCGGCCGGCGGACGGCCGGCGCCTGAATGTCGTGATCTTCGTTTTCGATGGCCTGCGCGCCGGATCGGTGAATGCCACCGACGCGCCGACGATGGACTGGATTCGCAATCACGGGGTGAACTTTGTAAACAGCCACTCTCTTTTTCCTACGTTCACTACAGCCAACGCCTCGGCCATTGCTACCGGACACTACCTCGGTGATACGGGAGATTTTAGTAATACATTTTATATCGGACAGCCCATATTCCTGAGCGGCAATTTCGGCCGGGCGCCAGGAACGTACGCTCCTTATATCGAGAACAATTCGGTTCTGGGCGATTTGGACGCGATTTTTAATGGGAACTACCTGAACGAGGAGACTCTGCTCAGCGCCGCGCGCGCGCAGGGATTCAATACGGCAGCCGTGGGAAAGATGGGGCCTACGGCGATTCAGGACGTATCGCAATTAAATCCTGTCGCTGGTAAATTCGCGACACCCCATACGGTGATCATCGACGATGGGACAGGGACGGCGGACGGAGTCCCACTCGATCCGCAGATTTCATCTGAAATGCTAGGAGCGGGGCTGCCCACTACAACTCCCGCACGGAATCAAAGCACGGGGAACAATACCACCCCGGGGACTACGAGTCCGAATACCGAGCAGCAAGGATATTTTGCGAACGCCGTGACACGAGTCATCCTGCCCACGTTCAAGAAGAGCGGAAAACCGTTCGTGCTGCTCTATTGGTCGCGCGATCCGGATGGAACGCAGCATTTTCAAGGAGACAGTTTGAACAAGTTGGTCCCGGGCATTAATGGACCGACTTCCAAAGCCGCGCTAAGAAACGCCGACAACAACTTGAAACAAATTCTGGATGCCATCGACAGTGATCCCGAGATGGCCGACAACACGGACATTTTTATAACGGCGGATCACGGCTTCGCCACAATCAGCAAACACGACATCGATAGCTCCGGCCACGGAACGGCAAGCTACGCAGCGAAGTGGGTCTATAAGGACGCGCAGGGCCGGCAGGAGGTAAACGACGGGTTTCTACCGCAAGGGTTTCTTGCGATCGACCTCTCTCATGAATTGGGCCTGCCTCTATTCGATCCCGATGTCCAAATCAACGGTCCGGATGGGAAAAAAACCTTTCAACCTGTGGACCCGACGATTCCTGAGAAAATGCCAACGGTTAGCCAGCGTCCGGCGAATGGCAATGGGCTGATCGGCGGCTCCGGCCGAATTGCGAAACAGACGGATGCCAAGGTAGTAGTTTCCGCCAACGGCGGGTCCGATCTGATCTACCTGCCCACTCACGATCCCGTGACGATGGAGAAGATCGTTGCGTTCCTGGCGCGACAGGACTACGTGGGGGGAATCTTTGCCGACGACGACTACGGTAAGTTTCCTGGGGCCTTGCCAATCAGCACGATTCGGCTTGCCGGTTCGTCCAAAGTGCCGCGGCCCTCTGTTGTCGTGGCTTTCAAGACTTTTACCACGGATTCCAAACAGCCACTCATGAACGCCGTCCAAATTACGGACTACAACTTGCAGCACGGACAAGGAATGCACGGCAGCTTCGGGCGGAGCAATACATTCAACTTCATGGCGGCGTATGGACCGGACTTCAAAAAACAATTCGTGGATCGTGCCCCCATAAGCAATGCGGACATTCAACCTACGCTCGCGAAGATTCTTGGATTTAAGGTCGCTAGCAATGGCAGGCTGAGTGGCCGGATACTGGAGGAAGCTTTACTGGGCGGGCCCTCTTCCGTTCCTTACAAGCGGCGCATGGAAATCGCCCCGTCCGCTGCCAACGGAAAAACAACTGTCCTGATGTACCAGCAAGTGACGAAGCAAGTCTATTTTGACTGGGCCTGCTTCCGGGACAAACGCATAAGTGGTCAGGTGATGTGCCCCTAGCCGCAGCCATTTCATGTGTCTCTAATATGGGATATGGTGTTGTGGGTGCCGATATAAATTCGCGGGTCCAACGAAATCGCGCTAGACTCGCCGCAAAAGGAGAGGGTTGATGACAAGCAAACCGAAACCTATTCCAGATGGCTACCACAGCGTGACGCCGTATTTGATCGTCAAGGGTGCGGCGCAGGCAATCGAATTCTACAAGAAGGCATTTGGGGCAACGGAACTGATGCGCATGCCGCAACCCGGCGGGAAGATCGGCCACGCTGAAATTAAGATAGGCGATTCGCCCATCATGCTTGCGGACGAATCTCCCGAGATGGGCGCACGCAGTCCGCAGTCTTTCGGCGGGTCACCTGTGAGTATCCTTCTCTACGTCGAGGACGTGGATACAATATTCAGCCAGGCAGTCGCAGCTGGGGCGAAGGTGCAAAGGCCCGTGACCGATCAGTTCTACGGAGATCGGATGGGCGGAATCGAAGACCCGTTCGGGCACCTCTGGTACATCTCAACGCATACGGAAGACGTATCACCTGAGGAAATGCGGAAGCGTGCTGCCGCCGCTGGGCGGTAAACGTTAGGCCGCAGCCTTTGCCGGTGTGCTGAAAAAAAATAGTTCTAGCGCGATCGCATAGGCGCGGTCTTTGCAGCTAATAAAGTCGCGTTTTGCGACCTACTCAGGATGGGCCAGTTTCTTTCCCTCCGGTCCGACTTGAACTTCGGAACGCTTCGTTCCCGTCTTCACCTGAGCTTCATAGGCAACGAGCTTTCCGTTCTTGGTAATGGATTCGACTTTGCTGATCGTTCCGGATCCCGCGGCCTGTGTGAGTCCATCTTTCACAGGACTAGACAGCGATTCCAACGGGATTTCCTCTTCCACTTCAACGATGTTGCCGTCTTTGTCCATCGAAATGTCTTTCCCATGGCCGCTCACAACGAGTTCAACTTCGTAAAGCCTCTTCCCGTCTTCCATTTCCGTCGAAAATCCTTGGATCGCCGCTCCCTTGCTCTGCTCCGCAACAGTTTTCTCGACAGCAGGAGGAAGATCCTCCCTCTTAAGTTTCTTTTCCTGGGCCTGGACGGCTGAAAGCGTTGCCATCCCGGTGACAAGCACCGCTAACACGAGTTTCTTGTATAGATTCATGAATTTGCTCCTCTCCATAGATGCTTGGCGCCCATAGATTACTACGCAACATGCGGGGATGAAGTTTCACTGAGTTATTAGAGTTGTGCCACCCCTGTCGGGTTGTCTGGCCCATCGCGGAAGCAGTGGGAAAATGGACCGACGATAACGTTGGGTCGTCCCTCGGGGACTCCCGGCGACAGAGTTAGCCCGCTGCACGATTTAGTAACTGCATTGGCAACGGTCAGTCCGTCGTGTATAAATAAATGTGCGGGGCTGTAGCTCAGTTGGATAGAGCGGAGGTTTCCTAAACCTTAGGTCGGGGGTTCGACTCCCTCCAGCCCCACCATTCTTGCTCCATGTTTGTGGATTGGTTTCTGACACTTGACACTAACAACGCGGTCCTTTTCATAACGCCCGTCAATTCAACCGCAAGGTTGCCGCGCGCTTTCCTAGCGGGGAATTCCCAAACTTTTGTAAGGACCGGCCGCATAGACGACTTTGCCGCCGACCATTGTGAGCAGGGATTCGATGCTGCCAATCTGGTCCAACGGCACAGTCATGTAGTCTTTCGTCAGAACGGCGAGATCGGCGAGTTTGCCGGGTTCGAGCGATCCCCGTTTGTCTTCGTCGCGCGAAAACCACGCGCTGCCAATTGTGTATGCGCGCAGCGCGTCCGTGCGAGTGGGCGTTTGCTCGGCGCCGCGTTGCACGCCACCGGCATTCTTACTATCGAGAAGAGACCACGCAAGCGCGGTGAAGGGATTGTAAGAGGCCACGCGGTGGGCGTCGGTCCCCGCGCCCATCATTACCCCGAGTTCCTTGGCATTTTCGACTGATGCGGCATCCGGGCGCTGTATGGTCCAACCCATGCCCATCGCTTTCATCCGCTGCAAACTTTGGGGCGATGCATTTGTCAGATGGGCGACCGACCAGCGCAAATCGGTGACCGGAAATTCCTTGTTCACGCGCTCGTAAATGGAGAGAAGCGTGTCGACGGTTTCGTTCTTCGGCCAATGAATCGTGACGGGCAGTCCGCGCTGGGCCGCCCATTTTACTATTTGGTAAAATTTGTCCTTGTCCTCGCCAGCGGGCTTGTCGTTATTGTTCATGCCCCAGGTGATCCTTTCACCGAGGCCATTGAACTTCAAGAGTTCGTCGCCAAAGCCCAGCGGCAGCATCTGCGTCAAACTTTTTAATTCCTCAAACTCGCTGCCAGGGGTAGGTCCGCACAGGCTGTAGGCAATGCGAAGTGTCAGCTTCCCTTCCCGCCAGACCTTGAAGACGGGCTGATAATCCTCGGGGTTGACATTATTTCCGCCGGGATCGCCGACGCCGGTCAGGCCCAGGCGGTTGAGTTCGCGGAAAAAGTTTTTCGTGCCCTGCACTTGCTCGTCGAACGTGGGATGAGGAAGCCTGTCAAAGAGAGCGATAGCGACGCCATTGCCGCCGCCTCCGTCAATCGCTCCCGTCGCAGCGCCATTCGCGTCTCTTTCGAGCTTGCCGGGACGCGGCAAATCGGCGTCGCTATTGATACTCAGAGTTTTGAACCCCGCGGGCGTCATCACGACCCAATCGTATCCAAGCTGGATGTAAACGGGATTGTTCGGCGCTGCCGCTACGAGATCCGCCTGAGTGGGCCGGCGCTTTTCCTTGAATTGGGCGACGTTCCAACCGCCCGCCACGATCAGCCAAGCGCCCGGCTTCTTGTTCTGCGAAGCCTCGTGGATGCGGCCCAAGGCCTCCACAAGAGATGTGGCGCCAACCCAATTCACCTCGCTCCCGAATGTCTGACCTGCCCGGATCGCATGCATATGGGAATCAATCAAACCAGGGATGACCGTGCGGCCTTGCAAGTCGATTACATGAGTCCGGGGACCTGACAGCTTCCGGATCTCAACGTTGCTGCCAACGACCATGATTTTGCCATCGCGTATGGCGACGGCCTCGCGAGTGGAGAACTTACTATCGACCGTCAAGATCTTGCCGTTCACCAGGGCCGTGTCGGCACTTTGAGACCACGCCGGAAAGGCCAGGAGCAGCGCGCCTACCAGGAGCGAAAGGGCGCGGATGAATCTTGTGATGTGGAGCATGGGCGGTACCTTAGCAAGGCGCGCAGAGATCGTCAAGAAATAGGGCTCGTCTACCCTCTGCCAGGACTTCAAAAAATGTGCGTGCGTTTGGCTTGCCAAGAGGAAAACTATGAGAGGATACGCCGTTGTATTATTAGCCGTCGAAATGTTTGCACCGCGCACACATTTTTGGTCACGGCTCCGGCGCGCTGTGATAGTGAAATCTGGGAGGACAACATGAAACCCCTGGTGGTCGCCACATTTGCGTTGTTGGTTGCAATGACTCCGGCGTCGGCTCAAACGCTGGACGATCTGAAGAACGATGGAAAGAATACCGACAACGTCCTCACGTATGGGATGGGCTATCAGCAGAATCGCTACAGCTCTCTTAAGCAGATCGACAAAACAAATGTGAAACATCTCGTGCCGGTCTGGAACTTGAGCCTCGACAATCAGTGGGGCGAGCAGGCGCAACCCCTTGTGTATGACGGCGTCATGTACGTCACCGATGCCAAGTCTACCGTGGCGATTGACGTCGAGACCGGAAAGCAAATATGGAAGACGCCGGTCGATTGGCCGTCTGAAATGACGCGCGTTGTCTGCTGCGGAGTCTCGAACAAAGGACCCGCCATCCTGGATGGCAGAATTTTCCGCACTACTCTGGACGCGTTCGTGATCGCGCTCGATAGAAAGACAGGCAAGGAGATCTGGCGGCAGCAGGCGGCCGATTGGAAACAGGGAACCTCGATGACCGCCGCGCCTCTGATCGCTAACGGGGTATTGATTACCGGCATGTCCGGCGCCGAATACGGCGTGCGCGGATTTCTCGACGGATGGAGTCCCGAAACAGGCGCGCATCTTTGGCGCCGCTACACTGTTCCGGGTCCGGGTGAAAAAGGAATTGAAACTTGGCCGGCGGGCGACGCCTATTTGCGCGGTGGCGGCTCGACGTGGATTACGGGATCGTACGATCCCGATCTCGATCTCGTCTATTGGGGGATCAGCAATGCCGGGCCCTGGAATCCAACGAAGCGGCCTGGCGACAATCTATATACCGCGTCGTTGCTGGCCCTCAGGCCGAAGACCGGCGAGATCGTGTGGCATTATCAATTCACGCCGCACGATATGTTCGATTACGATGCGACGTGGGAACCGATTCTTGCCGACATGAAGGTCGGCGGGCAAGCACGCAAGGTCGTCATGCAATTAAACCGCAACGGTTTCGTCTACGTGCTGGACCGTGCAAACGGAAAACTGCTCTCGGCCAAACCGTACGAAAAAGTGAACTGGGCCACGAGCATCGATTTGGAGACGGGGCGGCCCGTGGAGTCAGATGTATCGAAGAGGCTGCTCGCTGGCGAGCAAGTCGAACTGTGGCCTTCGACGCGGGGCGGAAAGAACTGGCCGCACGCGGCGTTCAATCCGGAAACCGGATTGCTCTACGCCAACACGCAGCACATGGCGAGTCTCTATCGGTTTGTTCCGATCGAGCCGTTCGCACCAGGGACACGCTATCAATTCGTCGAGAACAAAACTGCGCCGCGTGCGGCCGGCGAGCCCATCGGGCATGTCGACGCGATCGATCCGATGACCGGCGAACCGCGTTGGCGCGCGGCATTGTTAGACCATCCGCATTGGTCCTCCATCGTAGCCACGGGTGGCGGACTGCTCTTCACCGGGAAGGAGACAGGTGAGTTCATAGCGATCGACGCGGAGACTGGCACGACACTGTGGCAATTCCAAACTGGATCGGGCATCAACGCTCAGCCGATCACATTCACGCATAACGGGCGGCAATACATCACGGTCTTGTCTGGTATTGGCGGACTCTACTGGAACATGGCACGCGAGGCCTTGAAGAATGTGCCGCAAGGTGGATCCGTGTGGACGTTCGCGCTGGCGCAATGATTGCGATTTTAACCGCCTCTTGGAGTCATTTTGATGAGACGTATGATTGCAGTTGGATGGGCTCTGGCAGTTGCATGCGCAACGGCAACAGCGCAGAAGTCTCCGCATCAGAAATTTCCCGCGAAGCAAATCAGTGCCGGCGCGGCAATTTATGCGCGAAACTGTTCGCCTTGCCACGGCGCGCACATGGCCGAACCCGAAGGGGCGTTCGATCTACGGACCTTTCCTCACGATCAGCACTCGCGGTTTGTCGATTCCGTGACGAATGGAAAGAACAGTATGCCGCCGTGGGGCGGTTTGCTAAAACCGGAGGAAATTGAAGAGTTGTGGGCTTACGTCGTGGCCGGGGAAAAAGCACCCGCGAAGACCTCCGAGACGAGATGATGGTGGGATGCGCCGGGCCTCCGATGTCGGACTAGTTGCTCGTACCACCACCCTTCCAATGAGAAACTGAAAGATCGCGAATGAAAGTCTGCATTCAATCGGGAATGTCTCTTAACCCTTCCTGAATACGAAAACACGATCTGTTTACGTCGAATTACGGCAGAACTGCGTCCAAATCTAGACAAATGTTCGTACTTTACAGGTGATTTCATGCATCAAGAAATTGATAACATCAGTAGTATGTTTGTCTTAGCTGAGTTCGTTTTTTCAAAATCGCCTTTCATGAAACTTGTTGGTGTTGAATCCGTTCTGCACCGGATCCTGACAGACTCCGTTCCCCGCACTCAGTTCTCCAATATGCATTTAGGTCCTTATGCAATCGTCTATTTCGCTGCCAATCGGCAATTACAGAGCATCCCTAGGAAGGTTGCAAGCGCGACCGCTGATTACAGAATCTATCTCGCGGAAATCATTGCAGAGGCCGAGCGACACGAAAGGGCCTTGAGTACCAAACGACATTGCGCTGGGGACTTCGTTCCATATGGCGGGGCGGTCCAGCCCGTGTAATGTTCAAGCGGTTCTTTTCAATTCGCATCTCTCCTGTCTTCGAGCATGACTTGAGAGTGCATACATCGACCATCCGCGGTCTTCATTGTACGCGGTTCTGTTTGGCCAGTCGCGCTCGCTGCAAGTGCGCGTACCGCCGCATGATTTTATCGCCGCGGCGGTCCAAGTAAGCTTCGTAGTTCATGTAGCGATCTAGTAAATCCTGAGATAATACAAGCGCTCGGTCAGATCTGAACTGGCCTCGCATAACCTCCTCGTCGAGCACGGCATTTTCCATTGCGCTTAAATTTTTTATTTCTTCGTCGAGCTTTTCGATCAATTCCTTCTTTAACTTATCGGCAACCACTTTCTGGTTACCGCCCTCGGCCGCTGAAGCCCATGCTTGTGCCTGGAGGTACAACGTGAAAACACCGAAGGGAGGAGTTCCATCGGCGTTATGCCCGTAAAGCGTTTTTAATAGAATGCTATCGTATGTCACGTTAAATCCCGTAGTCTCCACAGAACGACGAATTTGCTTGAGAATCTCTTTGCTTGTCCCCAGCATGAAGTAATTGTTGCTAAACTTAAGCGATCCGCCAGACGCAGATCCCCATCGCTCAGTATCCCAGGCCTCAGTCTTCTGCACCCTATTATTGTCAGCTTCCAAAAACTCAACTTTCTCGGCGATCTCGGCGCTTATGGCTCTGAGAAGTCTACGGCGGCTCCACCTATTCCAAACATAATCCATGTAGGTTTCTGTCTCGAGCGTCCCCTGAGGCTGCATATCCTGAAACAGTCCATTGCGTAGCGCTTCGAACTCAGTCCACGATTCATTCTTCAAGACTATTGCCTTCGCAAAAATGCCATGCGTGGTTGCGTTGAATTTGGCCCGCTGCTTCCCCGCTTGAGTTCGAGGGCCCGTCGATTTTCGAGATGACGGTTCTTTAGTGCCTTTCTGCTGGTCTGCGTTAGCCAGCGCGCTCGTTAACGAATCACGTGAGTCATTTTGTTGATTGTTTTGCATTTAACACCTCCAAAAATGTAAGTGTAGGTTCGAGTTCGATTGCCCACCACTTCCCTAAGGGTCCAAATTGAGTAGGAGCGATACACCTCGAGACGTTCGCGGCGGTGTATCCCGCTCACTTGGCACTGGGACTGCCAGCGGTATAGCAGATTCGATCCTCTGCCTTTAGGATCTGCAGGAACGTTATCCCGATGACTATTCAAATCTCGTCGCACTAAAGGACAAGACCGGGAAGGAGAAACTGAAAAAGCACGCCTAAGACGAGGTGGCCGCCAATCCAGGTAGCCGCAGGACAGCAAATGCTGCCGATTCAGTCGCGATGGAACAAGTTCAAAACGGTTCATCCACTTTGTAGATGCAATTCGACCGCCATCTAATCAACTGGAGATCCACAATTCAGTGTCGGTCTGATTTTTTCAAGTAGGCAAAAAGGAGCCAGTCAGGTCTGCCGCCGGAAAGTGGGCTGAGGAATCTTCTTGCTTCTGGCGAGACTGAAAGCGCTGCAGGACGCCCCTCAATTAGCCTCACGGCTCTTAGCGGGTTAGCGTCTACTTTACTTGGCCCGCTGTTTTGGGCGCCCCTGGGCCAGGAAGCGCTTAAGGAGTGTTGTACCCTTCTTCTTGTAATTCTCACAGCTCGCTTTTAGAAACGCCTCGCAAACCTGACCAACACTGCGGCCCTCGGACGCGGCGATCGTTTCCAATTCTCTTTTAAGATCTGATTGAATTCGAAAGGTTACTTGAGCGTCTTTTTTCATGCGCGACGGATTCTACCATGCTTTTCCAGCCTACTGCCTTGAAGTCAAACATCTTGACACTCGACTCCTTATATGCAATGCTATGTAGTGCATTGCAGTTCATTTTAGCCGAGGCACAATTATGAAAAAACCTTCCGTCACTTGGCTTGCGAACGCTCGACATGCTCAGTCTATTTGGGGCAAGTTGCCCCCAGTTTCCCTTGGAGCTCTCAAGCTGCTGACAGAGAGGCTTGCCCTATCTGTTGCCTGTGGAGACCTGCTCTTTCTCGAAGGAAGGTGGTACGTCACGCATGCGGGGCTGCTGGGGATAGCTCAGAGGCGGCGGTGCTCCGGAATTAAGACATTCATTCAAGATCGCTTGTCCGACCCTACGACTAGCCGTTGGGTCTTTAGGGCGACCGTCTATAAGACTTCCATTTCAAGAGGCTTCGTCGGTTACGGAGACGCCGATCCATCCAACGTTTCATCAATGGTCCACGGCGCCGAGATGCGCGTCGCCGAAACACGTGCCGTGAACCGCGCCCTCCGCAAGGCCTACGGCATCGGCCTCTGTTCCGTCGAAGAACTTGGCTGGGCTCCCAGACCTAACGCACCCAGACCCCCTGATCAGCTCAAGGCCTCTGCGAACGGAAACAATGTCCACCACAACGGCCAGCCTCGCCTCCGCGACCGGCTCTGCCTGTTGATTCGCCAGTACCAGCTGGATGCTGGCCTCGTGAAGGCTTATGCAGCCGACTATTGTGGCACCGCCGCCCTGCGAGATGCCACCCGAGATCAGGTCGAAGCCTTTATCAACAGCCTTGCGGAATCAGCCGCCAAAGATCGCGACGGGCTGATCTGTCAACTCAACAGCTATGCCCGACAAACGAAGGTCGCCTCATGAAGCGCCATATCCCAGGTTTGCATCGCGAAAGGCACAACTCCGAGGACACCTTGGAGGGCGTTTCCCTGGTTCGCGTTGATCGGGCCTTCTACCGCTGGCATCCACAACGCCCGTTCTATGTTCTGCGGCTCGCTATTCTCGAACCACGAGAGCGTCAGGGCCGTTCGCTCACCGGTCGTCTCTACTGCACTCCCAAAGCGCTTTGGAAACTCCGCTGGTTCCTGCGGGATTTCGG